>JAESGW010000202.1_pt1 | contig 105152 bp, 108 predicted proteins | sample 9269791 | NCBI WGS metagenome assembly JAESGW01 (sample SAMN16773120, study PRJNA677053) | algae metagenome | isolation source: Aphanocapsa lilacina HA4352-LM1 and co-occurring heterotrophs from near cave... | place: USA: Maniniholo cave, near Haena, Kauai, HI | collected 2009-07-28 | reverse complement strand
GCGACGCCCAAGCTCGCAAGCGCAAACGCGATCGCCTTGCCGACGCCACCGGCGCCGATCAGCGCGACCGCGCCATGTTTCGAGCCGGCGACCAGATCGCCGATCGCGCGCGCAAAGCCGGTGCTGTCGGTGTTGTGCCCGATCAACCATCCGTCGCGGACGACGACGGTGTTGACCGCGCCGATGGTGCGCGCCTCCGGCGACATTCCGTCGAGCAGCGGAATCACGGCTTCCTTGTAGGGGAAGGTAACGTTGACGCCGGCGAAGCCAAGGCGCCTGACACCGTCGAGCAGCGCGCGCAGGGTCGCCGCATCGGCGCCCGCGACTTCGATCAGCTGATAGTGGCATCGAACGCCCAGCGCCGCGGCGGCCGCTTCATGCATGGCCGGCGCGGCAGACTGCGCGATCGGCGCCCCGATCAGCCCGGTCAGGAATTTTTCACGGTTCGGGGATTGGGCCATCAACGCCATGTCTCGCGCCGGTCAGACGTCGAAGAATACCGTCTCGTTGTCGCCCTGCAGATGAATGTCGAAACGATAGACCGCGCTGCCGGTGCCCGGCTGCCGTGCCGCGATCAGCGTGGCGCGGCGGTCGGCCGGCACCAGCGCCAGCACGGGATCGGCGGCATTTCCGGCCTCGCCGTCGAAATAGATCCGGGAATAGAGATGCAGCAGCATGCCGCGGGCATACACCGCGAGCACGATATGCGGCGCCTGCGGCTTGCCGTCGGGATCGGGCACGGTGCCCGGCTTGATGGTGTCGAACGCGTACCCCCCGTTGTGATCAGTGCCGATGCGGCCGAAGCCCTTGAACGATGAATTCGGCAGCGCCCGCTTGTCCTGTGGATCGGAGAACCGCCCTTGCGCGTCCGCCTGCCAGATCTCGAGCATGCAATCCGGCACCACCGCGCCGTCGCCGTCGAACACTTGTCCTTCGACGCGAATGCGCTCGCCCGAGGTGTCGGGCGTTAGCAGATTGTTGCTGAACGCGTCGTTCCAGTCGTACTTGCCGTTCGAGGTCAGGCCATAAGCAAAGTACGGACCGACGGTCTGCGACGGGGTGATCCCGTCAGGCTTGGTCTGTTGCACTTAACTGTTCTCCATCGGCGTGGCGTTGCGCCCGCGCAGCACAATGTTGAAGCGGTAGCACAGCGCCCAGTCCGGCCTGGTGTTCTCCAGATCGAACGACGAGATCATCCGGTTGCGCGCCCTCTCGTCGGTCACGGAGTTGAAGATCGGATCGAACGGGAACAGCGGATCGCCGGGGAAATACATCTGCGTCACCAGGCGCGAGACGAACGAATGGCCGAACACCGAGAAGTGGATGTGGGCCGGCCGCCAGGCATTGGGATGATTGCCCCAGGGATAGGCGCCGGGCTTGATGGTGACGAAGCGGTAATACCCTTCGGCATCCGATTGCGCGCGGCCAGCGCCGGTGAAGTTCGGATCCAGCGGCGCGGGATGCTGATCGACGACGTGGACATAGCGGCCGCAGGCATTGGCCTGCCACAGTTCGACCAGCGTGTTCGGCACGCCACGGCCGTCTTCATCGAGCACGTGGCCGTGCACGATGATGCGCTCGCCGATCGGCTCGCCCTTGCCTTGAAGCGTGAGATCGTGGTCGTGCTCGCGCACCGTCTCGTGGCCGTAGACCGGTCCGGTCAGTTCCGACAGCGTGTGCCGCATCGGGATCAGCGGCTTGGAGGGCGAGCGCTTCACCGTGCTCTTGTAGGCGGGCGAGAGCCGAGGCGGATGCGCCGCCAGCGATTGCAGCGGATAGAGCAATGTCATGACGAATTCCTCCCTCGCATCGCGGCTTGCAAGCGGCGTCGCCGGATCATTATATGACATAACTAATTCGGGAAAGGGTTGTTTTGCGCCTTCCCTGCCTCCGTCATTCCGGGGCGCGCGTAGCGCGAACCCGGAATCCATTTTGCGTCTCGTTCTGCGGATAGATGGATTCCGGGTTCGATGCTACGCATCGCCCCGGAATGACACCCATAGGCGTCAGTTCACTTTTTCGATGGCGACTGCAACGCCCTGGCCGACGCCGACGCACATGGTTGCCAGGGCAAGCTTCCCGCCCCGCTTCTCCATGCCGTGCACCGCCGTCAGCGCCAGCCGCGCGCCGCTCATGCCGAGCGGATGGCCGAGCGCGATTGCGCCGCCATGCGGGTTGACGAAGTCAGCGTCGTCCTTGACACCCAGTTGCCGCAGGCAGGCTATGCCCTGCGAGGCGAAGGCTTCATTGAGCTCGATCAAATCGAAATCGCTGATCTTGATGCCGAGCCGCTCCATCAGCTTGCGGGTCGCGGGCACCGGGCCGATGCCCATGATGCGCGGCGGCACCGCAGCCGACGCCAGCCCGAGGATGCGCGCCCGCGGCGTCAGCCCGTGCTTCTTCACCGCCGCTTCGGAAGCGAGGATCATCGCGGCCGCGCCGTCATTGACGCCGGACGCATTGCCCGCCGTCACCGTGCCGGGATTGCGCACGATCGGCTTCAGCTTGGTCAGGCCTTCCAGCGTGGTTTCGGGACGCGGATGCTCGTCCTTGTCGACGATCACGGGTCCGGCCTTGCCGCCCGGCACCGAAACAGCTGTGATTTCCTCCGCGAAGTAGCCGGCTGCGATCGCGGCACCGGCGCGCTGCTGCGAACGAATTGCCATCGCGTCCTGATCGGCGCGCGACACCTGGAATTCCTCGGCGACGTTCTCGCCGGTCTCCGGCATTGCGTCGACGCCGTACTGCGCTTTCATCAATGGATTGATGAAGCGCCAGCCGATCGTAGTGTCGTAGATCTCGGCAGAGCGCGCGAACGCTTCCGGCGCCTTGCCCATCACGAACGGCGCGCGGGTCATCGATTCGACACCACCGGCAATCGCGAAATCGATTTCGCCTGCGCGGATCGCGCGGCCCGCGGCGCCGACCGCATCGAGGCCGGATGCACAGAGGCGATTGAGGGTCTGGCCGGGAACCGTGTCCGGCATGCCCGCGAGCAGCAGCGCCATGCGCGCCACGTTGCGGTTGTCCTCGCCGGCCTGGTTGGCGCAGCCGAAAAACACTTCATCGACCTGCGACCAGTCGAGCCCGGGATGCTTGGCCATCAGCGCCTTGATCGGAACGGCGGCCAGATCGTCGGCACGCACCTTGGCGAGCGAACCGCCGAAACGGCCGATCGGGGTCCGGACGGCATCGCAAATGAACACATCACGCATTGAATCTCTCCCTGAATGCCGCGCCTTAGGCGTTGTTCCGCTGGAATTGAGCGTGAGTTTTAGGAGCGTGCCCGCTGCAGGTCAATTGAGGCGTCAGTCGCGGACGACGCTTTGGCGCGAGGTCTGTCATGCCCCGATGCTGGGCATGATTAAAATGGCAGCGCCGTGGGCGTGGAAAACTATGACAACGGGGGTCTGGGAATAGGACCGGGCAACGAAATTTTGTAGTTTGCCGCCCGCAATGACGATCCAGCAATCCATCCCAGCCCCCGTGCCCCCCGAAGCCGCAACGGCTGCTGACGCCAATTCGCGCGTCACGCCGATGATGGAACAATACCTCGAGATCAAGGCGGCCCATCCCGGGCTGCTGCTGTTCTACCGGATGGGCGATTTTTACGAGTTGTTCTTCGAGGACGCCGAGATCGCCTCCAAAACGCTCGGCATCGTACTTACCAAGCGCGGCAAGCATCAGGGCATGGATATCCCGATGTGCGGCGTGCCGGTGGAGCGCTCCGAGGACTATCTGCATCGCCTGATCAACGCCGGCCACCGGGTCGCGGTGTGCGAGCAGACCGAGAATCCGGCTGCTGCCCGCGCCCGCGGCAACAAGAGCGTGGTGGCGCGGGGCGTGGTGCGGCTGGTGACGCCGGGCACACTGACCGAAGACACGCTGCTGGATGCCCGCACCAACAATTATCTGCTGGCGATCGCGCGCGCCCGCGGATCAAGCGGCGGCGACCGCGTCGGCCTTGCCTGGATCGATATTTCGACGTCCGAGTTCATGGTGACGGAATGCTCGACCGCGGAACTGGCGGCGACGCTGGCGCGGATCAATCCCAATGAAGTGATCGTCACCGACGCGCTCTATGGCGATGCCGATCTCGGCCCGCTGCTGCGCGAACTACCGTCGGTGACACCCCTGACCCGCGATGTCTTCGATGGCGCTACCGCCGAGCGGCGGCTGTGCGATTATTTCGCGGTCGCGACCATGGATGGCCTCGCCGCGATGTCGCGGCTGGAAGCCACCGCGGCGGCCGCCGCCGTCACCTATATCGACCGCACGCAGGTCGGCAAACGTCCGCCGCTGTCGCCGCCGTCGCGCGAAGCCGCCGGGACGACGATGGCGATCGATCCCGCCACCCGCGCCAATCTCGAACTGACGCGCACGCTGGCGGGCGAGCGGCGCGGATCGCTGCTCGATGCGATCGACTGCACCGTCACCGCCGCCGGCTCGCGGCTGCTCGCGCAACGCCTCGCCGCGCCGCTCACCGACAGCGCGGCGATCGCGCGCCGTCTCGATGCGATAGCGGCCTTTGTCGCCGATAGCGCCGCGCGCGACGATGTCCGCACCACGCTCAAAGCAGCACCGGACATGTCGCGCGCGCTGGCGCGGCTGTCGGTCGGACGCGGCGGCCCGCGCGATCTGGCAGGCTTGCGCGATGGTATCCTCGCGGCGGACCAAGCACTAGCGCGGCTGGCGCAGATCGAAGCGCCTCCGCCGGAGATCCTGGCCGTGATGGAGGCGTTGCGCCGCCCCTCGCGCGACCTTGCACGCGAATTCGAGCGCGCGCTGGCCGAACAACTGCCGCTGATCAAGCGCGACGGCGGCTTCATCCGCGAGGGCTACGAGCCCGCGCTCGACGAAAGCCGCAATCTGCGCGACGCCTCCCGCCTCGTCGTCGCCGCGATGCAGGCGCGCTATGCCGAGGACACCGGCGTCAAGGCGCTCAAGATCCGGCACAACAACGTGCTCGGCTATTTCGTCGAGGTTACCGCGCAGCACGGCGACCGGCTGATGGCGCCGCCGCTGAACGCGACCTTCATCCATCGCCAGACCTTGGCGGGCCAGGTTCGCTTCACGACGTCCGAACTCGGCGAGATCGAGGCCAAGATCGCCAATGCCGGCGACCGTGCGCTCGGGCTCGAACTGGAAATTTTTGAGCGCCTCTGCGCCATGGCACTGGCCGCCGGCGACGATCTCCGCGCCGCGGCGCATGCCTTTGCGCTGCTCGACGTCGCAACCGCTTTGGCCAAGCTTGCGGTCGACGATAATTACGTACGGCCCGAAGTGGATGGCACGCTCGGCTTCGCCGTCGAGGGCGGCCGGCATCCGGTGGTCGAACAGGCGTTGAAACGCGACGGCCACCCGTTCATTGCCAACGCCTGCGACCTCTCGCCCGGCCCTGCGCAGAAATCCGGCCAGATCTGGCTGATTACCGGCCCGAACATGGCGGGCAAATCGACATTCCTGCGGCAGAATGCGCTGATCGCGCTGATGGCGCAGATCGGCTCCTACGTGCCTGCGTCGCGAGCAAGAATTGGCGTCGTCGATCGCCTGTTCTCCCGCGTCGGCGCGGCGGACGATCTCGCGCGCGGTCGCTCGACCTTCATGGTCGAGATGGTCGAGACCGCCGTCATCCTCAACCAGGCCAGCGAGCGCTCGCTGGTGATCCTCGACGAGATCGGCCGAGGAACTGCGACCTTCGACGGCCTGTCGATCGCGTGGGCGGCAATCGAGCATCTGCATGAAGCCAATCGCTGCCGCGCGCTGTTCGCCACGCATTATCACGAGCTGACCGCGCTCTCGGCAAAACTGCCGCGGATGTTCAACGCGACCGTGCGCGTCAAGGAATGGCAGGGCGACGTCGTGTTCCTGCACGAGGTGCTGCCCGGCTCGGCGGATCGTTCCTACGGCATCCAGGTCGCGAAACTCGCTGGCCTGCCGCCGGCGGTGATCACGCGCGCCAAATCGGTGCTGGCGAAGCTCGAGGCGCAGGACCGCGGCCAGACCGCGCGAGCGCTGGCCGACGATCTGCCGCTGTTCGCCGTCCCCTCCCGCGCCGCCGCCGAGCCCACGCCGCCAAGTGAAGCCGAGCTGTTGATGCAAGCCGTCAAGGCATTGCATCCCGACGAGATGTCGCCGCGCGAGGCGCTGGAGGCGCTCTATGCGCTGAAGGCGAAGCTGCCGAAGTAGTCGGGAGGGCGTAGCCCGGCTTTCACCCGGCAAAGGGCTGGATCAATTTCAGCGTCGCCGCGAAGCGGATGCTGCGCTTGCCTGCCAGCGCGGTCGCCTCGATCTCGGCCCCCCTCGGCATTGCAGCGGCCGGAGAAGCCGATGCCGACCTCATGACCGCCGAACAGCGGATGCTCGTCCTTTGCCGGGGTGTGCTCCTGGTTGACGAACTCGCCCTTCCAGCGGCCATTCGCGGAGGTGTAGGCGCCGAGATAATAGAAGAACGCGTCGCCGCCGAGGATGCGGCCGTCCTTCAGCAGCATCACGCCGGTCTGCCCGCCGGCGATGCCATCCAGCATCCGGATGTCGATCGAGTAGAGCCCGCTGACGATGCCGCCCTCGCCGACCTCTCCCGGCGGCGGGATGTCGTCATTGCCGAGCGGCGTCATGACCGCGCGGAACACCGAGCCGGCGTCTTCCAAAACGCAGCCCGCGAAGTGCCAGACCTCACCCTGCGGCTTGCCGCGTATGTTGATCGTGACGGCGTCGGAACTGACGAGCGATCTCCGATGCGACGACGGGCTGTGGCGCCGGGTCCTCAGACTGGCGATGATTTCGCCGTCCACGTTTTCGTAGGTGCCGAAGTGGGCGAATGCCGTATTGCCGCCGAGCATCGTTCCGGCATGGGCGTAGAGCACGCTGCGGCCGGTGCCGCCGCTGATGTCGTACTCGACCTTGTACAGTCCCTCCACCGCGCGCCCTCGTTCGGCCCCGCTGCCAGTCTAGCGGTATGATCGCAGCCGGTAACCATCAAACTTGCGGCTAGTCCTGCGCAGCCTTCCTGCGCCCGAGCCACCACAGGCCCAGGTTCCAGCCGATGCAGGTCGCGAGTGCGAGGCTGAGCCCGACCGCCGAACCGAACTGCAATGCCGCGACATGCAGCACCGATATCGCGATGCCCAAGCCTATCAGTCCCCATGCGCTGTTGGCGAGCACGGCGGCCGTCGGCGGGCCGCCGATGCGGGGATGCAGGATCAGCATCATTGAGGTGAACACGATCGGGAACAGCGCGATCATGCCGCTCACCTTGGGACCGACCCAGCTCGACGTGGTGACCACGGTCGCGACCAGTGTTGCGACCAGCGACGCCCGCAGCGGAATGTCGTACCAGCGCCGCCGGATCGGCGGCATCTTGGCGTGGCGATAACGAGCGAGCAGCGGCACGCAGATGCCGAACGCGATGGCGTTCGCGATCAGCCCGCCGGCGAGCGACCATTGCACCGAGCGGATGACCGCGGCGAGCACGAACCACACCGCCACGGCCGCCGTGCAGCTCAGCAGCGCGCCGTGGCGTTGCGCCAGCACGACATAGGTCAGCCCCAGGAAGATCGTCGCGGCGTTGATCGGCAGGCTTGCAAGCGCGCCCTCGGCGATGAAGGCTGCATCATGGTCGAGCGCGAGGAACACGTAGGACGGCCCCGCCGAAATCGGCAGCGTCGCGATCAACGCGCCGATCACCGGACCCGATCGCTCGGTGACGACGGAAGCCGTCACCACGAACGCCGCCGTGATCGCCATGCGCAGGCCGAGCGTCAGGATGAAGGCGAGTTCGGGGGACATGCTATCCGTCGCCCCTGCGAACGCAGGGGCCCATACGCCGCGGCTTCTCGATTTTAGGCGGTGTGGGTCAATACTTCCCGCACCCATGGACGTCGGTGGTTATGGGCCCCTGCGTTCGCAGGGGCGACAGCGAACTACACCCGCTTCATCGTCACCGAGACCTTCGGGCCGTTCTTGATGGTCTGATAGACCACGCAATAGCGTTCGGTGAGCTTCAGCAATAGATCGAGCTTGTCCTGCGGCGCGTCGGTTCCGACCTCGAAGCGCAGGCGGATTTCCTCGAAACCGACCGGGGCCTCCTTGGCGACGCCGAGCGTGCCGCGAAAATCGAGGTCGCCTTCGGCGATGACGTTACCGGTCGTCAGCGGCACTTCGACGGCGGTCGCGACCGACTTCAGCGTGACGCCGGCGCAGGCGACCAGCGCTTCGAGCAGCATGTCGCCGGAGCACAGCTCGAGCCCAGAGCCACCGGTCGCGGGATGCAGGCCGGCTACCGCCAGCGCGCGGCCGGTCTCGACCTTGCAGGTGAGGCCTTCATTGTCGATCGAGCCCTTGGCCTTCAACGTGATGACTGCAGCCGAGGGATCCGACTTGTAGCGTTCCTTGATCGGGGCCTGCATAGCGCGGAGTTCGGCGGCGTCCATTGTCGTCTCCCGGTTGTTCTTATGGCCACGCCGATTTAGTGCGAAATTGCGCCGCTGTCACCACCACATCGCCTCGCCGGCGGTGGATTTGGCATCGGCGTCGGGCACGTTGCGGTCGAGCGATCGGTCGAGCGCGGTCAGCACGCGGCGCTTGAAATTGTCGAACAGCGGCGAATTGCGGTCGCGCGGGCGCGCCAGATTGATCTTGATCTCTTCGAACAGTCGGCCCGGCCGCGGCCGCATCACCAGCACGCGATCCGCCAGCACCACGGCCTCGTCGACGTCATGCGTGACCAGAATCAGCGTCGGCCTTGTGTCGTTCCAGAGGTCGAGCAGATGGTCCTGCAGGTCGCGCCGCGTGAACGCATCGAGCGCGGAGAACGGCTCATCGAGCAGCAGCACTTCCGGCTGCGGCACCAGTGCGCGCGCAATCGCCACCCGCTGCGCCTGTCCGCCGGAGAGTTCGCGCGGCCAGGCCTTTGCCTTGTCGGCAAGACCGACCCGCGCCAGCGCGCGCGCAACCTTCTCGCGCCGCGCGTCGGCCGAAAGGTCGGACAGGCCGAAGCCGATATTGTCGGCGACGCTGAGCCAGGGCAGCAGCCGCGGCTCCTGGAAGATGATGCCGATCTTGGCATGCGGCGCCGTGATGGCGGCGCCGTCGAGCACCACCGTGCCTGACGTCGCGCGGTCGAGGCCGGCGATGGCGCGCAGCAGCGTCGATTTTCCGCAGCCCGAGCCGCCGATGATGGCGACGATTTCACCCAGCTTGATATCGGCCGAGAAGCGCTCCAGCGCGTGGACGCCGTTCGGATAGGTCTTGCCCACACGATCCAGCGCCAGCATCAGCGGCCTCCGCCCTGACGGCCGAACGCATCCTGCCAGCGCAGCAGCGGCGCGGTCGCGATTTCGATCAGCCAGTCGGTGGTCTTGCCGAGGATCGCGAAGATCACGATCGCCGCGACGATCTGCGCCGGCTTGCCGAGCTGCTGGCCGTCGATCAGGAGATAGCCGAGGCCTTCGGATGCGCCCATGAATTCGGCGGCGACGACGAACATCCACCCCAGGCCAAGGCCGACGCGCAGGGCGACGACGTAGGCCGGCAGCACCGCCGGCAGCAGGATGCGCCGGATCATCGCCGGGCCTGAGAGGCGGAAGGTGCGGCCGACCTCGACGATCTTGCGGTCGACCGAGAGGATCGCGCCCATCACGCCGAGGTAGACCGGGAAGAATACGCCGACCGCGATCAGCGCGACCTTCGACGTCTCGAAAATGCCGAGCCACAGGATGAACAGCGGCACCCAGGCGATCGACGGAATCGCGCGCAGCGCCTGCACCGTCGGATCGAGCAATTGCCGCGCCACACCCCAATAGCCGGAGACCGCGCCGAGGATGGTGCCTGCGGCAACGCCGAGGCCGAAGCCCGCGGCCACGCGCGTCACGGTCGCCGTGATATGGCGCGAGAGCTCGCCGCTCCTCGCCAGTTCCATGACGGTGGCGAAGATCTTCGTTGGCGGCGGCACCAGCCGACCGTTGGAATAGCCGAGCCCGACCCAGATCTCCCAGAACGCCGCCAGCCCCACCGGCAGCAGCAGCCCCAGCGCCGGCCGCGCATAGCGCCGAAGCCGCGCGGGCGATGCCTGCGGCACGACCACCTCGGTCCGTTCCAGCGCGGGAAGCTCAACACTCATCGTCATAGCAAGAACGCTTCTCGCGCGGGATTGCAAGGTGGGATGGGGACCACGTCTCTCTCCACACGTCGTCCCCGCGAACGCGGGGACCCATAACCACCGGCTTGGTGATGAAGGAAGGTGGCAGCCATCGAGTACCACAATGACGGCCGCGGCGTATGGGTCCCTGCTTTCCGCAGGGACGACGCCAGTACATATTTCTCCTAATTCGTCGGCAGCGGGACCTGGTCGTCGATCAGCGCGTCCAGCGTCGCTTTCACGTCGACCTTGGCGTCGACCACGCCGGCCTGCTGCAAGGCGAGACCGGCGGCGAGGATGGACTCACGCTGCGGCGCGCCGATCCGGCTGTGGGTCAGCTCGGTGCGTTCCTTGAGCTGCTTGTCGACGACGGCCTCCGGCAGCTTTGTCACCGCGATGAAGGTCTTCTTCAGGTCGTCGTAATTCGCCAGCGAATATTTCCGCGCTTCCTCGTAGACGGCGAGCACGCGGCGGACGATTTCGGGATGGTCCTTCAAGAACTGCTCGCGCACATTGAGGATGCCCCAGGTGTTGGCGTCCGCCTTGCGGAAGAACAGCTTGGCGCCGTCCTCGACCTCGGCCTGCGCCATCATCGGGTCGAGACCGGCCCACGCCTGGACGTCGCCGCGGATCAGCGCGGTCTTGCCGTCGGCGTGCTGCAGCAGCACCGGCGTGATGTCCTTTTCGGTGAGGCCGGCGCCGAGCAGCGCGCGCACCAGGAAAATGTGCGGGTCGGTGCCGCGCGTCACCGCGACGCGCTTGCCCTTGAGATCGGCGACGGAGGCGACCTTGGAATCCCTAGCCGTTACCAGCGCGGTCCATTCGGGGCGCGAATAGACATAGATCGACTTGATCGGGTTGCCGTTGATCTTCGCGACCAGCGCCGCCGAGCCCGCGGTCGATCCGAAATCGATCGAGCCGGCGTTGAGGAACTCGAGCGCCTTGTTGGAGCCGGCCGACTGCACCCAGACCACGCTGATACCGTCCTTGGCGAATTCCTTCTCCAGCAATCCCTTTTGCTTGAGGATCATCGACACCGGGTTGTAGGTCGCCCAGTCGATCCTGATCTCCTTGGGTGCGTCCGCGGCAAAGGCCGCGCCCGGCAACAAGGTCGAAACCGCCAGCATCGCAGCCACTGCGCGCCGTGAAATCCCAGTCATGCTCGCCCTCCCTCAGGCATTGAAAAACACGTTTGTTTTTCAATATGTTATGTCGGCGCGCAACGAGAAAATACATGCCCCCAATGCGGCGCGGCGAGCACAGCTTTACCAAAACGGATCGGAATCCAGCATAGATGTACTGTTGCCCTACAATCGTGAGTGACAGCCTCTGCGGCGTCCGTTATCGGGGAGACCATGGACAGCGTCGTGACTGAGGACCGCCCCCAGGCGGATGACCGTTTCGATACCGCGCGGATCACCGGGGCGGTCGATGCGCTGGCCGAAAAGCATGCCGGCCGCGAGGACGTGTTCCGCCAGGCGCTGGCGCAACTGCTCAAGGCCGAGATGATCGCGGCGCGCGCCACCGCGCAGGCGATGCTGCTGAAGGACCGCAACGGCCGCCGCTGCGCCGAGCGGCTGTGCTTCATGCAGGACGAGATCATCCGCATCCTCTATGCGGCGGCGACGCGGCATCTCTATCGCTCGCATATCCCGTCCGGCGCCGAACGCATGGCCGTGGTCGCAACCGGCGGCTATGGCCGCGGCCTGATGGCGCCGGAATCCGACATCGATCTGTTGTTCATCCTGCCCTACAAGCAGACCGCCTGGGGCGAGCAGGTCGCGGAAGCCATTCTCTATTGCCTGTGGGACATGGGCTTGAAGGTCGGCCACGCCACGCGTTCGGTCGACGAATCGATCCGTCAGGCGCGCGGCGACATGACGATCCGCACCGCGATCCTCGAAATGCGGTTCCTGACCGGCGACCAGCCGCTGTATGACGAACTGGTCGCGCGGTTCGACAGGGAAGTTGTTCAGGGCACCGCGTCGGAATTCGTCACCGCGAAACTCGCCGAGCGCGAGGAGCGACACCGCCGCGGGGGCCAATCGCGCTACCTGGTCGAGCCCAACGTCAAGGACGGCAAGGGCGGCCTGCGCGACCTGCACACGCTGTTCTGGATCGCGAAGTATGTCTATCGCGTGCGCGAGACCAGCGAACTGGTCGAGCGCGGCGTGTTCGACGCGCAGGAATACCGGATCTTCCGCCGCTGCGCCGATTTCCTCTGGTCGGTGCGCTGCAACCTGCATTTTGTAGCGGGGCGCGCCGAGGAACGGCTGTCGTTCGACATGCAGCGTGAGATCGCGGTCCGGCTCGGCTATACCTCGCATCCCGGCATGCAGGATGTCGAGCGCTTCATGAAACACTACTTCCTGATCGCCAAGGACGTCGGCGACCTGACCGCGATCCTGTGCGCCAAGCTGGAAGACGAGCAGGCCAAGCCGGCGCCGGTGCTCAGCCGGGTTGTGGCGCGGCTGCGGCCGAGCAACAACCGGCGGCGGGTGCCCGAGAGCGACGACTTCATCATCGACAACAACCGCATCAATCTGGCCGCGCCCGACGTCTTCAAGCACGATCCGGTCAACCTGATCCGGATCTTCCGGCTGGCGCAGAAGAACAACCTCGCCTTCCATCCCGACGCGATGCGCACGGTGACACGCTCGCTGAAGCTCATCAACACGCCGCTGCGGGAGAATCCGGACGCCAACCGGCTGTTCATGGAGATCCTGACCTCCGACAACGCCGAAACAGTGCTGCGGCGCATGAACGAGACCGGCGTGCTCGGGCACTTCATCCGCGCCTTCGGCAAGATCGTGTCGATGATGCAGTTCAACATGTATCACCACTACACGGTGGACGAGCATCTGATCCGCTGCATCGGCCATTTGCAGGACATCGAGCGCGGCGGCAACGACGAATTCGTCGTCGCCAGCGACCTGTTCCGGAAGATCCAGCCCGAGCATCGCGCGGTGATCTACATCACCACGCTACTGCACGACGTCGCCAAGGGCCGGCCCGAGGACCACTCGATCGCAGGCGCCAGGGTGGCGCGACGACTGTGCCCGCGGCTCGGCTTCAACGCCGCCGACACCGAACTGGTGGCATGGCTGATCGAGGAACATCTGACGATGTCCACGGTGGCGCAGTCGCGCGACCTATCGGATCGCAAGACGATCGAGAATTTCGCCGCGGTCGTTCAGTCCGTCGAGCAGATGAAGCTGTTGACGATCCTGACCACCGCCGACATCCGCGGCGTCGGCCCCGGGGTTTGGAACGGCTGGAAGGCGCAATTGCTGCGCACGCTGTATTACGAGACCGAGCCGGTGCTGACCGGGGGCTTCTCGGAAGTGAACCGCGCGCAGCGCATCGCGGTGGCGCAACGCGAATTCCGCGCCGCCTTCACCGAATGGCCGGAAGCCGAACTCAATGCCTATATCGGCCGGCACTATCCGGCTTACTGGCTCAAGGTCGAACTGCCGCGCAAGATCCGCCACGCGCGGTTTCTCCGCGCCAGCGAACAGGCCGGCCACAAGCTTGCGATCAATGTCGGCTTCGACGAGGCGCGCGCCGTCACCGAACTGACGATTCTCGCGACCGACCACCCGTGGCTGCTGTCGATCATCGCCGGCGCCTGCGCGTCGGCCGGCGCCAACATCGTCGACGCCCAGATCTACACCACCACCGACGGCCGCGCGCTTGATACCATCGCGATCTCGCGGGAATACGATCGCGACGAGGACGAGGGACGCCGCGCCACCCGGATCGGCGAAATGATCGAACAGGTGCTCGAGGGCAAGCTGCGACTGCCCGAAGTGGTGGCGCGCAAATCGGCCACCCGCAGCAAGATGCGCGCCTTCGTCGTCGAGCCGGAAGTAGCGATCAACAACCAGTGGTCGGACCGCTACACCGTGATCGAGGTGTCCGGCCTAGACCGCCCCGGCCTCTTGTACCAGCTCACGACCGCTATCTCGAAGCTCAACCTCAACATCGCCTCGGCCCACGTGGCGACTTTCGGCGAACGCGCCCGCGACGTGTTCTACGTCACCGATCTGCTCGGCGCGCAGATCACCGCGCCGACGCGGCAGGCGGCGATCAAGAGCTCGCTGATCCATCTGCTCTCCAGCGAAGACAACGTCGCGCAGCCGGCGGCGTGAAACGCCAGTCTCGTAGGATGGGTGGAGCGAAGCGATACCCATCGATGCCGGGCGAGGAAAGTGACGGGTTTCGCTTCGCTCTACCCATCCTACGCCAGGTCCACGCCCTCGTGCTGCAGCAGCCAGCGCTTGCGCTCCAGCCCGCCGCCATACTTCACCAGCGAGCCGTTGGCGCCGATCAGGCGATGACAGGGCAACACCACGCTGATGGGATTGGAGCCGTTGGCGTGGCCGACGGCGCGCACGGCGCGGGGCATTTCGATCTTCGTCGCCAGCGCGCCGTAGCTCATCGTCGTTCCGGCCGGAATCCCGGACAATTCGTGCCAGACTTTCTGCTGGAACGGCGTGCCCGCGACGCGCCAGCGAACCGTTGCGAGGCGATCGAGATCGCCCTTGAAATATCCCGATAGCGCCGCCCGCATCTCGCGCGGCGCCCGCGCCGGCCTGAGGCTCACCGCACCGTAATGCAGGCGCAGCAGCTCCTTCATGCGCGCCTCGTAATCCTCCCAGTCGAGCGCGCGCAGATTTCCTTCCGCATCGGTCACCAGCAGCGCGGTGCCGATCGGCGTCGGCAACCGGTCGATGTCGAATTGTTCGGGCGGCGTTGCGGGCATGGATTGGACTCGCGGTCGACGATTCTCACGGAGTGGAAAATATCGGCAGACAGCGGCATTCTTCACGCAAGCCGTGCTAGCGTCCACCCGATTTCTGCTACCGGTTGGGGACCGCATCATGATCTGGATTGCCAATCTTCTGGTCGCGGTGGTTGCCGCGCTGCACGTCTATTTCCTCATTCTTGAAATGTTTCTCTGGACCAAGCCGCTCGGCCTGAAGACCTTCCGCAACTCGATCGAGAAGGCGACGGAATCGGCGGTGCTGGCCGCCAATCAGGGCTTGTACAATGGATTCCTGGCCGCCGGCCTCGTGTGGGGCCTGCTCCATCCCAATCCGGGGTTTGCGTTCCAGATCAAGGTATTCTTCCTGCTCTGCGTGATCGTGGCCGGCGTGTACGGCGCGGCGACGGTGAGCCGGCGGATACTTTATGTACAGGCCGCGCCCGCGGCGTTCGCGTGGATCCTGCTCTGGCTGGCGTAGGACCGGCCGTCCATCACCGCCTTGCATTGGCAAAACCGTTCCGCCAAACTCCCTGGCAACGATGGCGCTCGACCATCGGTACATATGGGAGATAATGCTATGAAGGACGGGCTTACCCGGCTAGTCGCTACGACTGCGGCTCTGATCGCGCTGTCGGCTTCCTCGGCTTACGCGCAAAAGAAATACGATACCGGCGCCAGCGACACCGAGATAAAGATCGGCCAGACCGTGCCGTTCTCGGGCGCCTATTCGGTCTATGCCAACATCGGCAAGACCCAGGCCGCCTATATGCGGATGATCAACGATCAGGGCGGCGTGAACGGCCGCAAGATCAACCTGATCCAGTATGACGATGCCTACTCGCCGCCGAAGACGGTGGAGCAGATCCGCAAGCTGGTGGAAGGCGACGAGGTCCTCCTGACCTTCCAGGTTATCGGCACCGCGGCGAATGCCGCCGTACAGAAGTATCTCAACGCCAAGAAGGTCCCACAGCTTTTCGCCGCCACGGGCGCGTCGAAGTTCACCGATCCCAAGAACTTCCCATGGACCATGGGCTACAATCCGAACTATTTCGTCGAGGGCCGCATCTACGGTCAGTACATTTTGAAGGAGCATCCGAACGCGAAGATCGGCGTGCTCTATCAGAACGACGATCTGGGTAAGGACTATGTCAGCGGGCTGAAAGCCGGCCTTGGCGACAAGGCCGCGAAGATGATCGTGGCGGAGGCTTCCTACGAAGTCGCCGATCCGACCATCGATTCGCAGGTGCTGAAGATCAGGGACTCCGGCGCTGACCTGTTCTACAGCGCCTCGACGCCGAAGCAGGCAGCGCAGGCGATCCGGAAGATCCACGAACTCAACTGGAAGCCGGTGCACATCCTCGACATCAATGCGAGTCCGGTGAGCGCCACGCTGCAACCGGCCGGCCTCGAGGCCTCGAAGGGCGTGATCAGCGTCAACTACGGCAAGGATCCGGCCGATCCGACCTGGAAGGACGATGCGGGCCTGAAGAAGTATTTCGACTTCATGACGAAATACTTTCCCGAAGGCGACAAGATGAACACGGTCAATACGTACGGGTATTCGACCGCGCAATTGCTGGTGCAGGTGCTCAAGCAGTGCGGTGACGACCTGACGCGCGAGAACGTGATGCGGCAGGCGGCCTCGCTGAAGGACGTCGTCCTAGACCTCAGCCTGCCCGGCATGAAGATCAACACCGGACCCAACGACTACCGCGTCAACAAGCAGTTGCAGATGATGAAGTTCAACGGCGAGCGCTGGGAACTGTTCGGTCCGATCATGGAGGACGCCGGCCCGGCCGGCTAGACGGGAGTTGCTTGAATCGATCGGCGGATGCCGCCGGCGTCGCAGAAGCAGCGACGCCGGCGGTCTCGTTTCGGCACAGCAAGTTCCGTCCTCGTCGTCGCACGGCAGTAGCGCTGGATTCTTTTTGTGCAGCGAAAGCCGATGCCCGTGTTCTGACCTTGACTAAGGTCGAACATGAAATCGCGTGCCGTTCCGGCCCCGCTCCTTGCAATGCAACATGCGTTCCGCCAGTATCGCCGCAGCGATGGCGCCGTTGGGCTCATTAAGCCCCGGCAAGATTCATCGGCTCAATCACACATGAGGATCCCAAGGATATGAGGAAGAGTGTTTTCCATCTGGTGACCGGCACGGCGCTTGCGGTTGCGCTGTCGGTTTCGTCGGCCCACGCGCAGAAGAAATACGATACCGGCGCGACCGACACCGAGATCAAGATCGGCCAGACCAACCCGTTCAGCGGACCGGCTTCCGCCTATGCCACCATCGGCAAAACCCAGGCCGCCTATATCAAGATGATCAACGATCAGGGCGGCGTGAATGGCCGCAAGATCAACCTGATCCAGTATGACGACGCCTACTCGCCGCCGAAGGCGGTCGAGCAGGTGCGCAAGCTGGTCGAGAGCGACGAAGTGCTGCTGACGTTCCAGCTGCTCGGCACACCCTCGAACGCAGCCGTGCAGAAGTACCTCAACGCCAAGAAAGTGCCGCAGCTGTTCGCCGCCACCGGCGCCTCGAAGTTCACCGACCCGAAGAACTTCCCGTGGACCATGGGCTTCAATCCCAACTACTTCGTCGAGGGACGCATCTACGGCCAGTACATCATCAAGGAGCATCCGAACGCCAAGATCGGCGTGCTCTACCAGAACGACGACCTCGGCAAGGACTACCTGAACGGCATCAAGGCCGGTCTCAGCGACAAGGCGGCGAAGATGATCGTCGCGGAAGCATCCTACGAAGTCTCCGACCCGACCATCGACTCGCAGATCCTCAAGATCAAGGATGCCGGCGCGGACCTGTTCTTCTCGGCCAGCACGCCGAAGCAGGCGGCGCAGGCGATCAAGAAGATCCATGAGCTCGGCTGGAAGCCGGTGCACATCCTAGACATCAACGCCACCTCGGTCGGCGCCGTCATGAAGCCGGCGGGGCTCGAAGCCTCCAAGGGCGTGATCAGCGTCAACTACGGCAAGGACCCGCTCGACCCGACCTGGAAGGACGATCCAGGCATGAAGAAATACTTCGAGTTCATGGCGAAGTACTATCCGGAAGGCGACAAGGATTCGAGCTTCAACTCCTATGGCTACTCGACCACGCAGCTCCTGATCCACGTGCTGAAGGCATGCGGGGACAACCTGACCCGCGAGAACGTCATGAAGCAGGCGACCAACCTGAAGGACGTGCAGCTGGATTTGTCGCTGCCGGGCATTCTGGCCAACACCACGCCGAACGACTACCGCGTCAACAAGCAGCTGCAGATGATGAAGTTCAACGGCGAGCGCTGGGAACTGTTCGGCCCGATCCTCGAGGACAAGGGTCCCGCGGGCTAGGCCCGGCGTCCCTCACAAAACGATCGGCGGAAGAAGCGATCGGCGGCCCCTCGGGGCCGCCGATTTGTTTTTGTCGTCATTGCCGGGCTTGACCCGGCAATCCATCCATTTTCATAAGAAGATTCGCTTGATGGATGGCCGGGTCAAGCCCGGCCATGACGAGCGTCACTTCGGAATCTCCCCAAACGTCTTGCCGACCGGCAGCACCGCGTGGCGGATCAGGCGGGAATCCTCGACTGCGGCCTGGCGGTGTTTCACCGCCTCGCGATAGACCGGATCGCGGATCATCTCCGCGAATGCCGCGACGCTTGGGTATTCGGCGATGAAGCAGTGATCCCAGCGCTCTTCGGAAGGCCCGATCAGCATCAGCTCGAACCGCCCCTGCCAGACAATACACCCGCCGAGGCGCTCGAACACCGGGCCACTCTCCCGGCCATAGGCCGCATAGGCTTCCGCGCCGGTGGCCTTGCGGCCATCGGGATAGGCCGCCTGCGCACGGAGCCGGACTAGGTTGAGCATGTGGATCGGCCCCGGCCGGTCATTGGCCCTGAACTGTGCGAAAACTTCCCTGGTCGGATCGACGTGGCCCATGCGGCTCCCTTCCTGAAAACTTGATCGTTGACGTCAATGCTAGCACGCTCCGCCGCACCTCCTAATCCCGCATTAACCTCTCGGTAACCGACCCTTAAACTGCGCCCGATAGCGTAGGACGCGACGGGTATGAGCGGCGTTTGTGATGGCGTGGGGACGGAAAAAGAGCGGCGGACGCAAGGAGCCGCTTTTCGGGCTTCCGGCTGCGCTCGCCGACCTGCGGCTCTCTCCCGAAGATCGAATTCCGGCCGCCGCCGAAGACGAAAAGCCGAAGAAGCCCGTGCCCAAGCGCAAGCCCGTAGAGGATGACGAGGACGAAGCGCCGCGCGAGCGCAAGCCGCGCGCAAGCCGTGGCGGCGCCAAGCGCCGTTCGAAGACGCGAAGACGGCGCTGGGGGCGGCTGGTTTACTGGGGCGCGGTGCTCGGCCTGTGGGCCGCGATCGCCGTCGTCGGCGTCGTGGTCTGGGTCGGCGCCCATCTGCCGGCGATCCAGCTGCTCGAAATTCCAAAGCGCCCGCCGACCATCCAGATCACGGGCTTCGACGGCAGCGTGCTGACCACGCGCGGCGAAATGCCCGGCGCCAATGTCGCGCTGAAGGATCTGCCGCCCTATCTGCCGAAGGCGTTCATCGCCATCGAGGATCGCCGCTTCTATTCGCACTACGGCATCGATCCGGTCGGCATCGCGCGCGCCGCGGTCACCAACGTGCTCAATCGCGGCGTAGCCCAGGGCGGCTCGACGCTGACCCAGCAGCTCGCCAAGAACCTGTTCCTGACCCAGGAACGGACGATGACGCGCAAGCTGCAGGAACTGGAGCTCGCGTTCTGGCTGGAGCGCAAGCATTCCAAGAACGAAATTCTCGAGCTGTATCTAAACCGCGTCTATTTCGGTTCCGGCGCCTATGGCGTCGAGGCGGCGGCGCAACGCTATTTCGGCAAGTCCGCCAAAACCGTCACGATCGCGGAAGCCGCGATGCTGGCGGGCCTCGTCAAGTCGCCGTCGCGGCTGGCGCCGAACCGCAACCCGGAAGGTGCCGAGCAGCGCGCCCAGCTCGTGCTGTCGGCCATGGCCGACGCCAGGTTCATCACCGAGGCGCAGGCCAAGGCCTCGATCGGCCACCCCTCCTACAAGGTCAAGCCGGCCGGCGCCGGCACCGTCAATTACGTTGCCGACTGGATCGGCGAAGTGCTCGACGATCTCGTCGGCCAGATCGACCAGAGCATCGTGGTCGAGACCACGATCGATCCGAAGCTGCAGAGCGTGGCGGAAGCGGCCATTATCGACGAACTCGCGGCCAAGAGCGTCCGGTTCAACGTCACCCAGGGCGCGCTGGTGGCGATGACGCCCGACGGCGCGGTGCGCGCCATGGTCGGGGGGCGGAACTATGCCGAGAGCCAGTTCAATCGCGCGATCACGGCGAAGCGCCAGCCCGGCTCGGCGTTCAAGCCGTTCGTGTACCTGACCGCGGTCGAGGCCGGCCTGACGCCGGAATCCATCCGGCAGGATGCGCCGCTGGATATCAAGGGCTGGCGGCCCGAGAACTACACGCATGAATATTTCGGTTCGGTGACGCTGACGCAGGCACTGGCGATGTCGCTCAACACGGTCGCGGTGCGGCTTGGGGTCGAGGTCGGGCCGAAGAACGTGGTGCGCACCGCACACCGGCTCGGCATCTCCTCCAAGCTCGAGGCCAACGCCTCGATCGCGCTCGGCACCTCGGAAGTCTCGCTCAACGAACTGGTCGGCGCCTATGCGCCCTTCGCCAATGGCGGGGTCGGCATTTCCCCGCATGTCGTGACCAAGATCCGCACCAATGAAGGCAAGCTGCTGTACATGCGCCAGCCCGAACGGCTCGGCCAGGTGATCGAGCCGCGTCATGTCGCGATGATGAATACGATGATGCGGGAAACGCTGCTCTCCGGCACCGCGCGCAAGGCGGAGATCCCGGGCTGGATGGCCGCCGGCAAGACCGGCACCAGCCAGGATTTCCGCGACGCCTGGTTCATCGGCTACACGGCCAACCTCGTCACCGGCGTCTGGCTCGGCAATGACGACAACTCGCCGACCAGGAAGGCAACCGGCGGCGGGCTGCCGGTGGAAGTCTGGACCCGCTTCATGCGCGCGGCGCATCAGGGCGTGCCGGTGGCGGGACTGCCGGGTTCGCAGCGCGGCGGCGTTCTGTCAAACCTGTTTCAGACGGCGGCGCAGGACAGCGCGCCGCCGCCAACACAGTCGGCGCCGGCGCCGGTGCCGCTCGCACCTCCCTCGGGCGGCTCGTACCGGCCGCCACCGCCGACGCGCGCCTCGGCGCCGCCACCCAATCCATCGGCGCGTCCTGAACCCGCCGCGGGACTTGACGGCTGGTTGATCGACCGGGTGTTCGGGCGGTGAAGTCCGTTAGCTGGCAAAGACGACACGCGTTTCCACCGATACGCGCCGATAGAGATCCTCGACGTCGTCGTTGACGAGCCGGATGCATCCGGACGCGACCAGGTGGCCGATCGTTTTTGGCGAATTGGTGCCGTGAATGAGCAGCCCCGGCTTATCGAGCAAGAGCGCGCGGGCGCCGAGCGGACTGCCGGGACGGCCGGCCGCCGCGAGCAACGCGTCGGCATCCCTGGCGTTGGCATTGGCGGACCGCCAGTCGGGCCATTCGAGCTTGTTCATGACGCGCGACAGGCTGCCGCCCTTCAGGCATTCCTGTGCGACCCCGATCCCGTAGCGGCGCGCCGAGGTGCTGGAATCGATCAGATAGAGAAAGCGGTTTTCGCGATCGACGACGATCGAACCGGGCACGACGGTGGTGCGGTAGAACACCACCTGCCGCTGCAGCGCGAACGGCAGGACTTCGCCCGAGGAGCCGCCGTCGACGCCGGGCTTCAGATCCGCCGCGACGACATCCTGACGCCCGCCTTGTGCCTTCGGCGACGACGACTTCACGTTGGCCGCGACGATGGCGGGGCCCTTGGCGGCGACGAAGACGTAGGCTACGGCCGCAAGGGCGATGACGGCAGCGATCGCAAAAGCGCCTGTCGCGTAAGGCTTCCAGTTCCGGCGTGTCGACAAGGTTTCGCTGATCGCCGCGGCGGCGCTCGCTTCCTCGTCCGCGATTTCATCCTCGATCCGACGGATCGCGTCTTCGAGCGCGGCAGTGTGCGATGCCGCGGCCTCCCTCGGCAGGTGGGATCTCGCGATCAGGCTGGCGGCGTCCTTGTAGACCTGGTCGCGCGTGGCGGCGTCCTTGCCCGCAACGGCTTTGGTCAGCAGCGAATAATAATCCACGGCCATGGCCTGACCTCTGAAGCACTACCTGACAGGAGGCGCGTACTGAATTCCACCCTGGGTCCAGAGCGCATTCAATCCGCGCGGGATGCTCAGCCTCGACTGCGTCCCGACGTTCCTTTCGTAGATCTCGCCGTAATTGCCGACCGCGCGGACGGCGCGTGCCGCCCAGTCGTTGACGACACCCAATTGCTCGCCGAACTCGCCTTCGGTTCCGAGCAGCCGCCTTATGTTGGGGTTGGGGGATTTCACCGCCTCGTCGATCGTCGACGACTTCACGCCGAGCTCCTCGGCATTGATCAATGAATAGAGCGTCCACTTGACCAGGTTGAACCACTGGTCGTCGCCCTGCCGCACCGCCGGCCCGAGCGGCTCCTTCGAGATCACTTCCGGCAGGATGATGTGGCTGTCGGGCGCCGTCAGCTTGAGGCGTTCGGCGTAGAGCTGCGAAACGTCACTGGTCAGCACGTCACACTTGCGATCGTCATAGGCCTTCCGGCTTTCTTCGGCGGTGCCGAGCGCCAGAACCTTCAGCGGCATCTCGTTGGCCCGAAAGTAGTCAGCCAGGTTCAGTTCGCTGGTGGTGCCGCTTTGGGTGCAGACTGTTTTCCCGCCGAGTTGCAACGCGGTGTCGACCCCGGCCTCCCGGCGCAGCAGAAAACCCTGGCCGTCGTAATAGGCAACGCCGGCGAACATCAGGCCGAGCGAACTTTCCCTCGACATCGTCCATGTCGAGTTGCGCGACAACACGTCGATCTGGTTCGACTGCAGCGCCGCGAAACGCGTGACCGCATCGAGCGGCACGAACGTCACCTTGGCCGGATCGCCGAATATCGCCGCCGCCACGGCGCGGCAAATATCGACGTCGAAGCCGGTCCACGCGTTCTTGTCGTCCATGCTGGAAAAGCCGAGCAGTCCCTGGCTGACGCCGCAGTTGAGCGTGCCGCGTTCCTTGACGGCCTTCAGGGTCTGCGCACCGGCCGGAAGCGCCGTGAGAACGAAGGCCAGCAATGCGAGGATCGGGAGGATGACGGGCCGCTTCTCGAAATCAGGCATATGGATCTCGCGATTGGTGGCGGTTTCTATGTCCTTCAGCCGGAGCAATGTCGGGAAGCTAGCATAACCGGAACGGTTACCAATGCATTCCCGGCTGAGACGGGGTATCCGGGAACCAGTGCTGCGCATGGGGTGCGGGATCGGGCGCGCCGACGAACAATCCGAAAATTCGTCTACAAAATCTTTGTCATCTTGATCGCGGAGCGATCGGGAAGCCGCCCCCGGACCAATTCCGGGGGCATGTGGCGCTGGAAAATTGCCTAATCCTGAATGCCGTAGCGATGCAGGTCGTTGCCGTGGGTATCCAGCCAGTTCTTGGCGCGCTCGACATGACCGCAGACCCGGCCGCAAACCCGCCAGAATCTCGCCGAGTGATTCATCTCGACGAGATGGGCGACTTCATGGGCAGCCAGATAGTCCAGCACGTAGGGCGGCGCGAGGATCAGGCGCCAGGAAAATGACAGCGAACCGGCCGAGGTGCACGAACCCCAGCGGCTCGACTGATCGCGGATCGAAACCCGCTTGACCCTGACGCCGAGATCTTCCGCGTAACCCATCGAGGCCTTGTGCAGGTCCTTGCGCGCTTCACGCTTGAGAAAATCGTGGACACGCCGGTCCATGTGCTCGATGTCACCGGCCACACACAGTATCTTTTCACCGCTGTCGCGGGTTTCGGTCCAGACCGTGCCACGCACGCCGGCGCGATGCACGATCCGGTGCGGTACGCCGCGCAACGGAACCACTGTCCCAGGATGAAACGGTGCGGCCTTCGGCAAACGACCGAGACGCGCGGCGATCCAGCCGCCGTGAAGCCGCGCGAACTCCTTGGCTTCCACCAAAGTACCGCGCGGCGGCATGGTCAGGATCGCTTCACGATCGGTCGGATGAATTCGCAGGGTGTAACGCCGCGCGCGGCGATGCCGACGCAGCCGAATCGCAAAATATTGCGAGCCGTGTTTGACCAAAACGGTCGCGGGTTCGGCGGGCCGCCGATAGAGAAGGGCACGAGTAGCCATGTCTGAAAGTCCGGGGAGCAGGAGTGCGCCCGGATTCTGCCATATCCGCCGCCATTGAAATCGCTCGGCGCAAAAACAAATCATTTGCCCAATATACAGGGGCTCGGATTCAAAAACCCCCTACCGGCTGGGGCTGGAACCGAAATATTTGGGTAGAATCACGATTCAGAAGTCGCCCCAAGAAGTGAACCAACGCTCACTTTATTAAGAGAGTCGAAATCCGGATTTTTTCAGTCCCTTCAGGAGGTTACCTGCCGGGATGAATCGGAAGCAAAAATTCGCGTTATTCGGCTGCAGCAGACGTCGGCACCAGTTGCAGCTTGGTGTTCGCCGCGGACATCATGAAATCGGAGATTCTGGGCACGATTTCCGAGCGGAATCGCGATCCGTTGAACACGCCGTAGTGACCGACGCCCTTCTGCACGTAATGAACGCGACGATGATCGGGAATCGCTGGACATAGTGAATGAGTTGCTTCGGTCTGACCGAGACCGGAGATGTCATCCTTCTCGCCTTCCACCGTCATCAACGCCACACGACGGATTTTCGACGGATCGACCGGCTTGCCGCGATGAGTCATCTCGCCTTTCGGCAGCGCGTGCTTCACGAACACGACATCGACGGTCTGCAGGTAATACTCCGCGGTCAGGTCCATGACGGCGAGATACTCGTCATAGAACTCGCGGTGCTTGTCGACCATGTCGCCGTCGCCCTTCACCAGGTTGTTGAACAGGGCCTTGTGCGCATCGGTATGGCGGTCGAGGTTCATGGTGATGAAACCCGAGAGCTGCAGAAAACCCGGGTAAACATCGCGCATTACGCCGGGATGCGGAAACGGCACCTTGGTGATGACGTTGTTGCGGAACCATTCGATGCCGCGCTCGGCCGCCAGATTATTCACGGCGGTCGGATTGCACCTTGTATCGATCGGGCCGCCCATCAGCGTCATCGACAGCGGCACGAAGGGATCGCGATCCGCTTCCATCACGGATACCGCAGCCACGACAGGCACCGACGGCTGGCACACCGCGACCACATGCATGTTGCCGCCGAGCACGTGCAGCATCTCGATCAGGTAATCGACATAGTCGTCGAGATCGAAGCGCCCCGCGGCAAGCGGAACCATCCGCGCATCGGACCAATCGGTGATGTAGACTTCATGGGTCGGCAGGAACGCTTCGACCGTGCCGCGCAACAGCGTCGCGTAATGGCCGGACATCGGCGCCACGATCAGCACGCGCGGCTGCGGGTGGCGCAGCGGACGGGTCAGCTTGCGATCGAAATGCAGCAGCCGGCAGAACGGTTTTTCCCAGATCGAGCGGACTTCAACCGGCGTGCGGACGCCGTTGACCTCGGTGGTGTCGAGGCCCCATTCCGGCTTGCCGTAGCGGCGCGTGGTGCGCTCGAACAATTCGCAGGCCGCGGCGATCGATTTGCCGAATTCGGTGTGGGACCACGGATTGAGGGGGTTCTGAAACAGGATCTTGGTGGCATCGGTCACGGCGCGTGCCGGATTGAGCGATGCGTGGCCCATTTCGTACATCCAGTACATCGGCGTCGTAAGCGCCGGACTGCCTTCAGCCACCAGCGGCGGTGCGCCGCCAAACTCACCAATCGGCATCGAGTTTTTATCCCTGTTTGCGCCGCAGCATACTGCCGAATGCGTAATTAAGCGTCAATGCGCCGAGCGGTAGATCTACGGGGCCTGAAAGCCAAAAAACCCCGAAATCCACCGGAAACTAATAACTTATTCACCACCTGACAGGAGAGAACCGTGATGTTTGGCGCTGCGCAAAAGGGCAAGGAAGACCGCAAACGAGGCAACGAACAGCACCGCATTGATGGCCAGGGACCAGACCATCAGGTCGGCGCGAAACACCTGATCGATCAATAGCGCCCGCATACCCTCGAACACGTAGGTCGGCGGCAAGGTCCAGGCGAGCCACTGCAGCCAGCCCGGCAGCACCGCGACCGGATAGTAGACGCAGGCGAGCGGCATCAGGCCGAACATCAGCGTCCAGACGATGCTCTCGGCGCCCAGCCCGTTGCGCAGCACCAGGCCGGAGACGAAAATCCCGACCGACCAGCTGGTGAAGATCAGGTTGCAGAAGAACGCGATCAGCGGCAGCCCGATGGCGAAGAAATTGAAATTGAAGAAGAACAGCGCCAGCAGCGTCATCGGGATCACGCCGATCGCCAGCCGGATCAGGCTCATGATCATCAGCGAGATCAAGAATTCGATCGGCTTCAGCGGGCTCATCATCAGGTTGCCGAGGTTGCGCGCCCACATTTCCTCGAGAAACGAGATCGAAAAGCCGAGCTGGCCGCGGAACAGGATGTCCCACAGGATCACGGCGCCGATCAGCGTGCCGCCGGCGCGCGCGAAGAAACCGTCGTTCTGCGCAATGTAGGTTTGCAGGAAGCCCCAGGTGATGACCTGCAGCGCCGGCCAGTAGATCAGCTCCAGCAGCCGCGGCCAGGACGACATCAGGAGATACCAGTAGCGCAGCACCATCGCGTTGATGCGGTGCATGGAGAGCCCCTGATGCGCCGCTGTCTTGAGAGCTACGTTGTTCATGGCGCCGCCTCCCGCGCCCGCCCGCGCGCGACGTCGAGGAACACTTCTTCCAGCGTCGTCCGGTTATAGCGCACCAGGATCTGGTCGGGGCTGTCGTCGTCCTCGATGCGGCCGCGCTTCATGATGATGACGCGGTCGCACAGCCGCTCCACTTCCAGCATGTTGTGCGATGCCAGCAGGATGGTGGCATCATGGGTCTTGCGGTAGTCCGCCAGATGCTGCCGCACCCAGTCGGCCGTATCGGGGTCGAGAGACGCCGTCGGCTCGTCGAGCAGCAAAAGCTCCGGCTGGTTGATCAGCGCCTTTGCCAGCGCGACGCGGGTCTTCTGGCCGGCCGAGAGTTTTCCGTTGGCGCGGTCGAGGAAGTCCTTCAGGTCGAGATCGGCGGCAAGCTGCTCGATGCGCTCGCGCAAATTCTCCACCGCGTAGAGCTTTCCAAAAATAGTGAGGTTCTGCCGCACCGTGAGCCGCATCGGCATGTCGACATAGGGGCTTTCGAAATTCATCCGGCCGAGCACATCGGCGCTCCGCTCCGGCATCGGAAAGCCGAGCACCTGGACGCGGCCGGACGTCGGCAGCACCAGCCCCATGATCATCGCAATCGTCGTGGTCTTGCCGGCGCCGTTGCCGCCCAGCAGGCCGGTAATGCTGCCTCGCCTGATCCGGAACGACACATCGTCGACGGCGCGGGTGGTCTTGTAGACCTTGATCAGATGCGCAACGTCGATCGCAGCCTGATCGGCGGCGGGAGACTGGGTGGGCGTTGCCTCGCTGTCGTCCATTTGGGCCGTTCATTGGGCCATTGCGGCGAGGAGCGCAAGCAGCTCAGACAGGGAAAATCTTCGCCAATTTGTGATCGCGCCCTCGCACGGCTAAACTGCAGATATGACCGACGTTGCAGCCTCCGATTTCCGCCATCCCAGTCGCTATGTACGTCTCGACACGATTCTGCGATTGCGCTGGCTGGCGGCGCTCGGCCAGCTCACGGCGATCTTCGTCGTCGCACGCGGGCTGGAGTTCGACGTTGCCGTCATTCCCTGCGTCGCCATCGTCGGCATATCCGCGCTGCTCAATCTCGCGCTGCAGATCGCCTTCAACCCGATGCAGCGGCTGGATCCAGTCTACGCGGCAGGTTTGCTCGCCCTCAATATCGTCGAACTCGCAGCGCTGCTGTTCCTCACCGGCGGCCTGCAGAACCCGTTCTCGTTCCTGTTCCTCGGCCCGGTGCTGATCTCGGCCACGGTGCTGCCGATCCGGATGACGGTGGCGATCGGCCTGCTCGCGGTCGCCTGCGCATCGGCGCTGGTGTTCTTCCATCTGCCGCTGCCGTGGGACAGCGACGATCCGCTGGTTTTGCCGCCGATCTATTTGCTCGGCGTCTGGCTTTCGATCGTGCTCGCGATCGGCGTTACCAGTCTCTATGCGTTCCAGGCCACCGAGGAGGCGCGCAAGCTTTCCGATGCGCTGGCGGCGACCGAACTGGTGCTGACGCGCGAACAGCATCTGACCCAGATCGACGGCCTTGCCGCCGCCGCAGCCCACGAGCTCGGCACGCCGCTGTCGACGATCTTCCTGATTTCGCGTGAGCTGGAGAAATCCGTCAACGGCAATGAACAGCTTGCCGCCGACCTCAAGACCCTGCGCGAACAGGCGCAGCGCTGTCGCGACATCCTGGCCAAGATCACCCAGCTCTCCGCCTCCGGCGCACCGTTCGACCTCATGCCGCTGTCGACGCTGATCGAGGAAGCCGTGGCGCCGCATCGCGATTTCGGCGTTGCCATCAAGGTGCGGCTTGCTGTCGCAGCAACGCGCGAGCCGGTCGGCGCACGAAACCCGGCGATCCTCTACGGCGTCGGCAACATCCTGGAAAACGCCGTCGATTTCGCACGCACGACGGTTGAGGTTAACGCGTGGTGGAACGCGGATACGGTCGAAATCGTCATCTCCGACGACGGCCCCGGCATCGCGCCCCACATCCTCAGGCGTATCGGCGAACCCTATTTATCGCGTCGGCGCGGCACGGATGAAGCCCATAGCGAGCGCGCCGGCCTTGGGCTTGGCGTGTTCATCGCACGCACCCTGCTCGAACGCACCGGCGCCAAGGTCTCCTTTACCAACCGCACCTTCCCCGATCACGGCGCCGTGGTGCAGATCGTGTGGCCGCGCACCCGCTTCGAGGGGGAGCAAAGCCCCGCTCTGCCAGCGGGTTAGACGGGTTCCCGACATGGCGAAAGCACGCCGATCGACTTTAGGCGGCTTGGCAGAGCCGTGCTACAACGCCATATGCTATGTGTCCGCAAACAGGGGATGCCCAACCTTGAACGCCATCACTGAACTGACCGATCACACCGACCGCTCCCTCCTCATCGTCGAGGATGACAAGCCGTTTCTCGAGCGCCTGTCGCGCGCGATGGAAACCCGCGGCTTCGCGGTGACGTCGTGCGATACCGTCTCCGATGGCCTTGCCCAGATCGGCAAGTCCGCGCCGGCATTTGCCGTCGTCGACCTGCGGCTCGGCGACGGCAACGGGCTCGATGTGGTGTCGGCGCTGAAGCGCAAGCGCCCCGAGGCGCGCGCGATCGTGCTGACCGGCTACGGCAACATCGCAACCGCCGTCACGGCGGTGAAGATGGGCGCAGTCGATTATCTCTCCAAGCCCGCTGACGCGGACGACGTGGTCGCGGCACTGCTTGCCAGCGGCACCGAGAAGTCCGAACTGCCGTCGAACCCGATGTCGGCGGACCGCGTACGCTGGGAACACATCCAGCGCATCTACGAGATGTGCAACCGCAACGTCTCGGAAACCGCGCGGCGGCTCAACATGCACCGCCGAACGCTGCAGCGGATTCTCGCCAAGCGCGCGCCGCGGTAGTTTTTGCAGGATGGGTAGAGCGCAAGCGAAACCCATCCTACGGCGCCGTCTCCTAAATCTCCCCATGCCCCTGCGGATCGACCAAGCGGTTGATCCGCAGCGCCGCCGCCATCGCAAACCGCACCGTCATCGATTTGCGCGTCGCCGCCGGCAGGCGATGCTCGGGCGCCTCGCAGTGCAGATGCGCGCCATAGGCATCGGCGATGATCAACCCGGTATCCTCGGGGAAAATCTCGCAGGGCAGATCCTGCGTGAAAGCAAAGAACAGCCGGTCGCAATGCATCCGGTAGTCCTGCCATTTCTGGTCGGCGCGCAGATCTTCCACCGACGACTTGATCTCGACGATCCAGATGTCGCCGCGCTCGTTCAGCGCGACGAGGTCGGCGCGCCGTCCGGACGGCAGCGGCAATTCGCTGATGCAGGAAAATCCGAGCGAGCGCAGTAGCCGCGCGGTGCCGCGCGCGATCGCCAGCGCCGTCTCCGACTGGCGGCGGTCCAATGGCGGCACGAGACGGATCTGGCGGGCGGGTGATTCCATTGTCGTGAACCCTATCCGATTTCGCAGCGACCACCCAGCCAGCGATGCCAAGACCGGCTTGAAGCCGGCCACAATTTTGTCCGCAACCCGCCGAATTTTGGACCTCTGCGCACCGCGAGCCAAGGGACCTTGAAAGGGAACCTTGCTTCCGAGGGACAAGACACTGGAGGAGATCCACGATGCCACGCTCGGCTACGTCAGCTTTTGCCCTCGCCCTCACTGCCCTGTCGCTGTCCGCGGGCCCCTCGTCCGCCGTCGCAAAACCCGCCGTCGAGGTCGCGTTCGTGCTCGACACCACGGGATCGATGGGCGGACTGATCGAAGGCGCCAAGCGCAAGATCTGGTCAATTGCGACGGCAATCGTCGATGCCAATCCCGACGCCGACATCCGCATAGGCCTCGTCGCCTATCGCGACATCGGCGATGATTACGTGACCAGGAAAGTCGAACTCACCACCGACATCCAGGACCTCTACGCCAGGCTGCTGGAATTGAAGGCGCGCGGCGGCGGCGACTGGCCGGAAAGCGTCAACGAGGCGCTCGACGTTGCCGTCAACAAGCTGCAATGGAACGCGGGCGCCGATACAAGGCGGATCGTGTTCCTGGTTGGCGATGCGCCGCCGCACATGGACTACGCGCAGGACACCAAATATCCGGTCACGCTCAAGGTGGCGAAGCAGAAGGACATCATCGTCAACGCGGTGCTGGCCGGCGACGCCCGCGATACCGAGCGGGCGTGGCGCGATATCGCCCAGAACGGCAACGGCCGCTTCATTCCGATCCCGCAGGACGGCGGCCAGGTCGTCATCATCGACACGCCCTACGACGAAGAGATCATCATCCTGCAGCGGGAGATTAACGGCACCGTGATCCCCTACGGGCCGAAGCACCTGCAGAAACAGACCGCGGACAAGACCAGGCAATTGTCCGAGGTCGCCGCCGCCGCGCCCGCGCAGGCGTCGGAGATGGCGAGCTATCTCAACAAGCGTTCGAAGGCGACGTCCGAGGCCGTCACCGGCGCCGGCGATCTGGTCGCCGACGTCTCCGCCCGCCGCAGCAGCGTTTCCGCCATCAAGGAAGAGGACCTTCCCGACAATCTGCGGGCGATGAAGCCGGAACAGCGCGCCGAGGAAGTCGACCGGCAGATGACCCAGCGCAAGGCGCTCAATCAGAAGCTCGCAGCCCTGGTGGCGAAGCGCGACAAGTATGTCGCCGACCAGCGCAGCAAGGCGCCGCCCAAGGCGTCATCGTTCGACCGCGTGGTGGAGGATACGCTGAAGGCGCAGATCAAGCGGTAAATGATCCACCGTCATTCCGGGGCGCGAAGCGAACCGGAATCTCGAGATTCCCCGATGCGCAATTGCGCATCTGAGGTCTGGTCCTTCGGACCATCCCGGAATGACGGCCTATTTGACGGCCCCATCCGCTCAGGGGTGCCGGCCCACGGCCATCTGGTAGATCGTCATGATCACCTCGAACAGGATCAGCAGCACGATGATCACTTCGAGCCGCAGCGAGCGGCGGGTGTCGATGATGTCGGTCAGCACCTGCGCGGTCTCGGCGATCACGGCGAGCTTGCGGTTCAAGGATTCCGCGCGCTCGCTGAGCTCGTATTCGTCCTCCAGCCGCGCATACAGGCGTTCCAGGTGCGGCTTGTCCCAGAGAATGTCGGGCTTTTCCGAGACTGCCACGGGTCCCGTCACCCGGTGGCGCACCGACAGTGCGTTGCCGATGTGCTTGAGGATCGAACTCCGGCCGCCGCTGATCTGCCCGCTCTGTGCCAGTTCGCGCGCCAGCGGCTCGGTGGTGTCGAATACGGTCGCCACCTCACGTTCGTGCCGGGCGAGGACGACGCTCTTGGCCAGCACCTCGGCGACGAGGATCAGTCGTTCCGGCGAGAAGCTTTGCAGGCAGATCGGACCGCCCGGCGCAATCGGCTCGTCCTTCTCGCCGGATAATTCGATGACGGCAATTTCCTCGTCGCGCCGCTCAAAGGGCCCCGTCATTCGCGATTGCAGGCCGCGAAGGAAGTCGTCTTCTTCCAGCGCGTTGAGGCCGATGAGGACGACAACGCCGTAGCGAAACAGCACGGCCACGCCTTCTTCATTGACGCGGAACGTCAGCGGCGTCGTTGCCAGCACATCGCCGCGCTCGAGGCCTGACGTATTGAGCCGGTCGCTGACGGAAAACGCCCGCACGGTCGTCCGGGTGCCGCCGAGCGGCGATTTCGAGGCCTGGTTCATCAACCGCGCATCCCGGCCGAAATCGCCATCTGACCGATGCATTTCCGGCTTTCCCCACTAGATATCCGTCTGCGCAACCCTATCACGGACCGGAACCGGGCACATAATCGGTTCCCCGCCGTGTTGACCACTTTTCAATGTGCAATATGGTGCCAGCCCATGGATGACAAAACCGAGACCCAAGCCGAGACTCAGGCGAAGGCCGGCGCGATGATCGTGCCGGTGACGCTGTTCGAGCAGAACTGCACCATTATCTGGCACGAACCTTCCAAGAAGGCGGTGGTGATCGACCCCGGCGGGGACGTTCCCAAAATCCTGGAAGCGATCAAGCAGACCGGCGTCACGGTCGAAAAAATCTGGCTGACGCACGGCCATATCGACCATGTCGGCGGCGCGGCCGATCTGCGCGACGCGCTGCAGGTGAAGATCGAGGGCCCGCACATCGCCGACAAATACCTGCTCGAGAACGTCGTGAGCAGCGGCGAGCGTTTCGGCATGACCGGCGTGCGCAACTTCGGCCCCGACCGCTGGCTCGACGAGGGCGATCAGGTCACGATCGGCGACCTGACCTTCGACATCCTGCACTCCCCCGGCCATTCGCCGGGCAGCGTGGTGTTCTTCAACAAGGAATTGCGCTTCGCCCATGTTGGCGACGTGCTGTTCAACGGCTCGGTCGGCCGTACCGACCTGCCCGGCGGCAGCCACGCCACGCTGATCAGCTCGATCAAGGAAAAGCTGCTGCCGCTCGGCGACGATGTCGGCTTCCTCTGCGGCCACGGCCCCGGCTCCAGCATCGGGCAGGAACGGATGACCAACCCGTTCATCACCGGAGAGATGTAGGTTTGATTCCGCCGGGCTGAAGGCTGGCGCGACTATTTCATCAGCCCCGCGGCCGTCAGCGCCCGGGTGATGACGGCGCCGACATCGATGCCGCGGCGCTTGGGTTCATGCGGCACCGGCTTGGTCTGCCGTACCGGCTTGTTGGCCCGCGACCATAGCCTGGCGGCGACATCCAGTGACTGCAGGGATGCGGTGGCAGCCGACGGCGTGACGGTCGATGCTACCGTCGGAGACGGCGCAGGCGCTTCAACGGCCTGACTGAGGCGCTGGGTCAGGCCGAAGAAATTTGCGATGTGATAGGACGACGAGATCCCCGCTTCGATCAGGAACGCACCTTCCGCGCCATAGGGCTCGTCATTGCCGGCCAGGCCTAGCGGCGTGCCGTGCGCCATGTCGGTGATGGTGTAGGACTCGACGACAGTCTCGCCGTCGGCATTCCACCAGACCTCGCGCGGATGACCGTCGACATCCACCGCCGACATCGGCGCCATCGGCAGGCCGTGAACGTCGAGCCACTGCTTGACGATTTCATTGGCGTTGCCGGGGTTGACCGTGCGATCCGCGCTGCCGTGCCACACCGACACTTTTGGCCAGGGCCCATTGTGCTTCGAGGCCTTGCGCACGAGATCGCCCAATTGGTCGGCCGGGCGCGATGTCGACTGCATCATGCCGCCCAGCGCTTCCCGCACATTGCTGGCGATGCCGAAGGGGAGACCAGCGATGATGGCGCCGCCCGCGAATATTTCGGGATAGACCGCCAGCATCACCGACGTCATGGCGCCACCTGCGGAGAGCCCCGTGATGTAGATGCGGCGCGAATCGATCTTGTGATCGGCGATCATGCGCGCGATCATCTGCCTGATCGAGGCGGCTTCGCCGCGGCCACGCGCGACGTCGCCCGGATTGAACCAGTTGAAGCAGGTGTTGGCGTTGTTGGCACCCTGCTGCTCCGGCATCAAGAGCGCAAAGCCATAGCGCTTGGCGAGCGTCGACCAGCCGGTGCCGAAATCGTAACCGGCGGCGTTCTGGCCGCAGCCGTGCAGCACGACGACGAGGGCCGACGCGCGCGGCAGCGCTTCAGGCGCAAATGCGAACATCCTGAGCGCGCCGGGATTGGTGCCGAACCCGTCGATTTCGGCGAGCGGCGTGCGGATTCCCGGCGATGAATTCAGGCCATAGATTCCCAAACCATTGAACCCGCTTAATCGCGGGAAATGGCGCAGGAATTCCACGTTCTTGGCGAGAGGCAAATGCTGCTCCGGGGACGATTGTTCTTAACGCACACCTGAACAAATAGTTGCTGCACTGCAAAATAGAAAGACCGTGCACTGTCATTCCCCACAATCAAATTTTGCGGGTTGACGTGAATTTGTCATGCTGTGATTCGCATTCACGTCAGGAATGCGGCGCAGGCGAGAAGCGGCGTTGAACGCGCGGCCTGACTTGCGCCAAAGCTTCGCACGCATTGCGGTCAACCGCCCAAAAGAAGCGCGGCCGAAAGATTTCGGATGACGACGTTCGGCGACACCGAAGACAACTTCTGATGTTGCGGCAAAACGATGGTTGGCAACCGCTGGCTGTTTCAGCGAAACGGTCGGTGCGCCGTATCCACCGACACCGCATGGAGTGGCGCGCTCGACGCTCTACGTATTGCGGGTTGAAACGAGAGCTTCCGCTGCTATCGTGGTTCTGCCGCTGCATGTCGGAAATTTGCCGATCAGCGCCCCCTATTCGTATCCGACCGGCAAGACATCAAATTCCACAAGACTTGCGGCGAGGCAGCGATGGCAAAACTGGACGACACCGACCGGCAAATCCTGATGCTGCTGCAGGAGGACGACCGTCAGCCGCTGGCTGCGCTCAGCGACAAGATCGGCGTCGCGGTGTCCACGATCAACGACCGCATCAAGCGGCTGGTTCGCTCCGGGATGATCTCCGGCTTCCACGCCCGCATCGCGCCGGAAGCGGTGGGGCTGAACCTGCTTGCCTTCATCATGGTGAGTTGGAGCAACCCGAAGGTCGAGGCGAGCTTCCTGGAACGGGTGAAGGCATCGCCCGACGTGCTGGAATGCCATCACATCACCGGCGCCTGGAATTATCTGCTGAAAGTCCGCGTCGGCACCACGCGCGATCTCGAACGGTTTCTCACCGACACCATCAAGGCCGTGGACGGCGTGGAGCGAACCGAGACCCTGATTACACTGTCGTCGGCGAAGGAAAGCTGGAACGTAAGGCTGTAGCGGGATCTATTCGGTCACAGGCTCCAGCGATCCCGTCAGCGACGCGCGCTGCGACAGCGCGATCCAGTTACCGTCAGGGTCGCGCACCATCGGGATCCCCGCCGTGGCGCCGAGCGTACCCATCTTTGCGCGACAACCATGCGCGTACGGCCCGGCTCGAAGGATTGCCTTGCCTTTGCCCACCCCGTACTTTGCGAGCCGAGCAATCCCAAAGAACAATAATTCCGGAGAGAAAACCCAATGTCACGCCTGAAGTTCGGAGCCTTCCTCGCCCCGCATCACCCGATCGGCGAGAACCCGTTGCTGCAATTCCGCCGCGACATCGACTTCGTCGAGCAGATCGACGCGCTCGGCTATGACGAGTTCTGGTGCGGAGAGCATCATTCTTCGGGCTGGGAAATGATCGCCTCGCCGGAAATGTTCCTCGCCGCCGCCGGCGAACGCACCAAGCGCATCAAGCTCGGCACCGGCGTGGTCTCGCTGCCCTATCACCACCCCTACAACGTCGCGCAGCGCATGGTGCAACTCGACTGGATGACCGGCGGCCGCGCCATCTTCGGTTCCGGACCGGGCGCGCTGGCCTCCGACGCACATACGCTCGGCATCGACCCGATGACGCAGCGCGACCGCCAGGACGAGGCGATCGCGATCATCCGCCGCCTGTTCAAGGGCGAGCGCGTCACTGCCAGGAGCGACTGGTTCAACATGCAGGACGCCGCGCTGCAGCTGTTGCCGCTGCAGGAAGACATGCCGTTCGTGGTGGCGTCGCAGATCTCGCCCTCGGGCATGACGCTCGCCGGCAAATACGGCATCGGCATCATCTCGCTCGGCTCGATGTCGACGCAGGGCCTGATGTCGCTGGGGACACAGTGGGGCTTTGCCGAGGATGCCGCGAAAAAAGCGGACACCACCGTCAGCCGTTCCGACTGGCGCGTGCTGCTCTCCTGGCACATCGCCGAGACCCGCGAACAGGCGGAGCGCGAGGCCGGAGCCGGCCTGATGCGCTGGCACAATGAGTATACCGTCCGCACGCTGCAGCGGCCGGGCGTCGAGCCGTTCAAGTCGCCCGAAGATGCGGTGGAGAAGACCGCCGGCGGCGAGAACGCTGCCTCAACCATCGGCACGCCGGACGATCTGGTGAAGACCATCAAGAACCTGCTGAAGGTCTCGGGTGGCGTCGGCACCATCGTCGGCTTCGTGCACGACTGGGCCAACCCGGAAAACACCCGCCGGAGCTGGGACATGGTGGCGCGCTACGTGATCCCGGAGATCAACGGCTACATGACCAAGCTGCGCGAGTCGCAGAAATTCCTGATCGAGAACCGCGCGGTGTTCGAGCGGGCGGGCCAGGCCGTGATGGCCAAGATCATGGAAAACGACAAGGCCGCCGCCGCGCTCGCCCATACCGGTCCGGGCCGGGTCGCGATCCCGACCGTCAACGCGCCGGACCTGCAGAAGGAAGCCGCCAAGCGCAAGGCGTGACGAATACGGCAGAACACCAATTGGTGAACGGCGCGGATCGATGTTCCGCGCCGTTTTTCATGGCAGGACAAAGAGTTGTTTACCGGCCCGGGCTATGCCCGAACCCGCTGCCCGGCCGTATTCAGACCGCGACAAAGTCGCCGGCACAGTGGATAATATCTGCGACTTCGAGGCTCAACCGGAGCAATTGCCATGTCGATGCAGGGTATCGCTGCCCCCGCCTACAGCTTCACGCCGCCAAAGCGCAATTCGCTGACGCATATTCCCGGCGACGAGGGCTGGCCCTTGATCGGCAAGACGCTGGAAGTGCTCGCCGATCCCAAGGGGCAGGTCGAGCGACAGTCGAAGAAGTATGGTCTGGTCTATCGCAGCCATCTGTTCGGCGAGACCAGCCTCGTGCTGCTCGGGCCCGACGCCAATGAGCTGGTGCTGTTCGATTCCGCAAAGCAGTTTTCCTCGACGCTCGGCTGGGGACGGATCCTCGGATTGCTGTTTCCGCGCGGCCTGATGCTGCTCGATTTCGAGGAGCACCGCCTGCACCGGCGCGCGCTGTCGGTTGCGTTCAAATCCGGCCCGATGAAGTCATATCTGGGCGAGCTCGATACCGGCATTGCATCGCGGGTAGCGCAGTGGAAGGCGCAGCCTGGACCGATGCTGTTCTATCCCGCGATGAAGCAACTGACGCTCGACCTGGCGGCGACCTCGTTCCTCGGCGCCGGCATCGGACCAGAAGTCGATGAAATCACCAACGCCTTTGTCGACATGGTCGCGGCCTCCGTCGCCGTGATCCGAAAGCCGCTGCCCGGCACCGCGATGGCCCGCGGCGTCAGGGGACGCAAACGCATCGTCGCTTATTTCTCCGAACAGATCCCGCTGCGCCGCGCCAAGGGCGGCGGCGACGATCTGTTCTCGCAGCTTTGCCACGCCACCCACGAGAACGGCGTGTTGCTGTCGACGCAGGACATCGTCGACCACATGAGTTTCCTGATGATGGCGGCGCACGACACGCTGACTTCGTCGCTGACGTCGTTCGTGGGCGAACTTGCCGCCCATCCGGAATGGCAGCAGAAGCTGCGCGAGGAGGTCAATGGCATCGGCATCGCCGCCGGCGCGCCCACCAGCTTCGACAACCTCGAAGCGATGAAGCTCACCGAAATGGCGTTCAAGGAAGCGCTGCGGCTGAAGCCGCCGGTGCCGTCGATGCCGCGACGCGCGGTTCGCGACTTCAATTTCAAGGGCTACGCGGTGCCCGCCGGTACCATGGTCGGCATCAATCCGCTGTTCACCCATCACATGCCGGACATCTGGCCCGAGCCGGAAAAATTCGATCCCCTGCGTTTCACCGACGAGGCGCAACGCAACCGCCACCGCTTCGCCTGGGTGCCGTATGGCGGCGGCGCGCATATGTGCCTCGGCCTGCACTTCGCCTACATGCAGGCGAAATGCTTTGCGCGGCATTTCCTGCAGAACCTCGAAGTGTCGCTGGAGCCGGGCTACAAGCCGGACTGGCAGATGTGGCCGATTCCGAAACCGCGCGACGGATTGCGCGTGGTGCTGAAGGCGGTGTGATGGCGACGAACGCTTCGTAGCCCTTCGTAGGATGGGTAGGGCGCAGCGAAGCCCATACTCGCGCGGAGGCGTGATGGGTTTCGCTGCGCCCTACCCATCCTACGATTCCTGAGCGGGTCAGGGACCGAAGAAATCCGGCTAGTCCACGAACGTCGTCAACTGCGCGCCTTCGTCGGCCACGAACACCGCGATCAATTCCGCAGGCTCGGTGTTGCTGGCGTTGGCCGAGACGAGGTGCACGGCGCCGGGCGGCTCGAAGAACGACTGGCCCACCTTGAAGGTTTCGACCGGGCCGCCGGCGAGTTGCGAGCGGATTTCGCCCTTGGTGACGTAGGCGGTGACGGAGCCGGCGTGGCGGTGGGCGCGGGTGAAGCCGCCGGGGCCATAGAACACGCGCACGATGGTCACGCGCTTGCCCGGCACGTTCAGCAACGCGTGCGACGCGATCGGCTCGACAACGTCCTGCGTCGAGCCGGACGAAACGCTGTTGGCACAGAGCGGCTCGATCACGGCCGAGATCGCATCCATGGTTGTTGGGAGCGCCTTGCCGATGACGAAGGCGCAGGCGAGACCGGCGATTACGGCGAGGTAGAAGGGGCGGCCGGCCGGTAACGGCGACGGGTGAAATGTTGCGGACATTAGCGTCTCTCCTTACCGGGTTCGTCCGTCATTCCGGGGCGATGCGAAGCATCGAACCCGGAATCTCGAGATTCCGGTCCGGTCCTTTGGACCGTCCCGGAATGACAACGCTACTTACCCCGCGCCCTGATCGAACGCCTTGCGCATCGCGACATAGCCCTGCTGCTGCTGGCTCCAGTTGCGACCGCCGGTCATCGCACCATCAACCACCAGGTCGTGGCCGTTGACGAAGGAGGACTCGTCGCTGGCCAGGAACACCGCGGCCTGGGCGATATCCTCGGGCAATCCGGCGCGCGGGATCGGCTGCGCGGCCTTGAAGGCTTCGCGCATCACGGCCGGCGTCTTTTCGGCAGCCTCTGTCGACAGGCCGAGCGCTTTGCCGAAGATGCCGGTCGCGATGGCGCCGGGTGAGATCGAGTTGACGCGAATGTTGGATTCGCCGAGCTCCATCGCGACGCATTTGGTGAGATGGATGACGGCCGCCTTTGCCGCGCCATAGACCATCGACGAGGAAAAGCCCGCCAGTCGGCCGGCGATGCTGCCGTTGTTGATGATGCTGCCGGAACCCTGCTTTCGCATATAAGGCGCCGCGTGCTTCATCCCGAGCATCACGCTGCGCACGAGCGTCGCCATCGCGGCATCGAACTTCTCAACTTCAAGCCCCTCGATGCCGCCGGTCTGCGCCGGCCCGCCGGCGTTGTTGAACAGGCAATCGATGCGCCCGAATTTCTCGACCGCCAGCGCGATCAGCGCCTGCATCTGCGCCTCCTCGGTGACGTCGGTCTGGCGGAAGACGCAATTGGCGCCGAGTTTCTTGGCCAGCGCCTCACCTTCCGGCACGCGGCGCCCGGCGATGACGATTTTCGCACCCTCGACCACGAATATTTCGGCGGTGCGAAGTCCGATGCCGCTCGTCGCGCCCGTGATGACCGCGACCTTGCCGTCCAGCCGTCCCATTTGCCGCCCCCTAGTGGATATTAATTAGGTCCAATATTCCCGTCCGCCGGGAACAACGCAAGCGAGCCTGTCCTTTCCAATCGGGCCATCGATCCGCCGGATCGCTTCCGATCACGGTGAAATCCCGGAATTCCCCCATACTTGGCCTTATTTTGGATTCGCGGATCACGTGAAGTGACAGGACCGATGAAGAAATTGATCGACGAGTTCCGGAAGGGCTGGCAGGGAATTTCCCAACCTTCGCCGCTTTTCAGCACCGGTTTCGCGGTGGGCTGTCTTGCCCTGGCGACAATGGCGCGGTGGGGATTGGCCCAGCTCCGTCCCGACGTGTTCTTCACACCGTATTTCCCCGCGGTATTCTTCGCGACCGCCGTCGGCGGTTCCCGGATCGGCATAGCCACCGCAATCGCGGGAGGCGCGCTCGGCATGGCCGTCAATTTCGGCAGCGAACTCGCCGATCCTGCGCGATTTGCGCTGATGCTGATTTTCTGGGTGGTGTGCGGCCTCACCATCTGGGGGGTCGAGCACTACCGGACGATCGTCGGGCAGCAGCGGGAAATCTCCCGGCGCCTGATCCGCGAGGAGGAGTATCGCAAACTGCTGGTCGACGAGCTGCAGCACCGGCTGAAAAACAAGACCTCGACGATCCATGCCGTGCTGCATCAGGTCCTCCACGACCAGCCGCAGGTCTGGGGCACGATCGACCACCGGATCCGCGCGCTGTCGGCGACCGACGATCTGGTCGCGCGGATGGATGGCGCCGGCTGCGATATCAAGGACATGCTGCGTTCGGAGCTTGGGCCCTACGGTCACGTCCGGTTCAATCTGAATGGCGACCCGCTGTTTCTTCCGGCCAAGCTCGCGGTCAGTCTCGCGCTGATCTTTCACGAACTGGCAACCAATGCCGGGAAGTACGGCGCTTTTTCCTCGGCCCGCGGGCTGCTGCAGGTGTCCTGGTCGGTGTCGGATGACCGCCTCGATGTCACCTGGGACGAAACCGAAGGGCCCGCTGTCGAAAACGTCGGGCCGGCCGGCTTTGGCACCAAGCTGCTGGAATCGGCGCTCCGTGCATTCGACGGCAAGACCGACATTCGCTTTCTCAAGACCGGCGTTCACTGCACGATGCACTGCCGAATCCCGGCGAGTTGAGCCCGCCTGCAACTTTCGTTCAACGGCGCAGCGCCGAGACACCGGCGAATGCCGCAATCCGCCGGGGTCCGCGTTGACGCTCTGTTAATGACGATCGCGCCGATCGCCGCTCGAATGTGGCGCTTGTAGGAATGTCACGGCTTTTCAGAGTTCCACTTAACCAAACCTACAAGGGACTTTGCCAGACTTCGCGGCCATGTACCGTTCTCAAAAACATGATCTTCAGGCGGCTACGACGCAGGCCGCCGATGAAGGCGCTTTCGATTCCGAATTGAGCATCCTGCAGGATGTATTGAGATTGCTTCCAACCGGGGTGACGGTCCAGGACGAGCAAGGCGATTTTCTGCTGGTGAACGATGCCGCCGCCGCCCTGCTGCAGAAGGCTGCCGCAGCACCGGTGGCTTCGCAACTGAGCGAGCGCCAGGATACCTGCCTCGAACTGCTGCGCACCGGCAGCTCCGCCGTGCTGGAAGAATCCGTCAGCGACGGCCCGAACAAGCAGGTATTCCTGACCTCGCACCGGCCGGTCCGGATCGCCGACCGCAATCTCCTGATCTCGACCTCCGCCGACATCACCGAGCAGAAGGCGCTCGAAGACAAGTTGTTCCGGTCGTCCTATTATGACGAACTGACCGGCCTGCCGACGCGGCGCGTGATCGAACACCGCGTCAACAAGCTCTTGAAGCGGGAAGGTGTGCAGGGCCGCTTCGCGCTGGCTTTTCTCGACGTCGATAATTTCAAGCACATCAACGACTATTACGGCCATTCGGTCGGCGACGCGTTGCTGGTGGAGATGGCCAAGCGGCTCGGCCTCGACCTGCGCGAATCCGACATCCTGTCGCGGATCAGCGGTGACGAATTCATGCTGCTGCTCAATCCGATCCAGAACGAGAGCGAAGTCGAGGAATTCATTCACTTCATCCTGCAGCGGTTGAAGGCACCCTTCTTCATCGACGAGTCGGAGATATTCGCTTCCACATCGATCGGCGTCAGCCTGTTTCCGGATCATGGCCGCACCTACGACGTGCTGCGGCAGAACGCCGACATCGCCATGTACCGCGTCAAGAACGGCAGCAAGGGTGCCGCGGTATTTTTCGACTCCAGCATGGAGCGCGAAGCGCTGGCGCGGATGAAGATCGAGCAATCGTTGCGACTCGCCATCCTGGAGAAGCGCTTCTGCTGCGCCTTCCAGGCCAAGGTCGACATCCGGACCAAGGAGGTCAAGGGCATCGAGGCGCTGGTGCGCCTGCGTGACGACGACGGCGTGATCCAGGCCCCCGGCACCTTCATAAGTCTGGCCACCGAGCTCGGGCTGATCGACGAGCTGACCCACCTGGTGCTGGCGGAGATCGTCAAGTCGATCGACCTGATCAACGAAAGCTTCGGCGCCGACACCACGATCAGCATCAACGTCGCGGCCAAGCAGGCCGGCAATCCCGAATTCATGATTCCGTTCGCGCAGGCGATCGAAGCGACCGGATTTCCGAATCGCTTCATGATCGAGGTGACCGAAGACGCCTTCGTCACCAAGACGCATTTCCAGGACAAGATCCTGCCGATCTTCCGCAAGCTCGGCATCGGAATCTCGATCGACGATTTCGGGATCGGCTATTCGTCGCTATCGGCGCTGGCCGACATCACCGCCGATGAAATCAAGATCGACCGCTCTTTCATCACCGACATCCATCTGCGCCCGCGCAGCCAGGGCATCCTGCGGGCGATCGAGTCGCTGAGCGAAGCACTGGGCATGACCGTGATCGCCGAAGGCGTCGAGACCTACGAGGAGCTGGCCTATCTGCTGGCAGCGACCAAGATCCGCTACGCGCAGGGCTTCTACTTCTCCCGGCCGATTTTCCTGGAGGATCTCAAGCTGACGACCCCGCGCGCCAGCGAAGCGCGCGCCGGCCTCGCCAGCCGGCCTGCACCGGAAGGCCGCCCGGCCTATTCGCGCAGCGGCGGCTATCGCCGCTGAGCAGTCACCAGGCCTCACCGGCGGCCGCCTGGTACTGTCGTCCGGCGTTAACCCCTGGGTAACCGGATTTCCTAACGGCTTTTGACCTGCCTGCATCGTATGCGTTCCCCCGGGGGAGAAGGGGGAAATGCTCGATCGGCTTCGCCACATGCAGGACCTGAAGTCGCGGACCACGGCCATCGGGCGGCACCTTGCCGCCACGATCCACGGGCCTGTGCTGTGGCTGACGCTGTGCGGCGGCCTGCTGGTGGCGGCGATCTTCGTCGGCACCATCATGATGGCCGGCGAATTCCGCGAACGCACGCTGGTCAACAGCGAGCGCGAGCTGGAAAACACCGTCCTGCTGCTCGCCCGCCACTTCGACCAGCAGTTCGAGGACTCCAACACCATCACCGCCGATGTAATCGCGCGGCTGCAGATCTCCGGCTTTTCCTCCGAGAAGGATTTCCGGGAGCGCATCGCCAGCCTCGAGGCACATGAGATCCTGAGGTCCAAGGCCGGCGTTCTCGCCTATCTCGGCGACATCTCGATCTTCGATTCGAATGGCGACATGATCAACTGGTCGCGGCCGTTGCCGGCGCCGCCGCTCAATATATCCGAGCGGGCCTACTTCAAGAACTTCAAATTCGAACCGCGATCGGTCTCGGTGCTGACGGAACAAACCCGCAGCTACCTCACCGGCAATATGCAATCCATCATCGCCCACCGGCTGCGCGGCGAGGACGGCGTCTTCCTCGGCGTGATGACGCGGCGCATCAGTCCGGCCAACTACGAGAAATTCATCGCCTCCGTCGCCCTCGGCACCGGCGCCGCGGTCTCTATTTTTCATGCCGACGGCACCCTGCTGGCACGTCACCCGAGGGTCGAGGAACTGATTGGCCAGAATTTTGCAAGAGCCCCCTTGCTGCAGCGCGTTCGGGATCAAGGCGGGCGGCAGACGCTGCGCATGCAAAGCCCGATCGACCAGGCCGATCGGCTGGGATCCGCAGCCCCGCTGACGCATTACCCCGGCATCGTGGTCGCGACCAACACGACTACGGCTGCGCTGGAGGACTGGCGCGAGCAGACCCGGTTCCTCGTCATCGCGGCTACCTTGTCGGCAGCCGTGATCGCCCTGACCCTGTTCCTGATCATCCGCCAGATTACCCGGCAAAGCCGCGAGGCGCAGAAACGACTGGAAGCGGAGCGGGGCCGGCTCCATACCGCCCTGAACAACATGATCCAGGGCCTGGTGACGTTCGACGCCGCGGCGCGCGTCGTCACCTTCAACCGCCGCTACATCGACATGTACGGCCTGTCGACCGACATCGTGAAGCCTGGGTGTCATTTCCGCGACCTGATGCAGCATCGCAAGGACACCGGCTCGTTCGACGGCGACGTCGAGCGATTTTGCGCATCCATCATGCGAAACATCGCGCGAGGCCAGATCGATCACAGCATCATGCAATGCTCGGACGGGCGCTCCTTCATGGCGGTCAGCAAGCCGCTGGCAGACGGCGGCTGGGTCGCCACGATGGAGGACATCACCGAACGGCGCCGCCTCGAACAGGAACGCGACCGGAATTACGCCTTCCTGAGCCAGATCATCGATCACATCCCCTCCCAGATCACCGTGAAGGACGTGCGCGACCGCCGTTACCTGCTGGTCAACCGCGTGGCCGAGGCCCAGTTCGGCAATTCGCGCGACCTGATCATCGGCAAGACGGCTTTTGACATCTTTTCGAAAGCCTTCGCCGACGGCATCGCGGCCGATGACGAGAAAACACTGCAATCCCCCGATGGCTTGTTCAAGGATGAGCGCCCCTGGGAGAGCCCGACGATGGGGCAGCGCTACGTCACCTCCCGGCGGCTGGCGATCCGCGATGCCGCAGGCGAGCCGCGCTACATCATCAATGTCGTCGACGACGTGACCGAGCGCCGGCTCGCCAATGAACGGATCGCGCATCTGGCGCATTACGACGCGCTGACCGATCTTCCGAACCGCGTGCTGTTCCGCGAACGGATCGAGCGCGAACTTCAGGATGCCGGCCACGGCAGGCACTTCGCCCTGCTCTACATCGATATCGACGAATTCAAGGGCATCAACGATTCGCTCGGGCACCATGTCGGCGACGAACTGCTGAAGGCGGTGGCCGCCCGCATCAAGGGCTGCCTCGAACCGGCCGACCTGATCGCCCGGCTCGGCGGCGACGAGTTTGCGGTGATCCGGACCGGCGTCGGCGGCCGCGTCGACGTCGAGGATTTCGTCGCGCGAGTATACGAGGCGATCCGGCAGCCATGTCAGTGTCTCGGTCATCACCTCTCGACCGATGCCAGCATCGGCATTGCGCTGGCGCCGCAGGACGCCACTGAACTCGATCAGTTGATCAAGAACGCCGATCTCGCGATGTACGCCGCCAAGTCCGGCGGGCGCCGCACCCATCGGTTCTTCGAACCGGCCATGGACGCCCGCGCCAAGGCGCGGCTCACCATGGAGCAGGATATTCGCCAGGCATTGGCCGATGGCAGTTTCGAGCTCCACTACCAGCCGCTGCTGGATCTCGCGAGCAGCGAGGTGACGGGCTGCGAGGCGCTGCTGCGCTGGCGCCATCCGGAACGCGGCATGATTTCGCCTGCGGTGTTCATCCCGGTTGCCGAGGACACCGGCCTGATCAACGAACTCGGCGACTGGGTCATGCAGACCGCCTGCACCGAGGCCGCCGCCTGGCCGTCCCATGTCCGGCTGGCCGTCAACGTCTCACCGGTCCAGTTGAAGTCACCAACGCTGGCGCTGCGGATCACGAGCGTGCTCGCCGCCTCGGGCCTGCCGCCGCATCGGCTCGAGATCGAGATCACCGAGGCGGTGCTGATCCATGACGACGAGAGTGCGCTGGCGATCCTGCATCAGCTTCGCGCCATCGGCGTCCGCATCGCGCTGGACGATTTCGGCACCGGCTTTTCTTCCCTGAGCTATCTGAAGCGGTTCCCGTTCGACAAGATCAAGATCGACCGCTGCTTTGTCAGCGACATCGAGGTCGACGGCTCGGCGGCGATCGTGCAGGCGGTGGTCAACATCGCGGCAGCCCGCAACATGACCACGACCGCAGAAGGCGTCGAGACCGAAGAACAGCGCGAAATCCTGCGCCGGCTCGGCTGCACCCAGATGCAGGGCTATCTGTTCAGCGCGCCGAAACCGGCCTCGCAGCTGCGCCCGCTGCTCGGCATTGCCGCCGACAGCACGCGGGCTTCGGCCTGACGCCAGAGTCACTTCTTGACGCGTTTTCTTCACGCGAACCGGATCCACTTCGCTTGAAAACGCTATCGACGCTACGCCGCCCAGCGGCCGCGGTTATTCTCTGCAAGGATCGGGCGGATCAGCCGGCCGAAACGCTCGGCCTCCTCGTCGTGCAGGTAGCCGGACAGGCAGAACGAATGGCAGCCGGCGTCGATGAACTGCTGCAGCGTGTCGGCGCATTGCGCCGGATTACCGACGACGGCGATGCCGGCGCCCGGACGAACCTTTGTGATGCCGGTCCATAGATGCGGCAGCAGGAGATCGCCATGCTCGCGGGCGAGTTGCTGCACGCGCATGTTGGCCTCCGACTTGTTGTAGAGCGTTTTCATTTCCTGCTTCTGCCGCTCGGTGGCGTGGCGCACCAACTGGTCCGCCGCCTCCCAGGCGTCGGCCTCGTTCTCGCGGCAGATCACCTGCAGCCGCATGCCGAACCCGATGTCGCTTTCGCGGTCGTGCGCCCGCGCCATCTGCCTGATCTCGGCGATGTTGGATGCGATCCGCTCCGGCAGATCGCCCCAGAACAGGTGCACGTCGGAATGTTTCGCCGACAATTCCCACGCCTGGCGCGAGCCGCCGCCAAGATAGAACCTTGGAAAGGGCTGCTGCAGCGGGCGCGGCCGGATATGCGCGCCCGAGAGCTTGTGGAACCTGCCTTCAAAATTCACCGGGCCCCGTGTCGTCCACAGCGCCTTGATGATCGAGACTTCCTCCTCCATCAACGCGTAACGTTCTTCCTTCGGATAACGCACGCCTTCGCCTTCGACCTCGCTCTCGTTCTGGCCGGCGATCAGGTTGATGCAGATGCGGCCCCCCGACATCTGGTCGAAGGTCGAGATCATCTTGGCGAGCAGTACCGGATTGATGTAGCCGGGCCGCGCCGCGATCAGCGGCTTGATGCGCGAGGAGCGCGCCGCCATGAACGCGCCCGATATCCACGCCTCCCAGCAGGTCGAGCCGACCGGGATCAGCAGATATTCGAAGCCGGCCTGCTCCGCCGCCTGCACCACGCGGTCGCATAATTCGGGAGAGCCCGGAATCTGCGCCTCCATCAGGCCGTAGGCGGTGGTGTCGCCGTGCGTGGGCAGATACCAGCCGAATTCGAGCGGACGCATGAGGGCCTCTTACTTTGGCGCACGTGCTGGCGCGTTTGTTGCTTGACCGGCGTCAACGCCGTGTAGTGGAAGCAGTCTAGCGTGAGAACGGCCTGCCGCAATCGGGTTGAATCGCGGCAACCGCAACACTATTTCGATTTCATCGCGCTTGCGCCAAGGTGGAGATACCAGTCATGTCCCCGGTCTCGTTGCTTCTCAACATCGTCTGGATCGTGCTTGGCGGCGCATGGATGGCGTTCGGCTGGCTGGTCGCCGCTGTGATCATGGCGATCACGATCGTCGGCATCCCCTGGGCGCGGGCCGCGTTCAACATCGCAGCTTACACATTATTTCCGTTCGGCTTCACGGCGGTCTCGCGCGATGCCTATACCGGGCAGGAGGATATCGGCACCGGGCCGCTCGGGGTGATCGGCAACATCATCTGGCTGGTGCTGGCCGGATGGTGGCTGGCGCTCGGGCATGTGATCACGGCGGTGCTGCTGGCCGTGACCATCATCGGGATTCCCTTTGCCTGGGCGCACCTCAAGCTCGCCGGGATCGCGCTGTGGCCGATCGGCAAGATCATCGTTCCGGCGTAGCGAACGGCGGAACTTCTCTCTCTGTTAGGCGCTCGCTACGAAGCCGCCTGCTCGGCCGGCGGCTTCAGCCGCTCGAACTCGGCATCGCTGACCTCGGTCTGGGCGACCAGCACGCTGCAACGCAGGCGCTTGACGAGATAGCTTCCTATCGAGCCGAACCAGCGCGCCAGCGCGCCCTGTGGGCGGTGACCCACGACGACGAGATGCGCGCCGATTTCCTCGGCGACCTCGGCGATCTTTTGTCCGGCATCCCCGACCTCCAGGCGCGCATTGGGCGTAAAGCCCAGCGCCCGCAGCCGATCGCAGCCTTCGTTGAGGATCGCCTTGTAGTCCTCGGTTTGCAGTTCGATCGGGATCGTGAGCCCGGCCTCCGGAGTCATGATCGAGGAGACCTCGACGACCGCCAGCAGAAACACTTCGGCCTGGCAGAGCTGTGCGAGCTTTGCGCCTTCCCGCAACGCGCGCCGCCCCTCGACCGACCCGTCATAGGCGAGAAGAACCTTCTTATACATCGGACGTCCCCATCGATGGTGAGAAGATCAGCGCACGAAGGTTAGCACCGATTTGGCCGGGTGGATCAGATTTTTGATGGCGGCACGGCCCGCTGTCCTGCCTACTTTGGTCTGCGATCCCCGGCAGCGCCGTTCGCGCCCGGCCGAAGTGCAGGTTGCAGCGCAGTTCAACCGGATCGTGCCTCGCGTGGCAGACCGCTGACTTGAGGCGGCCGCTTTGTCGCCGCGGTCCCGGTGGCGAGGATTGCCGCAATGGCCGGATTGCCCTCCGCCTCCAGCGCGTCGATGGCCGCTCGGGCCCACAAATAGGATGCGTCGAAGATTTCGGTGTGGAGGTCGAAGTCCGTCACATCGATGCCTTCGGGAACCGGAGGCCGCATCACCGCGTCGAACGGCCCCGCCGGCAACGTGTCATAGCGCTGATGGGCGACGAGGCTGCGCCAGAGCACGTTGACGGCGCTGGGCGCTGCCGGAAGCAGCTTCTTGCGGAACGGCGTCAGCATCGCCGCGATCAGTTCGAACCGACCCGGCAGCGCGCTATAGTCGACGTCGAACATCTCGGCCGCCGGTTCGCCGAAATGCACGACCAGATTGGGGCCGCTCTTCAATTGATGCATCGGCGCCAGCGGCACGTTGTCGATCAGGCAGCCATCGACCAGCATTTCGCCTTTCGGCGTGTAGAACGGCGGCAATAATCCAGGGATCGCGCTTGAGGCACGCACCGCCTGCCAGAGCACGCCCGTGCGGATCAGTTCAAGATTGTGGGTCGACAGGTTGGTCGCAACCGCGGCGAACGGCCGCCAGCAATCCTCGATCCGGCAGTCGGCGCCGTATTGCTCGGCGAGCGAGCGATCGAACGCCTTGTGATCCAGCAGCGAATAGCGCGGCCAGGTCGGCCGGCGCAGGCTACGGCTCCTGACGAAGATTTCGTGGGTGCCGCGCTCGAGATGTTCGGCCTCGAGGTTTTTGGCAAAGCCCGCCGCCATCGCGGAACCGACGCTGGTGCCGACAAAGATATCGAACACCGCCCCGCGCTCGCGAAACGCCTGGTAGATTCCGACATGCGCGGTGCCAAGGCTGCCGCCGCCGGCGGCGACGAACCCGATGGCCCGGCCCGAAAGAAACCGGATCAGGCTGTCGATATCGGCCTGGTCTTCGAGCGCCAGATGGTGATGCATGAAGCACGGCAATCGCGCGAGCCAGGCCGCCGTGCCGCTGACCTCGCCGTGCCGCCGGTCGTGGATGCGCACGACACGCCGCGCGGATGCGGGATGAACCTCGCAGGCGAACGCCTCGATCTCGGTCAAAGCGCCCGCGGGCGCATCGCCGCGGCAGGCGAACACGACCATGTCGGCCTGGCGGATCGCCTTGCGCGCCCAGACCGATGCTTCGCGCCCGCCCATGTAGACCACCAGCGGCGCCACGTGTTCGAGGTTGTTGAGCCACTCGGTGACTTCGGACGCGTCGAGTTCGCGCCGCGGAAACATCGCGCGCAGGCGGGCCAGATCAACGATCTCGGCGCCGGCCGCCGCCAGGCCTTCGCGCATCCGGGAATCGAATGTCGCCGGCAGCGGCTCTGAGCCACCATCGATCAGCGCCACCGTTCGCGCCCTCGGCGAGGCGCGTACCGGGATCAGGCGCGCGGTTTCCTTGGCGAAGCGCCGCGCCAGCGCCGCCATCAGCGCCTCGACGACGGCGGGCGCTTCCTCGGCGAGCTTCTGGTAGGCGGCGCGCGTCAGCACCAGAACGCTGGTATCGCGAATGGCAATGACATCGGCCGTGCGCGGGATGTTGGCAAAGAAGCCGATCTCGCCGACCAGTTCGCCGGCTCGAAGCTCCGCGAGCGCCTCGAGTTCGCCGGCCCGGCGCACGGCGAGCGCGCCGTGCAGCACCATGAACAGTGCGTTCGAGGGGCCGCCCTGCGCGACCAGCATTTCTCCGCGCACGAGATCCTGACGGACCATGGCGTTGAAGGTCTTGAGCCGCTGCTCCGAACTCAGCGTCCGCAACAGCGCGAAATCTTCCAGCACGTTTCCCCACCCAAGTGTCGCGCTCGGTCCACTCATGGCGGTACCCAGTCGATTACAAGGTGACGATGTTAGCCCCGGGCGGACGGCGCGGCGAGCGATATAAGGGGCGATGGGCCGGCCCGCGCCATCGACGGTAAGGCGAGTTCGTCGCGGTACAGGGCGAATCTCGCAGATGCGGCGCAAAATAAACCCTGCCGACTGCGATTTGGGCCTCCTCCGGCCGAGGCCGGTGCGGCGGGCTTGCGGTATCTCGGCCTGGCGACGGCAGGGGAGCCCCGCAACCGAGCCTTTGCAGGGCCGAACTGGCCGTTGCCGTCACCGGACCAATCAGCTAAATGAACCCCCGTTGCACCCGTAGCTCAGCTGGATAGAGCGTTGCCCTCCGAAGGCAGATGTCAAGCCAGTTCGTGCGGATAGGGAGACTGAAAGAGGCCAGAAAAACAAGCACTTGTGAGATCGGCAGCCCTCGAGCCAACCGCAAAAAATTCCGCGTAAGCATCGCGTAAGCAACTGACGGCGAGGCGGAGCGAAGGCTGGCGAAGAAAATGAGACGTCTCGGAATCATGCGACAAAGTTCGAAGCCGGCCCGAACTTCGTTGACCATCGTGACGCAGTCAGGCTAGGCAGGCTCGCGAAGCGCCCGTAGCTCAGCTGGATAGAGCGCCACCCTCCGAAGGTGGAGGTCACACGTTCGAATCGTGTCGGGCGCGCCATCTCCTTAAGAAACAGCAAACACCGATCATCGCCGCTTCCACACTCGAAACAATGGCCACGCTGCGCAGTGGTCGGACTGGTTGCCGATCAGTTGCATCTCGGATGTTCGAGCAAATAGTCTCGCCGTCGCGAGGCCGATCATCATAGCTTGCCGACGATCTGGACGCAGAATCCGTGAAGACCCGGACCTTGGCAGGCGGATGTTTGCGGGACGGATGACATGAGAAAAGCGGCAATAGTCGCCGTACCATTCGGGGAACAGGTCGATCAGGTGCCTCTCGCCAACAGTTCGCCGACGCCCACCCGATCATCGGTTCCGACGACGCATTCCTTTAGCATCGCATTCGGATCGGTGAACGTCAGTGGCCCTTGATTTTGACTAGGGCGGTTTCAGGTCCCTGGGCGAACTCCCATTGGCATGATGGGAATGATGGATGGTATGAGGTGGGCGATAGGAGTGGCCTGGCTCCTTGTCCTCGGAGTCGCCGCCCTCTCCAAGTATCTGTTTTTCAAGCCACGTAGCTAGGTGATGGCGACAGAAAATTCGTAAACGAGAGGCTCACAAACGCGTGAGTGGAGCGCACGTTTGGTCCCTGGCTGCCCGAGTGCCGGACCTAGCTTTTGCCTTAGTGGATTGCTATCATAGAATTGATGTCGCAAAAAATTCGCCGTTTCCTTGGCCTCCTCCTCACCCTGACGCTAGTCGTTTCAGGCGCAGCACAGGGCGTCCAGGCTTCGGATATGGCCGTCAAGATGTCGGCGTCATCGACCAGCGACATGCCAATGCCGGGCGGGTGCAGCGGCTGCACCGGCGGCGACGACGGCCAGCCAATGGCCTGCTTTGCGATCTGCGGCAGCACGATGTCTGCTATCCTGCCGTCTGCCCCCTCCATTGCGCCAAGTGCCCTGGCATCTCCGACAGCGCCTTTCATCACTGCTGTCGCGGACCATCACGGCCCCCCTGATCCCTACCCTCCTAGACCCACCAGCCTGAGCTAACGCGCGTCGCTTTTGAGCGGCGTGTGAGGACGCGCGTGCGGCAACGCATTGCGCGCGTCCATGAGTTCAGGTGCACGCGGCCCTCACCGGGCTGCATGCATGCGGGTTTCGAGCGCACGGAGGGTCTTCAATGTCCAGAATCTGCGTCCCGACTGTTAACCGTCGGGAATTGCTCGCAGGAAGCGCGGGCTTCGCCGCCGCGGGATGGCTTCCGCGCAGCGCTCTCGGTGCTGAGACGTCAAAGCGGGAGTTCACGCTCGTTGCCGCACCGGCTCGCGCATCGCTCGTAGGCCCTCCACACCCGGAAACGGATGTGTGGTGCTACAACGGTCGTACTCCCGGTCCGGAAATCCGCGTGCGCCAGGGCGAACGTATCCGCGTTCTCGTCGAAAACCGACTGGCCGAAGAGACGACCGTGCACTGGCACGGCATACGCCTTCCGAACGCCATGGACGGCGTTCCGCATCTCACCCAGAAGCCGATCGCGCCGGGCGAAACATTCGCTTACGAGTTTACGTGCCCCGATGCGGGTACCTTCTGGTACCACCCCCACCAGCGAAGCTTTGTCCAGGTCGGCCGCGGGCTCTACGGCGCGCTGATCGTCGAGGAGCGCGAAGCGGTCCCGGTCGATCGCGACGTCACCTGGGTGCTCACCGATTGGCGGTTGCTCGATGACGCCTCGATCAGCGGCGACTTCGGCAATATGCACGACGTCAGCCACAATGGGCGCGTCGGGAATACCGTCACCATCAACGGCCGCATCCCCGAAACCTTTGCCGTGCGTGCGGGCGAACGCATTCGCCTGCGCCTGATCAACGGCGCGAACGCGCGCATCTTCGGCCTTGAGTTCGAGGATCACCGGCCGCAAGTCATTGCGCTTGACGGGCAGCCGGTCGAGCCGCACGCCCCGCCGGACGGCCGTGTCGTGCTTGGGCCGGCGATGCGCATCGATCTCCTGCTCGACATGACGGCGCAGCGGGGACAGCGCTTCCGCGTCATCGATAAATTCTACCGCGGGCTCGAATACCGGTTGCTGGATCTCGTCTACTCCGACGAGGCGCCATTGCGCGATCTCGCAGGCGCTGCCCCCGTTCGATTGCCAGATAACCCGCTTCCCGAACCAAACCTCAAGGATGCGCAGCGCCACCAAGTCACGCTGGGTGGCGGAATGATGGGCTCGATGCGGATGGCGATGATGGACGGCAAGCAGGCCGACATCCGCACGCTTATGCACAACGGCCTGGTTTGGGCCATCAACGGCGTTGCGGCCAAGGGGCATGTTCACGATCCCCTGCTCACGCTGGAACGCAATCGGTCATACGTCCTGGAACTCGTCAACGACACGATGTGGCCTCACCCCGTGCATCTGCATGGCCACTCGTTCCGCGTGATCACGAGAGACGGAACGCCGACAAAATACCGCGAGTGGCAGGACACCGTGCTGCTGAGCCGGCAAGAGCGAGCCGAAATCGCGTTCGTCGCCGACAATCCCGGCGACTGGATGATCCACTGCCACATTCTCGAACATCAAGCCGGCGGCATGATGGGCGTCATCCGTGTCACCTGAGCGGGAGAAGCTCGATGAGCGCGAAGAGCTACGTCCTGGCTGGTGCGGTCGCCCTCGCTTCGGCCGTCATTGGACCGGCGCATGCGCAAGGAAGTCCGCAACGCGGCGCCATGGTCTATCGGGCGTGCGCCGCCTGCCATTCGCTCGAACCAGGCATGCACCTGACGGGTCCGAGTCTGGCGGACCTTTGGGGCAAGAAGGCCGCGTCGGTGGTGGACTTCCCGCGCTATTCAAGGGCGCTTAAGGCGCAAGAGTTTCTTTGGGACGAGACCACATTGAATGCATGGCTGGCGAACCCCGCAGGATTCGTGGCCGGCAATCAAATGACCTTTCGCGGAATCGAGGACGACAAGACGCGGCAAGACCTGATTGCGTTCCTTCGCCTCGCCATGGCGCCTGGCGGAGCAAAGGCGGTGGTGGCCCAGCGCCTTGTCCCCGAATCGCTCGCGCGCGGCCAGGCACCCGAGGATTTGAGCAAGGTCACACCGGCCCAACAGGTCACGGCCGTTCGCTACTGCCAGAACTCCTATTTCGTGACCACCGCCGACGAGCAAGAGCATTCGTTCTGGGCGCTGAACCTGCGTCTCAAGGTCGACTCCAGCGCCTTGGGGCCGAAAGGTGGAAAGCCCGTGCTGACGGGCTCCGGCATGCAGGGCGACCGCGCGTCGCTTGTGTTTTCCGATCCGGGGCAGATCAGCGCGTTCATCCAGAGCAAATGCTGAAGATCAACCGACCGCGCGACCACGGATCGCGTGAAACATAGGAGACACGGAATGTTTCGATCCATCATGTCGGTCCTGGGTCTTGTGATGGCGCTGGCCGTAAGCCCCGCCAACAGCACCGAGCGGCCGCCCGCGACGCTCTACAAGAATCCTCAGTGCGGCTGCTGCGAGCAATACGCGAACTATCTGCGCCGCAACGGCTTCACGGTAAAAGTCGTGCCCACGCACAATCTTTCGCTCATCCGGCGGCAGGCGGGGGTCAACATTCCGGAGAAGCTCGAAGGCTGCCACACGATGTTCATCGACAAGTACGTCGTCGAAGGACACGTGCCGCTGAAGACACTCGACAAGCTGTTGACCGAGCGGCCGGCCATTCGGGGGATTTCCTTGCCCGGAATGCCGGATGGGTCACCCGGCATGACCGGTCAGAAGACCGAGCCCTTCACGATCTATGAAATCGGAAGCGATGCAGAACCGCGTGTGTACGCGACGGAGTGAGCGAAAGAGGTCACGCCGATGACATCCGCGATGCGGGAGTTTGACTGGAGCTATGAGATCGGAATGTACGCCGGGACAGCGGCGGGCGGGCTCGCCCTAGTCCTCGTCGTGGGTGGACTCATTCTCCTCGTCAGAGCGCTGCTCAGGAGAATCTCGCCTCGCCGATCGGACCAACCATGAGTGCTGATGTGACACTGACAGCAGACGAAACGCTAACACGGCGGCGTCGCTATCTGGGGTATCTGCTCCCCGTGGCGACTTTCGCCGCGTTGGCAGCTTTGCTGGGTTGGGCTCTCACGCACAATCCGCGTGAAATCCCGTCGGCGTTGATCGGAAAGCCGGTGCCGGAGTTCAGCCTACCACCCGTCCAAGGTCGCGCCCTTGGTCTCTCCAAGGCCGATCTCACTGGCGAGGTCTCTCTTGTCAATGTCTTCGCCTCCTGGTGCGCCGCGTGCCGGGACGAGCATCCGCTGTTCATGCAGTTGAAGGCCAGCGGCGGCGTGCCGATCCACGGCCTCAATTACAAGGACCAGCCGGATCATGCCGCGCGGTGGCTCGACACTCTGGGCGATCCCTATACGCGAACCGGTGCCGACCGCGACGGCCGAGTCGCCATCGATTGGGGTGTCTACGGCGTTCCGGAAACATTCGTGGTCACGAAAGATGGCCGTATCGCTCACAAGCACATCGGACCGCTCACGTCCAAGGACATTGAGGCGACAATCCTTCCGCTCGTTCGGAGGCTACGGCAGCAATGACTCTCGACCGAACGCTGATGACGCGTTGCTTCGGCCAGCACCTGTTGGCCGCAGGACTGTTGCTTGCGGGAATGGCAATCGCGTCGGCGCAGCCATTGCCCAAGAACTTCATCCAGCATGAAGCGCCCAAGCCGATTGCCTCGATTGCGTTCGAAGACGACCAAGGACGGCCGCGGAGCTTCGCCGAGTTCCGGGGCAAGATCGTGCTGCTGAACATCTGGGCGACATGGTGCGGGCCGTGCCGCCGCGAGATGCCGTCGCTCGACCGGTTGCAGGGACTGTTGGGCGGCTCAGATTTCGAAGTCGTTGCGCTCTCCATCGACCGTGCCGGACTCGGACCGGTTCGCAAGTTCTATGCGGATGTCGGAATCCGCAACTTGGCAATCTACATCGACAGCTCAGGGAAGGCGACGCGCGAGCTCGCCACCCTCGGCGTTCCAGCGACCCTGCTCATCGATCGCGATGGACGCGAGCTTGGACGTCTCGTCGGACCCGCCGAGTGGGACGAGCCTGACATCGTCCAGTTCCTGAAACGCGTCATTGCGCAGAAGACCGGCTCCGTCGCACCAACGAATCGCCTGGAGCGCGCCGACGGCAGGACCGCTCCAATTGCAGGCCCATCAGCCCGACCAGGAGGAACCGCATGACCACACCTACGACAACCCAGCGCCAGGACTCCTCGCTCACCCGCGACGTGCTCCATGCCGCACGCTACTACCTATGGCGACCGCGCGTGTTGCTGACCCTCGCCGCAATCGCGATCGTTGCCGGTCTTGCGCTCAACTGGAGCTGGCTCGTCGCCGCCGGTCTCGCGCCAATCCTGATCAGCACGCTGCCTTGCTTGATCATGTGCGCCTTCGGCGTCTGCATGATGTGTCGTTCAGGCGAGAAGAGTTCCGCTCCAATCCGCGATGCGGCTGAAACAGAAAGCCCGCCTACGACGCTTGCAGTCTCGGCGACCGACAAGCCACGGACGGGAACGAACTCATTGACTCACGCGCCTGATTCAATCGGAGCAGCAGCGCCGCCCCAACTCCTCGAATCCAATCTCCCCGTTGCCGCCGCGGGCTGCTGCCAAAGCGCAACGAACGAAGCCAAACCCGAACAGACGATCGATCTGCAACCAAACCGAGAAAGGAGAGACCGCCATGCGTAAGCAAACGAAAGTCCTGCTCATCGCTTTTGCTCTCGTTGCAAGTCTTGCCGTCGCCCCCGCGCTTCTTGCCAATGACAGCCGCGACCACGGGATGATGGGGCGCGGCGGCATGATGGGCAATGGAGGGATGATGGGGATGATGGGCTCCATGATGCGGATGATGGAGCACTGCAGCCAGATGATGGGCGACGATTCCCGGCAGCCGAACGATCAGTGGCGGAAGGCCCCGTCGGCACCCAGCGAAAAGCGCTGATTGGGAGGCAAGAAAGCGAAATGGCTTACGTAAAACGTTGGGCGCTCACGCTGCTGCTAATTTCTCTATGGGCACCGGCGTGGTCGCACTCGCTCAAGGACCTGGAAAGGCTTCTCGGCGACAAAGAGAAGTATTTCCAATCCGTCGACAAGACGGCTCCCGACTTTGCGCTGCAGGACGCCGACGGCAAGGCCGTTCAGCTCTCCGACCTGCGCGGCAAAGTCGTGGTCCTGCACTTCATCTATGCGGGCTGCCCCGACGTGTGCCCGTTGCACGCCGACCGGATCGCTGAAATCCAGTCGATGGTCAATCAGACGCCGATGAAGGCGCAGGTCCAGTTTGTAACCATCACCACCGATCCGAAGAATGACGCGCCCGACGTGCTCCGCGCCTATGGCGAGCAGCATCGGCTCGATCCTGCCAACTGGGCCTTTCTCACAACGCGCGCCGTGCAGCCGGAAGACGCGACCCGTAAGCTTGCCGAGCAGTTCGGCCACAAGTTCATGAAGCAGGAGGACGGCTATCAGGTCCACGGCATCGTGACGCACGTAATCGACAGAGAGGGGCGCTGGCGAGCGAATTTCCACGGCTTGCGCTTCGAACCGACCAATCTCGTCGTGTTCATCAACGCACTCGTCAACGACGCCGCTAAGCCGCACGGCCACGAGCAGCCGAGCACTTGGGACAGTATCAAGAAACGGCTGAGATTCTAACAATGTACGACCTGCGCACGAAACGATGGGCTGCGAATCTGCGACGCCGCAATATCACCGTTGCCGCCGCTTCCGTCGTGACCGTCGCTGTAATGGTTGCGCTGAGCTTTGCCGCAGTTCCGCTCTATCGGCTGTTTTGCCAGGTGACGGGCTTCGCAGGCACGACACAAGTCGCCGCATCGGCACCGGGCGCTGTCGGGGCCAAGATCATTACCGTGCGCTTCGATGCCAACGTCGCACCAAATCTCGCGTGGCAATTTGTGGCACCTAAGCCGGTCGAAGTGCGGCTTGGTGAAGAGCGTCTGGTGGCCTTCAAAGCGACCAACATCGGCAATGAACCGCTCCTCGGCACGGCAACCTTCAATGTAACACCCCTTCAGATTGGAAAATACTTCAACAAGATCGAGTGTTTCTGCTTCACCGAGCAGCTCTTGCTCCCAGGGGAAAGCAAGGAGTTTCCGGTGTCGTTCTTCGTCGACCCGTCGATCTCGGAGGACGACGAAGGCAAAGACGTCACCGCCATCACCCTCTCTTACACCTTCTTTAACAAGGGGCGCCCGGCGCTCGAAGCGTATCTTCGGGCGCACAAATCAGCCGTCAGTGCGTTCGATGCAGTCGGAGCCGCTGGACGATGAACGGCCTTCAGTCACATCGAAATCCTACCGATGGCGATGCCTTGTGGCTCGTTGCACTGCGCCAATACTTCGTGTTCGCGATTCCGGCGCACCTGATCTGGGAGATCGTGCAATTGCCGCTTTACACGATCTGGTACGAGGACCCCCCGGACAAGATCGCGTTCGCCGCTCTTCATTGCACCGGCGGGGATGCGATGATCACGGGCGCCTCCCTGCTGGGTGCGTTATTGGTGTTTGGCAATCGGCGCTGGCCGGACGAACGCTATATCGCGGTTGCCGCGCCCGCCGTCCTTGCAGGCGTCGGATATACGATTTTCAGTGAGTGGCACAATACGGAAGTCCGCAACAGCTGGGCCTATTCCAGCCTGATGCCGACGTTGCCGGGAATCGGGACCGGTCTCTCGCCGCTCCTGCAATGGTTTGTCATTCCCACAGCGGCGTTCTGGTGGGCATGGCCGCGTCGCGCGGCTCAACTCAATCCAACCGAGGGGCTACGATGAGCGACCCCGTGAGACGCCGAAAGCTGGTTGGATGGCTGCTCGTGCCGGCACTCGTCGTCGCTGCGGCCGGCGCATGGGTTTCCCTCGACCCGGGCTTCCGATTCAATACTCCAAAGGTAGAGGTGGCCACGGCCTTGCCCAAAGATGAGTTCGAGCGCCGCGTCCGTGATTACATCCTCAACAATCCCGAAGTCATCATGGAGGCGGCCCGGCGCTTTGAACAGCGTCAACGCGCGGCCGAGGAGAGCGAAGCCACCGCGGTGCTCAAGGCACGCGCCGACGAGATATTTCGCGACAAAGACAGCCCGGTCGGCGGCAACCCCACTGGCGATGTCAGTCTCGTCGAGTTTTTCGACTACAACTGTCCCTATTGTCGGCAGGTAACTCCGATCATGGCTGAGGCCGAGGCGGCCGACCCGCGGCTTCGCGTGGTCTACAAGGAGTTTCCGATCCTGGGGCCGAATTCGACCTTTTCGGCCAAGGCCGCGCTCGCGGTCCATCGGCAGGGCAAGTACCTCGCGTTCCACAAGGAGATGATGCTGGATCGTGGCGTGGCTGACGAGGCAAAGGTCTTGCGGGTTGCCGCCAAGATCGGCGTCGACGTGGAGTGCATGAAATCGGACATGAACGATCCCGCCATCGCCGCGATGGTCGAAAGAAACCTCGGACTCGCTCATGCGCTCCGCATCAATGGAACACCGAGCTTCATTGCGGGAGACCAAGTGGTTCGCGGCGCGGTCGACTTGAAGGCGTTGCAATCCCTCATTCAGCAAGCGCGGGGCAAGAAATGAGGGAAATCACGCTGAACCTTCGCGCCGTGCAATGATCGAGATATCGAATATCAGCATCGCCGCCGCGTTCGATGCCGGTGTCATTTCTTTCCTGTCCCCGTGCGTTCTGCCGTTGGTGCCTGGCTACGTGTCATACATTGCTGGACATTCGATCGCCGGGCGCTCAGCGGGCACCCTCTCACTTCGGCTGCAGACGGTGGCACTGAGTGGATGCTTTGTCCTCGGCTTTTCGACGATCTTCGTACTGCTCGGGGCCAGCGCAACCGCGCTCGGCCAGGTGTTGCTTTCGTATCGGCACGAGCTGAACCTTGTTGGCGGCGCAATCGTCATTGCGTTCGGGTTGCTTACTCTTGGCTTGCTTCGATCTACTTGGTTCCAACGCGACCACCGCTTCCACATCTATTTGCCGGGCGGTCACCCCGCGGCCGCATACGTGGTTGGGCTAGCGTTCGGGTTCGGCTGGACACCCTGCATCGGACCGATACTCGGCGCCATCCTCACCGTCAGCGCTGGCTCCGCTACGGTAACAAGCGGCGTAACATTGCTCTCAGTGTATTCGTTTGGGCTCGGCCTCCCGTTCGTATTGGCGGCCGGATTCACCGACGGGCTGATTGCAAGACTTCGAGCCATCCGCCGCCTCGGGCGAACGCTGCAGGCAGTGGCTGGGGTCGTCATGATCATCATGGGCGGCGCCATGATCACCGGCCATCTCTCGACCTTTTCGTTCTGGCTGCTCGATACGTTTCCAGTGCTTTCGACAATCGGATGATGCGAAGCGTCAGGTGAGGTGGTGATGGGCCTGTATCAGGATCACGTTCTGCCGCTCCTCATCCATCTGTCGATGCGCCAGCGGAACCTCGCAGCTTATCGGGCGCGCGTCGTCCCGGCGGCGCAGGGGCGCGTGCTTGAGATCGGAATCGGATCGGGCCTTAATCTGCCGTACTACGGCACGGCGGTGGAGCAGATCATCGGCCTCGATCCATCGCCCAAGTTGCTCGCCATGGCGCGCAAGGCGGCCCGACAAGCCGCTATTCCCCTCGAATTGATCGAGAACCGTGCGGAGGCCATCCCGCTGTACAATAGAAGTATCGACACCATTGTGACCACTTGGACGATGTGCAGCATCCCGGACGTGCAGCGCGCGCTCGGCGAAATGCGGCGCATCCTGAAACCTGGGGGCCGTCTACTGTTCGTCGAACATGGACGTTCACCGGACGTCCGCGTGTGCCGCTGGCAGGATCGCCTCACGCCAGTTTGGTGCCGAATCGGTGGCGGGTGTCACTTGAACCGTGCAATCAGCGAGCTGATCGAGGGCGCCGGCTTCGGCATCGAACAACTTGAGACAGGATATATGCGCGGTCCAAAGCCGATGACCTTTATGTACGAAGGAAGCGCCAGGCCACGTTGAGCGTGCAAACAGCTCACCACCGCAGCAGGCCGGGCCCGAGCTTCGCCCCCAAGATTGCGCAGATTCCAATCGTGAGCCCATACCAAACTGCTATGGCCGGGAACGAGTGATCCAAGCACGGGAGCGAGCAGGCCATGGCGCCGAACCCGCCGGCAACAAGGCCGGCGGCAGCGCCTGCCCGTGTCAATGCAGTCGGCGCTCCGGTACGCAGCGCCCAGACGAGAGCCCAGAAGGGAGCGATCGCAAGGAGTGGGATCGTGAAAAGGCCACGCGAGCCACGTATTTCCGACAACCAAATCGGCCCACGCGGACCAATGAGCGGACCCAAGTGCCATCGACGCAAGTGCCGCGATAACAATGAACGGAAGCGAAACGATCACGAGAAAGTTGCGTCCGTCCGCGCCAGGACGGGCAATTTGAGGCAGAAACACCGCGGCGGTCGCGACGACCCCCGCGGCGAAGAGCAGCTTCGTCACTAAAAACTTGAGTTCTCACCACCGAATGTCTCCGGGCGTGGGCCGAGGAGCAGAAACATCACGCCAAAGGCTGCCGCCGCTCCTGCCACCATCGCAATAACGAGCGCCCGCGAGATGCGTCCGCGGTCAGCCGGCCCAAGATCTGCGACGAGCAGATTAATCAGTTGGTCAGTGGTCATACCCGCACCTTTTGCGTCGCCGGCATACCGGTCCCTACGAATCGACCTCAGTAGATAGGGGAAACCATGTCCTGGGAGACCTCGCTATTCAGCTGACGCGAGAGTTCAAACACCTGTTCTACAAACATCCAGGAACCGACCGCCCGGTTGCCAACAAATTTGGCGAGTTGGCCATGGTCATCGCTCGCGAACATTGAGCCAGTGTGCGTGCCGACGACTGCGTACCCGAGCCGATCTCGCATGAGTAAGGGCGCCCCTGATGAGCCAAACTGTGCCCGGCAATCGTGAATGAGCACCTCCCAAACGAAGTCGCGAATTGAGCAGTTCGGGTCGACGCTGAGAACCTCAGCATTGCCAATATCGATCGAGTAGCTCAGCATCACGATCTGCTGTTGGCGCGACTTCAAAGCCTCGACTGGGTGATCGCCTAAGAGAAATGGCTCAACGCCTTTTGGCGCCCTATCAAGAACGAGGATCACCCAGTCTTGCGCGGCATCGTGGACGGATTGCCGCTTGAAGTTTTGTTTCGATCCCACGGCCCACACCCTTGCTTTGAATAGACCAAGATCAGTTCCAACTTGAAAACCAGGCTGGAAGAACAGGTTGGATTTCTTAGTCGTGCCGTCTCTCTCAGTGATGCAATGTCCAGCCGTGATGATGATTCTCGGATGGAGAACAATTGCTGCCGTGCACAGCATCGTTCCTCTAAACCGGCCAACTGCCGAGTAGGGCGGCAACCGCGCATCAACGATGCGACGGGTGTCAGCATTGCTTGCTTCGGAGGAGGCTTCAATTCCCTGGTTGACCAGTTGAGGACCGACACCAATCGGTTCCTTCGCTGCAACTATAGCGGACAGCATCATCGCTCCCACGATGGCAAAGCATCCAATGGGCATTAACGTTCGGATTGATTTCGGCATCATTTCCTCCCGGAAACTGCGCAACCGATCGCTAGCAAGCTGCCGGATATCCGACAGGAGGCGTACACGACCGCGCCGGCCGCAATCGCGGCCACCTCAACTGAGGGCGGCAGGTCTCGGAGGATGGGGGTCGGGCGGTCCGCGGTGATCCAAAATTACTGGAGTCGCTGAGGCAACAACTGTCCGGGAAGGCTCCGGCGAAAGTCCGATATAATCAGGAATGAGTGCGTTCGCGACAGTGCAGTATGCGAAGCATGCAATGGCGTTGACGCTGCAAGCTTTCACCTTGCAGCTATCGCACGGCTTTTCCATACGCATAGCATTCGAAAAGACGACGGATTCTACCGCGGCTGGCGCGTCAACCTGTACGTTGACCCACACGCCGCCGGATGTGTCCGCAGACAGCATCACTATGACGGCCAACAACATTAACGGCAATGTACGGGTCATCGCTCGCATACATACAAGATAGGAGCGAAACGGTGCTGTTGCCATCCCATAGACGCCCGTTTCGGGTTCCGATCAGCTGGACGTGGATTGAGGCGGTCGCTTCAATCGGCCCATCGCTGAGACTGCGGCTATGGGGACACCCAACCGAAATAGATTAAGGCCTGATAGTAGAAATAGACCGCAGCCGCGAGCAGGCTGATCGTCGGCATTGCGTGCTTTGAAGAAGCTGCTCGAGCTCGTTCATGTCTTCTGGTCGATCGGCTTGCCGACACTGAGGACCGCCTGAAAAAACAGCAAGGGCTGGCCACACAACGAATTAAAGAAGATCGTCGTCACGCTTACCGCCATCGCCGTCATCGCCCACACTGGATAGACGAGGCTGGTCGCCGCGAGCGGCACGCCGATGCCATTGAACAGGAATGCAAGCGAGACGTTCTGCAGCATTTTGCGATAGCTGCGGCGGCTGATCTCGCGAGCGGCGACCACCGCATCGAGGCGGTTGCTGAGAATGATGATGTCGGCGGAGTCGATGGCGATGTCGGTGCCCCCGCCCATAGCAATGCCAACATCAGCCTGCATCAGCGCCGGTGCATCGTTGATGCCGTCGCTCACCATCGCGACCCGGCTTTCTTGTTGCAGCCGCCGAACGAGCGCGGCCTTCTCGCCCGGCAACACGCCGGCATGCACCTCATCGATCCCGAGTTCGGCCGCGACGTGTTGCGCCGCCCGTTGATTGTCGCCGGTCACCAGCACAGTTCGTACGCCCGCGCTCTGCGGGTCGTGTTGCCGTGGAAGCTGTCAATCACGAGATTTGAGAATACCTGCGGGTGCACAACCGCAATACCCGTCTGAGTGTAGGAGCAGCGAGCCTGCGAGAATGTGCGCGTCTTTGCGGGCGAGTTCGCGCGGGGCTGTGCGTAAGTTACTCCGGCGACAATCAACGGACCGTGATGACGTAAGGACGCATCAGCGATGTGAAACGTTGCGGGTCACCTTACCTAACTGGGCTTTCGTCTCCTGCCTCACACGTTCGAATCGTGTCGGGTGCACTAAAGCCCGCCTTCTATTCGCCACGAGACGACGCGGCACTCCAGACTACGACCACTGACTACGACAGCGTCGTAGGATGGCGAGGCGTAGCGTAGGCAGTTCGCTCACGTGATCCGGACTGGCCTACGCGTGACCGGCGAACAGCGTCTCGAGCAGCGGGCATTCCTGCCGCGTGCCGTCGGCGCATTGTGCGACCACGTCCTTCAAAACCCACTCCATGCGTTTCAGATCGGCGATCTTCGCTCGCACGTCGTCGAGGTGCGTAGCGGCGACCGCCCGCGCTTCGGCGCAAGGCTGATCGCGCTCGTCGACCAGCCGCAGCAGCTCACGGATTTCATCCAGCGAGAAGCCGAGCTCGCGCGCCCGCAGGACGAAGCGAAGCCGCCGCTCGTGCGTCGTGTCGTAACTGCGGTAGCCCGCCGTCGTGCGCGGCGGCTCGGGCAGAAGGCCAACCTTCTCGTAATAGCGGACCGTCTCCAGATTGCTGCCCGTCCGCCGGGCGAGTTCGGCTCGCTGCAGGCCCTTCACCCCGGCGTGATCGCGCATCGCAAAAAATCCTCTTGACCCTGTAGGAACTACAGACTGCATCCTACGGCTCAATGAAGATTTCGGCAAGAAACAAGAAAGGAGACGTCGGACATGGTTGCATCACGATCCGGAACGGCAGATACGGCACCCGCCACGACCGTTCTTGCATCGTCGAAGCGGACGGAGGGAGGACGCCAGCGGCTGGTCGCTGTGGGTGGCATTCTCGGCGCGATAGCCGCTTCGTCCTGCTGCGTCATTCCCCTCGTCCTGTTCAGCCTCGGCATCGGCGGCGCGTGGATCGGCAACCTGACGGCGCTCGCGCCGTACAAACCGCTCTTTGTGGCGGGGACGGCAGGCGTTCTCGGGTACGGCTTCTACCTCGTCTACTGGAAGGCGCGGCGCGCCTGCGCCGATGGCGCCGCGTGCGCGCGCCCCATCCCCGGCCGTCTCGTCCAGCTCGCGCTCTGGATCGCTACTGTGCTCGTGATCGCCGCCTTTGCCTTCGATTATATCGCCCCGCTGCTGCTGCGCGCCTGACACCAAGAGGAGACCAACCCCATGAAGAAGAGCTTGAGCGCCCTTGCCCTAGTCGCCTCGGTGATGACTGCATCGACGGCGTTGGCCGCCGAACGCACTGTCACCTTCGCCATCGACAACATGACCTGCGCCTCGTGCCCCTACATCGTGAAGACCTCGATGGCAGCGATCCCGGGCGTCGCGAACGTCACCGTCTCCTTCAAAGCGAAGACCGCGACCGTGACCTTCGACGACGCATGGACGAACGCCGACACCATCGCCGCCGCCAGCATGAACGCGGGCTATCCAGCCCATCCGAGGCAGCAGGGCAGCTAACATGAGTGACCGCACAGCAATCCGCGCAGGCATGGCCGGTGCCGTTCTCGCCGCGATCTGCTGCGCCGTTCCGCTCCTTGCCGTCGGCCTGCCCTTTGCGGGCCTTGGCGCGTGGCTAGCCGGTAAGGCCTGGTAGTGCTTCCGCTGTTGATTGCGAGCTTCGGCCTCATCGCTTGGATTCCATCGTCGCCGCGCAAAGGCCGTCCGTTGCGAGACGACGATTCACAAGGAAGGCGTAAAGCCATGAACGATTGCTGTGCCTCTTCCTCGTCCCGAAACGATGCTGTCATCCCTACGGCCGAGATACCGCCGAGCTACGCCCTGCGGCCGGGCGTAACTTTCCCGGATTGGTCAGCGGTCACGTCACACGCAGTGAGGGACGCCCTGCTGGCGATGGTCGGGTCCGGCCACGTGCTCAATCGCTGGAGCGGCTACGATCCCGCCACGGATCGCGCGCGCGTTGCGCTGCTTCAGCTCTACGTCGAACACGGACGAGCCCCGGCCATAGCCGCGATTGCGAACCGCGCAGGATTCGGTGAGGCGGCCGTCCCGCCGTTGCTCGACGAACTTCGCCGGCGCGACCTGGTCGTTCTCGACGGCGAGCGAATTGTCGGCGCCTATCCGTTCACCGACCAAGACAGGGGCCATCAGGTCACGCTGGACGGGCGCGTTCTCAACGCCATGTGCGCGGTCGACGCGCTTGGCATCGGCGCCATGACCGATCGCGACGTCTCGATCGCCTCGAGCTGCCGCCACTGCGGCGCGCCGATCCGGATCACCACACAGGACCGAGGGCGGATGCTGGCAGATGTCGAGCCGTGGACGGCCGTCATGTGGCAAAGCATTCGCTATGAAGACGCATGCGCCGCGAGCTCGTTGTGCGCGACGACGGCCTTTTTCTGCTCGGATGAGCATCTTTTCGCCTGGCGCTGCGAGCGTTCCACCAACGAGCCAGGTTTTCGACTGTCGATTGAGGAAGGATTGGAGGCTGGTCGGGCTCTCTTCGAGCCGAGCCTCGCTGGCCTTGAGACGGCGCCACGGCCGTCGACCGGCTCGGCGTCGAAGAGCGCTGCAGCAATAGACCGCCCCCTCCGCGCGAACGGTCGCAATGGTGGCGCCTACGATCTCGTCGTCATCGGCGCCGGCTCGGCCGGCTTCTCGGCCTCCATCACAGCTGCCGATCAGGGCGCGCAGGTGGCGCTCATCGGCAGCGGCACCATCGGCGGCACTTGCGTCAATATCGGCTGCGTGCCGTCGAAGACTCTGATCCGAGCCGCCGAGACGCTTCACAACGCGCGCGTAGCAGCACGTTTTGCCGGCATCACGGCGGAGGCCGAACTGACCGACTGGCGCAGCACCGTCCGTCAGAAGGACGCGCTCGTTTCCGAGCTGCGCCAAGCCAAGTACATCGACCTGCTGCCAGCCTATAATGGCATCGCCTATCGCGACGGGCCAGCTCGCCTCGTCGTAGGTGGTGTCGAGATAGACGGCGCGCGCATTCCCGCGGGCAAGATCATCATCGCGACCGGTGCGCGGCCAGCGGTGCCCGCCATCCCCGGCATCGAGGCCGTGCCGTATCTCACCAGCACGACCGCGCTCGACCTTGAGGAACTGCCGCGATCGTTGCTCGTCATTGGCGGCGGCTATATCGGGGCGGAACTCGCCCAGATGTTCGCCCGCGCCGGTGTCAAGGTGACGCTCGTGTGCCGGTCTCGTCTGCTCCCTGAGGCCGAACCAGAGATCGGCGCAGCGCTGACGGGGTATTTCGAGGACGAAGGGATCACTGTGCTCTCCGGCATCGGCTACCGCGCCATCCGCAAGTCCGAGAACGGCATCACGCTCGACATTTCGCGCGACAGCCAAAACATGACGATCGATGCGGATCAGGTGCTCATAACCACCGGGCGCACGCCCAACATCGAAGGCCTTGGGCTCACCGAGCACGGCATCGCCCTCTCGCCGACGGGCGGCATCGTCGTCGATGACCGCATGCGCACCACCGGGCCCGGCATCTATGCCGCAGGCGACGTCACCGGCCGCGACCAGTTCGTCTACATGGCCGCCTATGGCGCCAAGCTTGCGGCCAAGAACGCCCTCAACGGCGACAGCCTGCGCTACGATAACAGCGCCATGCCCGCCATCGTGTTCACCGATCCGCAGGTGGCGAGCGTCGGCCTGACCGAGGCCGCAGCCCGCGCCGCCGGGCATGCCGTCCGTATCTCGACGATCGGCCTCGATCAGGTGCCGCGCGCGCTCGCCGCCCGCGACACCCGCGGGCTCATCAAGCTCGTGGCCGACGCCGGCAGCGGCCGGCTGCTCGGCGCGCATATCCTCGCGCCGGGAGGAGCAGACAGCATCCAAACCGCGGCACTGGCGATCCGCCAGGGCCTCACCGTCGAGGATCTTGCGGATATGATCTTTCCCTACCTCACTACAGTCGAGGGGCTGAAGCTTGCGGCACTGTCGTTCGGCAAGGACGTCACCAAGCTGTCCTGCTGCGCCGGATAGCGTCTCACACTTTTTGCAGCACCCCTACAGATGTCGTAGGGAGAAGGCGCGCAGGATCGCATTCCAGGCGGCATTGGCGTTTTTGGGGATGCGCGCTCATAGTGTGCCAGCGGAGACATAGTTATCAGTTTCATCTACGCTGGGGCGCCAACTGCTAGTAACCAGCTATTCTGAAACGTGCTTTAGGTGTCGTTAGCCGATGCGCATTCTCCGCACCAATCGCAACAGCATTACCGCCTTGTGAGGACGAAGGTGTCGGCCGAATGTATGGCGGTACCACGATATGCGCGAGCGCGACCTCAATGCCAATCTAAGCGATTTCGTTGAGGCGCGTTCCAGGCGCTAGCAAAGGACCGCGGCCGAATCGAGCAACTCTATCGTAACCAAACTACGTCACTTTGCTTTTACGCGCTCTGGCAAAAACCCGATCCGTTGCCATGAATCGCTCAATCATGGGCACCACGATCCTGGCGGGATCGGGCGCCGGCTGGCCGCTCTCGCGCCCGATGGCTTCAGCATAGGCGACCAAGTTGCGGTGAACAGCCGCCGGAAACTCGATCGTGAGCTTCACCGGCTTGTCGTCCTCGATCGTGTCGAGCTTGAGCTTGCTCATCGGCTTGCCTCCTGGGCGTAGGGCGCCATTACGAGATCGCGGTTGACGATGACGCGCACCGGGAAGCCCTGGCGGATGGTGAGCGTCGGCTGGATGTTGAGCTGGCGGCGCACGAGTTGCTGGCCGGTATTGTTGATCGAATCCTGCGAGCCGCGGCGCAACGCGCGCACGAGATCGCTCTCCTGGTCGCTCGACCCAAGCTCGGTACCAATGCCGAGCAAGGTAGAGAGCGCGGCCGCCTTGGCGAGATCCCACCAGTGATAGTCGACTTCGTCCTCGAGGCCGGAGAAGCCTTGCGCGTCGGCGCCCTGCTGGCGCTCCAGCACGATGGACTTGCCGTCCGGCAGCAGGATGCGATTCCAGACGAGCAGGACGCGTTTTTGTCCGAACGCAACCTGGCTGTCGTACTGACCGATCAAACGCGAGCCCTGCGGGATCAACAGGAACTTGCCGGTCGGCGTATCATAGACATGCTCCGTCACCTGCGCCGTGACTTGGCCGGGCAGGTCGGAATGAATGCCAGTGATGAGCGCGGCCGGAATGACGGTGCCGGCCTGCACGACATAGGGTGACGCGGGATTTGCCAGTCGATCCGCGCTGACGGTGCGGCGATCGACCGGGCCGTTGACGAAAGCGAGCTTGCGATCCTGCATGTTCTGCATGGCATTAGGATCGAGCGGCGGCGCCTCCGCAGGCACGGCGAGCGTCGTGCCTGGCATCGTAGCTGGTGCGATCGAAGGCAACGGCGCGACGCTGCGGCTATCCGTGGCGGCGAAGAGCTTGCTAAGGCGCGCCGCCTCGATCTCCTGCATTCGCCGCTGCTCCTCTGGCGCGACGCCCGGTTGCGGCAGCGGTCCGGTCGCGGGCACCGGCTGGCCCTGGTTCTGCGCATTGAGGATCGGGCGGCCGAGATCGCCGGGCAAGGGTGGTCCGAGCCTCGGGACGCCGGTGTAGTCGCGCGGCAGGCCGGTCAGTCCGTCGGCCGTGGTGCGGTTCTCTGTCGAGTAGAGCTCCTTGCCGGCCTGATCGGCATGGCGAGTCTGGAGCGCGTAGATAAGCGCGGCCGCGATGGCGAGGCCGGACACACCGCCGAGACCGATCAGCACCTTGCGCGACAACCGCGTGACCTGCGGACGCTCCGCGCGCAGCCGCAGGTCCGGCGTAACCTGTGACGCTCCCTGCGTGCCATCGGTCATCGCCGCGGCCTTCCATCGGTCCGCACGATACGGACGCGGCGCTCGCTGTTGCGGTCGCCGAGACGGAGTTCAGCGGCGGCGAACATCCGATCGACGACGTAGTAGTTCTGGCGCGCGCGGTAATTGACCAATTCGGAATCGCCGCCCGGCCCAATAATAAAGAGCGGCGGCATCTCACCCTGGCGGACGCCGGATGGGAATTCGATGTAGACCTTGGTGCCGTCGTCGAAGGCGCGCAGCGGGCGCCAGGCCGGCATATCGCCTTCGATCTCGTAGCGGAAGTTCAGGGCCGAGACATCGATGCCGGCGGCGACGGGCTGCGCCGCGACCGCCGCCGCGTTCTGACGGCGGAGCGCGATGAGCTGGTCCTGCGGGTACTGCCAGGACACGGAAGCCATGTAGGTTTTTTCCGTCGAGTTCAGTTCGAGCAGGTAGGTGCGCCGGTCAGTGTTGATGACCAGGTTGGTCTGGAGATCCGGCCGGGTCGGCTTCACCAGGATGTGGATCTGCTTGGCGGCGCCGGTGCCGCTCTCGGTGTCGCCGATGATCCAGCGCACCGTGTCGCCCGCGGCAACGGGACCGGAGCCGACGAGTTGCTCGCCGGGTTGCAGGGCGACGTCCGTCACCTGACCGGGCGCGGCATAGACCTGATAGAGCGCGCCGGAGGAGAACGGATAGACCTGCACGGCGTTGATGAAGCCGTTGCGCACCGGCTGCACGCGGGCGGCGGCGTTGGCCTGGGTGATGCGCTGCTTGGGATCTTTCGATTCCGGCGGCGCCTTGCCGCCCGGGAAAGGCTTCAACTGTCCCGGCAACGGCAATAGCTTTGGCAGCTCTACAACCTCCACCGGCGCGGGCGGATCGCCCGCCAGCACCGCTGGCTTCATGTCATCATAGGAGATGTCCGGTGGGATCATCTTCTGCGCACAGCCGCCGAGTGCAGCGGCGCCGATGAGGAGGACCGGAATTGCAGAGATGCCCAGAGCCGGCGGGCCAGCTTTGCGGAACAGCGGCTTCATTGTCCAAGCTCCTTCGACCAGTTGATGGCGTTGACGTAGATGCCGAGCGGGTTCTGCTTCAGGCGCTCGGCGTCGCGCGGCTGTTGCAGGGCGATGGTGAGGATCGCGGTCCAGCGTTCGGTGGCTGCGAGCTGGCCGTTCTCGTAGCCGCGCTCGATCCAGGCGACTCGGAAGCTTTCCGGGGAAGCGCGGATGACGCTGGAGACCTCGATGGCCATCTGGCGCTTGCCGACTTTCGCAAACGGATCGCTCGCACGCGCATAGTCGTTCAGCGCGAGCGCGCCGCGATCGGTCGTGAACTCATAGGCGCGCAGCCAGTTCTGGCGCACGATCACGGCGTCGGCTGGGATCGAACGCACTTGTTCGACGAAGCGCGCGAGGTGCCAGGCGATCTGCGGGTCGGCCGGGCGATAATCCGCGACGGCGGGACCAATCGCCTGGGCTTCCCCAAGCCGGTCGATCTGCACCACCCACGGCACAACCGTGCCGAGCGCCGACTGCCAGACCAATCCGAAGGCAAGCCCCGCTGACAGGAACAGCGAACCGAACGCCATCAGCCGCCAGTTCTTTGCTTGCACGCGGGCGGAGCCGATGCGGTCATCCCATGCTTGCGCGGCGCGTTGATACGGCGTCTCGGGTTCGGGCGTGCGGCCGTAATGCACGGATGCTCTGCGGAAGGGGTTCATCATCGATCATCCTGACGGAGGGAAATGGAGGCACCACCGCCGTGGCTGTCGCCGGATTTGACGGCGTGGGCTGCGGCGGTGGCACCGTGGCTCATCGCCTGATGGCGCTTCATGCGCTGTGCCCAGGCGGGCGGCGATGACGGAGTCGGGCCAGTATCGTCGACGTTCGGGCCGCCGATGCTGCCCATGGTCGATGAGCCGCCGGTCGCTTCGACGGCGCTTTTCGCGCCGCCGCGATAGCTCTCGGCCATCGCGCCGGAGGCCTTGGTCACTGCGCGACTGGCAGGGCGCGTGGCAGCCGCGGCCCCGGCCCGCGCGGCACCACCGACACCGGATGCGACGCTCGCGGCCCCACTCTGTCCGGCCGAGGCGAGGCTGTACGACGTTGCGGCACCACCGACGAGCGCGGCGCCACCGCGCGCAGCCGCGGCGGTCGCACCCATCGCCGCTCCTGCTCCCCTCACGGCCATGCCGGCTGCCGCGCCGCCCGCCATGATCGCACCGCCCGCCGCAACGGTGGTGCCAACCGCGGAGCCCGCGCCGAGTTGCGGGCCGCCTGAGATCAATCCATTGGCGATGCCGGGTCCGAAGATGCCGAGGCCGAGGAGCGAGAGTGCGGCGAGCACGATCGCCATCGCGTCCTCGATCGTGGGCTGGTTGCCACCGAACCCGGCGGTGAACTCCGCAAACAACGTCGAGCCGATGCCGATGATGACGGCGAGGACCAGCACCTTGACGCCGGAGGAGACGACGTTGCCGAGGACGCGCTCGGCGAGGAACGCGGTCTGTCCAAACAGGCCGAAGGGGATGAGGATAAAGCCGGCCAGGGTGGTCAGCTTGAATTCGATCAGCGTAACGAAGAGCTGGATGGCGAGAATGAAAAACGCCAGGAGCACCATCACCCAGGCGAACAGCAGCACAACGATCTGAACGAAGTTCTCGAAGAAGGCGATGTAGCCCATCAGTCCGGAGATCGATTCCAGGATCGGGCGTCCGGCGTCGAGGCCGACCTGCGCGACGCGGCCGGGGCGGAGCAGATCGGCCGCGGAGAATCCAGTACCCGTGGCCTTCAACCCGAGGCCCGCGAAGCTCTCGAAGATGATCCTCGCCAGAGTATTCCAGTTACTGATGATGTAGGCGAAGACGCCGATGAACAGCGTCTTTTTCACGAGGCGGGCAATGATGTCTTCGTCAGAACCCCAGCTCCAAAACAGCGCGGCGAGCGTCACGTCGATCACGATCAGCGTCGTAGCGATGAACGCCACCTCTCCGCCAAGCAGGCCGAATCCTGAATCGATGTAGCGGGTGAAGACCTCAAGGAACCGATCGATGACGCCGGTGCCGCCCATCAGCGCGCCTCCGCAGGCTTATGCGGCGTGAAGAACCGCCGACGGTTTTCGGCCCAGACGCGGCGGCAGGTGTCGTTCGATGCAATCTGTTCAGCAGTGATGTCGCGGCAGCTGGCTAGATCGGCCGCAAGCGGATCGTTCTTCATCGTTGCAGGCACAGCATCGGGCCTGACGTCATCGGTGCGGCTGGCTTCACCGATGGCGATGATCACGATTGCCACGACAAAGGCGACCGTGGCGAAGCGCACGAGCGACCTCACGGCCTCTTGATGCCGGCCTCGACTCTCGCCCTTGGATCGCAGCCACGCTTTCATCACTGGAACATCCGGACGGTCGTCGGCCGGTAGCCCGTGCCGGGCGTGAGGAAGCGGCGGAGTTGTTCGCGTGCCTGCTCCTGCGCGGCGGTGCGTTGGGCGGCCTCGAGGTTTTGTGCGCGGCCTTGCGCCGCAACGGTCGCGGTGAGATCCGCGATTTGCTGCGTCTGCAACGCGACAAGCTGGTTACCGGCCTGTGTCGCCTGCAAGGCGCCGGTCGCGGACTGACTCGCGGTCACGAGCGAAGACATCTCGACGCGGTTGGTGTCGATATTGGCAACGACGCCGGCCTGCACCTTCATGGCGTCCTGAAGCCCGGCGACCGAGTTGCGCCAGCGTTCGCGGGCGCCGTCGATCAACGTCTGGTCGGGCGCAGTCGTCGATGCAGCGCCATAGGTCGTGGAGAATGCGCGGTCGATCTGTCCGACGTCGTAAGCGATGCGTTGCGCCTCGCCGAGGAGCTGCTGGGTGCGCTGGATCGATTGTTGGATCTGATTGAGCGATGATTGCGGCAGGCTCGCAAGGTTGCGCGCCTGATTGATCAGCATCTGCGCCTGGTTCTGGAGCGACGTAACCTGATGGCTGATCTGCTCCAGTGCGCGTGCCGCCTGCAGCACGTTCTGAGCGTAGTTGTTTGGGTCAAAGACGATCTGCGCCGATGCCGGCGAGATCGACAGCATGACAGTGACGGTTGCTGCAAGAAATGCCGCACGGCCACGCAAATGCTTGTTGGTCATGGTGCCTCCAGGTTTGTGAGGTCGGGGATCAAATCGGCGGCCCACAGCAGTTCGCGCTCGGCGAGCCAAGTTTCGACAAATTGGTCGGGGCCGAATTCTGCGAGCACACGATCAATCGCCGTGTGATCGGCCTTGGACGACGCCGCGCAAAAGGCGAGCGCGATCGGACCGAGTCCCAGTTCGAACAGGCGATTGCCGCGGCGGGACTGGCAGTAGTAATCGCGCTTCGGCGTGGCGCGCGCGATGATCTCGATCTGACGATCATTGAGACCAAAACGCCGATAGATAGCCGTGATCTGTGGTTCGATCGCGCGCTCGTTGGGAAGGAAGACGCGTGTTGGGCAGCTCTCGACGATGGCGGGCGCGATGGCGCTGCCGTCGATGTCAGAGAGAGACTGCGTAGCGAAGATGACGGAGGCGTTCTTCTTGCGCAGCGTCTTCAGCCATTCGCGGAGCTGCGAGGCGAAGCCGCCATCGTCGAGCGCGAGCCAGCCCTCGTCGATGATGAGGAGCGTCGGCCGGCCGTCAAGGCGACCTTCTATACGATGAAAGAGATAGGCAAGCACGGCGCCCGCCGCCGCGGTGCCGATCAAGCCCTCGGTCTCGAACGCCTGGACGGAGGCCTCGCCCAGCCGCTCGCTCTCGGCGTCAAGCAAGCGGCCGTAGGGACCGCCGATGCAGTAGGGGCGGAGCGCCTGCTTCAGCTTTGCGGATTGCAGCAACACCGCCAGGCCTGTCAGCGTCCGCTCTCCGACGGGTGCGCTGGCGAGCGAGGTCAGCGCCGACCAGAGGTGCTCCTTCACTTCCGGTGTGACCGCGACGCCCTCACGCGTCAGGATGTCGACGATCCAGTCCGCCGTCCACGCACGTTCCGGCGTGTGGTGGATGCCAGCGAGCGGTTGGAGTGAGACGGCTTCGGTATCGACAGTCGCGCCCACGCTCGATGGAATGAGCACGCCATCGGGATCGTCGGGTCTACGGGAAGCGTTGCCGCCGAGGTCATGCCAATCGCCGCGCACAGCGAGCGCAGCCGCGCGAATGCTGCCACCAAAGTCGAAGGCGAAGACCTGCGAACGCGGGTAACGCCGGAATTGGAGCGCCATCAGCGCCAGCAGCACCGACTTCCCGGCGCCGGTCGGGCCGACTACCAGCGTATGTCCGACATCGCCGACGTGGAGCGAGAAGCGGAACGGGGTCGAGCCCTCGGTCTTACCGAAGAACAGCGGCGCTGCGCTGAAATGCTCGTCTGACTGCGGTCCAGCCCAGACAGCAGAGAGCGGAATCATGTGAGCGAGGTTCAGGGTGGAGACCGGCGGCTGACGCACATTGGCGTAAACATGACCGGGCAGTGATCCGAGCCAGGCCTCGATGGCATTGACGCCCTCGCCGATGCAGGTGAAATCGCGACCCTGAATGATCTTCTCGACCAGCCGCAGCTTCTCGGTTGCGACGCCGGCATCCGCGTCCCACACCGTCACAGTCGCGGTGACATAGGCCTGCCCGACGTCATCGCTGCCGAGCTCCTGCAGGGCCATGTCGGCATCGGCGGCTTTGTTGGCGGCGTCGCTATCGACGAGGACGGATGCTTCGTTGGTCATCACCTCCTTGAGGATCGCGGCGATGCTCTTTCTCTTGGCGAACCACTGCCGCCGGATCTTTGTCAGCAGCTTTACGGCTTGCGTCTTGTCGAGGAGAACGGCACGCGTCGACCAGCGATAGGGAAAGGCAAGCCGGTTCAACTCGTCGAGGACGCCGGGATGGGTCGCGGTCGGAAAACCGACGACTGTGAGCGTGCGCAGATGAGCTTCGCCCAGGCGCGGCTCCAGACCGCCCGCAAGCGCCTGGTCCGCCAGCAGGGCATCGAGATGCATGGGCGTCTCCGGGACGCGCACACGCTGGGCTCTCGTGGAGACGGTCGAATGCAGATATGTGAGTGTTGCTGCGTCGTCGAGCCAATCGGCCTCAGGGACGAAGCCTTCGAATAGCTGCAGCACGCGGTTGGTTCGATCGATGAAGCCACGCAGCAACTCGTGACCATCGACGCCGTCGTGCGCTCTGCCCTCATAGAGCCAGCTCTCTGCGCGTGACGCATCTTCGGCAGGCGGCATCCAGAGGAACGTTAGGAAGTAGCCGCTCTCGAAATGGACCCCCTTCTCCTCGAACTGCTCGCGGCGTTCGAGATCGACCAAGGCGGAGGCGGCCTCTGGAAACAGGCTATCCGGATAGTCGGTCGCTGCGATGCGCTGCGCCTCGACAAAAATCGCCCAGCCGGACCCGAGGCGGCGCAGCGCACTATTGAGCCGCGCCGTTGTGCCGACGAGCTCAGCAGGTGTCGCGCTGTCGAGATCGGGCCCACGGAAGCGCGCCGTCCTCTGGAACGATCCGTCCTTGTTGAGGACGACGCCGGGCGCGACCAGCGCGGCCCATGGCAGGTAGTCCGCAAGACCCACGGCCCCGTTGCGATATTCGGCGAGGTTCATCATCGGGGAGACCTCACGCGCTCAAGAAGGATGGGTAACGGAGATGACGGCGCACGACTTCGATGAACTGCGCGTCGCGCTTCGCAGCCCACATGGCCGCAAGATGTCCGACCGCCCACATCGCGAGACCAATGAGCCAGAGGCGCAGCCCGAGACTGACGGCGGCCGCCAGCGTGCCATTGGCGATCGCGACCGCGCGCGGCGCGCCGCCGAGCAGGATCGGCTCAGTCAGCGCGCGATGGACCGGCGCGTGGAATCCGGCGATTGGCTCGGATGCTGGCATCACAGCAGCGCTCCGCCGCCGAACGAGAAGAACGACAGGAAGAAGCTTGATGCTGCGAAGGCGATCGAGAGCCCGAACACGATCTGGATCAGACGACGGAAGCCGCCCGAGGAGTCCCCGAAGGCGAGCGTGAGTCCGGTGACGATGATGATGATGACAGCGATGATCTTTGCGACCGGCCCCTCGACGGAATCCAGCACTTTCTGGAGCGGCGCTTCCCAGGGCATCGAAGAGCCGGCAGCGTTGGCCGTGGATACGGTCATCGCGGCGATTGTGGTTGCCGCAACGAGTGTTGTGGCGCGGGTTTTCAGCTGGCGTAGAAGTCCGATCATGCGTGGTCTCCGGTGGGCGTGAGATCGTCAGCGGCATCGGGCGGAACGACGAGATAGTCGCCGCTTGCCGGATCGAGGCCGGCGACGAAGGCGAGTTCAGCAAGCCGGCGCTGTGCGCCGCGGCCGGCGAGAACGGCGACGATGTCGATCGTCTCGGCGATCAAGGCGCGCGGTACGGTGACGACGGCTTCCTGGATAAGCTGCTCGAGACGGCGCAGCGCGCCGAGCGCGGTGCCGGCATGGATGGTGCCGATGCCACCGGGATGCCCGGTGCCCCAGGCCTTGAGGAGATCGAGCGCTTCTGCGCCGCGCACCTCGCCGATCGGGATCCGGTCGGGACGCAGGCGCAACGACGAACGGACGAGGTCGGAGAGTGTGGCAACGCCGTCCTTGGTGCGCAGCGCGACAAGGTTCGGCGCGGCGCATTGCAACTCCCGGGTATCTTCGATCAGCACCACCCGATCATCGGACTTGGCGACTTCTGCCAGCAGCGCGTTGGTTAGCGTGGTCTTGCCAGTGGAGGTGCCGCCGGCGACGAGGATGTTGCGGCGCTCGGTGACGGCTTTACGCAGTAAGACGGCCTGCGCAGCAGTCATGATCCCGACGCGCACATAATCGTCGAGCGTAAACACAGCGACGGCGGGCTTGCGGATCGCGAAGACGGGGGCCGCGACGACCGGCGGCAACAACCCTTCGAACCTCTCTCCCGTTCCGGGCAACTCCGCGGAGACGCGCGGACTGTCCGGGTGAACCTCAGCGCCGACGTGATGTGCGACAAGACGGATGATGCGCTCGCCGTCGGCGGGCAACAGCACCGCGCCGGTGTCGGACAATCCTTCCGATAGACGGTCGATCCACAATCGTCCGTCCGGGTTGAGCATCACTTCGACGACGGCTGGATCTTCCAGGAACAGGGCGATGTCCGGCCCGAGCGCCGTGCGGAGCATGCGGGCACCGCGCGTGACCGCTTCCGCTCTCGGTGATGCTTTCCCCATCTTGCCCCCGGCATCGCGCCGGCGCCTGAAAATGGGCCGGACATCTGGGACAAATAGAAGAGGCAGGAATCGGGACGACGCAACAAGATCAGAGTGGTCGTCGTAGAGGAGCGAAAAAATACAGGAGAACGGCGGTTTCGACCGTCAGGCCAACGACCCGTTACTTGTCGGCGGCACCGCAGGATGGGCTTGCAAAAGACTCCGAAATTGCTTGAGCGCAGGGTTATCGTTGTTGCGTCGCCAATAGGCGACATAGCCGACGCGGGTCGGACCGTTGCCGTCGCGGACTTCGCGGTAAACGACGCCCGGCACGATGTTGCCAGTTGAGGACTCGCAAGTGAGACTGATACCTCTGTCGCCGCCGACGACACTGAGGATGTTTTCGCGATTGGCACTGACTGGCTTGATGAGCGGGCGGTCGCCGGGTGACGTCAGCTTGTTGATGAGCACGTCCTGAATCTCGGGATCCGGATCGCGCCGGCTCATCAGGAATCGCTCGTTCTTGAGGTCCGTCCAGTAAACGAAATCACGCGCAGCGAGCGGATGGTCTTTGGGAAAGGCGACCATGATCCGCTCCGACCACAAACTCATATGTGCGTAGTCGGTGTAGGCGGGTTCGCCGAGCACCACGACGATGTCGATAGCTCCGCGATCGAGCTGTGCGATCAAGGACGCGCGAGCATCTTCGACGACGTTGACCTCCACATCAGGATGTTGCTTGACGAAGGTTAGCAGCGTATCGCGCAGCGCGCCGATCGAGAGCGAGGTATAGAAGCCTATCTCTAGCCGGCCGACGTCACCGCGTTTGCCGGCCTTGGCGCGGATTTCCATCGCTTCCAGTTCTGAAAGAATGCGGCGAGCAGAAACAACAAACTCTTCACCAATGGGCGTCAATTCAGAACCGCCCGTCGAGCGCTCGAACATAAGAACACCGAGCTTGGCTTCAAGCTCGCGGATGCGTTTGCTCAGTGTCGGTTGAGTGATGTTGAGCGCAGCCGCCGCGCGACGAAAGCTGGCGTGGTCTGCGGCCGCCACGACATAGCGCAGATGGGGAACCTCCACACACATGACGAGCAGCCCTCTATGCGGGGATCGCCTCAATAAATCCGCCGAATCGCAGCGTGGGCGCATAAGGCGTTAAGTTGACCGTCTGATTCAAATACTCATTGGAGTGTTTTAATGGCAAGATCAAGTCTCGACGAAGACCAGGCGGTCGAACTGGCAGAGGTCTTTCGCGTGCTCGGGGACGGGCATCGTACGTGCGCGACGTCTGTCGCAGGCTACCATGATGATATCAGACAGAATCTATTCTTTGCATTCATTTACAATGCTGCTGGTGTGCCAATCGCAACCGGCGTTCTGTACCCTATCTTCGGTATTCTACTGTCGCCAATCATCGCGGCAGCAGCTATGGCGCTCTCGTCAGTCAGCGTGGTTGGAAACGCTCTGAGGCTACGCCGGTTGAAGTTGTAGGCGCGAGAACCTCTGCCCGCTTTTAGGCAGCCGTGGTATCGCTTACCAGCGTCTGCACATTCGGCCGGAGCAGATGCTGACTGCCTCACAATCGCGTCCTAATCCCGAAAATCGCCGGGCTGCAGGGGAAAGCCCGTCGGGCGATAGTAGATCGACCTTAAGCGCTCTTGGCTTGACGACAATTCCGCGACGTCACCGCACCACGCAAATCAAGAGCTATATTTGCTTAGTCCCGACGAACCGCATGAAGACGCGGCGTTCATTGAGGCCGAACAATACGACCTCGTAACGCTCGGGCTCCCCGCCCTCCATACCCGGTGAGCCGACTGGCATACCTGGAACGGCGATGCCGATCGCTTTAGGTTTCTCAGTTAGCAGTCGATTTAGGGCTGCTGCCGGCACGTGACCCTCGATAACGTAGCCGGCGATTTCGGCCGTATGGCACGCTGCGAGATCGGCGGGAATTCGAAGCCGCTTTTTTATTGAATCAAGGTCTTTGGTTTCGCGGAGGTCCGTCACAAATCCGGACTTCTGGATGTGACGCACCCAACCCAGGCAGCACCCACACTCCGGGTCTCGGTGGACGGTCACGGACGGCCGCTCGGCCGCGGCCACCTTCGCAGGCTTGAGCAAGCATGCGGCTCCAACGACGAACATGTATCGACGGGTGAAGTTAACCATGGCAACTTGGTCCTTCGATGTGCGTGACAAAAAATAGGCAGAACGTCCGTAGTTGATGAGGACTCGCAGATGCTCATCCCGTTAGGGGAACGCACTGAAAGCTTGGCGACGGGCCCTCTGACGGTTCACTCTCACCATCGTCGATCACGCAGAACTTCTGCGACCCAAGCTTTCGACCGGCGTGCCAAAATTCAAACACCCACTCACCCGGTACGATCTCCCATGATCGGTCAAACCTGAACTCGCGGTAGGCAGGAGCTCCGATAACACCCTCAATCATGTATTCGCTGTGGTGATGTCGCACTCCGCTGGCGGGATCGAGTAAACCCAATTCTGGAAAACGGGTGACGAGTTTAATCTCAGCTCTGCCTCCTATCGGGGCCCCGGTAATGATGTAGCGAAGTCCAAATCGCAACGATTTCCGTGCGGGAATGATAGTCGTGCTCTTAATAAGAGATACATCCCGGACTTTCGTTATCGGGCCAAAACTACTGTGGCCGACCGGCGGGCCGCCGCTGTTGGCTTGAAAGATCCCACGTTCTAAAACTGACGCTCGTTCGACTCGATGCTCATCAGACAGCGAGATCGATGTTGCGAGGACTGGAAGTAAGAACACACCAGCAGCCCCGAGAGCACGAGGGACTGTCATCGTCGGCTTGTCAGAGCCCCGGCATCTCTTTTCACGGCCTTCGGTCAATGCGGTCATGAATCCTCATTTCCTCCGGGAGTGGAGATATTCGCTTCGTGCACAATTTCTAGACCACCCTTGAGAACGAGCAAGACGATCGCGAGCCCGATGAGAAGGTCGGGAACTGGCGAACGAAAGATCATTACGGCTACGCCCGAAGCGACGATGCCGAGATTTGCGAGCATGTCATTGGTGGTGAAGATCCAAGAGGCTTTGAGGTGCACTCCTCGATTTCTGTGCGCACGGAGAAGGCGCAGGCATACAAGATTGGTGCCGGCATTCAGAATTGCCGTCAGAATCATGGCGAGCCCGTAAGGCTCACCACCGGCAAAGAAACGTCTTATCACCTCGACGAACAAACCTAGCGCCAGGGCGATCAGAAGGATGCCTGATAATCGTGCCGCCCATCTCTTCGCCGCGACTGAGCGCCCGACCGCATAAAGACTGACGGCGTAGACTGCCGAGTCCGCCAGATTGTCGAGGGCTGCGCCGAGCAGACCTGTTGAAGCTGCAACAAAACCGACGAGCCCGGCCACCACGAACTGGGTGAAATTTATGCCGAGCACCCAAATCAGCGTTCGGCGCTCGTCCTCGTTATTCGGGTCAAGCCCGTGCTCCGATTCTGCATCGTACGACTTAGCCATGCCCGCAGCTCGGCTGGCGTAGTAACCGACTTTGAGCGACCATCGGCCGCCCAGCTTTCTGCCATTGAGCGTGCTTCCACCCCGTAATCGGCCGCCAAATTGCGGAAAGCTCTCGATGGTCTACGTGCGGGCCCTCAGTAACCACGAATTTCATTATTCGGCATGCTCCCCCTAGCGGCGGGCCTTGAAATCGCCCTCGCGGGAGGATAATTCAAACACCTGTTGAAGTGTTTCACGGATGCGTGAGGATGCCAACCCAGCTGGAGGAAGAACGTGCGGTCGAGCTGGCGGAGATTTTCCGCCTTCTCGGCGATGCGAACCGTCTTCGCATCGCGGTCGCTTGCCTGGACAGTCCGCTCTGCGTTGGCGATATCGCCCAGCATGTCGGACTTTCAGCGTCCCTCGTCAGCCATCACCTGCGACTACTTCGCGCTGCTCGTTTCGTGCGTTCGCAGAAGCGAGGCAAGCAGGTTTTTTACGGCGTAACGGACGATCACGTCCGTTGCGTAATCAACGACATGGTAGCCCACGTCGGCGAACGTCGATCGGGCACGGAGGATGACGATGACGGATGCTGACCTCGCCCCAAGAGCGACAACTGGACGCCGCCGTTTCCAGGTTGAAGGTCTCGACTGCCAAAACGAGGTTCTTCAGCTGAAGGCAGCTGTAGGTCCCATCGCCGGTGGGGACGAAATGCTCGCGTTCGATACCAAAGCCGGCCTGATGGAGGTTACGCTTACCCAGAACAGCCCGAGCGACGAGGCAATCATCGCGGCCGTGGCTAGCACCGGAATGCGAGTGGTCTCACACATGAGTCCGCAATCCGAGCTTCTCTTCGAAATCGCCGGTTTGGATTGCCAGAATGAGGTGCGCCAGCTCAAAGCTGCTGTTGGTCCTGTGGTTGGCGGCGATGCCAGGCTCGGTTTCGACACCAAGCAGGGCACGATGCGGGTTAGCCCGCAGGATCTCGCCACGATCGATGAAATTGAGAAAGCTGTGGCGGCTACCGGAATGCGGGCCAGGCTCCGCTCGGGGGCGCTCGACGAGGCTCCACTCACATTCCGGGTGCAAGGTCTCGATTGCCAGAATGAGATCAGACAGCTCAAGGCAGCGGTAGGTCCCCTAGTCGGCGGTGACAACAATCTCACTTTTGATACGAAGACCGGCACGATGTGGGTCGCGTCTCAGTCGCAATCAACAGCGCCAGCAATCCAGAATGCCGTGGCCACGACTGGAATGTCGGCCGAGTTGATCTCCGAAGAACTCGTCGCAAAGGAGCAGGCAGTTGCTCCTGTCTCCGGAGAGGCGACCTGCAATACCTGCTCAGGCGACCTCATTGGCGATCAGGCACTCACCGCCCCCGTGCCCATTTTGCCGGGCCAGGCAGTGTTCAAGGTGCACGGAATGGATTGCGGCGACGAGGTCGCAGCTCTCAAGCGTGAGGTTGGTCCAGTCGTCGGGGGCGAGGATAGGCTCGCATTCGACTTGGTGAATGGACGCATGTCGGTTTTAGGTCGCGCGGATGCGTTGCCTATCGAACTCATCGAAAAGGCCGTACTACGGACAGGGATGACGGCCGAGTTGTGGCAAGAAGGCGCCACTTCCGATGCCACTATCGCCGAAGAGCGACGTCGTCGCACGCAAACCATTTTGACCACTGCGAGCGGGCTGCTGGCCGCGGCTGGTCTGGCGCTGCATGCCCTTCTCGGGGGTGGTATCGCCGCTGCCGTCGGTGCAGTCGAGACCACGGGCGGCACACCTTTGCTGGCGGTCGCCGCCTATGTTCTTTCGATCCTTGCTGCCGTTCGCTATGTGGCCCCGAAGGCCCTCCTATCTGCTCGACGCCTGCGGCCTGACATGAACCTGCTGATGGTCGTGGCAGTGGCTGGCGCTATCGGCATCGGGGAGTGGTTTGAGGCCGCAACAGTTTCCTTCTTCTTCGCGTTGGCTCTGGCGCTCGAGGCGTGGAGTTTAGGTCGGGCGCGCCGGGCGGTTGCGGCGCTCATGGAGCTTGCTCCGACAGTTGCGCGTGTGCGCCGTCCCGATGGCAGCGAAGCCGAAGTACCCGCTGGCGAGGTGGCCGTTGGAGCCCTCGTCGTCGTGCGTCCCGGCGACAAGATTCCACTCGATGGACGAGTGATTTCCGGCGAGAGCGAGGTCAACCAAGCGCCAATCACCGGCGAAAGTGTTCCCGTGCCGGTCGAGCCAGGTAAGGAAGTTTTCGCCGGCACGATCAATGGGGAGGGCGCCCTTGCAATTCAAACGACCAAGGCTGCGCAAGACACGACACTTGCCCGCATCGTCCGCATGGTGGGATCAGCTCAGAGTCGACGCGCTCCGAGTGAGCAATGGGTCGAAAAATTCGCGCGGGTCTATACGCCGGCAGTGATGATCCTGGCACTGGTTGTATTCCTGGCGCCGCCGCTCGTTTTTGGCGGCGCGTGGGAGCCTTGGTTCTATCGAGCACTTGTGCTGCTCGTAATCGCCTGCCCTTGCGCGCTCGTCATCTCTACACCCGTGACCATCGTCGCCGCGCTGGCAGGCGCAGCCAAACAAGGGGTGCTTGTTAAGGGCGGCGTCCATCTTGAGACGCCGGCTAAGCTGAAGGCGATTGCCATGGACAAGACCGGAACCTTGACCGAGGGCCGGCCAAAGGTGGTCGAGCTTTTGCCGTTAGGAAACCGCACTGAAGCAGAGTTGCTGGAGTTTGCAGCCGCTCTGGAGGCGCGAAGCGAACATCCGCTCGCGAAGGCGATCCTCGACATGGCGAAAGAGCGCGGCATAAACGTTGCCCCCGCGGCTGCCGTACAGGCAGTTCGGGGCAAAGGAGTGATCGGCCGCGTCGGCGCTCATGACGCTTGGCTCGGATCGCGAAAATACCTGGAGGAACGCGCAAAGACCGCCGTGATGCCGGAAGTCCTGCTTTCGGCTGATCGGATTGCGGGCGCTGGTCGCACGGTGGTCGCTGTTGGCGACGAAACTTCCGTGTGGGGCTTGATCGCAATCGCAGATGCCGTCCGCCCCGAAGCCAAGCGCATCGTCGCGGAACTCCACGCAGCGGGCGTTGAACGCGTCGTCATGCTCACCGGCGACAATCGTGCGACCGCCGAAGTAATCGCCCGAGAAACCGGTGTGGACGAGGTCCAGGCTGAGCTTCTTCCTGAAGACAAGGTCGCCGCCATCGAGCGGCTGGTCGGACAATTTCATAAGCAGAGGGGCGCCGTCGCAATGATTGGCGATGGAGTCAATGACGCCCCGGCAATGGCACGCGCCGATCTAGGTATAGCCATGGGGGCGATGGGCTCCGACGCGGCGATTGAGACCGCAGACGTCGCTTTGATGGCGGACGATCTCTCAAAACTACCCTGGTTGATCCGGCACTCGAAGGCGACGCTTGCCATCATTCGGCAGAACATCGGGTTCTCCCTCGCGGTGAAGCTGTTATTCACGGGCTTGACGATTGCTGGCTTCGCCTCGCTATGGGGCGCTATCGCCGCCGACGTTGGCGCATCCTTACTGGTGGTCCTGAATGGACTTCGACTCCTCACGCGCGGACAACAGCAGACGTCTTGACCGTTCCGCGCACGGGTGATTCAGGCACGTGTTACAGCGTGCGCAAAAACGTTTAGCGAGGAATTTCATTTGGCTTTAGGTACCAATATTGGTTTGGCCACAGCCTTCGCTGCCGGGGCCGTGTCATTTCTCTCGCCCTGCGTCCTGCCGCTCGTCCCAGGCTACGTGTCTTACGTCGCTGGTCAGTCGGTTACAGGTTCCAACGCGGGTCAAGCGCGATTGCGCACCCTTGGGCTAAGCCTGTGTTTTGTGCTCGGCTTCTCAACTGTATTTGTGCTGCTTGGGTTGGGCGCGAACGCGTTGAGCATGGTCCTGAACGCTTACCGATGGGAGGTCAATCTCGCCAGCGGCTTGCTTGTTATTGTCTTCGGCTTGTTTACCGCGGGCCTTCTTCGCTTGCCATGGCTTCAGCGTGAGTTGCGATGGCATGGAGATCCACCCGGCAGCGGGCCAGTTGCAGCCTATTTTCTCGGTATGGCTTTCGCCTTTGGATGGACCCCCTGCATCGGCCCCGTGCTCGGTGCGGTACTGGCCGTCTCAACGTCCTCGGCCAGTCTAAATGGGGTTGCTCTCCTCGCCGCGTATTCGCTTGGCCTGGGAGTGCCCTTTATTCTAGCAGCCCTCTTCATGGGCGGGTTTATGGAAAGGCTGCGCACCTTCCGCCGAACCGGTGTCGCTTTGCAACTCGCAGCTGGCGCCATCATGGTTGTGATGGGGGTAGCCATGATTACTGGTCACCTCACGATGTTCGCCATCTTCATGCTCGAGACCTTTCCAGCACTCGGGACGATCGGATGAGAACCGATCCGATCGTCCGCAAGCACGCAGCTGAACCGTCGGTGCGCGGGCTGAAAGTCTTTGGACTGGGTCTAGCGTTGATGTGGTTGCTCTTAGATCAAGCAACAAAGTGGTGGATTCTCGAATATGCCAGCGCGCTAACTGAGCCGCTGCACGTCACGTCATTTTTTAACGTAGTGCTCGGCTGGAACAGGGGCATTAGCTTTGGGATGCTGGGTGGTCATGAATTGCCACCTTGGACGCTTGCTCTCTTATCAGGAAGTATCGCGGTGGCGCTCATTGTTTGGCTGTTGCGGACGCCGGACCGCCTTATCGCTACGGGCCTGGCTCTCATCATCGGCGGAGCTCTTGGCAATGCCTCGGACCGCATCCGTCATGGAGCGGTGGTCGATTTTCTCGACTTCCACTTGGCGGACTGGCATTGGCCAGCATTCAACATTGCGGATGTCGGCGTGGTCTGTGGGGCTGCGTTACTGATACTGGAGAGCTTTGCACACCGAGACCGTGAAGCAACTTAAGGGCACCGCGAAAGGTGGAGAGCGTGCATACAGATCTTTTGGTAAGCTACAGGTCGTCGGAAGGCACAATCGTGACTGGAACAGTCGGCCCGCTCGGCCGTCGGTCGATGGTTTTGGCCGTGAGCATGATGCTCATCCTCGGCACGACCTTACATGTACAGGCCGCAGATGCCTCAGTATGGGATGGGGACCACCGCTCGACGGTCAGGCTCATTGCCGGAACTCCACTGGAAGAACACGGCACCCGAGTTCTAAGAGGCGGTATTGAACTGAAGTTCGGTTCCGGGTGGAAAATGTACTGGCGACACCCTGGCGATGCCGGGGTCCCGCCGCGCTTCGACTTCACAGGATCACAGAACATCGCGGAAATAACGGTGCTGTGGCCCGCACCGCAGCGTTTCTCCGAACAAGGGACGAACCTGATTGTCTACAAAGACAATGTGGTGCTGCCGTTGCGCATCGTGCCCGAAAATCGAAACAATCCGGCGATGATACGCCTCAAGCTGGATTATGGAATCTGCGAAAAGCTATGCATACTGGCAGAAGCCAAATCAGAATTAGCCCTTTCGAGTAACGCGACATCGCATGAGCCAGCGCTCGCGGCAGCGGAAGCGCGGGTGCCAAGACAAGTCGCGATCGGCGAAGGCGGCCATCTTTCCATACGCGCGGTTCGGCGTGAGGTGGGATCCACTTTGCCGCGGATGGTGGTGGACATCGCGGCTCCTGACGCGTCCAGCGTCGACCTCTTTGTCGAAGGTCCGACGGCTGATTGGGCGTTACCGCTGCCGGAACTCATTTCGACGGAGGGGGGTCTGCGCCGCTTCGCCTTCGAGCTCAGTGGAATGCCGCCCGGCGTCACGGCGAGGGGGTCTGTCCTCAGGTACACCGCGATTGCGGGCGAGCAGGCGATCGAAGTTTCGACTCCCGTGGACTAGCCATCCAGCAACCCCGACCATCCACCTTGGGTTCGATGCGTAGGCCACCGGCCGTCATCGGCCCGCAATCATCAGGCCTGCTGCAAGCAGGTAGGAAGCAACGGTGGGTGCTCCAGTCAGCGCCATGCCAAAAGAGCGTCGCGCTGCACCCTTGGAATAGTTCAAAGAGAAAGTTAGACGTCCGACAAGATAAAGGACGACAAGCAGAGGAATGATCACCAATTCAGCACCCCGGAGGACGGTCGCAAGGACGAGGTGGGCACCGAAGGCAAGGACTGTCTGCTCCAGCGAGTTCTGCAATATAGCCGCAGGAATCGCGATCGCTTCGCTAGGCGGGCCGAACGCCTGCCCCTTTCGATCAACAGGCGATCGAAACCGCCCGCTGCTCACCGCCCGGACGCACCAGGCCAGCCACACGAACAGAAGCAGATCAGCTTTTAGAGCGAAAGCTATTTGGTCACCCATCGTCATCGCGGAGCTTAGCCCAAACATTTCAGCCGGCAGCCAAATATATCCTGCGGCCAGGGCAGGAAGCGCAAAGGCAAGGGCCAGCGCGCTGCCGCGCAGGATGCCAAGTTGTTCCGAGTCGAATGCCATATCTACTCCGTCATTGGGCAAACGCCCGAACACTCATTAGACGGTAGTTGATCATGATCCCCTCTTTCTCCCCTTATCAGCATGAGTTCATGCCTGTTGCAGCTTGTGTTCCAAGCACCCTCGACTGGCGGGCGCCGTCGGACAGCTCCGCGCGGGTATGGCTCGAGGAGTTGGATCAGTCACTTGCCGAATTGTCGAAGAAAATTGAAATATGGGGCTCGTCCTGCAAACCGCCGATCAGGCGATCTCACTGGACTCCGCATTAATTCGCGAACCAGGATCGGAACCGGTCGGTGAAAGACGACTTCTGGTCTGTGGCGCCGGTAGATGCGGTCGCGGACTGCTGCTCAACTGAAGCCGGCGCCGCACGCGTTACGACACCGGATGCCAACGGTCGATTAGTGGCTGATAGGTCGAGATCACCTTGGACCTGCTTCTGAGGCTGCTGAGTTGCTAGTGACCTTGGACTTGCAATGGAGCGCGAGGCAGAAGCTTCAATCAGAATCTCGCGTGGCTCCGCAGCCAATGCGTCAGGCCGGCTGACGTCACCCAGAGATCGTCGCGTCTTTTCGTCCAAGTCCGGAGAGGCGCCCGTGCTAGCTGCCAAGGCTAATTTCTTCAGGGAAGGGTGGCCGCCGCCGTCCTGATAAACGAGGCGAATGGCGGGAATCCCCTTCGCAATCAGGGCAGCGACATCCCGTTCGTCCCGCGAGGCCTTTGCGGAAATATCTGCCACGAACGTCGGATCGGTATTGAACGCATATCGGCCACCCGAGACGGTCCACGTCGGCTCCTGTCCGGCAATTTCGAAAATATCGGAGCCTTCCTTCAGATTTTTCCAAAACGCGAAATTGGGGTCCGCGCGGTGCTTGGCCAGATTCTCGGCGGTCATTCGGAAGGGGTAAGATTGGAACTGGAAGGAGCGCTGTCCAGACGCGAAAGCCTCGCGCGCAATCGCATAGACCTCGGTGATCGCCTCGTCGGTCATTGCGAAGCAGCCCTGCGAGGAGCAAGCACCGTGAACCATCAGGTGGGAACCGGTGCGGCCGTGAGATCGATCGAAAACGTTGGGGTATCCAATATTGAAAGACAGAAAGAGACTTGATTTCGGGTTCATCGCAGCGGCGGTCACGTCATAGAAACCCTCCGGAGCTTGACGATCGCCTTCGCGAACCTTCGGACCGAGTTGTCCCGACCACCGGCACATCGGGTAAGTCTTGAGCAACGCATACTTGCCATCTCGGCCAAGCTTCCAAATCTCGATTTCGGATTCCTTCTTGAAGGACCGCATTATGATGGGCGCGCCGGGGTCCATGCCTCTATCGGACATCACCGCTAGTGTTTTCGCGGGAATAGGAGCGAGATCACGAGCTGACCTGTAAGTTTCTTGCGCACAGGAACTCAGCGCCGCCATAAGGCATGCCGTCAGAAGGAGCCGTCTCAAAATACTCCGGTACACTGCCCCATCCCCACGCGCTGATCTGTCTACCAGGCCATTCTGAACCAGATTTATCTGAATTGTGGCGCGATCGCTCTTGTCTGTGCGGGATCCCCGCATTGCCGAATACCGTCGAATCGCAACGGGGCGCACAAGGCGTTAACTTGACATCGCGCCATTGCATCTGATTCAAACACTCATTGGAATGTCTTTATGGCAAGATCAAGTCTCGACGAAGACCAGGCGGTCGAACTGGCAGAGATCTTTCGCGTGCTCGGGGATCCGAACCGTTTGCGGATTGCGGTGATCTGTCTCGGGGAACCGCTATGCGTGACTGACATTGCCGCGCGCGTCGGGCTCTCTGCGGCGCTGGTCAGCCATCACTTGCGGCTTCTCAAAGCGGCCCGGTTCGTGAAGGCCAAGCGACGCGGCAAACAGGTTTTCTATGGGACGCTCGACGATCACGTGCGATGCGTGATCCGGGACATGGTCGGCCATGTAGGCGGAAACACCACTGCTCTCGAGAAGCAGGATGATGAACGTCGACCTCGCCGAAAAAAACAATGACGTCCGCAAGCTGCGGTTCAAGGTCGATGGTCTCAGCGCAGTGCGGGACGTGTCGGCCTCAGCGTACCGCTGACGCCAAACGGTGGACGCGGTATGGGTCGGATAACAACACCTCTATGGGGCCTGGGTTGGTGCGATGTCTTCTCCGACTTCCTGTAGAAGCTTCGGGCCCTTGGCCAACCGGCGGCCGAGGGCGTCGAGGAAACTGTCATAGCGCTCGCCAGCTTTGGCCCGCGTGGCGGCCTGGGTAGCCTCGGGCAACGGCGGCGTAGAGCCGAGCCAGAAGCGAACGAACAGTGCCATGGTCTCAATCGCGATGCCGGTATCGCGTTCAAGCCGCTGCATGCGGCGGTCGATGCCGTCGAGCCGCTTGGCGATGATGGCTTCGCGCCTCTCCTCGGAATCTGGTGAGAGGAATGAGGCGATCGCAGCCTCGGCTACAAGGGAGCGGGACTGGTCACGCCGTGCGGCGAATTTCGCGAGCGAGCGCAGGAGGTCAGGATCGAGATAAACCGACAGGCGGAGCTTCTTCTCCATCTCAAAGCTCCATGCTGTCGCCGGGATCCATGGAGATCTGCCGCGCGACGTTCCGCGCATTACTGGCGAGCGCCCGGAGGCGGATGGCATCGTCGTCACGCTCGTCAATGTCAGGATCGAACTCGTTGACGGCTGGCTTTATGGGTTCCGGCGCAATGTCCTTGTGCCGTTCGAGGCCGGGTTCGCGGCGCAGGCCGGCATTGGCCGAATCGTCTTCCGCCTTGTCGTCCGCGCGGGTGATGTTGACAGGTGCTGCGATCCCATCTCCCTGACCGTCATCCGCGACGGGCGCTGGCGGCTGGACGGGCGCGAGTGCGGACCAATCGTCGAGCTTGGGATTGCTTCCTCCTTCCGGGTGTTTCGGCGCCGGCAGGATGCGTTCCGCGAGCCGCCGGTCCTCGAAGTAGCGAGCTTTTTTGGCGCGGATCGGCGGAACTCCGGCGACCATGACGATCTCGTCGTCGGGAGGAAGTTGCATGACCTCGCCGGGCGTCATCAGCGGCCGCGCCGTCTCCGAGCGCGACACCATCAGATGGCCCAGCCAAGGAGAGAGCCGGTGGCCGGCGTAGTTCTTCATCGCCCGCATCTCAGTCGCCGTTCCGAGCGCGTCGGACACACGCTTGGCGGTGCGCTCGTCATTGGTCGCGAAGCTGACGCGCACATGGCAATTGTCCAGGATCGAGTTGTTGGCGCCATAGGCTTTCTCGATCTGGTTCAGAGACTGCGCGATGAGGAAGGATTTCAGGCCGTAGCCTGCCATGAAGGCCAAAGCTGATTCAAAGAAGTCGAGGCGACCCAGCGCCGGGAATTCGTCTAGCATCAAGAGCACGCGGTGACGGCGGTGCGTCGCGTTCAGGTCCTCGGTGAGACGCCGGCCGATCTGGTTGAGGATGAGGCGGATCAGCGGCTTGGTACGGCTGATGTCGGACGGCGGCACGACAAGATAGAGTGTCGTCGGCTTCTCTTCTCCGGCAATGTCGGCGATGCGCCAGTCACAGCGCCGCGTCACCTGCGCCACGACGGGATCGCGGTATAATCCCAAGAACGACATGGCAGTGGAGAGCACACCGGAGCGCTCGTTGTCTGATTTGTTGAGCAACTCTCGGGCGGCCGAGGCGACAACGGGATGCGGCCCCTTCTTGCCGAGATGCGGCGTCGTCATCATCGCGACCAGCGTCGTCTCGATCGGACGCCGGGGATCGGAGAGGAACGACGCGACGCCGCCGAGTGTCTTATCGGGTTCGGCATAGAGAACATGCAGGATCGTGCCGACCAGCAGCGAATGGCTGGTCTTCTCCCAGTGATTGCGCCGCTCCAGAGAGCCTTCCGGGTCGACCAGCACGTCGGCGACATTCTGCACGTCGCGGACCTCCCATTCGCCGCGGCGAACCTCGAGTAGCGGGTTATAGGCAGCACTCTCGGCGTTGGTCGGATCGAACAGCAGGACGCGGCCGAAGCGCGCCCGCAGGCCCGCAGTCAGGCCCCAGTTCTCGCCCTTGATGTCGTGGACGATGCAACTGCCCGGCCAGGTCAGGAGCGACGGCACCACGAGGCCGACGCCCTTACCGCTGCGGGTCGGGGCGAAACACAGCACATGCTCCGGTCCGTCGTGACGCAGGTATGCGTCGCCGAGCCTGCCGAGCACGACTCCATCCGGCCCGAGCAGACCGGCCGCCTTGACCTCGCCGGCGTTCGCCCAGCGCGCCGAGCCATAGGTCTCGGCATGCGCGGCTTCGCGGGCGCGCCAGACCGACATGCCGATGGCCACAGCGATGGAGACGAAACCGCCAGAGACGGCGATCAGCGCGCCCTCCAAAAAGATGTGGGGTGCGTACGCGTCATAGAAGTACCACCACCAGAAGAAGGCAGGCGGCGGATAGACCATCAGCCCCGCGAGATCTAACCACGGCGTTCCAAGCTGCGGCTGAAACCCGAGCCGCCACGCCGTCCACTGCGTCGCACCCCAGGTGGTGGCGAGAACGATGGCGAAGACGGTGAGAATCTGGCCCCAGAGAATCTTGGTCGCGGTCACGGCTCATTCCCTATTGCGAACTTAGAGCGTCAGAAAAGCGCGCGCGCGCCCGTGTTCAATGGCAATCGAAGGCCGGTCGCAAGCGAACGTAGCCAAACGAAAAAATACTGATCCTTCCGACGCAATCGTCCGATGCTTACAGGCCGAGTCCGCGCTTCCGGCCGAAGCTCCAGTCGACGCCGCCGTCCGCTCGGGCGATGCCGGCGACGTGCTTGCCGAGATTGCGTTCCAGCGACGGCGACCAGGGCACGAGCTGGAAGCCGAGCCCGTCATCGATCATGGCGAAGCGGCCGGAAGAGAGCATGAGGCGCTGACGGTAGATGCCGGCGACGTATTCCCCGCTCGCCGCCTTCCGGAACGGCGTCCCCGCTTCGGCGGCGAGCTTCTCGCCAATCGCATCGAGTTCACGCCGGCGGAGCGTGTCGAGCAGATTGCGCGCGTAGATGACTTGTTGTCCCTGCCGCCGCGCCAGACCCTGCTCGATCAGGTGATCGGTGCGCGCCGTCATCGCAGATTGCACCTCGGCGCCGAACCCGCCTCCACCGAGCGCTGCGGGCTCGGGGGCGATGAGTTGGCGATCGATCCAGGTGGCGCCAGACGCCTTCACCTGCGCGTCGACATCGAGATCGGATCGCACCGCCAGTGCGACTCGGCGTCGGCCTTGCGCGTCGTCGAACTGGCGCAACTCGACGATCGATCCGGTCGTACTGTCGCCGGCCGCGTCGAGATCGGGCAGCTTGATGTGATGGGTGCGTCCATCGATGCCGTCGACCACCGCATAGGCGGTGCCCGTCAATTCGTCGTCGAGGCCGCGATCAAGGAGCCGGCCGACAACGCGATCGCCGATGCCTTCGCCGGCAAGCACATAACTCGACGCAGCCCGGTCGATGCCGCGCTCGGTGAGCGCCCGGTGCATGCGCTTGATGATGTCGCCGCGTTCGCCGAGCGCACGCAACGTCGGTTCTGCCTCGTCCGCGATGACCCATTGGCCTGGGCCGGGCTGATGGGCGAGGCCGAGAGATTCGAGCTTGCGCAGCCGGCCGACTTTCTGCGTCAGGTATGGGTCGGGCTGTCGATCGGGTCGAGGTGCAAGGTCGACGACGCGGTGCTGACCGGCATCGCGGACAAGCTGGCGGTCGAGCCGCGTCCAGCGCTCGGCGTCGATCTGATTGTCGAGGTTGCGGCTGATATCAATGTCCGAGCGAACCCCGAGTTCCTGGGTGACGAGGTCCTGCGCCCGCGCCCGCATGCCCTGACTGATATAGTCCCGCGCGATGACGAGGTCCTTCCCGTCCTCGGCGCGGCCGCGCAGGATGACGTGGACGTGTGGGTTGTCGGTGTTCCAATGATCGACGCCGACCCAGTCGAGTTTGGTTCCGAGGTCCTTTTCGACCTGGCGCATGAGGTCGCGCGCGTACCCCTTCAGGTCGGACATGTCGGCAGCGTCCTCGGGCGAGACGATGAAGCGGAAATGATGCCGGTCATCCTCGCAGCGCTCGGTAAAGCCCTTGACGTCGGCATCATTGGTCTCCGGCCCGAACATGTGCGCCTTCTCGCCGTCGCGCGTAACGCCTTCGCGGCGTAGATAACTGAGATGTGCCTTGAGCGTCGCGCGGCGAGCATTGTGCCGAACGATCCGCGTCTTGACGGTGGCGAGACGCGAGCGGCTCGTCAGCAGCCGATTGGCCTGCACACTGGCGACACGGCCGCGGCCGAAGCGCGAGGCGCGCGGCGCCCCGATCCTGCCGTTGTGCGAGACCTGACCACCGGCCTTTTGCGCCGCGGCGAGCGCCTGGGCGACAAAGGGTTTTGCCCGCTGGACCCCGCGCGAGCGGATGCGGCCTGGCCGGATGCGGAAGTCGTCCTCGCGGCTCATGGCCCAATGTCTCGCGAGGTGCGAATTTCGTTGAACAAATTGCGGAATTGTCGCGTGCGCAGGCTGCGGAATGCCGGTGCACATCGCGGCGCAGGCACCAAAACACTTGCGAGATCAATGCCCCGACCGTCCCCCGACCGGGCCGCACCTCGCGGCCTTTTATCTTGCCCTCCAACGGTCGTGTTGCCGCTCCCCTCCCGGCTCGCACTCATCTGTTCGACGTTCTGCGCAATCTGACGAATGCCTACGACGGGCTTCATTGTGGGCGCTCGGTGCCGACACGACGCACGAACAGCTCGCGATCTTGCGGATTGCTTTTGACCAGAAACGATGCCGGTGAAGCAGACGATGGTGGCTCGGTTGCTTGCGGCGTGGGAGCGTTGGCGCGTTCCGACTGCTCCGACGACGCCTTGGATTTCGTCGGAAAGAGTGCGCTCGACCAGCCACGCGTCTGGTCGGCGAACGTCGCCGTGATGTCAACGACGGGCGTCGTGGTGTTGGACGGAAAGTCATCGGCGATGTCGAATATCGCCGTGCCGGTGCCGGGCGGCATGTCGAAGTTCGGCGCATCGCCCTTCGTGACGGTTGCCGCAACATCGGTCGCAAACTTGACGTCCGGCTGGTCCCAGGAGCCGCGATAGACAGCAACGGCGCAGAATGTCGGATCGGTCTTGAGGCGCGAATGAGCCTTGCAGCGGCTGGTGTGTTTGCTGATCTGGTCGGCCGCCATCGCGACGTTGCGGCACGGCAGAAGAACGGATGCCGCGACGCGCGCGGGTGGCACGAGAACCCCGGCAAGTCCGACGCGCACCGTGCCACGGATCAAGCCTGACCGCGTCTCCTTGATCGCGTCGTTCATATTCGGATAGACGCGCGGGCTCGGTTCGCCTTGCACTGAGATCGCCGACGGTTCGCCGCCGGATTGATGCCAGACCAGCGCATGCATCAGCTTGGGATCGACGGTGAGCGCGCACGCGGTCACCAGCGTAAGGAGGTCCATAACGTATGCTCCATCGGAACGGTTCCTCCGCCCGCTAAGCGACGGGCCGATGCCATCGTGCTCGCGGCCGTCAAGGGCAAGGCGCGAGCGCCGGCCCACGGCCGCCCTTGACCGCCGCTGCGCGCGACGGCCGCGTGGACCGCGAGCGGGACGGAGGAATGAGTCGAGTCTTTCGCGAACAGAGGAATGACGAGGGCTTCGCGCGCGATGCGCCGACATCCGACATTTGGCTCGCGTAGTGATGACACTGATCAACTTCGGCTTTCGCGCTTGGTTGGCCGCGTCCAGAGCAGGTGAAAGGCGGAGCGATCACTGCCCGACTGAAACAGGTTGGCCCGGATCGGCTGCGGAAAACCGGGATCGTCGATCTGGAGAGCGACGTATTCGCCAGCCTTCTCGCCGGTGCGGGTCCAGCCCGCGCCGACTTCCGGTCCCTCCTCGTCGCCAGCATGGATGCGGTAGTTCGGAGCGTTCTCGGTGTCCGAATGATCGGCTGGAACGATGGTGAGTTCGATGTCGAGCGAGAGCGTGCGCAAGCGTCCTGAGAAGCCATTCCGGTTGCGGATGAAGTTGCCGATCTGTGCCATGTGGTCGTCCTTTCTGTTGGTGGTGGTGAGTGTTTCGGGAGGGCGTTAGCGTGTGGTGGCCCGCCATTGGAAGCGGCCGTCACCGGCCTCGTCAGTCCAGACGGGTAGCGCGCGGCCGATGACGAAAGCGCGCGAAAGCGGACCGAAGTAGCGGCCGTCCACGCTATCCGGAACGTCGAAGTTCATGAGGAAGACTTCGTCGTCGCCGATGCGGCGGCAGCCTTGCCAGACCGGCATCTTGCGGCTGTCATTGTCGTGCTCGCGGGCATGTCCGATGGTCGAGCCATAGGCGATGATGTCGAGGCCGTGGCGGCAGACGGTTTGTCCGGGCAGCGCCAGGACGCGCTTCATCATCGGCGCGCCCATTGGCAGGTAGCCGCGATCGGCCATGAACTCGGCGATCAACGGCGGCACCGCGACGGCGACCAGGTCGGTGACATCGAGATCATTGGCGGGCCGCACAGCATAGAGTCCGATCGGCGCGCTGGCGCTGGCGTTCCAGATGAGTGTCTTCGGCGGGCCGACGAAGGCCGACGTGCCGAGCGTGATGCTGGACAGCGCCGTCGCTAGCATGGTGGCGATGCGGGTCATGCGCTGACCTCCCGCCGCTTGAGCCAGGCTTGATGACGTGTGCGCGTGTAGTTTCGCGGCGTCTCGTTGACGGAGAGGCGGTTGTGGACGTGCTGCCAGTAATCCGGCGCGACATCGGCCAGGTCGAGGCCTAGCGCTTCGACCGCGTCGATGACCTGCAACACGCGCTTGACCTTGGGCCAGCCGTCCATGCGCAGAAGGATGTCGCCCCCGGGACGGACAAACGGCAGCGTCTGATAGCGCTCGCCGGGCGCCACGGCGCGCACGATGTCGGCGCGCGACAGGACGGTGCCGTACTCGTTGGCCGCCCAGCGCACGAAGCAGAAGATGCTGCCGGGAACGAAGCTGACGACACGGCGATGGCGGTCGAGGATCTGCTGTCCCGCAGGTCGGCCGAAGCGGATGCGGTTCTCGATGCGCAGCTTGTGCCACGTCAGTTCGACGAAGGTGAGCGGCGCATCTGCATCATGCGCACGCGAGACGTCGGTAATGGTGACTCCCTTCATCGCCGGCCTCTCTTGGTCCGGGGGAAGGTCTTGAGCAGTAGGAGACGCAGCATGTAGGCGACGGTGACGCCGCGCTCGAAGGCCGTGATCTTGATGCGGGCGCGTAGGTCAGGCGTGACGTCGATGGTCAGTCGCGCCGAGAAGGCGTTGTGCTTGCGCCGAGCCTGGCGCGGAAGCTTTCGCCGTTTGGTCCGACGCTTGACGTTGATTGGCCAGAACTTGAGTTTGGCGTCGCGCGGTCGCCGGGTCATGGAATCACCGCCATGGTGACGCCGCGCAGTGGTGCGAAATCGTTGTGAGCGGCTGTACCCGACAATCCGCAATGGATGCTCGGCGTTAGCAAGAATCCGGAGGATTCTTGGTTAGAGAAGTTAGGCGCGCGATTTTGTAAACGCGCTTCGAGGGTTAAGGGCGATTTGGGTTCCTGATAGGACGGGTTTGCGGTTCCCGATAGGACGGGTGTTCGGGTTCCTGATAGGACGGGTCGATTCACAGCTTGTCCCCATCATGTTGTGGTCGCGGGCCGCGCAGGCGGCGCGCCGATGGAAATGGAATCGCGACGGGTTGGAAGCTCAGGCACGGCACGTTCTCGGCGCCAGCAATGCAGGCGAGCCGGTAACCCGGCAGCGGCTGCCGGCGCACGATGTCGCGCAACTCGAATGCAAACCGCTTGTAGGGCGAGAGACTGCCGGATTTCAGATGAAGGTGCCGGAAGTCGAAGATCCAGCCATGCTGCTGGCGTCCGCCATGTTTGCGCACGAGACGGTAGAGCCAGCGTTCCAGGCCGCCGGTCAGCGCGAAATACTCGCGGTCGATGGTGAGGACGAGCGCATCCATCATGACGCCGGCGTAGAACCAGTCCGGTAGGATGAGTTCAATGCCGCGCGGACGTCCGGCGCTGTCGGCGCGCTCCTTCCATTCGTTGATCCAGCTAAAGCGATGCCGTCGGCGTTCCGTCGGTTGACGGATCGAGGTCGCGACGGTCGTCGATTGGAGGCGATCGAGACCAGCCTTCAGGCGCTCGTAGTTCTGCGCGGAGTCACCACGACCGATGAAGCTCAAAATCTCATACGGCGTGGCGGCCATCAGGCGTGAGGTGCGCAGCCCGCGATCCCGCGCATCGACAATCTGCGACGCCGCCCAGATCAGCACATCGGCGTCCCAGATGGTCGCCATGCCGTGTTCGTGCGTCGCCTCGACGACGATCGTGACCTCGCCCATGTGGAAGTCGATCGGCCGCACGCGCGGCGTCTTGGCGAGCGAGAAGAACGGCCACGACATCAAGTCCTGCGCGTCGCGTGGCGGCATGTCGCCGGGCCTGGCGCGGAACAGTTCGAGTTGATGATCGTCGACGGAGCGGCGCATCCGAGCCTCCGTCAGCGGCCGCGCGGCGGCGTGGAACGCACCGGCAGGGAAGACGCCCTCGGACCGGGATCGGAGGTGGAGTTGCGCGCGCGCTCGGCGGCCCACGCCTCAAGGTCGTCGATGGCGTAAACGACGCGGCCGCCCAGTTTGCGGAAGACGGGACCAGTGCCTGTGCAGCGATGCTTCTCGAGCGTGCGGCCGGAGAGACCAAGGAACGCGGCCGCGTCGTGCGTACGCAAGAAGCGTGGCGTAACGCGAGGTGAAGAAGTGTCCAAGATGGGCCTCCGTGCAGTTCGCGGGCGTTGCCGCACAAGGCAGCGGAACGGAGGCAAGCGTGACGGAAGATCGGCGCCGTGGGAGAGACCCGCTGTAGAACACGTCCTGCGATGTCCCCGGGGACGCTTAGCGGACGACGGCTTGGTGCATGGCCCAGCGCTTAACGGCGGTGAAAACGTTTCGCGCGGTCGGCGTCGCCACGCAGGAGCGCGAGGTAACCGCCATTCATCATCAGCTTGGCGCGCGCAATGATACGTTTGATGCGCTTGCGCAGCGCCGTGTTCGTCCACTCGACCGCGGGAATGTGTTGTGCCTCCGGATCGAGCAGGATCACCGCGATTTCGCGACGGGAGGCACCTTCGTGTTCTCCATCGAGCGCGCGGAGTTGCAGTGTGAGACGTTTACGCTGATGCAGTGAGAGCTGTTGACTGCGCATCAAGGGGCCGGCGCGTCGTCCGGCGAGGCGACGTTCCAGCCGTTCGACGGCGTGCTTGCGCGCGGTCACGTCGTCATCGCGCGGGATGACAAAGCTGTTGCCTCCCGCGACGTCTCCGACAAACCAGAGTTGATGGTAGCCGTCCGGATCGCCGAGCAGGACATGCCGGCCGTCATCCGCGCTCACGCTCGCCAGGATGGGCGAGAGATCGTCGAGACGGATGGCTTGCGCCGCGGTGAACGCGTCAGGTGCGGGGGCAACGATAACGGCAGATGGTATATGCTCCGGTCGCCAGACGGCGGGCGATTCCCACGCAGCGGTGTCGGGCTCATGCGGGAAAGCTCAAGCCCCAGCGACGGGCCAGCCTTTCCATTCCGGCATCGTGCGCGAGCGAGCCCGACGCGATCTGATCCTGTGTGTTGCGATAGTCCTTGATGTAGTCGGGGTTCCGCCGAAGGAATTCGGCGGCAAACTGCGGGCGATCGAGACTCATGAGTTTCTTGGCGGTGCTCGCAAACCGCCAGCCGGACTCAGGTGGCATATCTACCCTCCCCTCGACCGATCCTTGGTACGGATCGCAATCGTTGAGTATCGGCATGGTTGCAACGAGAGCTAGATATGAAGATCGAATGACGTGATAGCGTCAGGTTCGCACGGACGCGCGCGAACGCTATTGCAAGCGCGGTTCCAGGAGATGCCGATAACCTTTTTCTCTCATCCAGTGGGCGCGCGCGAGATGACTGTCGTGTACGAGCTTCGCGCGCTCGGGTTCCTTCTCGGGATCGAGGCCGAAGATGATCGAAACAGCTTCGCGCCAGTCAGCACCTTCGGCCTCGGCGTCGAGTAGCCGGACGTAGCTCGCCAGATGCTTCTCGTCGTAGGAGCTGACACGATCGAGTTGCGGAGGTCGGTCTTTAAAGGGCGGAATGGTCACAGGCTTGCTCACGCGCTCGTTGCTAGTTTACCAAAATTCTAAGCAGCCAGAATCGATTTCTGCATGAATGCGCTTTGGCATCGCGTAGGCGGCATTGCGCTATCGTCGAATGATGTCGAGCTATGCTCCCCGGGCGTACCGCGCATTTCATAATGCAGGCATCGGTAATACCCGACCTCACGCACCGCGTCGGAAAAACTCCACGGGATCCGTTTCGAGCACGTCCGCGAGTTTCTCCAGCATGTCGATCGTCGCGGCATGCTGTTCGCGTTCGAGCATCCCGACATAATTCCGGTTGATGTCCGCACGGTCGGCAAGTTCCTCCTGCGACAGGCCTTTAGCCTGCCGCAGCCGGCGCAGATTTCTGGCGACGGTCTCGCGCAATCGCATGCGAGAGACGTCGCTGGATCACTAATATACTGCCACCTAGTATATTAGGGATTCGCCAGGATGGCGAGTTTAATGCACGGAATCTGAGTCCTGGGATTAGAGGCAGCTTCCAGCGCCGGCCGCCAATGTCCGGCGGCCGGTGGTCGAAGCGGGGCCTGGATGTGAGTTCGGAGAACCCCGCCCGGCGGACCGGGCGGGGTGTCAGAAGACCGGCTCAGTCGGCGTTAGCCTTGCGACCGCGCGACCAGATCAGCGTGTGGCTCTCGCCGTCTTCGTCGTCGAAGAGGTTCGCGTAGATCGGAGCGTTGAAGCTCGGGTCGTCCAGCTTGACCGACAGGTAGTTGCGGCCTTCGTTGGAGCGCTTGGCCCAGGCGGCGCCGATCTCGGCCCGGCCGACATAAACCCGGTGGCTCGGGGCGTTCTCATTGGTGCCGTTCGTCTCGGGGACCATGCGGACGTTCTTGGCCTGGAAGCTGAGGGTGACGATTTCGCCGACGTAGCCCTGTTCGGTCTTCGTGAAGGTGCCGATGTTCGCCATGATAGTTCTCCTTGCTCTCTGTTTCCGAGCCGCGACCATCGCGGTCTCGATGGCGACCTGCAGGCCGGAGACGATCGACGCCGCATCCTTAAGGACCGAAGCGCAGCGGAGGATGCCAGGCGGGCAACTTTCTTGTCTCGCGAGGAATGGGCGAAGCCCAGGGGAAGAAAGTTGAACGCCGGCATTGCGGCTAGTCGAGCGAGGCGTAGCCGTTGTCCGGCCAGGTCAGGCCATCGTAGAGACCCGAATGGACGCGCTGCTCGAAACAGGGACTACGCAAGGAGAGGTTAGCGAACGTCACCGCCACGAGACGATGTAAGGGCCGCTGCTAAAATCGTCCCGCCTTTCTTCAGGCGACGTCCCGCATACCCCAAGACAAGCAGTTGGGAATGCCCTGCCATGGCGACCTCAGTCGACCGGAGCGCGCCGCGCGCTGCCACCACAGGCGATCCATAGGCTCAGCATCTCCATCGAGGTCACGCCTGAAGAGGCCGAGCTTCGGCGTGGCTCCGAACAGAACCCGCGGCGAACGTGACGGCGTCGCACTCGTCTCATCAGGTCGCGGTGTCGCCCGGCTACGACATTGCCGTTCTTCCGGGCGCGCCCGTTCCGTCGGGCGGGCATGCCGCAAGCCGCGCCCAGGCAGTCACCCCGATCACGGCGGCGCCCATCACGGCGAAGACCTGCCGCCACGCATCCGATGTCATGGTGAGGCCGGAGAGACCGAACGTCGCGTAATAGCCGGCGAGTGCCGCGGGCACGGCAAACATCAGCGCGACACCGATGCGGAGGATCGGCGTGCGCACGAGCGAGAAGATCATCTGGCCGATGACAAGTGTGAAAGCAGCTGCAAGTAGGCCGAGAACGATCGCGCCAAACGGTCCAGCGCCTGCGCCGTGCACGTAAAGGCCAGCGGTCATCCCGACAAAGAACGGCAGCGCGTAGATCGCGAGTGTGAACAGCACCCAGCAGAAGAAGCCGAGGCCGATGATGTTGAGGACGATGCCGAGTGCGAGCATGGTGGAAACTCCCGTGACAACAATGGCATGGGTTGCGCCTTCCACCACCTCCACGGCGCAATCGGCAAAATAGCAGAATTCGCGTGGCAACGACAGCGATGTATCGGGTCCATCTCCATGTTTGATCGTGACGCGCGGATCGGCCGCGAGCCCGCGGCCGATTGAGATGGCGGCGCTCATGCGCCGCCCTTTCCGAGCTTCCAGACCGGGATGCCGATCCGGCGCGCCTTGTCGGCGAGGTTCGCCTGGATGCCGGAGCCCGGTGCCAGCAAGACGCCGATCGGCAGCGCCTCGAGCATCACGTCGTTGCGCTTGAATGGCGCGGCTTTGGCGTGCTTCGCCCAATCGGGCCGGAAGGCGATCTGCGGCACCTTGCGGTGATCGGCCCAGCGGGCCGCGATGCGCTCCGCGCCCTTCGGCGATCCGCCGTGCAGGAGCACCATGTCGGGATGCTTGGCACGGACTTGGTCAAGTCGGTCCCAGATTAGCTGGTGATCGTTGAAGTCGAGCCCGCCGGTAAAGGCGACCTTCGGACCTGCTGGCAGCATCACTTCGGTTTCGGCCCGGCGCTTGGCGGCGATGAAGTCGCGGCTGTCGATCATCGCCGCGGTCAAGGTGCGATGGTTGACCATCGATCCATTGCGCGGATGCCAGTGCGATCCGGTGTGACGCGCGAAGTGTTCGGCCGCCTGGTCGCGGAAGAATTCCGTGACGTTGCGCCGCTCGACCAGCGTCATGCCCTCGGCCGTGAGGCGCTCCAGCTCGACGGAGCGGATCTCGGAGCCATCCTGTTCGCGCTGGCAGCGCCGCTGCGCCTGTTCGTTGTCGTCGAGCTGGCGCTCGATGCGGCCGTTGGCGCGATGGAAGAGGTTGACGGTCGACCACAGCAGGTCTTCGAGGTCCGGTTCGAGGCGGGTGTCGCTGAGCGTGACGACGAGGGCGTCGAAGATGTCGGCGACGGCGCCGACGACATTGCGCGCGTCGGGGAGCGGTCTCGGATCGGGTTCGTCCTGGAAGGGGCGGTAGCCGTGCAGTTGCAGCTCGGTGAGGATGGTGTCGGTCGAGGATGCGGCGTGCGGCTCGTGGCCGGTGTCGTCATGGTCGGTCGTCATCTGGTGCTTCCTTCTGTCGGATCGGCCGCGCCCATCGCGGCCTTCATGGCGACCAAGGGCGGCGGGCGGACCGGACCTGCACCGAAGCGCGAAGCGCAGCGGCCGGAGCGAAGCGGAGGATGGCGGAGGACGGCTATTTTGTTTCGCGATGCAAAGGCGCGCAGCGCCGGCGGAAAATAGCCGGCCGCAGCCATTGCCGGGCCGGGCCGCTTGCCGCAAGGTCGCCCTCTCAAGAAGGCCGCGGGCCGCGGCCCTCTCCGACGGAAGCGCCCTGACACACCGGCCCGGCGGCACCGCGCCGGACCCGTGCTCACCCGTTTCGGCCACACCTCACAGACGCATGAAGCGGGCGACGTCCTCTGGGACGAGTTGAACCCGCACAGTCGCGCGTAGCGCCTCGATGCCGATGCGGCGCAGATCGGCGTTGAAATCGTCGCCCTGGGGCGACAACGCAACCGCATCGATCCGGGCCGCGTGAGCGCGGTCGAACAGTCCGGCCATCGCGCCGTCGCCGGCGGGATCGTTGTCCCGGACGACGTAGAGCCGGCGGAGCGTTGCCGGAAACAGGATGGCGGCGAGATGCGCTGCCGAGAGCGCCGCCATCATCGGCATGTCGGGCATGACACAGCGAAGCGACAGCATGGTCTCGATGCCTTCGCCCGCCGCCGCAACGTCGTGAGCGATGCCTAAGCGCACGGCGTTGCCGAGGAGATGGCCCATCGCGCGCCGCGGCGAGTCGATGGGCGCCTTGCCGAGCCTGATGGGATCGAAACCATCCGGATCGAGCCAAGTGCGGTGCGCGCCAGTGATGCGGCCGTCGAGGTCGGTCACGGCGGCGATCATCGCCGGCCAGGTCTCGGTCGGCATGTCGCGATCGGGGCGATAAAAGCAGCGCGGGTGGAAACGGAGATTTCCGGTTCCGTGCAGAGCTGTGATGCCACGATTGCGCAAGTACGTTTCTACGAGTGTGCGTGCAGCCGGCTGTGACATGGCGAAGAGACGCCGTGCCGATTCCGGCGAGCGGGTCGGTGCCGATCCAAGCCGGGGCTTCGAGTCCGGCACGGCTTCGGGCCGTGGCAGGCTGAGGAAGCGGCGTGTTTCGGTCTCGACATCGTGGAAGTCATCGAGCGCACACGTCGCGCCGATCACGTCAAGCAGATCGCCATGCTCGCCGGTCGCGGCGTCCGTCTTATGTGCAGTTGAACATAAGACCGACTATGTTGCGGCGAAGATTATGTTGCGGCCCGACGCGGAGGCGCTGTCCCGCAGCCGATTGGCAATTTCTACGCAACATAACGGCGTGCTGCGGGAGGTCGTGTGATGGCCCGCGACGCTTCCGAACTCTCGCGCCGCCTCGCCCAGAACGTCGAGGCGGTCTGCCGCCATTATCTGTCCAGCGGCCGACGGCAGGGCCGCTACTGGCTGGTGGGTGATGCGCGCAACACGCCGGGCAGGTCGATGTTCGTGCGGCTCAGCGGACCGGACTTCGGTCCCGGCGCAGCCGGTCACTGGACGGATGCGGCCTCGTTTGAACATGGTGACCTACTGGATGTCATCCGCGAGAGCTGCGGTTTTGTT
>JAESGW010000201.1_pt1 | contig 106069 bp, 94 predicted proteins | sample 9269791 | NCBI WGS metagenome assembly JAESGW01 (sample SAMN16773120, study PRJNA677053) | algae metagenome | isolation source: Aphanocapsa lilacina HA4352-LM1 and co-occurring heterotrophs from near cave... | place: USA: Maniniholo cave, near Haena, Kauai, HI | collected 2009-07-28 | reverse complement strand
TTTACCGGCTATAATTTGCGGAGCTATTCTTCAGTCGCCCCAGCAGGATGTTGGACAGCCCCGGAATCGAAAAGTTACGTGAAATGAATGGCTTAGACCGCAGATTTGCTCTGGCCCCGATGATGGATTGGAGCGAAAATCCATATAGATCAACGGACTAAAGACTGCGCGTGTGCACAATCTGCACACGGCCGTTCTACTTTTCCTTCGTTTTCGTTCTCGCGTGATTGCACGCGTTGACCGTCGATCGCCGCCTACTATGCGACGTCGCAATCTTGTGTATTGCCTCGCGCCATGATGGACGAACGGCGGGCCGCTGGCGCAAAGATCCGAGGGGCCCGGGGCTCGGCCCTGCCCGGGCTCAAGGAGAAAGCGCTATGGGTCGTGGTCGCCCTAGAAACGCGATATCGACCGACGAACGGCGCTTGGTGGCCCGCGCTGCGGGGCGGCGGCAAGCAGGGGCAATCTGTCCAAGGCGTGCGGGCGGTTCGGTTGGGCAGGGAGGTGTTCATACTTCCGTCAAGCAACTCGAGGCCGACATCCGCACCTTTTATCGACCGCCACAACGAAAATCCAAAGCCTCTTCAAATGGACCAAATCTGCCGACCAAATCCTCGCTTCAGTCAAACGCTTCTGTCACAAAGCACAGCAGACTTTGTGCAGCGAACTTTAGATTCACGTCACTAGTAGGCGGGCTTCATCGGAAACCAACCAGGTCGCTCGGAATTGAGGTAGGCCCCCTCCACCTCCCGGACTTGATACCTTTCGATCTTGTCCAGGTCTGGCGTCACCCCCAAGCCGGGTTTGAGCGGAACCACGAGCTTATCCTTATCAGCGACAAAACGTTCCGTCAGGATGTCATCACGGAAGTTGAAGTACATCGCATCGATTGCGATCTTTTGATCGGGAATGCTCGCGGCCAGATGCAGGTTAGCGGCTTGAGACAGACCCAACTCTCCGCCTGAATGGAGTCCCGCTTCGATGTCAAAAGCTTCGAGCACGCCCGCCATCTTTCGCGCCTGCCACAGACCACCTGCCTCGTGCGGATCGATCAGAACAACGTCGGCAGCGGCCGCTCGAATGATGTTCGCGACGTCCTGAAGCGTGTACGCGCTTTCATCGAGTGCAATCGGGATTGGTTGGCAGCGACGAAGCTACGCGTGCCCCTCGATATCGTCCATCTCAAGGGGCTGTTCGACGAAGGCGAGGTCGAGGGCGCGGAGACGTTCAAGCTGCCGGCGGGCCGTAGCCCGCGTCCAGGCGCCGTTGACATCAGCGCGGATGTGCACGCCATCTCCGAGAGTCTCGCGCGCGGTGCGTGCAAGTTCAACATCAAGCACAGCGCCCGATCCAATCTTGATCTTGAACTGATCAAAGCCCTGACTTCGGTATTCACTCGCCATATCTGCGAGCTGCTTGGGGTCCGCAAGAATCAGGTACGCAGCGACAGGAACCCGGTCTCTCCATCGGCCACCCCAGAGCTCGCTCAGCGGCTTCTTGCAAATTTTGCCGTGAGCATCCCACATTGCCATTTCAACCGCGCACAGAGCCATCACCGCCGCGCGCTTATGATGATAGTATCCCGAGCCAAGGACCTGTCGATATAGCTGCTCGACCGCGCTCACTGATTTGCCGATTGCAACGGGAATGACGGCGTGAATCAGGACAGGCTCGATAAAACCCAGCAGACAAACGCTCTCTCCGTAACCCTTGATCCCCGCGTCTGTCGTCACTTCGACGACGAGGCGCGTGATTCCCTCTCTCCGTGAGCTTGCAGATTGCGTGCTTACGCTGAAAGGCATCTTGATCATCCAATGGCGAATGGAGGAAATATGAGCATCAATCATGGACGCAACATCTGCTTTCTTGTGTTGTGGCACGCGAGAACTCATCGAGCTCATCTTGCAGGAAGCGCGCCAAGTGACGACGGGTTGCCAATCCTCGACGGTCGTGGTTGCCGGGCGCAGACACGCTAGTGCTCAACTTTCCGGGATGATGAATAGCGCCCGAGCAATTCAAGTTGGGGGTCACCGCCGTGGCCCGAGCCAATTGGTGGACTGAGGGAGCTATCCGCGAAGCTTGGTTGGATGCAGGGCAATTCGTCTCGCAAGGCATTGGGAAGTCGGTTTGCTTCGTAGGTGGTTACCGTTTGGCAAGCAGAAGCGGCATGGAGCGCTGCAGCAACTCCGACGCCGCCCCCTACGCCATGCGGAGCAAGCGACACCCCGTGCTTCACGCAAAGGGCGTCGATCGCCATCATCCCCGTTATGCCGCCGGCCCGGGTGATATTGGGCTGTAGAATGTCGACCGCTCCCGATCGCGCCAATCCTTCAAATTCGGCCAATTCGAAACAGTTTTCGCCGGCAGCGATTGGTATCGGCGAGCCAGATCGAACCCTCGCCATTGCCTCATCGTCGCCCGGCGGAATCGGTTCTTCCAGCCAGGCAATACCCAAGGGCTTTAGACGCTGCGCCAACGCAATTGCGGTTGTTGTGTCATAGCCGCAATTTGCGTCGAGCATCAGCTGAACGTCTGCGCCAACGGCCGATCGAGCTGCGCCCACATGAGCCAGGTCGGTCTCGATACCTCGCCCAATCTTGATCTTGATCGCCTGAAATCCTGATGCGCAGAACTTTAAAGATGCCTCGGCCGTTTCCTCTGTCGTCGCCATGAAGGCGACCGGACTTACGTAGACCGGGATTTGCCTGCTCCGACCGCCCAAGAGTTCGCATAGGGGCAATCCTTGCGATTTTGCCGCAAGGTCCCACAGAGCAATATCGATACCGCTCATGGCTTCTGCTGCAACACCCCGAACCTGGCCCAACGCGCGGAGATATCGGTAGAGCACAGTCAGCATCGTTGCTGGCGAAGACAGTTTCGCTCCGACGAGTGCAGGTCCTATAACTTCGGAAATAAGCGCCGACGCAGCAAAGGGATGAGGGAGGCCAAATGCTTCGCCGTATCCAATCAGACCATCATCGCTCTCAATTCGAACCAGCGTAGTGTATTGTCCGGTCCGCGGGATCGCCTGGAAATGGCTGGCCGGGCGAAGGATGTGAGCCGGCACCCTATCCAAACCGCCGTAGTGTTGAGCGAACGAGGCGATAAGTGGAACCGCTTCTACCTTTCTGATACGCAACTGAAGCCCCTTAGTTTAATTCCTGCATTATGCGCGAGGCCGTTTCTTGGCCTTCCAGGCGATGAAATCGGCCTGCACGTTGGGGTCCGTCGCCGGGTAAAGGCCCAAGATCGACTGACCGTCTAGAACCCTTTCGGTTACGAAGTCTTCGAACTCCGTCATCTCGATGGTTTCGTTTGCGATTTCGTCCGCCAAGTGGGCGGGAATTACGACCACTCCATCGCCGTCTCCGACGATGACGTCGCCAGGCCAAACGGGAGCCTCTCCGCAACCAATAGGGACGTTGATGTCCAAGGCTTGGTGGTGCGTAAGGTTTGTGGGTGCTGACGGCCTCTGATGAAACGCCGGGATCGCGAGCTTCGCTATTTCGGGAGAATCGCGGAATCCACCGTCCGTCACGACCCCGGCTACACCGCGCTTCATCAGTCGTGTCACCAAGATCGATCCCGCAGAGGCCGCGCGCGCGTCCTTTCTGCTGTCGATTACGAAGACGGCTCCAACGGGACAGTCTTCGACGGCCTTGCGTTGCGGGTGACCGCGATCCTGAAACACAGACAGCGGATTGAGGTCTTCGCGCGCCGGGATGTATCGAAGCGTAAATGCTTCACCGACCATGTTCGGCTTTGTTGGATCAAGCGGCCGCACATCCTGAATCATTTGGTTGCGAAAGCCCCGCTTGTACAACGCGGTACAGATGCTCGCTGTACTTACGGTTTTCGACTTGGCCCGAGTCTCTGGAATTAACGGCATCTACTTTCTTCCAGCTCGCGCTCGTTGCGGTTGTTGAGCCTGCCTGGTCACCAGCGCGATCAGATCAAGCCGAGCACGCTCCGCGGAGGCCTGTCCGAGATCAACTGCGGTGCGTGCGTCACGCGCTCGCAGAGCTACGATAATTTCACGGTGATTTTGGTTGGCATCATCGAGGCGACCGGGGCCAAAACCAAACTTGGCGCGCAGCGCATTTACGAGGACCCAAGTCCGCTCCATTACGTCGAACGCTTCCGGATTACGTGCGATGCGGTAAACCCGCATGTGAAAGAGGTAATTCTGAAAGCGGATCGCGGGCAGGTCATCGACCTTTGTCGCGTGATCAAGCACGTCCTGAATAGCTTCGATCTCTTCGATATCCGCGTTTGTGATGTAGCGAACGCACTTCGGGTAGAGCAGCGCAAGCACCGCGATCCGAAGTTCGTAGATGTTTGTAATGAACTCTTCGTCGACGCGACGAACCCATGCCCCGCGCCTCGGCTCAATGGTGACAAGGCCTTCGCCTTGCAATTCCTGGAGTGCGACGCGGATCGGCATCGAACTTGTTTCGTAGCGACTCGCAAGGTCGTTAGGGGTCAACCGCTGACCGGGCAGATAGTGGCCGGACAAAATGTCATCCCGCAGCTGATCCCGGACGCGCCCGTAAGCGGTTGCTTTTGCAGGAGCTCTGACTGTTTGCGGTGCCGGCGCAAAACGCACCAGCGACACCACCTTGCCTTTGTGTTTCGACTTCGAACGGGCCATTCGCTGCGTCTCATCGACTCAAAAATGAGGAACCAACACCTTATCTAACCCAGTCTTGACACGAAAATCAATTCCACTAAAACTTGATCGAGTTTTCAGCAATACGATGGAGATCGGGGCATGACCGTCAACTTTCGAGTAGCGGTTGGACAATTCCGGGAATTAACGCCTGCGGACCTTGAGTTCGCGAGCCAAATCGGCGCCAGCGGCATCACGGTCAATCGCCCGCAGCTGGAAACGCCCTCATGGCGCGCTCTGTTGGGCAAGCATCACGCAGAGCACCCAGATGGCTTCCCGCCAGCATCGCGATGGGAGTTTGCCGATCTGCTGAGGCTTCGCACTCTCGTCGAGAGCTATGGCCTACAGCTCGAGTGTATCGAAAACACTCCTGGATACTTCTACGACAAGATCATGCTCGGACAGGCCGGCAGGGAAGAGCAGCTGGAAAACTACAAGCAAACGATCAGAAACCTCGGCGCTGCAGGTATCAAGATCCTTGGTTATTCATGGTGCCCCACGCGGGTTTGGCGCACCTCGACCAATGCTCCCGCGCGAGGTGGAGCCACGGTGACCGAATTTGACCAAGCCTTGGTGCAACACGCACCGAACTGGTTCGGGCGTGCGTATGAGGCCGAGGAACTCTGGGACAACTACGCCTGGTTTATCCGTCAGGTTCTTCCGGTCGCCGAGGAAGCCGGTGTAACCCTCGCGCTTCATCCGGACGATCCCCCGGTGCCAATGCTCGGCGGCGTCGCCCGCATCATGTCGAGCTTCACGGCGTTTGAACGCGCGATGGAGCTTGGCGACAGTCCTAACCATGGCCTGGATTTCTGTCTCGGCACGTGGTCCGAGATCAATCCCGAAACCATGTTCAAGGCGATGGAGCATTTCGGACGACGCGGCAAGATCGTCTACGCACACTTCCGCAACGTCAAAGGCTGTGTTCCGAAATTTCAGGAAGCCTTCGTTGACGACGGCGATTTCGACGTAGTGCGTGCAATCCGCACACTGCGGGACGTCGGGTTTGCCGGCTTCGTCATCGATGACCATGTACCGCACATGACGGACGATACTGTCTGGGGACATCGCGGCCGCGCCTATGCGACCGGCTATATCAAAGGCCTTTGCCGCGCAGTTGTAGTGGAGTCGCCGGCGGGCTGACTAAGCCCGAGTTACGGGGAAAAAGCGAAAATAACGGAGGAAATCATGCGATCGTTGTCGGCGTCGGGAATTGCACTGGTCCTCGGCCTTGCGATGACCAGTCCCGCGGTCACGCAGACGGTCACGATGGGCTTCGATTCGGAGTGGAGCGCAGTCGATCCGCACTTCCATACCTTCCCGCAGAATCTATCCATTGCGCATAACGTCTTCGATGCCTTGGTTGAGGCCGATCCCAAATCTGAGCTCAAACCGAAACTCGCGCTGTCGTGGCAGGCGCTCGACGACCGCACCTGGGAGTTCAAGCTTCGGCCCGGTGTAAAATTTCATGATGGCAGCGACTTCTCTGCGCAGGATGTCGCCGCAAGCATCGCAAGAGTTCGGAAAGTCCCGAACTCGCCCGGGCCGCTGACACCGCAGGTCCGAGCGATCGCCTCCTGGGAAATCAAGGACCCGCTGACGATCGTTTTCAAACTCTCTCAACCAGAACCGATCCTTCCGACACTTCTCACCGATATCTACATCATCCCTGCCAAGCTCGCCGAAGCGACCACAGAAGAGTTCAATAGTGGCAAGGCAATGATCGGCACCGGAGCGTACAAGTTTGTGCGCTGGGCGCGGGGTGACCGGGTCAGCCTCGAGCGCAACGATACCTATTGGGGCGGCAAGCCGGCATGGGCAAAAGTCGATATTCGCGTCCTGACAAACACCGCGTCGCGTGAAGCTGCCCTGCTCTCTGGCGAGGTCGACTTCATTCAGAATCCATCCACCACAAGCCTCAAGCGGCTGCAGGACAATCCCAAACTGGTCGTGCACAAGGCGCCTTCAACACGAATTACTTATCTTCAGGTTCATCAAGGCCCGGAACCCAAGCCGGACACTAAGGCACCGGGCGGAAAGAACCCCTTCACCGATAGCCGGGTCAGAAAGGCCATGTCGTTGGCGATCCCCCGCGAGATTCTGGCGGAGAGAGTCATGGACGGCCTTTCTCTTCCTGCCTCGCAACTCGTTCCGCCCGGACAACCCGGCCACAATCCGGGCCTGGTGGTCGATCCATATGACCTGGTTCAAGCCAAGCGGCTGCTCGCTGAAGCAGGCTATCCGCAAGGGTTCGAAACAACTTTCTCAACGCCAAATGATCGCAATATCAACGGCGTGAAGATCGCGGAGACGATCGCCGCTTCCTTTGCAAGGATCGGCATCAAGACCAACGTCAACGCCATCCCGCTGAACGTCTATATCTCGGAGTGGCGCAAACAGTCCTACGGCTTTGTGATGCATGGGGCTGGCCCACCGCCCGCAACCATCCTGCTACTGCCGCAACTCGCGGGAACAAAGGGCAAGGCAGAGTTGGGGCGGTCCAACGAGTCGTTCTATTCGAATGAAAAGCTCGATGAACTGCTAATGAAGGTCGGTTCTGAAATCGATGCTCGGAAAGCCGATGCTTACGTCCGCGCCGCCACTGTCATCATCCACAATGAAACAGCAATCCTGCCGCTTCATCATGAAATCGTTGTTTGGGCGTCTCGCAAAGGCCTTGAATTCCAGGCTCGCGCTGATGCTCGGACCTGGGCGACAGCGTTGAAGCCCAGCAACAACTAACGCGCTACCGCGCGGCTTTCGCCCTTGGCCAAGCCGGGGCGAAAGCCGGAGATCACCGATGGCCATATTCCTGATCAGACGCCTGATGCAGAGCATTGTGGTGCTCTTTGTGATGTCAGCGCTGGTTTTTGTAGGCATCTATCAGATCGGCAATCCTATCGACATTCTTTCGAGTCCGGATGCGACTGCGGCTGAAGTTGCCGAGCTCACCCGCCAGCTGGGGCTCGATCAACCGGTCCGGGTTCAATACTGGCATTTCCTGCTTCGCGCGCTGAGCGGAGATCTGGGGCGTTCCTTCGTATTTGGCACGCCTGCCATCACGCTAATCCTGGAGCGAATGCCGGCAACTTTCGAGCTCGCAATCTTTGCAATGACAATCGCGGTTGGCCTTGGCATCCCACTTGGAATTGTCGCCGGCTTGAAGCCTGACAGCGTTGCCGGGCGAATGATCATGTCAGGCTCCATTCTCGGCTTCAGCCTTCCCAGCTTCTGGGTAGGGCTGATGCTGATCCTGATCTTCTCGGTGCAGCTCGGTTGGCTTCCCTCGACCGGTCGCGGAGAAACCGTCAGCATCTTCGGAATTCACACAAGCCTGCTTACGCGCGACGGTCTTGCCCACGCTATCTTGCCGGCTACGAACCTGGCGCTCTTCAAGCTCGCTCTCGTAACGCGGCTGACCCAGGCTGGGGTGCGCGAGACGCTGCTGCTTGACTACGTGAAGTTCGCACGGGCCAAAGGACTCCACCCCGCTAGGGTCGTCGGCGTGCATGTCGTGAAGAACATGCTGATCCCTGTCGTCACGGTCGTCGGCCTTGAGTTCGGCTCACTAGTCGCATTCGCGGTCGTCACTGAGACCATCTTCGCATGGCCAGGCATGGGCAAGCTCATCATCGATGCAATTTATCGGCTCGATCGACCGGTGGTCGTCGCTTATTTGATGGTCATCGTTTGCCTGTTCATTGTGATCAATCTGCTCGTCGATATCGCCTACTCAATCCTCGATCCGCGGGTCCGCCTTGGCGAGGCGGGATCATGAGCGTGATCGCACCGGATCCTTCCGAGGTAATGCCCGCAGCCGAAGAAACGCCGCTTGCGCGCGTTGTTGCGGACTACCGCAGGAGCCTCACGGCAACCGTCGCCTTCGTTCTGCTTGTCGCTCTCGTGTCGCTGGCATTTGCCGCGCCTCTTTGGACGCCGCAAAATCCATACGATCTGCTCCAGCTCGATATTCTCGACAGCAGATTGGCCCCAGGCAGCAAAGGCACGAGCGGCGCCACCTACTGGCTCGGCACAGACGCCCAGGGGCGCGATATGCTCAGCGCCATCTTTTATGGACTTCGGACGAGCCTGCTCGTGGGTGTGACCAGTTGCGGGCTCGCAATGACGATCGGCGTCGTGGTCGGGCTCACTTCGGCCTTCGTCGGCGGCAGAATCGACGCGTTGATCATGCGGATTGTCGACATTCAACTCTCTTTTCCTTCGATCTTGGTGGCCCTGATCCTTCTCGCGCTGCTAGGCCGCGGCGCTGACAAGATCGTGTTGGCGTTGGTCATCGTTCAGTGGGCCTATTTCGCCCGGACCGTCCGTGGCTCGGCACTGAGCGAGCGCCGGCGAGAATACATGGAAGCGGCCTTTGGCCTGGGTTTGAGCATGCGACGGTTGATGCTGAGGCATCTGCTGCCGAACTGCCTTCCCCCGGTAATCGTCGTTAGCGCCATGCAAGTTGCCCACGCGATTGCACTGGAGGCAACGCTTTCGTTTCTCGGCATAGGCCTGCCGGTTACTGAACCTTCACTCGGATTGCTCATCGCAAACGGGTACGAGTTCATGATGGGCGGTCGATATTGGATCAGTGTCTTTCCCGGCATCGCCCTGGCAACCACCATTGTCCTGATCAATCTTGTGGCCGATCAGCTTCGGGACGTCATGAACCCCAGGCTTCAACGATGACCGTCACAATCGCTCCCAACGCCGATCAGCACGGCAAAGCGCGTACCGCGACACTGGCCGTACGCGATCTTTCAACTCAGTTCCTCACTCGTTCGGGTGTTCTCAAGGCCGTCAACAACGTCAGCTTTTCGGTTGCCGAGGGCGAGGTATTGGGGTTGGTCGGCGAATCCGGGTCCGGAAAGTCAATGACCGGCTTCTCGATCATGGGACTGATCGATCCTCCAGGCCAGATCGTCGGAGGCAGCATTCGGTATCGCGGCGTTGAACTGATCGGGAGCGCCGAGCCCGACATGCGTCGATTGCGCGGGCGCGACATCGCGATGGTGTTTCAAGACCCGATGATGACCTTAAATCCGGTCTTGCGCGTCGACACCCAGATCACCGAAGCGATTCGCGCTCATGAACGTGTGTCGGGCGCCGCCGCGCGCGAGCGAGCGCTCAAGGCGCTTGATCTAGTCGGCATTCCATCTCCGCAAGAAAGGTTGCGAGCATACCCGCATCAACTGTCTGGCGGCATGCGCCAGCGCGTGGCAATTGCGATCGCGCTGTTGCACAGGCCGGCAGTTCTGATCGCCGACGAGCCGACAACAGCGCTCGACGTCACGATTCAGGGTCAAATCCTGTACGAGGTGCAACAGCTGTGCCGTGAGTTCGGAACCGCCCTTATCTGGATTACGCACGACCTTTCGGTGGTGGCTGGCCTCGCTGACCGAATCTGCGTCATGTATGCTGGCCAGATTGTCGAAGAAGGCAGCGTTGACGACGTCCTCGATCGACCGAGGCACCCCTACACGGCCGGACTGATCGCATCGGTTCCCAGCCGAAACCTTCGAGGTCAGCCGCTTCACCAGATTAGAGGCATGACACCATCGCTGCTGCGTCTTCCGGAAGGATGCGCCTTTCGCGGCCGTTGTGAGTATGCGGACTCTGCCTGCAGCGCGGCGCCTCCGATCGACTTGTTAGCAACTCGACCTTCGCATTGGGCTCGCTGCTTTCACCCACTTTCCACAGGATCGGCGCAGTGAACATGGTCGAGCCTATCCGATCAGCCGAACGCGCTTTGGCTCGACCAATGCTCGAGCTAAGAAACGTGTCAAAGCGTTTCGTGAGCAAATTGGACCTGGCGGCAAGGATCGCTGCCGGCCTCGGCGTCAATGTCCACGAGCAGACTGTTCATGCCGTCGACCGTGTGAATCTGTCAGTCAACGAGGGCGAAGTTGTTGGTCTGGTCGGAGAGTCGGGATGCGGAAAGTCCACCGCGGGCCGAATTGCTGCCGGGCTGCTAACACCGACCGAAGGTGATGTGCGGTTGCGAGGCGAAATCTGGCGACCTGAAGACACCGAGAAAGGGCGCCGCGAACGGCTGGGCGTTCAGATGATCTTCCAGGACCCGTTTGCATCTCTGAACCCGCGCATGCGCGTGCGCGAGATCATCGGAGAGGCCCCCCTCGCTCACGGGCTGGTAGCTCGCGATTCGCTCGACGATTATGTCGATGAGGTGATGCTGAGGGTGGGATTGGACCCGTCGGTCAAGCGACGATACCCACATCAATTCTCGGGCGGCCAGCGACAACGCATCGGAATCGCACGCGCGTTGGCGGTCAAACCGGAGTTCCTGGTATGCGACGAAGCCGTTGCGGCACTCGACGTGTCGATTCAGGCGAAGATCATCAACATCTTCATGTCGCTACGGGCCGACTTGGGCCTGAGCTACCTGTTTGTCAGTCACGATCTCGGAGTAGTCAATCATCTCGCCGATCGCGTCGCCGTCATGTATCTCGGCCGTATTGTGGAGATGGGTCCCGCAACCGATCTCTTCAGTGCTCCCGCGCACCCCTACACGCAAGCGCTGTTGGATCAGGTGCCGCGGCTGGATCGGCGCAAGACCGCCTTCACGCCGGTGAAGGGCGAAATATCCTCCCCGCTCGATCCGCCGAAAGGATGTCACTTTCACCCCCGCTGCCCGCACGCTATGTCGAGGTGCCGGACTGAAGTCCCCCCTCTTCGTGAGATTGCGCCGGGACGTGTCGCGGCATGCCATCTCCACGCTTCAGACAACGCGTAATCTTGGAAATCTCACAGAGCCATGACTGGTTCGCACAAACGGGAAAACACGGTGTGGTGCGAAAAGCGTATGAAACCGCACGGAGAGTGTGGATAGCGCGCTTTCACTATCGGGCCTCGGCCCGGATGCATTCGATAAGATCTCGCTGAGCGCGACTGGTATAATCCAGCGCGGTGGCCACAGCGGCCTTTGTGTTACGCTCGCCAAGTGCCTTCAATAGCTCGCGATGGCCCTGGTTTGATTCCTTGAGACGGCCTGGCCCGAATCCGAACCGGGTTCGCAACGCGTCCAGGAGCAGCCACGTTCGCTCCATCACTTCCAAAGCCTGGGAGTTTCGCCCAAGAACGTAGATGCTTCGGTGGAAATCCGCGTTGTGCTTCATCGCTTCGACGAACGCGGAACGTTTTACCGTCGCCTCGAACTTTGCCTGGATCTCACCAATTTGCTCCAGGTCGTCATTGGTGATGAAACGTACGCACTTCGGCAGCAGCAATCCAATCAATGCACATCTCAGTTCGTACAGCTCGGTCACGTAATCGGCGTCAACTGGACGTACCCGCGCGCCCTGATTTGGCGTGGAAACGACAAATCCCTGGCCTTGAAGGACTTGAAGCGCAGCGCGAATGGGCATTGCGCTGGTTCCATAGCGCGCACTGAGCGCTGCCGTCGTCAGCCGTTGTCCCGGCTTGAAGTGCCCCGAGACGATATCTTGAGTGAGACGATCCAGGACTTCAGATGAGGCGACGGATCGTTTTTCGGCGTTGGTCATGGTCTCGCGCGAATTTGGGACAGCGCGGCATGGTGCCAAGCCACATGCCGCGCGTCCAGATCACGCAGAGCAGTTTCAGGACGAGCTAGCTGATAGCGCCCTGGATTTCCGCCTGCCGAGCGATCATCCGCTTGTGAAAGGCGACAGCTTCCTCGTCAAACTCCCCTTTTGGCGCTGGTTCGAGTTCGAAGTTGCCCAGGTCTTGGCCCGCAACGAGGGTTGCACTATCACGGAAGCTTGTCAGCTGTCGGACGCTGCCGGAAATGTATCGGATCGCATAGCCGATACGGGGATGATCGGCCAGGTTCGGCTCTGAACCATGGATCAGCATCACGTGGTGAATCGACATCTCACCCGGCTGCAACACAACGTCCAGGGCTTCCTTGTCATCAATCTCCACCGCGATTTCCTGGCTGCGACTCAGGAGATTCTGCTGGTCATCGTTGAACCGGTGCGGGAGTTGATCCTGTTTGTGCGAACCCGGGACTACGCGCATGCAACCCGACTTCACCGTACTTGGTGTAAACGCCAACCATGCCGTAACGACCTTGGCCTCCGAGAGCCCCCAATAGGTGGCATCCTGGTGCCAGGCGACATAGCTGCCCTCTCCGGCCTGCTTGGCGAAGAAGAGCGAACTCCAGCAGAGCAGGTCGGGGCCTAACAGCTGCGTAACAGGGCCAACGATCGCCGGATGCCGAACCAGGTCTGCCAGCCAAGGGACGAGAAGATGTGGCTTCTTACGCGTCGTGGAAGCGAGCCGCCCCCCGTCGCGCGCCTCTAATTGCTCAAACCTCTTCCGAAGCTGATTAGCGTCGGCCTCGGATACGACCGGAAGCGGAAATAGAACGCCCTCCCGCTCAAACTGAGCAACGGTTGCGTGATTGAGACGCTGGGCAAATAAGGAATCGAGCATTAGAACTTCCTGAGATGCGAAATTAGATCTAATTTAGCATATTTGATCCAATACTTGTCAAGGGCTCTGGTGAAGGACTTCATTCCCGATGTCGTCACACTCGGGCGACGTTTGACTTTTCCTTCCTCGACCAGAACGTCGGCCAAAGAAGCTCTTGCTCTGGCACCGCAGCGAGACATCGCAAGCCCCAAATCGGCCCGCTGATCTCGCCATCTTGAGGATAGCTTCTTGCGGTTGTCGAGTTTGGACATGGTCTGAGCAGACTCCCATCCATGGCTGTCGAAAAATACGAAATCAGCGAAACCAGCACTCGATCCGCTGCACCAGTGATTTGACTTTGAGGTCGCGCTTGGTTTCAAAGGTGGTTGGTTGACTGATCTTCCGCGTCGCTAAATGGAAAATCTGCCGCGGTGAGTTTTTCAGCCGGAGTGGCAGTGGATTGAAGCACGGCGCGCTCGGGCGTCATTGGGCAGGACTCGAACGCGGTCTCTGTCCGCGACGATTAGGCTTCCCCCCGCGTAAACACCACCCGTTCGTATTAAGGAATGAACTTCTGCAAATTTCATCAAACGAACGCCCTAGTCTAAGAATCGATATGACACGCGACACGATGGCCCGCTGCGGTCTCCCGCAACGTCGGATTGTCCTGCCTGCATCTATCGAACGCCAACGGACAGCTTGCGAGATACGGACAACCCATTGCACCGATGGTAGGCGCGCCCGCATCTGATGCCGAAACCCGTTCTGTGCGCCGGTACTTCGGATGCGTCGGTAGCGCAGAGGACAGCAACGCACGAGTATAAGGATGCTGGGGTCTGGCGTAGAGTTCTGCGGTCGTAGCTATTTCAACGAGGTGACCGAGATACATCACGGCGGTGCGATGGCTCATATGACGAACGATCGGCAGATCATGCGAGACCAACAGAAAGCTCACCCCCTGGGCTTGTTGAATGTCCTGCAGCAGGTTGACGATCTGCGCCCTGATCGAGATGTCGAGCGCTGAGACGGGCTCATCCAGCACAATCAAGTTCGGCTTGATCGACAGCGCTCGCGCGATCGCAATCCGTTGGCGTTGACCACCACTAAACTCGTGCGGATAGCGCGCCGCCGCATCGCGCGGTAAACCGACCCGCTCCATCAACTCAACGACGTTGTCAGTAAGCTGCTTACGCGCCAACGACTCCATCGATTGAAGCGGCTCGCCCACTATGTCTCCGACCCGCATTCGCGGGCTCAGCGAGCTATAAGGATCCTGAAAGACGGCCTGCACCGCCCTGCGATATGCTTTCTGCTCAGTCGAGTTGAACGCGAAAATATTCTTGCCTTTGAAGGTGGCGACGCCGAAATCTGGCTGCTCAATCAGCAAAAGAAGCTTCAGAGTCGTCGTCTTGCCGCAGCCGGACTCACCGATGATCGCGAGGGTCTCTCCTTGCAGGACTTCGAACGACACCCTCACCACGGCGCGGAGCGGCTTCGGCCGTTGACCGAACGCAAAGCCGCCGCGTCCGGAAAAGCTTTTGGAGAGTTCTGTGACACCGAGTATCGCATCGCGCTGCATTTGCTTAGTTCCCGCTATCGCGCGCCCAACAACTGACGCGGTGGCCAGATCCGATCGACGTTTCGGTAGGCGCCGCAGCACGGCAGACGTCGCGTGCTTCCTTACAGCGCGGTGCAAATGGACACCCGTGCATTTCGGCAATGAGATCCGGAGGTTGACCGGCGATGGCTTCCAACCGGTCGGTTTTATCTGAAAGCGCGGGCAAAGATCGTAGCAGCGCTATCGTATAGGGGTGTTGCGGCCGATCGAACAAATCCATCACCGGCGCGGTTTCGACAATTCGTCCCGCGTACATTACGGCGACACGGTCGCACAGTTGCGCGATCACGCCAAAGTCGTGGGTAATGACGATGATCGCAAGCCCCAATTCCCTCTGAAGATCCTGCAACAGCTCAAGGTAGAGTGCCTGCGTCGTGACATCCAGCGCCGTAGTAGGCTCATCAGCGATCAACAGCGCCGGCGAACAGGACAGCGCAATAGCTCCGACGACACGTTGTCGCGTTCCACCGCTGATCTGGTGCGGATACTCGCCGGCGCGTCGTGTCGGTGCCGGGATTCGCGTCAGCGTTAGTAATTCCATAACGCGGTCGTGCAGGTGCGCGGACTTCACTACGCCATGCGACCGCATCGGCGCAGCAACCTGGTCGCCAATCGTGAACAACGGGTTCAGCGATGATTTTGGATCTTGCAGAATAGTGCCGATGCGGCGACCGCGGATCTCGCGCATCTCCGCTTCGGACTTTGCGAGCAGGCTCTCACCCTGAAATTTGATGTCACCTGCGACAATCCGGCCACCCGGCTGCGGCACCAGCCGCTCCAACGACAACGCGGTAATCGTCTTGCCGGAACCTGACTCACCGACAATGCCGAGGGTCTCGCCGCGGGCGACGGAAAAGCTGACACCATCTACAGCCTTCACGACGCCGCGCCGGGTGAAGAGGTGGGTCTTCAACCCACTGACCTCAACAATCGGCGTGGCATCTGCCACACGCGGCAGGAGCGGCCCGCGAACGTCGTCAAAGCCTGCGGACATCACGGCGCGAGGTTGAGCCACTGGAACCCCATTGCATGCAGGTCGAACTTTTCCCAGGTTTTCACACGCTTACCAAAGGCGAACACGCCTTCGGGCTGTTCGATCATCACAGGAATGGGAAACAGCTCGTTCATTTTGGGAGAGAACGTCTCGCGAAACCACTTCTCCTGGTTCGCAGGCTCAGCGATCGCATACGCCTGTTGCACGAGGCCGGCGGTTTCGACGTTGCTGTAGGCGGCGACCTGCGCTTCCGGATCAAGATAGACCATCGAAGGCAGGCCATTTGCGAGCAGACGACCAAGAATAATGTGATCGCCGTCGAGCTTGCGTTGATACCAAGCGGTCGCAAGCGCTCCTGGATCAAGAAGAGTGAGTTTTGCGTTGAAGCCGATATGTTGCCAAAACGAAACCAGCAACACCGCCAGTTCCTTGCTGTCGGTCGGCGCATAGAGCTGCGGTTGGAAGCCTGCTGGCAGGTTGGCTTGTGCCAACAACGCCTTGGCTTTCGCGGGATCGTACGCCAGCGGCGTATATCTGGGATCGGCGAAAGGTAACGTGCTTGCCACGATCGGCAGCGCACCAGCCTTGGCCTGGCCGAAGTAGACAGCCTCTGCGACTGCCTTGCGGTCGACGGCCATGACCAGCGCTTGCCGCACGCGAATGTCGCTGAAAACGCTAGCTGGTCGCTCCTTCTTCAGCAGGTTGTTGAATAGCAGCACACGCTGCAATGGGGGCCCGAAGCTTGCGGTACGAAAGCCCTGTTTCTTCACCTCACCGCTATTCGGCCCGATCTCGTTGTATGTCAGATCGGCCTCGCCTGTCCGTAGCATGGCGAGGCGAGATGCAGGCTCCGGCACCACGCGAATGATCAATTCGTCAAAAGCCGGCTTGCCGGCATAGTAGCGGTCGAAAGCCGCGAGCACGACCCGTTGGCTCTTGATGTGCTCAACGAATTTGAAAGGACCAGTGCCAATCGGATGCTTGTTGTAGCCGTCCGCGCCGACGCGCTTAAAGTACGATGCCGGGCGGATCGCCACACGCACGATATAGTCCATGAGAATCGGCACCGGCTTCTTGAGGTACATCACGACGGTATCGTCGCCCTTGGCCTCGACCAGATGCAGGTTGCCACCCTTGATTTGCGAGAAACCAACATAGTTGGCGACGTTTTCAGGCGCGAAAGTGAATGCAACGTCTTGAGCCGTCAGTTTCGTCCCGTCGTGAAAGAGAACGTCATCGCGGAGCTTGAAAGTGTAGGTTAGCCCGTCTTCGGAAATCGTCCACGCGGTGGCAAGCGCGGGCTCATATTGATATGGCGACACGAGGCGGACCAAGGGGTCGCCGATCGTCCCAGTCACGAACTTGTTGGAAGAAATATCCTGCGGCCACCAGGTCTCGGGGCCGAGATCCTGGATGGCAACGGTGATCCGGCTGGCAGCAGCAGGCCCGAGCGCCCCGCCAAGTATCAAGACGGCCAACGCGGCGATGCGGGACGCTAACCTCAATTTTCTCATGGGCGTTCCTTCCCTTTTAGGTTCTTTGTTTTAGGTTTTTTATGTTGGCATCGATTTCGGATCGAGCGTCATTCGCAGCCAGTCACCAAACAAGTTCGCCGAAAGGCACACCAACGTAATTGCGAGGCTCGGAAACAGCGCAATCCACCAAGCGCTTCCCAGATAGTTGCGACCGTCGGCGACCATGCCGCCCCAGGACGGCGTCGGGGGCGGCACTCCGACTCCCAAGAAGCTGAGTACGGACTCGAACATGATGACCGCGCCGACGCCGAACGTTGATACGACGACAATCGAATTGACCACGTTCGGGACCACGTGTCGCCAGATGATGCGGAAGTTCCCGAGGCCTGCCAGTCTCGCCAGCGCAATATAGTCTTGTTGCGCGATAGCGATTGTCTCGCCGCGCACGATACGCGCTAACGAAGCCCAGCGAAGGATGACGATAATAAGGATCGCATTCAACAGACTTGCGCCAAGCACGCTTACGATTACCAACGCAATAAGCAGATACGGGAGAGCCAGCATGATATCGGCGAGCCGCATCAGCACCGAATCGACCCGACCACCATAGAACCCGGCGATGGCACCGAAGGCCGTGCCGATGATCGCATCGGACACGACACAAATCAGCGCGACCAGCATGGAGATGCGCGCGCCCCAGATCAGGCGGCTCAGGATATCGCGTCCAAGGTCGTCTGTACCTAGCAAATGGTTCCAGCTACCGTCGGTCGTCCAGACGGGCGGAGCAAACCTGTGCAGCAAGTCGACCGCGGCCGGATCATGGGGCGCAAGCCACGGAGCCAGCAGCGCGCCGCCGGTCGCAACGATCAGGATGATCATCGATGCTAGCGGCCAGTGCCTGACTGCCCCGACGGCGGGACTCACCGCAAGCCGGCTGACGAGAAAGCCAGATCTCATGCTCATCGCCGCAACCTCGGATCGATCACAAGATAAAGCAGGTCGACGGCGAGGTTTACGGTAACCACGAGAAACGCGAGCAGTGTCACCGCGGCCTGTACGACCGGAAAATCGCGATGAAAAATGGAGTCGACAATCAGCCGTCCTACGCCCGGCCATGCGAACACGGTTTCGGTGACCACGGCGCCAGTCAGCATGGTGATCGTGATGAGGCCGAAGGTGGTCAGGATGGATGTGCTTGCGTTGCGAAATGCATACTTCCAGATGATCGTAGTCTCGGATACGCCTTCGAGACGCGAGAGCTTGATGTAGTCGCTGCCCAGCGCCCCAAGCATGCTTGTTCGGGTGATGCGCATGAGCAGCGCGTTGCCGTACCACCCGAGCGTGACCGCCGGCAGGACAATGCTTATCAATCCGTCGCGGCCGCCGGTCGGAAACAAGCCAAAGTGGATCGAGAAGATCAGCACAGCGACCAGACCGACCGAAAAAATCGGAGCCGATTGTCCGAGCATCGCCACGACCTGAGCGGTCCTATCGAAAAATGTGTCTTTCCAGACCGCCGACATCACACCGATCGGGATCGCGATCAGCAGGCAGATCGCGAGCGCCGCGGCGCCCAGCTGCAGGCTCGCCGGCAGCCGATCGAGAAACACCGATAGCGCGGATTGCTTGTAGAAGATCGACTGCCCGAAATCACCTTGAAGCGCGCTCCACACGAACCTGACATACTGCTCGATAATCGGTCGATCGAGCCCGAGACGCGCCATCTCAGCGACCCGATCCGCGTCGGTGGCAGTCGGATCGATGATCAACGTGACAGGGTCGCCGCTCATTCGCGACAGCAGGAAGACGGTGGTCATCACCGCCAGCACCGTCAACACGCTTTGCAGCAGGCGCGAAAGCAGAAACCGGGTCATGGCAAAATCCGGGGAAGCGGGATCAACTCAACAATTCGACAAGACCGTTGGCGAGGATGGCGTCACCGCGGTCGTTGGCGGCGGAAAATGGCACGGCAAACTCACCTTCCATCCTGCCGATGGCAACCGTCATCGGCAGGCCGGCGATGATCGGCGAACGGAACCGTGCTGCGAGACGCTTCAATTGTCCAAGGTCCGCGTTCACGCTCTTGCAGACTTCGCGCGCCGACAAGGCCCACGTAATGGTGCCGTGGACGATGATATCCGGAAGCCCAGCAGCCAGCGCCACGGCGCGCTCGGTATGGATCGGATTCCAGATGCGTGCGCATTCCGAGTAGGTGTGCGGCAGCGAACGATCCATGCGGACCTCGGACATTGCAGGATTGCTGTCGAACATTTCGGGCGGCTCGACGTATCCCGCCGGAATATCGCCGGCGAAATCCGCATCCATCGCCACCCCGCGCAACATGCCGCCCGAGTACGACGTGACCAGCGGCTCGCCGGTCGCGGCGTCCGCATGATCGAAGCGCGTCAGCGTAAACGTACCTGCGCGTGTACGCCGCAGGTAAACCAGCGTGCTGGTCGTGGTCACGCTCATCCCGAGACGCAGCGGTCTGAAGAACCTCGAGTCCTGTATTGCATGAACCCCCATTCGCCGCTCCTCGGCGCTCAGGTCCAAAAGGCTCTCGCCGATTTCAATGTCCGAAAGTGTCCATTCAAGGCAGACGCAAAAGGTTGGCGGAATCACCAAAGCGCCGCCGCGGCTGTCGTCCAGGTATGTGTCCGAGGTCAGTCCAAGCGAGCTGGCGTAGGCAAGCGCCCAGCGCGGCGTGATAACGTTTGTTTTCGTCCGCGCGCGACCGATCGAGGTACTGCTGACAGGCATGGCGGTTTCCCTTTAATACACGGCGAGTGCGGGCCAGCTGTTATTCCTTGCAGCAGCTAGCACCTCAACCGTGTGTTCGCCGAGGTTTGGCGATCCACGGCGAACCTCGACGGGGGTGTCGGACAGACGGATCGGCGTCGATACGACCGTCTCGAGGCCCGACGGTGAAGCGGTTGTCGATGCCAGCAGACCACGATCGCGGATGTGCGCGTGTGACAGGATGCCTTGCGTGGTCATGACCGGCCCGGCCGGGATCCGGGCTGCGTCGAGCACCTTGAGCCACTCGTCGGTTGGTCGCCGCTGGAAAATGCCGCCCAACGCCTGTTCAAGGGCCGCAGCGTTCCCAATTCGATCGGCGGAGGTTGCAAATCGCGGGTCGTCGCGCAGCGCGCTGGCCTCTAGCACCTGGCAGAGATCCTCCCAGAGCGGTTGTGAAGCGGCGGCGAGGGCCAACCACCCATCGGCGGTCTGGAAGATCTGATAGGGCGACGCATTCCCGAACCCGCGCTCGCGATATTTGTTGGGATTGCGGCCGGTCAGCAGGCAGATGGATGTTTCGATGGGCATGAGCGACAGCGTGGACTCCAGCAGCGAGACATCGATCAACTGGCCCCGGCCGGTCTTTTGCCGTGCGGCAAGAGCAGCCAATATGCCGATCGCCGCGTAAAGTCCTGTCGAGATGTCGGCCACCGCCATCGGGAGCCGGCGTGGCTGGCCCGTGTCGTCGGTGTTGAGATCAGCGAGCCCGGACGCGGCTTGCGCAATCATATCCATGCCTGCCCGCTCCTTGAGGCTGCCACTGCCGCCGAAGCCGGTGATCGCGCACCAGATCAGCTTCGGGTTCGCGTGCGACACCGAATCGTAGGTCAGTCCCAGCCGCTGCAGTGCGCCGAGGCGGTAGTTGTCGATGACGACGTCGGCGTTCGCGGCAAGCTTTCGGCAGGCCTCGGCGCCATCGGGCGAAGCCAGGTCGATGCTGACACTGCGCTTGTTGCGGTTGACCTGGGAAAACAGCGCCGACTGTCCGCGCGCGAACGGTGGCGAGTGGCGTTGGTCATCACCTCGACCAGGGCGCTCGAGCTTCACTACGTCCGCGCCAAGGTCGGCGAGAATTGCGGCGCAGTAGGGCGCGGCGATCCACTGGCCAATTTCCAGTACCTTCAAACCCTCGATTGCACCGATCATCGCCATCCCTTGACTTTTCACATTATGAAAATAAAATACCACCATATGGAAGTTGTCAAGCCCGAGTTTGATCTCTCACCGCGCGAGCGTTAAGTACCGGGATGCAGGCAGGGGCAGGAGCTGTGATGAGGGAGGGCTCAGGCAGGTTCATTCGGCCGGGCCGACCGGATGGCACCCAAAGTATTCACCGAGCAATCAATCTGCTGGTCGCCGTTGGCGAAAATAATGGCGTCGGCAGCAGGCTCAAGGATCTCGCTGAGCGGACCGGCCTGCACGTGTCCACAACCCATCGTCTGCTCAACGCGCTAATCTGGGATGGCATGGTTATCCTCGACCCCATCAGCAAGCGCTACTATCTCGGCGTGCGCGTACACGGTCTTGTCGATGCTGCGCGCTATGGCAGCGTGCAACCGCGTGTTCAGTCTCTACTTACTCAAGTGTCCGAAGCGACCGGCACAAATGCCTACTTCTATCTTCCACTGATGAACGACATCATCAGCGTCGGTCGCGCCGAACCGTCACGAAGCGAGCGTCGCCCAGGACTCGACGGTCAGGCTCGATATCCGCTCGGAATCGGCGCCGGCGGCATCGCGATTCTTGCCGCTTGGCCAGAGGATGCTGCGCGGCGCGTGATCGCACTGAACGCGCAGCGCTACGCCGAATACGGTATTACTAGCGACACCGTACTGAACGCCGTCAGAAAGGCTGCGCGCGTGGGGTACGGATTAAATGAAGGGGTCATTCCAGGAGTTACCGGCGTCGGCATTGTCATTCACAACAGCAAAGGCTCCGTGGAGGCCGCTGTCGCGTCGGTTTTCCAAGAAATGCAGCTTGGTAAGGCACGGATTGACCAAACGGTCCGTATACTCCGACAGCATATCAAAGCGATTGAGCCGCTGGATTATCCCGGAGCTCCAAACTGGGGATGACACAGTAAATTGCCATGTCGAGGACCTCGGCAGTCGCCACGCAGCTCCTCACCTACACGATGATGTTGATTATGGGCAAGGCGGTCCGAAAGAAAGCGGTTGTGTAACCTCTCCGGACCTTACGGCGCCGAACGGAAAATCGCCTTACCAAGTCCTTCGCGAACGACCACAATCGACCAGCGATGCCTTATAGTGCGCTGAAATTTAGACGTCCCAATAGCATCATCAAACTAACGAGCGCAGTAGCATGCGCATGCCGCGTAAATCTTGACCGACGATTTCAGACGAAAAGACGTCGGATTCCACGGCCCGGGCACCGGCATCCCGCAACTCGACGAGTTCACGCAGGACGGCGCGCCGTTCGAGCGATTCTGCACCCAGCCGATGTGCATACGCCAGAGCGAACTCGATGACACGGGATCGATGTCGCTAAAATACGGCCTGCCGACCGAAGTATCGGTGTTGCCACGAGCCCTTCACTGAGGCCACTTTGTCACGCAAAGGCTGCGACTTCAATTTTTTGCTTTGAATTGCAAGGAGCCTTCCTGCCCTAATTCATTGGCGGCTTCTCCATCACGAAGCCAGCGCGTCGCGCGCTTGTCACCCTTGAGTTCGCTGTCCCAAAAGGCGACTGCAACTGATTTCAGAATATCATGGTGTCTTGCGAGAGACGGATAGGACCAGTCTTTGCCAAACACGTATGGTCTCGGCAAACCCGTGAACGTCAGATGATTCGCGGCCTTCAAAACCATTAGGTATTGATCGACATTCCTTATCATCTTAAACGGCAGTTGGCGGTCGACTGGCTGAAAGTCCGGTGCTTCGTCGAGAGTACCTGTCAGATGAAATATCGGCATCAACATCTTGTCAAAGTTGTCCTGAGCCGAGAAGAGCTGGCGAGGCGGCGAAGGACTCATCGCGAAGGCGGCCTTAAATGCTGGCACCGAGAGTGTATCCCCAAAGCCGGGCACGCGTTGTCCAGCGGCGACCATGCTGGTTATTGCACCGAACGAATGACCTGACATTCCTATGCGGGAAACATCGATTCCATTGATGCTGCGAAGCTGTGCCACCGCGAATGCGATGTCGCGAAATCTGTCCGCGCCAAGTTTCGGATCGTTTTGTTGCGCCACCACGGTGCCGCGATCAGTTCGCATCGCAGTGAGATCGCTACCTTGATGTTGCAGGCTCAGCACGGCATAGCCCCAGCTTGCCAGGTGTAAGCCCAGCATATCATGACCATCGCGTGTTCCGCCGGCACCGTGCGACCAGATCACCAACGGCACCGGAGCAGTCAGGCCGTCTGGAAGCATCAACTTCCATAACAGTTGTCGATTGCTTCGTTCTTGATCGTGCCACGCACCTATCGTGACCTGGATCGCATGCGGACCGCGATCGACTTTGTAGAGGTCGGCTCTTCCCTCTCCTGAAAGTAACGCGAAGAATCCAAAAGACAGCAGGTAAAGAACGGTATGCGTGAACCGCGCAGCGGTAGTCACTGCTTTTGATTGTTCATGGCGAAGGCGCGAGGTCAGCTTTGCCTCTTCCAGATTGCATTGACGCGAATGAGACCGTCCGGGACCGGTATCAGGCCCTGGACACTCGGGTTTGCGAGCAGGAAGTTCTCGAAATAGGTGAGGAACAGATAGGGCAAATCCTTCGCCAGCAAATTGTTGACCTGTCGGTAAAGCTGAAGTCTCACTTGGGAATCCGTCGTGCGACGTGCATCGTCCAGCAGACCGTCCATCTCGGCACTATTGTAAGCGGTGCGATTCACCGAGCCCTTCGAATGGAAGAACTGGTATACGTTCTTGTCGGGGTCGAGGCCTCCTGCCCATCGCAGCAACATCAGCTGATAGTTTTTCGCCGCGGCCATACGAACCAGCGTCGTCTGCTCAAGCTGGTTGATCTCGGTTTCAACTCCAACCTTCTTCCACATCTGTTGCAGCGCTTGCGCGGAGAGCACTGATAGTGGACTGGCATTGACCGTGAGCTTGAGATGCACGGGTTTACCGTAGTCAGCGAGAAGCTTGCGGGATTTCGCCGGATCGTAGTCCGGATAGCCGTCCACCTGCTCATGCGGATTGAGGCCGGAACCGAAGGGCGTATTCGCGATCTTGTAGAGCCCACGATTAATCGCCTGATTCAGTGCTTTACGATCCAGTGCATGTGCTAAAGCTTGTCGAACCCGGACGTCCGCGACATCGGTGGCGGACGTGTTGACCGAAATAAACACCGTCGCCAAACTCCCTGGACTTACGACAGTTAGTTGTTTCCTGCGGCGAGCTTCAATGACATCGCGCGCCGGCGCATTCATCACGATATCGAGGTTGCCCGCATTCAAACTGGCGATCCGGGTCTGATCGTCGGGCATCGGGCGCAATTCCACTTCGTCAAGATATGCCGGGCCTTTCCAGTATTCCGGATTGCGGCGAAAGACGATCCTTGATCCGCGCTGCCAGTCCTTCAACATGAATGGCCCGGTACCCACCGGCTGCGTGCCGACAGCGTCACCGTGCAGCTTCACAGCTGTAGGCGATACAATCATACCAGCGACGTCTGCTAACGTCGCCGGAAACGGCGCTGCGGGAGAGCGCATCTTGAACGACACTTCCAAAGGGCCGGTGGCTTGTACGCTTTCGACCTGCGCCAGATCAGAAAGACACCTGCACCGATTCTTGGGATGCATGATTCGCGCAAAGTGCGTGACCACAGCAGCTGAGTCGAAAGCCGTTCCATCGTGAAAGGTGACACCGCTGCGAAGCTTGAGGCGGAACAAGGTGGCGTCATCGGAGGACTCAATGCTTTCGGCGAGGTGCGGTACGAGTTTGCCGTTGCTGTCCACCTCCAACAGGGTGTCGTACAGGATGACGCCAGCCTGACGATCGCTGAAGGAAGCGAAGCCGACAGGGTCTAGTGTCGGTGGATCGGCTTCGATCGAAATGCTCAGCGTACCTCCAACGCGTGGTTGGCCTGCAGCTTGTGAAGGCAAGCACGATGCCGCGACCGTAAATGCAAATCCCACGCGAAGGATTAGCGAACACCCATATGCCATGAATTCTTCCATTCGCGGAAAGATTGATACCAGCTTGGCACATCTAAGGCGCTGCGGGAAAACTGTTCAACAACAATATCGGTTGTAGTCGCAAATCGAAGCAACAGGCAATTGAAGCCCGTCGTCCAAGGCGTTGAACTGCTGCTCGCGGCGACAACGCGCTCGTTTTGACTCCTGTCGACCTGCGTGTTTCATACTTCCCAAATCGCAATGGCTGCTCGTGTGTTCGCCGCCATTCATTGCAAGCAAAGCCGAAAATCCGTCTGCATGCAGCTCTATGGGGCACGTCTATGGCACTAATTTCCGCGGTTCGCTGTCGACCTCTCGTACAGGGACGGCTGAAGCAATTGCTGGTCGATGTCGAGACGCGCAGTGGCGACATCGGCACGGGCGAGACTTGGTGGGGTATTGCATCTCCTGGCTCCGCCGAACCGGCTGATGCAGCCATTCGACCCATGCAAGCCGTGGTTGAAGCGCTGTTGGCACCTCGCTGCATAGGCCAGGAAGCGGACAACATAGAGGCGTTGTGGTCGAATCTTGCCGACTGGGCGTCGCGGTATGGCGACGGCGGGATAATCATGATGGCATTGGCCGGAATTGACCTCGCCCTCTGGGATCTCAAGTCGAAACGGTTGGGAGTACCGGTCGTTCAGCTTTTGGGCGGACAAGCCCACGATCGACTTCCTGTCTACGCCAGTCTTCCGCCTCTTCACTCGATCGACGCAGTTGTTCGCGAATGCCGCCGCGCCCTCGCCGTGGGGTTCAAGGCGTTCAAGCTTCACGAAGTTGACGTAGAGATCATTCGAAAAACGCGCGAGACGCTGGGGGACGACGCTGTGATCATGGTCGATGTCAACGGCCATTTCGACATCGTCGAGAGCATCAAATTTGGAAAGGCAATAGCTGCCTTCGGAGTCTATTGGTACGAAGAACCTGTGCGGCCGATGCGAAATCACGATGCGATAAGCCAGGTGGCGGCGGCACAGCCGCTCGCTTTGGCCGCCGGCGAGAACGAATTCAGCCTTGACGACTTCAGCCGCCTGTTATCCCGCAAATGTGTCAGCTGGTTACAACCAGAAATCACAAAGGTCGGCGGACTCACACCCGCACGCAAAATCGGCGCGTTGGCCGAACTACACAATGTTGCTCTGGCACCACATAACTTCCGGAACGGGCCCGCTTTGTATTCGTCGATACACTGGGGATTTTCTTCGCCGGCAACGCGTTGGCTGGAACTTCCTTGGCTGCCGGATGGCCTAAATTTTCCTTCCGGCGCAAAGCTTCCCACGGTCACCGACGGTTGCATCACGTTGCCGGAGGGACCAGGCTTCGGGCTCATCGTTTGATCTGTTTTTCGGAACGGGACAGACCAAAATCGGCAATGGATCTTATGCTGACAAAATTAGTACCTTGGAAGGTCCGATTGTTCCGACGGGGTCCATACACCTAGTCGGATAACAACAAATGTCATGAGGCCGGCGAGACGGAGCGGCTCGGGCTGGATTCCGGTTTCTCTTAGTCTAGAGGCCTGCCTGGATTTGCCTTATCATCAGCTGTTGTTCAGCGCGCTCGCAATATAGGCGTCTTCGACCAGTTTCAGCGTTTCGAGATTATCCATGGGCGATGTCTCAAACGACTCACTATTCAGAAGGCAAGCAACGAAGTGCCCAATGCACGCGTCGAAGCTCTCCTGGTAACTCTGGTCGCGATCAAACACCTCCGCGCTGGATGGTTGCCCGAGCAATTGCAGCCGATAGTCTTGCAGCAGCGCGGTTGCCTTCGTGCCGACGATTTCACACGTCTCCGTAGCGCGCGGCGGATAGCCGGTCGCTGAGAAATCTCCATCGACGCAAACCGTCGTTCCTTGCTGCGTCGCCATGACGATCAGCGCGCTATCCTCCCCAGCCAGTTGATCAGACGAGCGGCTCGTGCATGCCGCCAAAAGCTGCAGTGGACCTGCGAGCCAGCGCGCGACATCGATTTGATGGATCAACGATTCGGAAATAGCCAGTCGCGGCACGTTCTTCATGAAGGGCTGGCGAGCAAGCGCAGGACTGATGCCTGTCTCGTCCTTCAGAAAACCGGATCCCCGAACAACGATCCGGAGCGATCGAACCGAACCAATTCTTCCCTCGACAAGCCAGAGTTTGAGACGCCTGTAGTAAGGACGGAAGCGCCAGTTTTCATGCACCATCAGCCGCGATCGCGAACCGACACGCTCGACGAGGTCGAGTGCCTCGAAGTAAGTCGGTGTCAACGGCTTTTGGCAAAGAACGGCAAGGCCCCGATCCGCTGCCAGAAGCACGTGCTCGGCGTGAAGTTCTCTCGGCGATGCGATGTCGACAGCATCGAGACTTTCCCGCTCGAGCATCTCGACGGCATTCCCGTAGACAGCAGGGATGACGAACTCATGCGCCCGTGATTGAACGCGTGCAGTATCGGGGTCGCAGATGGCCCTTACGTCGACCTCCGGGATCCGCCGCCACGCCGCGAGGTGGTGACGGCTGATCATGCCCGCGCCTACGACACCGATGCGCAGCTTCGCCATGCAGTCGATGACCCTTTCTAGCCGGAGCGGTCGCCGACGAACTTATCAAGAAAGTTTCCGGCTGTTTTCGCAAACAATTCCGGCGCTTCGACGGGAAACAAGCCGCCAACGCCGCGCATGATCTCGAGGTTCAATGCCGGGCTGCGGGCACACAAAGCACGCGCCATTTCGACGCTGGGGCCCGCATTCCACCGGTCCAGTTCGGTTGCAAGGACGAGCGTCGGGACACGGATACGCGCGAATTCCTCGTCACTCAACCAGTTGCGCCGAAGCGCCCGTACCCATGCAAAGAAGCGCTCCGGATCGGAGCGCACAAACCGGTCACGCTCGACCCTGGCGTCCGCGATCCGGGCGACTTCATCGAATCGGTTGGCGATGAATCCGTCGCTCAGGCCTGCCATGACCCAGTAGTGGGCATAGATGCGCCGGTCGGCCTGATCGAACAGCGCGCGCTTGAAATCGATAGCCATTTCGACGTGCCGCATGTCCGGCAGTTCGAAGAAGGGATCGAGTAGTATACTGGAGCGCACACGTTCACCATGATCGACGAGGCAACGCAGAACGATTTGCGTTCCACCGTTCCAGCCGAACAGATGAAACGTATCATGTCCGAGCGCTTCCGCGGCTATCACGCATGCAGCGGACAGGCCGCGAAACATTTCCGCGGGTGCATCCGTCCGCCCGGCGGCGGGCAGGCGCTGCAGGTCGAGCGCGGCGACCGTGAAAGACTGCGCCAGCCGCGGCCAGATTGCATCCCACAGTCCGGACTCCTGCGCGGCCATTCGGACGAGGAGCATCAGTGGCTTGCCGGGCGCGTCCGTCATGTGCACGGTGACGCCATTGAGTTCGATTGTCCGTTTCTCAAGCATCGGCGGAATACTGCGCGGCGGCGGCGGCCGGCAACAGATCGACCTCATTCTCAAGAGGCTCGCCGCGTTGGTAACGCACGATGTTTGCAAAGGCCGATTTCATTTTCTCGTTCAGTGCGTCGCGCGTGCCGGCAGCAATGTGAGGCGTCACCACGATGTTCGGCAGTTCCAGCAATTTGCTGCCGAATGGAGGTTCGCGTTCGAACACGTCCAGCGCCGCGCCGGCAAGCTGGCCGCTTGTCAGTGCGTCGTACAGCGCGGATTCGTCGACCAATGGTCCGCGTGCCGTGTTGATCAGGTAAGCGCCCTTCCTCATACGCTGCAACGCGACTTTGTCGATCAAGTGCCGGGTTTGTGTGGTGAGAGGGACGTGCAGGCTGATAACGTCGGCGCTCGAGAGCAGTTCGGGGAGATCGACCGGCTTCAGGCGTAGCGCCGTTTCTCGTTCCGGCGTGAGCCTCACGGTCGCGTCATGGTACAGGCCATTCACATTGAATGCGGCGAGGCGTTCCGCGGTAGCCTGCCCGATACGACCCATTCCGATGAAACCGACCGTAAGTCCTTGAAGTTCGCGCGACACGGGACGCAGGCTGTTGACGTGCCAGCGTCCCTGGCGAAGTTCCGCGTCGGCAAAGGGCAGGCGCTTGAGAGCAGCGAGAATCAGCAAGACCGTATGCTCGGCAACGCCGGTCGTCGTTCCGGCTGGCGTCAGCGCCAGCCGAATGCTGCGAGCGCCGAGCGCCTGACAGTCGACCGTGTCCTGGTAGCCAACCCCCTGATGCTGCACAAACCGCAATGCCTTGGCTGCGTCGATCATCGTTCGCGTCAATGCGGTCGCCGCGACAACTACGATATCCACGTCGGCAAGCTTGCTCAACCGCTCCTCGTCGGAGTCAGCCCGCAGTGTGCGAAGCCGGCAAGACGACGGCGTCGCGGCGCGGATGATGTCGTAGACTTCCTCGGTCGCGTGACTGAGATAGAGAATTTCGAGGCTCATGTTCGCGTCAATCCACCATCACAGGCGGATTGCCTGCGAGATACTCGGGCAGCCAGGCCGGCAATTTGACACCCGAAGCGACCGCGGCGTCCATTTCTCTTTCCTTCGCTTTTACCTTTTCCAGTTCATGCAGAACGGAAGGAATTTGTGCGTGCGGAACAATCGCAATGCCGTTGCGATCACCCACTACGATGTCACCCGATTGGATAACCGCGCCGCCGATGCTGATCGGCAGGCCGATCTTGCCGGGACCATTCTTTTGCGGTGAGTTTGCCGTCAATCCACGCGCATAGATCGGCAGCCCCACCTGCTCCAGCCCGTCGATATCCCGCACGAGGCCGTCGGTTACGATGGCGATGATCCCGCAGTTCTTTGCCATGCCGGCGAGGATATCGCCGGCGACCGAGACGCTCTCGCAGTTTTCGGTTGCAATGACCAGCACGTCGCCGGGTTTCGAAAAGCTGATAGCTGCGTAGGGAGCGAGATTGTCCCCCGGCACGGTCCATACTGTCAGGGCCGAACCGACGAACGGCGGTCCGTTGAGCAACGGCCGAATGGTATGGTCGATGGCGCCGCGTCGCCCCATCGCATCGACGACGAAGCCGGATGGGACCTGATGGAGCCTCTTCAGCGCGTCTGCACCGGGACGTTGAATGTCGCGACGTATCGTCAAGGTCATACTGTCACCTGCCTGCGGAACGTAAGGGGAGCCGGATCGGCGGCAACCGACTTGCCGGTTTCAGCGTCGAATACATGGCTTGCCGCAAGGTCGAATATCACGCGAAAGCGGTCGCCGACCCGCAACCGGCAGTCCCTTCCGCCACGCATCATCATGTCTCGCTCTGCGCCGGCGAGGTTCAGGCAAAGCAAGGTTTCCGCGCCGAGTGGCTCAATAGCCGTCACTGTGGCCACCAATTCGGCGGTCGGGCCGGACGAGCGGGACGACGTGCTTTCGTAAACATCCTCTGGGCGTATTCCGAACACGACAGGTTTCCCGATGTGCGCATCCGCTCCCAGCGCGGGGAAATGCGGCACGCGCAGTTCGGCGCCTGCAACCTGCAGCGCGGGTCCGTCGCTGCCGGCAACGACCGTCGCCTCGAGCATATTCATCGGCGGATTCCCGAGAAAGCCGGCGACAAACGTATCGGCGGGAGAGCGGTATACGTCGAGCGGCGCACCGATCTGAGCCACACGTCCCTTGTTCATGATACAGATGCGCGTTCCCATCGTCATGGCCTCGGCCTGGTCGTGGGTGACATAAATCATAGTTGCGCGCAGGCGCTGATGAAGCTTTATCAGCTCGTTGCGCGTGCTGACGCGCAGCGCCGCATCCAGATTCGAAAGAGGCTCGTCGAACAGGAATACTGCCGGTTCGCGTACGATCGCACGTCCGAGCGCCACGCGCTGACGCTGGCCCCCCGATAGCGCGAACGGTTTGCGGTCCAGGAATGCAGCAAGGCCGAGCGTCTGCGCCACCGATGCCACGCGACGATTGATCTCCGCGGCGGCGACGCCGCGCCGCCGCAGTCCGAAGGCGAGATTGTCCCTGACCTTCATGTGTGGATAGAGCGCATACGATTGAAAAACCATCGCGATATCCCGGTCCTTGGCGGGAACGGCATTCATGACGCGTTCGCCAATCGACAGAGAGCCCGCGCTTATCGCTTCCAGACCTGCAATCATGCGCAACGTCGTTGACTTGCCGCAGCCTGAAGGTCCGAGCAGGACCATGAACTCGCCGTCATTAACAGTGAAGGTCACGTTATCGACTGCCGGCTCGCCTGACCCGTAGCTCTTGGTGATGTTCTGCAGCTTGACAACCGCCACGCCCTATCTCCCCTCGCCGGCCATCGTGTTCATTTCACCGCTCCCGCCGTCATGCCTTGGATCAGTTTTTCGGAAAAGAAGACATAGATGACGATGACCGGAATGATCGCAATCATCATGCCGGTCGCGATCATGCCGATGTCCTGAAGCTGGTCGCCCATGAACTTCATGATGCCAAGTGGCAAAGTCCGCTTTTCCTCGTCGGTGATCAGCACGACCGCGTAAAGGAACTCGTTCCAAAGCTGGATGAAATTGAGAATGATCGTCGTCGCAAGAGCCGGAAAGCCGACCGGAAGCGTGATGCGCCAGAAGATCTCGAGATCGGAATAGCCGTCGATCTTCGCCGCATCGAACAGGTCCTGCGGGATACGCGCGAAGAAGCTTTCGAGCAGGTAGATCGTAAGCGGCATCTGGATCGAAACGTAGACGAGCGTGAGGCCAACGAGGCTGTTGAAGAGACCGTATTCGGCCAGCACCTGGAACAGCGCGATGATCGTGATCTGCGGCGGAAAGACGATGGTACTGAAGATGACGAAGTAGATCAGACGATTGCCCCGAAATCGATAGCGGGCAAGGCAATGGGCCGCCATGGCGCCGACGACCGTGACGATCGCGACGGCCGAAATCACGACGATGGCGCTGTTGAAGAAGTATACGCCGTAACTCGACTTCAACCACGCGGTTGCAAACTTGTCCCAGTGGAACGTCGAAGGCAGGCCATATGGGTCGGCAAATATCTCGGGCGTCGTACGCACGGACATGCTTGCGATCCAGACGAACGGTCCCGCCGAATAGGCCGTGTAGAGAGACAGCGCTATCAGCAGCAACGCGCGTGGCCAGGCGTTCATCATCCGCATTTTCAGAACTCAAGCTTGTCGCGCTGGCGGAAGGCCCACGACAGGCCCAGCACAAAGCCGATGACGACGACGAACCAGACGACGGCAATTGCCGAAGGATAGCCGAGGTCAAATGTGTTCCACTCGAAGGCGCGCTTGTAGACGTAGGTCGAAACGGTTTCTGTCGACCAGAGCGGGCCACCCCGCGTCATGATCCAGACCAAATCGAAGATTTTCATCTTGCCGATGAACGACAGGATCATCAGGTTGAGCAATGTCGCCTTGATCATCGGTACGATCACAAAGACCAGCTTGCTGGACCAGCCGCAGTTGTCCAACTCCGCCGCTTCCAGCACCTCGGACGGCAACGAGTGCAGCGCCGCAAGGCAGACGACCATGTTGAAGCCGGCCCATTTCCAGGAATGGGTCAGTATAAGGGCCCCAAGCGCCGTGTCCGGAGTGCCGAGCCATGGTTGCGTCCAGGAATCGAGCCCGAGGGCGCGCAAGCCAAGGTTCACCGCGCCCCAATCATAGTTGTAGATCCACATCCACATGATCGCGACGACGACGTAGGAGATCAGTACCGGCGTGAACCACGCAACTCTGAAGAAACGCGCAAACGGTACCTTCGCGTAGAGAAACAGCGCCAACAGCAATCCCACACCGACGTCGATGAACGGCGCAACGCCGGCCCATATCATCGTGTTCTTGACGGCGGTGAAGAACACGGGATCGCTCGTAAGCAGGGTGATGTAGTTGCTGAAACCGACATACTGGTCGGCGCCGAGCGGTTTGATCTTGTGGACGCTGTTGTAGAAGGTGCGGACGACGGGATACGCCGTAAAGGCGGCGTACAACATCAACGCCGGCATCAGAAACACCATGAGCGACGGCCATGGCGTCTGCTGTCCGACGCCATTCAGGCGGCGGTTCAGCCACTTTCGCGACGCGCTGACACTGTCGACAAGCACGGTCGCCATGGCGACGTGAACTCCCGATCTTCGAGAAGACTCGGCGGAGACAACCACCCTGGCTGTCTCCGCCGCTACGGGGCAATCAGCTCTTGCCGTAGCAGGCTTGATCCATCATCGCGATCGCCCGTTCAACCGGCAACAGCCCGGCCGGGAAGCCGGTGTTCATGACCTGCTTGTAAGTGTCGAAGCAGGCACCGCGCAGATGCGTGATCGGAATGCCGACGAAATAGTCGGCACTGCTGTTGCGGTCGGCAAGTTCCTTGAAGTAGCCGACGTATTTACCCTTGATCGCGGTCGGATCGGACTTGATGCCTGTCTGGACCAGATTCTCGACCAGCCACTTCGTGCCCATCTCTGGCGTGGCCATCTCGTTGAGGAATGAAGCGGCCAGCTTCGCGTTCTTCGTTGCGGAGCTGACGACGAAGCTGCCTGCCACGCCATTGGTCTTGCAGTCGGGGCATGCGGCCTTGTCGGGCACGGGCATCTTCATGATGCCGAGGGGGAAGTCTTCCGGCTGACCGCCCTTGTCTGGCGGATTGAAGGCACGGCTTGTGTACCAGCTTCCCATCGGCAGCATCAGGCCGCCTGGCTTCGAATAGAAGTAGTAGTGCGATTCCCCGAGGTTCATGCTGGTAAGGCTCTTCGGATAGGCCCCCGCATCAATGAGTTGCTTCACATAGGTGAATACTTCCACAACTCGCGGGTCCTTGTAGGACAGCTTGCCGTCAAGAAGCTTTCCATAGTCGTCCTTGCCGAGCTTCTTCACCAGGAGTTCGTGCGTCAGGTAAGCTCCCGGAAAATCACGATCGCTGACACCTTGCACGATGGGAGTGATGCCGGCCAATTGAGCTTTCTTCACAATGTCCAGGAACTGCGCCTGATTTGGCTGATAATTCATCGCGGCAATGTCGACGCCGAGTTTTTTCATCAGCTCCTTGTTGTAGTAAAGCTCGATGGTTTGCACCTCGAGCGGCAGACCATAGGTCTTTCCCTTGTGCGTCCACACGGCGCGAGCCCAAGGTTCGACGTTGTTCCAGTTCACCAGATCGTCGAGCGGCAGCAGAAGGCCGTTTTCGACATACTCCACCCGGTCGGGATCCATATAAAAGATGTCCGGTCCCTGGCCGGCGCGCAGCGCCGAATTGAGTGCGTTGAACAACGGCAGCTTTTGATACCAAGTGATGCGAACCTTGGTGCCGGGATTTTTGGCTTCGAACCGCTTCGCGGCCTCTTCAACGAAACTCACCTTGGCAGTCTGGTCCGCCCAATGACTCCACAGCGTGATGGTTGTCTGCGCAGCGGCCTGCGCCATGAAAAGCGTCAGCAGTGTGCACAGCGCGCCGCCGGAAATGGCAAGCTTCTTCAAAGTCATCGGCATCCTCCCAGGTTCCCCGCAGCCATTCGCCTTCTGCAAGATTGAATCTTAACTTGCATTTTATCAATTGGATTGTCAATAATTCTAGTGGGGCGGTTGATCAGAGCATCCAACGGCGCCGACCGCTGGTCATTCAGGTTGCGTTCCAGGAAGGTGGATATGAGCGTCGTTCTGGGATGCATAGCGGACGATTTGACCGGCGGATCCGATCTGGCGCTGATGCTTGCGCGCAACGGTCTTCGAACCATCCAAACGATTGGCGTGCCGTCCGGCGTCCTGCCGGAAGCCGATGCGGTCGTCATTGCGCTCAAGTCCCGTACCGCACCGCCTGATGTAGCGATCTCGGACTCTCTTGCGGCGCTTCGCTGGCTTGAGCGAGCCGGTGCACGTCAGTACTTTTTCAAGTATTGCTCGACATTTGATTCGACACCCACAGGCAACATAGGCCCGGTCGCCGATGCCTTTCTCGATGCTCTCGGCGCCGACTTCACAATCGTCTGCCCGGCGTTTCCGACAAATTCGCGAACACTCTACCGCGGCCATCTTTTTGTTGGCGATGTGCTGCTGTCTGAATCCGGCATGCGCAACCACCCGTTGACCCCGATGACGGAGTCCAACCTTCTCTCCGTCCTCGCACGTCAGACCCGGCACAAGGTCGGGCTCATTTCCTACGAAACCGTCGAAGCCGGCTCGAATGCAATCGAGCACGCCTGCCACGAACTGCGGCGCTCGGGCGTTCGCTATGCCGTTGTCGACGCATTGCGCGACGACCACCTGGTCTCCATCGGCGAAGCTGCACTCAGCCTGAAGCTCGTCACGGGCGGTTCGGGTATTGCAATGAGCCTGCCCGGCAACTTTCGGCGGCAGGGCCTTGTGTCAGAGCAAGAGCCGATGAAACCACTTCCAGGATGTTCAGGGTATTCAGCCGTGCTTGCCGGAAGCTGTTCACAGGCAACGCTTGCACAGATCTCCGCATTCGAAGCTCTCTACCCGAGCTTTCGAATCGACCCACTGCAGTTGGCAGCTGGTGAGAACGTGGTCGCAGCGGCATTGGCCTGGGCTGGGCGACTGCGGCATGCTCCTGTTCTGATTTACGCCAGCGCTACCCCCGACTGCGTGGCCCGAGCGCAGTCGCACCTCGGCCGTGATCGCGCAGGCAAGCTGGTTGAAAACGCCCTTTCCGAAATCGCCGATGGCCTGGTCGCAGCAGGCATCCGGCGCCTGGTAGTCGCCGGCGGCGAAACCTCCGGCGCCGTGGTCAACCGCCTCGGCATACGGGCACTGCGCATCGGTCCGGAAATCGACCCGGGCGTCCCATGGACCGCAAGCGTCGAAACGCCAACGTTGTTGCTCGCGCTCAAGTCCGGCAACTTCGGCAGCCGCGATTTTTTCATCAAGGCATTCAATGCGCTTTCCTGACGTCTTGTCGCGACCCCGCCCGTCGTGTGCAAGCCAGCAATTCCCTGCTAGGATAGGCCAGAAAGGATTCCCGAGTGGCCAGAGCTCCCGATCAGCAAGCAGTCGCCGCGCTCGTTCGCGCTCTCGAGGAAGATATTTTATTCGGGCGACTCCGCCCGCGAGAGCGCCTTATCGAAGATGAGCTTATCGAGCGGCTCGGCGCGACCCGCCATGCCGTGCGTCAGGCGCTCGTCGAACTGGAAAAGATGGGAGTCGTCGTGCGCATCGCCAAGCGTGGCGCACAGGTGCGCGATTTCACGCGTGAAGAGGTCGAGCAGATTTGTGCCATGCGGGAACTTTTGCATGCGCACGCGGCGTCGCTGATACCGCTGCCGGCCGATCCAAAACTGATCTCCCGCCTGAAGAAGATTCACGATGCGCATTGCATCGAGGTCAAGCGGCAGAACCTGTGTAATATCCATCAGCTCAACAACGAGTTTCACGAAACGCTTTTTTCCGCGTCCGGCAACCAATATCTCGCCGAAACCATCAAGGAGTACGCGCGCCTGTCACTTGCCTTCCGCTGCCATCTGATGAGCAGCCCGTTGCGAGCGGCCAGGGCGAGAGATCAGCACGCCCGGATGATCGACGCCCTGAAGCAGGCAAAGCGGACGGAGCTCGTCCGACTCTGTGTGGAGCATACCCGTCCATCGAAGCAGGTTTATATGATGATGCAGGGTTGGATCGATCAGGCGGAAGCGGAAGACACGCGCGAAAGCAAGACAGTACGCCGCAGAGCCTGATCCATCTCAGCAACGGTTCAAGCCGTCTTGGTCGCCGGTTAGGCGATCGCTTGCGAATTGCACTTGGACAAACCAAGATTATTGATAATATAATCGTCAATTAGTTGGCTGCGGAATCATCCATTAGGTTTCTCGAAGCATTGCGCCATGGAGAACAACGAGTGACCGACACGAAACTCCGGGATGCCATCGCGCGGCACGGCAGCTCGCTCTATGCCCGCCGGTATGCGCATGGCAGTTCGGGAAACATCAGCGTGCGCACTGAGGATGGCTACCTGATCACGCCGACCAATTCCTGCCTCGGTCAGCTCGATCCTGCCTGCATTTCCAAGCTCGATCGGCACGGGCGCCACCTGTCCGGTGACAAACCGTCGAAGGAAGCGTTCCTTCATTTGGCCATGTATCAGGAGCGCCCAGGCGCAACAGGGATCGTGCACCTGCATTCGACTTTCTGCGTCGCGGTTTCGTGCATGTCTCACGAAAATACAGCCAACGTCCTGCCGCCGATCACCGCCTACTATGTGATGCGAATCGGCCGCCTTCCGCTCATTCCCTACTTTCCGCCTGGCGACGAAGCGCTGGCGGACGCGGTCAGGGCCGTCGCGCGGACCAACCAGGCGGTCCTCCTCGCCAATCATGGCCCGGTCACCGCCGGAAAATCGCTCGATGATGCCGTCTATAACGCAGAGGAACTCGAAGCGACGGCCCAATTGTTCCTGCTCCTCAACGGCATGAAGTCCAGTTTTCTTAACTCCGCTCAGGTCAAGCATCTCAATGAAGCGTTTCCGAGCTGATGACGACGACTTCGGCATTGTTGTAAGGGAAATCATCTTGCCTCAGCGTATTGCTCTGATACACGCGGTCACGGTTGCAATTTCGCCCATAGCGGAAGCCTTCAAGACGCACTGGCCCGAAGCGCGCACGGTGAACATCCTTGACGATTCCCTGAGCGACGATCGCCAAACGTCTTCGGAACTGACGCCGGACATGTTCTCGCGTTTCGACACTTTGACGCGCTATGCGATCGGCATCGGTTCGGCGGCAGTGCTGTTCACCTGCTGTGCATTCGGCGAGGCGATTGCTGCCGCCGGTTCGAAGGCTTCGGTGCCGGTGTTCAAGCCGAACGAAGCGATGTTCGAGACGGCGCTCGACGCAGGCGGCCGCATTGGTATGCTAGCGACCTTCGAGCCCGGTGTCGCCTCCATGAAACAGGAGTTCGACGAACTGACTCGTCAACGTGGCGTGGATGCCAGCCTCGAAACGATTTGCGTGCCGCGGGCAATGGCCGCGCTGAAAAATGGAGACGGCGACCTCCATGACGCCCTGCTCGTCGAAGCCGCCGCTAGCTTGAGACAATGCAACGCTGTCATGCTCGCGCATTTCTCCACTGCCCGAGCGCAGGCCCGCCTGTCGAAGTCGCTTGCATGTCCGGTGCTGGCCAGCCCGGCGAGCGCCGTTCTCAAGCTGAAATTGCGCTTCGCCGCCTCTGCGGCTGCGGCCTGAGAGACCATGGCATGGATATTCTGGTCCTTCCCGGAGATGGAATCGGCCCTGAAATCACCGATGCAACGATCGGTGTATTGGAGGCGGTGAATACCAAGTTCGATCTTGGCCTCAGACTCGACTTTGACGAAATCGGTTTCAAGGCGCTTGAGCGCGTCGGTACGACCTGTCCGGATTCGGTGCTCGACAGGGCGCGCAGGTCGGACGGAATACTTCTCGGACCGATCTCGCACCTCGACTATCCACCGCGAGACAAGGGCGGCATCAACGTATCGGCGGCATTCCGCGTGAAGCTCGACCTGTATGCAAATGTTCGTCCGGCTCGCTCCAGGCCTGGAATCGGTCACACCCGTGGCGACATGGATCTCGTGATAATGCGCGAGTGCACGGAGGGTTTCTATCCTGACCGCAACATGGCCGTTGGAACAGGCGAGTTCATGCCAACACCCGACATGGCCCTGTCGATACGCAAGATCACGGCGCCCGCGTGCGAGAGAATAGCCCGCCGCGCATTCGAACTTGCAAGGCGCAGACGTCGCAAGGTGACGGCAGTTCACAAGGCCAACAATTTCATTCTGTCCGATGGCCTGTTTCTGCGCGAAGTCCGTAAAGTGGCTGAGGAATTCCCGGACGTGCAGCTCGACGACGTGATTGTCGATGCTGCCGCGGCCCTTCTGGTTCGCGACCCAACGCGCTTCGACGTGATCTGCGCCACGAACTTTTATGCCGATATCTTGTCCGACCTTGCCTCTGAGCTCTCCGGCAGTCTTGGACTGGCCGGCGCCATCAACGCCGGCGATAGCCTTTGCGCAGCACAGGCCCAGCACGGCTCGGCACCGGACATCGCTGGCCGGGACCGCGCCAATCCGACATCGCTGATTCTATCTGCATCGATGCTCTTGCGCTGGATCGGAGAGAGGCGGCAACTCGAACGTTTCGTTGCGGCCAGCGATGCCATTGCGGACGCCGTCGATGCGGTACTTGCCGATCCGTCCAAGCGAACTGCTGATCTAGGCGGCTCGCTCGGAACCAAGGCCTATGGGTCAGTGGTGGCAGAAACTCTAACTGAAGCCGACGATAATAGAGCTGCTGGATGACTATCATCCGCTGCGAATACTCAAAGGAGGCACGCGTGTTTGTCGTCACCGTCGTATTTGGCGTGAAGGTCAACCATCGAGCCGCGTTCATGGAAGAGATGGTGGCCAACGCCAGGCAATCTCTGGAGAACGAGGCTGACTGCCACCAGTTCGACGTTTGCATAGCCGCTGACGATCCCACTCGCGTCTTTCTTTATGAGGTCTACGCGAACCGGGCGGCCTTCGAAAAGCACTTACAATCCGTTCATTTCATCCAATTTGATCGCACGGTCAGGGATTGGATCGCCAGCAAGGACGTCGAGATGTGGGATAAAACTAGTTGAGGAGCAACCGACCATGCGTGAATCGGCGCGGGAATCCGACCAGGCTCGGTGTTGCATCACTCCGATCAGAGTGGCAACGTGGCAACAGTAGGAGTGAACAGTTTTAGCTATTGAGCTATTGATGGCCAACGGCGGCATCGTCAGTAGCATGCAGCCGATCGGCAACGTCTGGGACTATGTTTGCCATGGAGAGCTTCGCTCGTCGATGAAGACTTGAGCTGCTGCCGGTTTGATGGACAGCTGGTTAAGCTAATCCCACCTTCCGCTCGAACTCAACCGGGCTGAGATACCCGATCGTCGAATGACGTCTGATGGCGTTGTAGAAGCGCTCGATGTAGTCGAACACATCTGCCTTGGCCTCGTTCCTGGTGCGATAGGTTTTGCGTGCTGTTCGCTCGGTCTTCAGCGACGAGAAGAAGCTCTCCATGGCAGCATTGTCCCACACGTTGCCCGATCTGCTCATGCTGCAGGCGATGCCGCTGTCGGCCATCAATCGCTGGAACTGCTCGCTGCTGTACTGACTGCCCTGATCGGAGCGGTGCAACAGCTCCCTTGGCTTGCCGCGCCTCCATACGGCCATCAGCAGGGCATCTGCGACCAGCTGCGCCGTCATCGTCGCGCTCATCGACCAGCCGACCACGCGGCGCGAGAACAGGTCGATCACGGCGGACACATAGAGCCAGCCCTCCGCGGTCCAGATGTAGGTGAAGTCGGCAATCACGCATGGTAGCGGGGGTCCGCTACATCGCGATACCCACTATCACTGCAGCCCTATTTTCTTATCGGAGGGCAGCCCAACTCGCTAAGCGGGACCTTGAATAGTCGCCAAAAGCCGCCGTTCATGCGCGGACCATCGCCCGAGATCTGCCCAAACCGGTATGGCGCAAATAGAATTGCGGGCCTGCAACGCTCGGTTCTTCCGATGGTTGAGCGGGCATTCGATGATTAACGGTGGAGCGTGGCCGTTGCCCTGCCCTCCAAACCTTAGGCATTGTCTGGTCTGACAGTTATCCTTTTAAATCACAGTTGATCGTTGCGCCCTCTCTTGCCCGCGTCGCATTCGTTCGCTTGGGTTCCCCTGCGGGGGCTTTTGAGCTGTCTGCCAATGGGCTCCGGAAGCATTGTGTGAAGGCTTTGTGCCCCTGCCGCCCCAAGGGCACTGGAACAAGGTGCATGCCGGGCAGAAGGTCAAGACCACTCCACTGCCGCTCCGACCGCCGGGGGCGTCGGATGAGATTACGATCGGTGCATGGGATTATCGAGAGTACAATAAGCGCCTCCTGGAGACCGAACTGGTGGCGCCGGTGTTCGAGGAGTCCATTGAGGTTCTGCGGGAGCGAGTTGCCCGCAATCTCGGCGTGGTCGTAGCGTCAAAAAATCTCTCGCCACCTCACGCAGCATTCCACCGCCAGGTAGAGGACGACGCTCGTCAAGCGACGCAATCGAGTTGGTATTCGTCACTCTTTGATGGTCCGCTTGAGAAGCGGCGTCTGCGCATCTTACAGGGCCTCTTCTACGGCCTGAGCCGGCTTGATTGTTCGGCTACGGTCTCCAGGGGCGAGAAACTTATACGATTTACATTGGTGTCGGCCAACAGAACGTGTCCGTCGCGATCGAGCGCGCAGCGACTAGGAAGAGAACTGCCGAAGGTAAGGACCTTGAGCGCCTCAAGTTTAGCATCCTTAGGGGTGCCGGCTCCGAAACCGAGCGTATTTCGTGGATGGATACTGAAGAACAACTGCATGAGATGCAGCTCAGCACAATCGCGATTGAGATCATCGTGGCAGGAGAGATGCAATACCGCGAACTGGATTGACGAGGAGGCATTTCGGCGCCGCGAGGAGATGAAGAAGAAGGCTATCCGGAAGCAGATAGAGCAAGAGAAGGCCGAGCGTGAGCGGCTCATCAGGCTTGAGGCCGCGAGATTGAAGCGGCTCACTGACAGCGCCGAGAATTACCATCGCGCGGAGACGATTAGGGCGTTTGTAGCATCGGTCATCAGCGTGTCTAAGGAGAGTGCAGATCCAGAACATATCGGACGCTGGAAGGAATGGGCGCTTCTTCAGGCTGATCAACTCGACCCGATTGCTACTGGACGGATTTGGGACGATGTGAAGGACAGCGTCAAGACAACATTGGGCTCGGAAGTACGACCCATGCGCACTCGCAGCCTTGGCACACCGCCGATGGCTTTGAGCGAAACTTCATCAACATCAGACAAATAAGATTTCGCCGTGTGCAGAAATCTACACTCGGCCGCTCTAGCTTTCTTTCGTTCGCTTCTTACGCGATTGTTACTTACAACCGCAGACGGGCGCCGGTCTGTGCGCTTGGGTCGATGACGAGCGCTGGTCCGAATTTAGCGTCGCGCCGGAATGCGTGGCAACAACAGATAGGAAGCATGATCACCACCGGTAGCGATCGTGCTTGTTCCAGCGAATACGACTGGGTCACGATTGATATGAAGAAATGGCCCCGATCCTTTGAACATACCTTCTGCTCCGGGCAGTTCCCAGTCTTTTCCTTGCACGGTGAGTGCCAGTTGGTAGTCCTTCGGCACCACAATGCTGGTAGCCCAGATCTCCACATCGACCTCGTAAAGATGACCTGGCGTCATGGGCTCGGCCGCAAGGTGCGCATGGAATGGCCGATGCTCGGTGGAGCGTTGCGGATCGATTGCCCGGTGCGACACGCGCAACCACCCCTGCGACACGGGCGCACGCGGTTCAACGGCGCCTTCGAACGTGACATCGCGTCCGCTCGGATCAAGCAAGCGCAATGTCGCAAACACGTCCATGTCTGCGGTCGACGACTTCACCCAGAGCTTAAGCTTTATCGGGCCGGTGAACTCGGTTTCCTCCGCGAAAACGGAGGTCTTGAACGTCAGCCCCGGTCCCATTGCCGGAAAAGAACTCTCCGCTGCCGGTGGCACTTTTCTATGGTCGATCAGGCTCTTCGCGGTGTCGAGATAATAGCGCTGCCATTGGGTGCCCTTGAGAGGCCATTCGGATTCGCCACGCCAGGTGAACCCATTGGGTCGCCGGATCGCAAGCTGCAGTGGAGGCTCGTTATCCCAAGCGTTGCTATCGCCCTTGAGAAAACGATTGAAGAAGCGCTTTTGCAGTGCAAGCGACTCTTCCGTGTAGAACGGCGCGTGATGGTCGCCGGCATGAATTCTCAACCACTTCGAGTTGCTCGCAGCAGCGAGGTAGCCTTCAATATTGCCGCGGCCATGCAGGCCCTGGCCACCCCAGTTTCCTACCGACAGTAGCGGCACCGTGATGCGAGCGCCGTTCGGGGTGCGCTCGCGATAGTATGCGTTATCTAGAGGCTGACTGCCCTCAGCGATCGACAAGCGATTGGCCTTCAGAAGCTCGGCCGGCAACGGAGCCCCTGTAGTTTTCTGTCCTGTGAGCGCATCCACATAGACGCTTTCCCCGTTGCCGTGCTGGACACTCAGGATCTGTCGCGCGAACCATACTCGCACAAACATGTTGCTCGGGATGCCGCCATGAAAGGCGCTGTCGCGATAATGATCGAAGGCACCTTCCCATGGAATGATCGCTGCTAGTCCCTCTGGCTGGCGCGCCGCCACCTGCCATTGATTGATCGCGTAATAGGACAGGCCAAGCAGCCCGACCTTGCCGCTGCTCCACGCTTGCCGTGCGGCCCAGGTAATCAGGGTTGCGTAGTCTTCGGTCTGACGAGCCGAGAGCGGATCGAGAAGGCCTGGCGAAGCGTTGCTACCTCGCGAGTCGGCATGGATGACCACGTAGCCATCGGGCACCCACCGCTCTGGATCGGGTGCCTCCCAACGGATAAAGCGGCATGACGACACCTTGCAGAGCCCGGGATTTTTTTCGAGCAACTTCTTCCAAGCGTCGCTGTATGCGGGCGAAGCGGCGTCCCTGGTGTCTTTGCCGTACGGTCCATGCAGCAATACGACTGGGAAGCGGCCTGCTTTGTCCGGTCGGTAGACATTGACTCGAAGTTTGAGGCCATCGGACATCTCGACTTCGACATTTTGCTCGAAGATCATCCCTGCGACGCCCGACTGGACGCGTTGGGCAACGACGGTCGTAGGCGTAACGACAAATCCGATCGCAAGCAAGAAAGCAACGCGAAGGTAACTTTTGAGCATATCGTTTCCTTTCTGTAGATTTTGTCTTGAGACAAACGTGTGTCAACACGGCCGACATTTGGCATTTGCCGCCGTCAGCTCAGACTCTTTGCGTAACACTCGACTAGTCTTCGTTGCCGGCGAGCGATCGTTAGCCTTGACGCCTGACGAAGCCGGTGACAGACACGTGGTCCCAAATGCCGGCTGCAAAGAACGGATCTGCCTTGTTGAAGGCCGTGACGTCTGCCAGGCTGGCAGCCTCGACGACCAGCAGGCTTCCGATCATGGTCGCGCCGTCTTCCGCAACCAACGGGCCGGACATGACGATCCGCACCCGATGAGGCTCGGTGTTCGACAGAAACGACTTGTGAGCGTCGTAGTTGTCTAGGCGCGTTTGCAACGCACCCTTCTTATCAATGGCATGTATTGCGAACAGCATGGGTACCTCGCGGGCGACCGCCCTCGAGGCGGCCGGCCATCTGCACGACCTTGCGATCAGGATTTGATATTCATCTTCTGCGCGTCGTCCCAGGTCGGGCACGCACGCTCTTCGAGCACCACGTCGAAAGCCTTGTAGTTGTCTTTGCTGATCACGGTGGGCCGCAACACGATCTCGGCAACCACGGGCTGATTGCGCAGCGAGCGGACAGCCACCATGGTGCTGATGCACCCTTGGGCGAAACCGTTGTAATCTCCCGTCGCGAGAAGTTTCCCGGCCTTGATCGCTTCGATCGCTTCCTTGGTGCCATTGATGCCGACGACAAGCGCCTTGCGATTGGCGCCGTCCAGCGCTTCGATAGCGCCGGTGGCCATCGCGTCGTTGGCTGCGAGCACTCCGTCAATCTGCGTGTGGGCCTGCATCAAGTTTTCCATGACCTGAAGCGCTGTCACCCGCTGATAGTTGCCGGGCTGAGACGCGAGCACCTTGATGCCGGACGCTTCCTTAATCGCATCATTGAAGCCTCGCACGCGATCCTGGCTGGTGAGCGCACCCTTGACGCCCTCTATGATGATGACGTTTCCTTTCCCGCCCATGCTCTTTACCAGATGACGAGCCGTCTCGAGACCGAGGCTGTAATCGTCAGCGCCGACGAACGAGACGAACTTCCCACCAGATGATTTGTCAGTGACATTGACGACAGGAATGCTTGCGGCGCTGATTTTCTCGATGCCGGGAACCATCGCCTTGTAGTCCACAGGCGTGAAGACGATTGCGTTAGGCTTCTTGACGACGACATCCTCGATCTGGCTCAGCTGTTCTGGGATGCTGTCGGGCTTGGTCGGAATGTAGTGCAGAGTCTTGGCTTTCAACGCCACCGCAGCCGCGTTTGCACCCGCACGTACGGCCTGGAAGAATGGATTGGTCTGGTTCTTGGTGAATACGGCAATCACCTCGTCGTCGGCGTTGGCCGCTGTTCCCGCCAAGCAGGCACCCCACACTACAACACCGAATAACAATGGCCTCTTCATGCTGCGTACTCCCCCTTTGTTTGACGTTTACAACAACCTGGTCATCGCCACGCGCGTCGCGTGGTGAGGTCGAGCCACACCGCACCGATCAGGATCAATCCCGTTACCAGCGGTTGCCAATTTGCACTGACGGCCAGAAGATTCATGCCATTCAGCACCAGCGTAAGCGTCAGCGCTCCAATGAACGTGCCGAAAACAGTGCCTACGCCGCCGAACAGCGATGTCCCTCCGATGAGGACCGCAGCAATGGCCGGCAACGTCATGGCTTCGCCAATGTCAGCTTCTGCGGAATTGAGGCGAGCGAGGAAGATGACGGACGCAAGGCCGGCCATCGTGCCGGACAGCACGTACACAAGCAGCAACCGACGTTCGACCGGAATTCCGGAGAGTCGCGCTGCCACCGGGTTCGCGCCGATCGTATAGATCTCCTGTCCCCATCGCGTCCGCTGGGCAAACAGGCTGCCCGCCGCCAGGAACAGCAGCATGAGAAAGAGCGGGATGGGAAATCCGAGAAAGTATCCGCTCCCGATCTGGCGAAGCGCAGCCGGAAAGCCGTGAATGGTCTCACCGGCCATGAACCAGTAGGTCACGCCGTGCAGGACCCAGAGCATGCCGTAGGTCGCGATGAAGGACGGAATGCGCAGCGCAGTGACCATCACCCCATTCAGGCAACCTACCGCAGCTCCACAAAACAGAGCCGTGCCGAAGCCAAGGCTCGTTGAGCCGGTTTGATGGACGACTGTGCCTGCAAGACAGGCCGAGAGCGCGACATTGGCCCCGACCGATAGATCCAGTCCCGCCGTTATCACGACGAGCGTGAGCCCTGCGGCAAGAAAAAACAGGAGACTGGCCTGTCGAAGGACATTCAGAATGTTACCAGTCGTAAGGAAAGAGTCAGTCGCGAACGTGAGCACAACCCCGATCAGGAATACGGACAGGAGGCGATAGAGTAGTTGCAACAGCTCCTCTGAAATGAACAGCGAGGTGTTAAGCAGGGCGCCCTTTGCAGTGGACGGGCGTGGAACGTCTGTCACGGGCGCCTCCGCATTCCGTCAATTAACAGGGCCACGATGACAAGCAGACCAATGCTCGCCACCTGAAGGGACGATGGCAAGGCGAGCAGGTTCAGGCCGTTGCGGAGCACACCGACGGCGACAACGCCCAGCAGCGTTCCAAACAGCCATCCCTGACCGCGCTCGAAAGACGTTCCGCCCACCGCGACTGCGGCGATCGCATCGAACTCCAACCCAAGTCCGGCGGTCGGATGCCCCGAGTTCATGCGCGCCGTAAGTAGGAGTCCTGCCAGGCCAGCCATGATCCCGCCCAACGCATAGACTGAAAGGAGAAGCCGTCGAAGCGGCAGCCCCGCAAAAAGCAGCGCGTCGCGGTTTCCGCCAAGCGCAAAGATGTAAGTGCCAAATCGTGTGTGATAGAGCAGCAGGTGGATAGCCCCGTAGACGCTGATCGCAACAAGAATGGGGGCCGGAACGCCAAATAGCGCGGCGGCATATGCATCGCGCAGGAACTGCGGTATTCCGACGACACTCTGACCATCGCTCACGATCAACGACAGCCCCTGGGCGATGCCCAGAGTGCCGAGTGTTGCAACAAAAGGTGGGATGCTGATGAACGCTACCAGCGTTCCATTCAAGACACCGAATGCCGCGCCAACCATAAAGGCTGCAAGGATTGTCAGCAAAACCGATTGCGTTGCAACGGAAACGACGGCAGCGACCAAGGACGCAAGGGTCAGAACCGCGCCCATGGAGAGATCCAATCCCTCCGTCATGATAATCAGCGTCATCGGAAGCGCGATTGTCAGAAGAATGGTCGCTTGAACGAAGACGTTGGAGACGTTCGCCGGGCTGAGAAATCCAGGCGCGGAAACGCTGAACAGCGCCACCAGTGAAACGGTGATCCAGGCAACGCCCGGCAATTGGGGCATCAACCGGCCGCCACGAGCCGCAGCTACCTCAGCCATGGTGCATCCCCAGCTTCACGATATTCGCTTCGGTCAACTCGCTACGCTGGAGTTGACCGACTATGCGCCCTTCCCGCATCACGTAGGCGCGGTCGCAGACATTGCAGATCTCCGACTGCTCGGAAGAAACCATCAAGATGCCTGTTCCGCTTGCGACCAGCCGATCGACAAGCGCAAAGATCTCGGCCTTCGCTCCGACATCGATTCCTCGCGTGGGCTCATCGAGCATGAAGAGTTTTGAATTGGCGTTTAGCCACTTCCCGAGCACGACCTTTTGCTGATTGCCTCCAGAAAGGACCCCTACCATTTGCCTCGCGTTCGGGGTCGCGATCCTCAACCGCTCGATAAGTTGCTGTGCGAGCGCATAGGCACGCCGGGGCGCGAACCAACCCGTGGGAAAAACTCTGGGAAGGCTGGCCAGCATTAAGTTCTCTGCGACCGATCGAGAAAGTGCCAGGCCCTCGACCTTGCGGCTCTCCGGGATAAGCGCCATGCCGTACTTCGTAGCCTCTTCGGGATTTCCCTTCATCTCCCGGCCCTCGAAAAGGACGCGACCACCGGCGATCGGATCCGCACCAAAGATTGCGCGGAGCACCTCAGTCCGGCCCGACCCGACCAGGCCGCAGAGGCCGACGATCTCGCCACGCCTGACCTCAAGGTTGATGCCGCTGATACCTGATGGCGCCGACAGCTGTTCAACTCTCAGCAGCACATCGCCAGTCGTGCTTGACGGCTCGCGCCTGTAAGACGCACTTACCGAACGTCCAACCATCATGCCAACCAGCGCGTCAGGCGACGTCTGGGACGGAATCACCTCCCCAACGCGGCGACCGTCGCGCAGGACCGTAATGCGATCGCCGAGAGCGAATACCTCCTCCATACGGTGCGAGATGTAGACAATAGCCACTCCATTCCGCTTGAGCTTTGCGATGAGAGCGAAGAGCTTCTGTGTTTCGCGCTCGGAGAGCGCCGCAGTCGGCTCGTCCATGACCAGAATACGTGCATTCTGGCTCACCGCTTTCGCGATCTCGACCATCTGTTGCTGAGCAACACCGAGTGATGCGACCGTGAGATTTGGATCAATATCGAAACCGATCGCCTCGAGTACTACGCGAGCCTGAGCGACAAGGTTTCGGCGCGAGATGGTGCCACGCACCTTGCCGGCCGGTTCACGGCCGAGAAATATGTTCTGAGCGATGGTCAGGTATGGGACGAGCGAGAACTCCTGGAATATCACGGCCACGCCGTGACAGCGGGCCTGATCTGCAGACGAGATCACGGTTTTCCTACCATCGACGATGAACTCACCTTCGTCTGGCAGGTATGCGCCACACAGGACCTTCATCAGGCTGGATTTGCCCGCGCCGTTCTCGCCGAGAAGCATGTGAACTTCGCCCGGCCGTATCGCGAATGACACGTCTTCCAAAGCTCGCACGCCGGGGAATGACTTGCTTATGCAACTCAGTTCGAGAACGGGCGGAACACCTGAATGGTTGACGACATCCGCTGTCATGGCTGGCCGAGCGAGGTTCATGATCAATCAGCCGCGTTCGTGACCGAAAATCTTGCCGGGGTTCAGTAGGCCTTCCGGGTCCAGAGACCTCTTGACGGCGCGCATGACATCGACTGCATCGCCACGCTCATGGGCGAGAAAATCAATCTTACCGATGCCCACGCCGTGCTCGCCCGTGCAAGTGCCGTCCATTCGGATCGCGCGTCTGATCATCTGCGCGTGAAACGACTTGGCCTTTGCGAGTTCGCCGGGGTCCTCGGGATCAATCAGTACAAGCATATGGAAGTTGCCGTCACCCACGTGGCCGACCACGGGAGCCAGCAGCCCCAGCGCATCGGCTTCCGTCCGCGTCTCAGTCACACATTCGGTCAATCGGGACAGCGGCACGCAGACATCGGTGACAAGAACTTCGGCGCCGGACCGCAGCGCTTTGGCCGCGTAAAGGGTTTGCTCGCGAGCGGCCCAGAGGCGGCTGCGCTCCTCCGGCCGTCGCGCCCATTGAAACTGAACTCCGCCGTTCTCTTCGGCGATGGTCTCCGCGATCTGGGATTGCTCGAATACGCCAGTCTCAGAGCCGTGAAACTCAAGGAAGAGCGTGGGCGTCTCCCGATAGCTCAATCCGCTGTATCGATTGACGCCTCGCATCATCATGTCGTCCAGGAGTTCAACCCTGGCGACGGGCACTGCCGATTGCATCAATCCAATCGCTGCGTCGACGGCGTTGGCGAGCGCGGGAAAGCTACAGACCGCGGAAACGATGGCTTCGGGCTGCGCGTACAGGCGGAGGGTCAACTCCGTGATGATTCCCAATGTGCCTTCGGCGCCGACGAACAACCGGGTGAGATCGTACCCCGCCGACGATTTTCTGGCCCTGCTGGCCGTGCGGATGACCTTTCCATCCGCCATGACCACTTCCAGACTTAGAACGTTGTCCCGCATCGTGCCGTAGCGCACGGCCATCGTGCCCGATGCGCGCGTCGAGGCCATGCCTCCGATCGACGCATCCGCACCGGGATCAATCGGAAAGAACAACCCGGTATCGCGCAGCTGGGCATTGAGCATCTTGCGCGTGATTCCCGGCTGAACGACGGCATCGAGATCCCGGGCGTGCACGTCGAGCAGCCGGTTCATGCGCGAGAGATCGACACAAACACCGCCCCTGGCTGCCGCTGCATTGCCTTCCAACGACGTTCCCGCTCCGAATGGAACGATGGGCACATCTGATCGTGCGCACGCGCGAACGATATCGCTCACCTCTTGCGTGGTTTCAGGAAATACCACCACGTCCGGCTGGAGCAGCGGATGGTAGGCTTCACTCCGACCGTGGTCTGCCAACACCGCGCGGTTCGACGTCGCACGAGCGCCGACGATTTCCTCCATCTGTTGGAGGATCGGCGCATGCGGCACAAGACTTCCCGTTACAGCTGTCATGGAAGCGCCTTCAGGGCGAAATCATAGGTCAGGTGGAAATAGGAGCGCTGCATGGTCCGACCGTCCGCCGCGATCCCCGGGCAGCAATGAGTAAACTCGCGGATCAAGCTGTCCTTGACCCCGAAGACGACGTCGGAATCCAGGTAGCGATCCCCGGCCACGAAGACATGCGTGACGAGTTGCTCATGACCGGGCGCGGCGATCATGAAGTGCACATGAGCTGGCCGCCAAGGATGTCGACCTTGGGCCTCAAGCATGGCGCCCACAGGGCCGTCATGCGGTACCGGGTACGGCGCTGGCTTGATCGACCAAAAATGAAAGCACCCCTGCGCGTCGGTTTTGAATCTCGCACGCAGCGCGAAATCCTGGAGCGCGTCCCAGCGCTGAACGTCATAGTAGCCGTCATCGTCGGAGTGCCAGACATCCACTGTCGCACCCGCTAGCGCTCGTCCACGCTCGTCCGTAACCGCGCCGGTGACCAGCATGGGGTCACCCGTCATACCGGAACTGATGTCGGCTCCCGCGGAGGCATCCGGCGCCTCCGGGACAAAGAATGGCCCGAGTACCGTCGTCTCTGTCGCATTCGCTCGTGCGCTATGATTGATCGCGTCGACGAGCATCGACACGCCCAGCGTGTCCGAAAGCAAAATGAACTCCTGGCGTTTGTCGGTGCAGGCCTGCCCGACAGCCGTCAGAAACTGGATCCCGCTCTCCCATTCCGCCTGACTCGGCCTTACCTCGCGTACAAAAGCGTGCAGGTGTCGCGTAAGCGCCTCGGATATTTGCTTCAGCCTGGGATTTGGGGCTGAGGCCATACGCGCGATGACGGCTTCGGTGATGGTTTGCTCGTTGAAATTCCTCATGCCGGACTTCTCGCTCAACTCGTCGCTTCACCAGTACCGGCAAGTCGCCGGACATGACCCACGGTCGCCATGAAGTCTTGGTCGCCGCGACCTTGCGCAATCAACTTTTGGTACGTTTTGCCGATCTCAGAGCCCAGATTGAGCGGCACACCCACCCCGCGACTCGCGGACAGGATGAGGTCGAGGTCTTTTGCCATTTGTCGGCACGAGAATGAGACGTCGGCGCTTGGCACCGCCAATGCGGCAGTCGAGTAGCGGACCATCGGCGACGCCACCGCGCTCTCATCAAGGACGCGCAAGGCGTCAGGCCACGACAGGCCACCCTTGGAAGCAAGCACAAGGCTTTCTGCCATCATCCCCGCCGACACCGCGATCATGAGATTCACGGCGAGTTTGGCAAAACGCGCTTGCTCATCCGTGCCTAGATACGTCTGCGATCGTGTAAATGATCGCAGCATCGGCTCGACCTTTTCAAACGTGTGGCGAGGACCAGACACGAAGCAAGTCAACTCGCCGGTATGCGCGATCCGCGCATTGCCGGAAAGCGGCACGCGCAGGTAGTCGATCCGCACAGCCGTGCTCATTTCGGCCAGAAGCGAAGAGAGTTCAACACTGATCGTGCTTGTCTCCACCCAAGCGGCGCCAGGAGAACACGCGCGCAGCAGGCCAGTCTCGCCGACCATGGCGGCTCGCAGGGCGTTGTCATCCGGCAGCGACGTGCAGACGATCTCTCGACCGGTCACCGTAGCATCTGCATTTTCAGCAACCTTGATGCCGGCCGCGCGCGCGGCTTCTACTCGCGCCTGATCCAGATCGAACCCAGCGACGTCGTACCCGGACGCAACGAGCCGCAGCGCAATGGGAAGGCCCATCTTGCCGAGTCCAATCCAAGCGATGTGGGTGCGCTTCATATGACCTCAGGATGCCGCAACGCGGGGCGGCTCGCCGTTCCAGGCACATGCGATCAGGTCGCGTATCGCGCCAAGCTCGAGCGCTCTCGGATTCCAGTACGAATTTTGCATGGCAGCATCTGCAGCCTTGTCGATGCCGGATTCGGGCATGCCCAAGTCCTTGAGGGCACGCGGCACCCCGAGCTTTTGCCCAAGGGAAAAGAGGCCTTGCGCGGCGTCATTTGTGTTCGTGGCCCCCGCGATCGCGCACATCGCATCCGGGATGGCCGGAGCGTTGTAAGCGATGGCGTGGGGTAGGATGATCGCGTGCGTTTCTGCGTGCGGAAGGTCAAACAGACCACCCAGCACATGGCAAAGCTTGTGATGCAATGCCATGCCGACCTCGCCAAGACATGTGCCGCACAGCCAGGCACCATATAGCGCGCATGCGCGAGCCGCCCTATTGTCGGGGTTCGCCACGACATCCGGCAGCGCAGTGGCTAGGGTCCGGATGCCTTCGATAGCCAGCAAGGTTGTCTTTGGGCTGCGGTCGCGCGCGTAGATCGCTTCACATGCATGGGCGATCGCATTCATGCCGGACGCGCCCGACAGCGCCGGCGGCAGCGATAACGTCAAGTCGACATCGTAGATCACGACGTCAGGCGCGATTCGCGCGTCTACCCGTGTTGTCTTCCCGCCGCCCTCCGTCTCGCCCAGGATCGGCGTCATCTCCGATCCTGCATAAGTTGTTGGAATGCATACGTGACGCACCCCCGTGCGGATAGCGAGCGCCTTTCCAAGCCCAGTGGCAGAACCGCCGCCGAGCGAGATCGCGCAATCAGCTCGACTCTGGCGCAACATCTTGGATACGTCCTCCGTGACGTGCACCGGCGTGTGCATCACCGCACCACAAAAGAGCCCTGCGAATGCGGGTCCGAGCGCGTCCGCAACCGCCCTACCCTGCACTTTCTGCTGCGGAGCCGTGAGTACGAACGCGGCCCGACAGTTGAGCTTTTGCACTTCTCGCGCGACCGCGGAGATCGTGCCGCTACCGAACAACACGCGCACGGGACTACCTTGATAGACAAAGTCTTCGATCATCGCGTTTTCTATGGCGGTCAGGCGACACCCGATCGAGTTGACCGGCTTGCGTTGAGGTCGGCGATGCAGCCGGTGTCGGTGCATCGCACTCACATGTCGCGACCTACAGGCCCTTGATACCGCCCTTGTCGACGACCCCTCGCCAGAACTTGAGGTCGCGCTCGATCACCTTTGCAAAGTCGGCCGCGTCGCCCGTCCCCGGCTCGAAATAGTCGGCTTTGGTGTGGTTGAGAAACTCCGGATCCTTGCGGACCTCCGTCATGGCGTCGGACAGCTTTTTCACGATATCCGCCGGCGACTTGGGAGGTAGCAACATGCCGATCCAGACGAAGCTGTCGGTGTCCCTTAGTCCCGCCTCTGAAAGCGTGGGAATGTCTTTGGGCATGCTCGGCATCCGAGCAGTCAACGCGAACTGCTTGACTTTCCCCGCCTCGATAAACGGTCGGCCCGTTCCGAGATTGTCGAACATGAAATCGATCTGTCCTGCGATGAGCGCAGTCATTGCGGGTGCCAAGCCCTGGAATGGGATATGCGTCGATTTGAATCCGCCGGCGCCGTTCAACAGCTCGCCCATGTAGTGCCCGCATCCACCGATGCCCGGGCTTCCATAGTTGAGCTTTCCGTCGTTCTTCTTCGCGTACTCGACGAACTCAGCCACTGTGTTGGCAGGCACATCTGGACGCGAGACCAGGAGGCCGGGATAGCGCACGATCTCCGACAGCGGCGTGAAATCCGCCAGCGGATCGAACGGCCTGGATGGGCTGAGCAGCGGACCGCACACATGGCCGCTGCTGGCGCTGACAAGAATGTTGTAGCCATCGGGCGGCGACGCCGAAACCAGCTTGGATCCGATCGCTCCGGTGGCACCAGGCTTGTTCTCGACGATGACCGGCACGCCGAGACGCTTGCTGAGCAACGGCGCGACAACGCGCGCATACTTGTCCGTTGGGCCTGCAGGAGGGAACGGAACGATCAGCTTGATGGCCCGCTCCGGGAATGCGGCTTGCGCTGAACCGGCCCCCAGCGGGGCGATAAGGGAAAGCACGACTACGCTAGCGATCCGCTGCCAAATTTGCACAGCAAGCCTCCTGTTCCTAGACGGCGACGTCTCCGCCGCTCTACTTTTCTCCAATATCCTGTACGGTTGATTTCAGGATACCGCGCGTTTGTGCGTTAAAACAAGCAACCAATAACTGCTCCAATACCAAGAGTCAATGAGATTTGTACGATCGTACAGTTTTGTAGTCGTCATGCATCTAGTGCATTGCACGCAAAAATGGGCTAGAATCAAGCAAATGATCGGGTGCCCAATGAAGAATCTATCCCCCACCCAAGACAGGCCCTCGACGGGCACAAAAGCCGGTGATGCCACCCGAGAACGCATCCTCGATTCGGCGGAGGAGCTCTTTGCCCTTCGGGGCTATGACGGAACGTCCATGCGCGACGTCGCAGTACATTCCGGCGATCAGGTCGCGCTTGTGACCTATCATTTCAAGACGAAGGATCTGCTCTTCGATCGCGTCGTGGGACGGCGTGCCGTCCACCTGGCCTATGCTCGAATACAGATGCTCGACGCTGCACGCCAGGAGGCCGACGGTCAAGCGATTGCAATCCGCAAACTGGTCGAAGGATACGTATGGCCGTTCGTCGAGCGAAGCGATCGTGGCGGCAAGAAATGGAAATATTACCTGCAACTTTGCGCGAGACTGGCGAACTCCCCCCAGTGGGCTGAAGTGATCAGCAAGCACTACGATTCAGTCGCGCGGCAGTTTCTCGTTGAATTCAGAAGATCGGTTCCGGATGTAGCCGAAGCTGAGGTCTATCACGCATTTACATTCATGGTCGGCACCATGGTTGCCACTGTTGCCGAAGCAGGCAGGGTCGAACGCCTATCGAATGGGAAGATATCGCCCCCCGATCTCGAGAGCGTATTCGATGTGATGCTCCCATTTCTCGAGGCGGGCTTCATGTCGCTCGCCGCGAAACATCTGTCCAAGATCAGGGTCAAATCGCGCTAAACACTACGGAGAAGCTCGGCGACGCGATCGGTCATGTGGCCAAGCGCGGTGGCGGAATTGTCCAAGTGACAATGCTGTTCGCCCCTCTTCGGCCGAATAAATTATGCAACTCTTTCGATCGGGCATTCACCGCGCCATCAATGACCCGATGAGCTTGGGCCACTGGAACCTGCATGTCGGCGGCACCGTGAAAAACGAGGAGATGACACTTAAACTTGTGCAGCACATTTTGAAGCGAGAACTTGGCAAGACGATCGAATAGATCTCGAAGAGATGACGCTCCCATGAGCCAAAACATTGTCCGAGGGTCCGGACCGTTCAGGCCGGAAGGGGCACCGGAGGGCTTGCCGTCGGCCGGCGGCGTCGGAAGTAGGATGCTGTGGAGCGCCCCCCAAGCGAGACAAACACGAAATCTGGGATCCAACGCTGCGGCGCGCAACGTCCGATAGCCGCCGAAGCTGCAGCCGACGGACGCTACGCGATCCGGATCGACGTCTGCTCGCGAAAGAACATAGTCCAGCGCCGGTTTGGCGAAGCGCTCCGTCTCCGGCTCCATATGGACGCTCTTGTGAAATCGCCGAACCGGAGCCCGGCAATCAAAGAGCAAAACGGATACGCCCGTCGATTGAGCTCTCGCACAAGCCCAACCTGCCAGAACCACTCCATCGACGAATGGAGCCCGTTGAAGCACACCGCTGCTGGACGACGGTCCGCTCCGGGTGCCGGCCAGAACATGCCCTCGAACTGTTGATCTCCGTAGGCAATGGAAACGGGCTCATAGCGCTTGTTCCATCGCCAGCAAGCAAAGCTCCCTCCCCCGGTCAAATGTCTTGTGTTTCTCCGGGCTTAGCAGCATTAACCATTCGGCAAAACTGACGAGAACGGACGCGCGCCTGAAGATCTCACCGGCAGTCGCCCTACGGCCTTCGTCACGAAACCTTGCAGCAACGCAAGCAAGACGCTCTCCCTCCGCAGCCCAGCCGCCACACCAGATCGGGGTCGCAGCGAACATCGCTTCGGCCAAGTCGCCCGGCGCTTTCCGTCAAACAGAAGTGGCGCAATGCGTTTCGCACTTTCAAATCGTTCGCGATGTGCATCAACGTGCGCCAGATACGGCCGCATGCGCGCTCGACATCACCCATGGCGGCACCTGACGAGACCGCCATGTGAGCGCTGAAATTCATCCAGTAAGTCGGAGTCGAAAACGGGATTAGTTCGAACACTGAAGAATCCTTCTCCGTTTGGGGTCGCGCGCCCGCGCAAGTTTTATGCAATATATTTGGACGTATGTACCGCTTCGATTTATCTAATCTCCACAGACGGTGCGCGGCAGATTTCAGTTCTCGTCACACGGCAGTTGAAGATATTTTTGTACGATTGTACAATATTCTTTCATCGCTGGATCGATCTCCCAATCCAATGATCCTGCCCTGCACCGGCATTGGACCACCAGCTTGCTCCCGTTTGCTTGAAACGGGGAGCTTTTTCTCTGTCCGGATCAGCAGTCACGCCCGCGTTGCAACACCTCGCGAGCCCTTCATGCGCGCATTGTTCGCGGCGGACACGGTGCCAAGGACATTCGCAATCCAATCTGCCATGTAGTCCGTTGCAAGACTCATGTTCCCTATGCTGCAGTGCTGTTCACCGCCTTCCGCCCGGCTGTGGATCTTCAGTTCGCGGCGGGGGCTGTTGACGCAATCATTGTAGGTCGAAACGGCCGCCTCGACGGGGACCTGGCGATCCTCCTCGCCGTGAGAGATGAGTATTGGCACCCGGATGCGGTCGAGAATTCCCTTGAGAGTGAAGCGATCTGCGATTGGAAGGCATGCCTCGGTCGAATCAACGCCAAACACCCACTGAACATGCTCAAAAAAATGCGGCACAGACTTCTGGGTGCCGCCTCCCTCTACTCGGAGACGAAACCTAGTAGCCCAATCATAGTTGGCTCCCCAAGCAACGCAGCATTTGAACCGCGATTCGAAAGCGGCGGCTCTCGGCGCGTGGTGCCCGCCGAGACTGAGCGCGATCATGCCGATACGATCGGGATCAACTTCCGATCGCGTCTCAAGGTAGTCGAGGCAGGCTGCGGCGGGAACTTCTGCTTCGGCAAAGTTGTGCAGATCATACTTGCGCAACGCTTCGCCGACGCCAGGATTGTCGACAATAAGGGTTGCTACGCCACGCTGGGAAAGCGCTGCCGGGAAGCCAGAAAGGAACAGGAACTCCTTGACGCCGTCCAAGCCGTTGAAATGCACCATGCACGGCGCGGGGTTCGCGCCGCGCGCTCGCACGAAGAGCGCCGGCAACACAGATCCCTTGTAAGGCACCAACACCCGCTCGCAATTCACCTGTCCAAGCTCCAGGTATTTGGCGAAGCACTGGAGCAGGCGATCGTAGGCAGCCCTGCGTGGCGGGTAGTGATGCTCCGGCATCCGCTCGCCGGTGATGTACATGATCGTGGCACGACGGTACTTCTCGGCCGCCGACAGAAGGCGGCCAGCGGCCTCATCCTCCTTCGCAGTTCTCTCGAGCTTTTGTGCCGCTTCAATCCAGACTTCAAAGAACGCACGCGCAGGATCACCTCCTGCAGGCGGACCGCAGTCGCGAAGTGGCCGGCACGCCCGGTCGATCTCGTCCATGTTGGCACCCATGTCGAGCGCCATCGATAGCGACAAATTCCAGGTGTATTCCGTGAAGTATTCGAGCACGCGGGTCACTCCTCGCCGTCTACACGCCTTGAGCGCGAGAAAGCCTCTGGCCTCGTTGTTTCCTGCTTCCGCCTCAGGCTGCGGCGGCCCGCTCCTTGACGCCGATCGCGACCAGGTGCTTGCGGACAAAATCTGCTGCAGCGCCGCCGGCGATCTGCAGATGGCTCTGCTGCGAATAGAGGCTCATGTGCGATACGTGCGGAATCACCACCAGCTCCTTCTGTCGGGACGGGATCGCGTTGAAAGCCTTGATTTCCTGATCCCAGAGAGTGATCTCGTCACCCTCCGCCACGACCATCAGCGTCGGGGTGTTGTAGATGCGCTCGGCGCACGGAAAGACATTGTAGCTCAGCAGCATTTCAGTTGAAGAAATGGTGCTCCAGTGCTCGTGGAGCGGCGCCTCTCGCTGCTTGATATCGTGAAACACTTCGTGGATCAGCGGGAACGGCCATGTCGACAGTTCCTCGAACGGAGTTCGTGACGACATCGGCATGCGTCCGCCGGCGTCTCCCTTCTGCGCGCGGGCGACACGGTCCGCCTGAAGCGCCGCCTGCAACTCATTGAACCGCGCCGAACCGTGAACACGGCGCATGTTTTCGTACCCGTCGACCACCGGAATATTGGAAATGATGCACTTGACGCGGGCGTCGGCAGCTCCGACCGCCAGAACATGACCGCCCGCGTAGGAAATGCCCCAGATGCCGATCCGGTTCGGATCGATCTCCGGCAGCGTGCCGGCGAAGGTAACTGCGCTCTTGAAATCCTCGATCTGCCTGTTCGGATCAATGAGCTGCCGCGGCTCTCCATCACTCGCGCCGCAATGGCGATAGTCGAACATCAGGACCGCCGCGCCGGCGGCGACGATCGCTTTGGCGTAGTGAGGCATTACGATTTCTTTGACGTAGCACCACCCGCCTCCCATTACGATCACGGGCACCGGCGCCTTCGCATCGCCCGGCAAGATAAGCGTGCCTCGGACCCGGGTGTCCTCACTCCGGAAAGCGACGTCTTTCTGCATCACCGTCTCCAGCCGATAGAGATACCTGTACAGTTGATCAACTATCTCGCGCGATATTGGCTGTCAATGGACCTGGGTGGAGAGCGAAGACGAGAGAGTTGCAGTCTCGCCGATCCAGTCCTGCTATGAGTTGGTCCTCGCTCAAACGGGATTAAGACCCGTTCGCTTTGGTCAAGGACTTGCCGGACCCGTGGTGCGGTTTCAGGGGACCCAGTTTCAGTGGCTCATCGACGGACGACGAAGTTCTGGAAGGACGCAGCACCTTCCCGCCTGCGCTGCTAGCTAGTCGATTTGCATTGCAACCTGTACGAGTGTACAAGCTGCGTTGTGTCTGGTGTGTCGGTTGATCTGAAATTAGAAACAGTCGAACCCTTTACTTATGACCGAGGGCAAGCTTACCGCGCTCGCTACCGCCGTCGAACTGCGGCATTTTCGCTTTGCGGTAGCTTCTGCCGATCATGGTAGCTTCCGCCGCGCCGCAGAGGCATTGCGTGTCCGGCAGTCGACGCTCAGCCGCGCTATCCGCGAGCTCGAGGAGTTGATCGGAGCCGATGTTTTCAAGCGATCCAGTGGAGGGGTAACGCCAACGCCAATCGGTCGCAGCATTTTGCGCGCCGCTGGAACAATACTTGAGGAACTGGACGCGCTAATCGCGATGGCAAGGTCGGACAGTAATAGCGCCGCTGGTCAACTTGCGATTGGGTTTTGCACCTCACTTTCGGCTGGAAATCTCAGGGCAACGTTGTTGGAGTTCAAGGAGAAGTATCCGCACGTCGCACTTTCAACTGCCGAAAAGTCCCGTATTCGTCTGGCCCGTATGCTCCGCAATGGTGCCTTGGACATCATTGTGGTGACAGACGATGCTTCTCTACGAGACTGCAAGTCGTTGCCTCTTTGGAGTGAACGTATCCTTGTTGCTTTACCCACGGAACATGAATTGACAGGTCGCGATGCGCTGTATTGGACCGATCTAAGAGATCAAACCATTTTACTTAGCCAGTACGATCCGGGCCGTGAACTTGAGGAAATCTTGCGCTCAAAGCTGGTCTTGCCAACGGATTGCCCCAAGATCGAAAATCACGATGTTAGCCGGGGTGCCATTAAAGCACTCGTCAGCATGAGAATCGGAATCAGTCTGATCCTAGAGTCGGACCTTGGGGCTAATCTCCCTAGCCCAATCTACCGAGAACTGCGCGATGGAACCGGTCCAAGCCGCATAGGATTTTCAGCGTTCTGGCGGTCCGCCAATGAGAATCCTACGCTTGCGGCTTTCTTGACACTACTCCGCGAGCGCTATCCCTCCCCCAACGCTGACGTCTGAGCTTTTCGGAGCGATCTGAACGCGCGATCTGTTGCCATGAAGCGTTCTAGCATGGGCGCAATTAGTTTTGAGGGCTCGGTTTCTGCTTTCCCGTACTCTCTTGCCAGCGCCTGTGCATACGCAACAAGGTCGCGATGAACGTTGGCAGGCATTTCTACCGTGATCCTCACCGGCTTGTCATCACCGAGCGCGCCAAGTTTGAGTTTTGTCATGCGCGCCTCAGGACCTATATGGTTGTAATACAAGGTCGCGATTCACTATTACGCGCACGGGAAAGCCCGGCCTGATCCTAAGCGTCGGTTGAATGTTCAAGTTTCGCCGGACAATCTGCTGTCCGGTCTGATTGAGCGAGTCGCTCCCCCCTCGTCTAAGCGCGCGAACGATATCGTCTTCCGTTCCACTTGATCCGAGTTGTGTCCCAACGCTGAGCAGCGTCGACAGCAGCGCCGCCTTGAACAGCTCGCCCCAGTGGTTGTCAACCTCGTTCTCCAGGCCTGCATAGCCGGACGAGTCGGCGCCAGGTTGCCGCTCAACCACGATGGACCGTCCGTTCGGCATGATCAGACGAGTCCAGACCAGGAGGATCCGCTTTTGTCCGAACGCGATTTGGCTATCATAAAGTCCTATCAATCTTGCTCCCTGCGGAATTAGCAGCGATCGCCCGGTTGGCGAATCGTACACGCTCTCGGTAACCTGAGCTGTGACTTGCCCCGGTAAATCGGATCGAATGCCCGTGATCAGCGCCGCCGGAATCACGGCGCCGGCCTGCACGACATAAGGCGACGCCGGACGCGCTAGACGGTCAGGACTTGTAGTTCGCCGGTCGACGGGCGCATTGACAAAGGCAAGCTTACGGTCTTGTCCATTCTGAACAAAGGCCTCATCGGACGACAACCCGGCCGTAGCGCTACTTTCGGACGATGACGATGGAACGGGTTGCGGGCGCACATTGGTCGAAGCAAAGACCTTGCTGGTACGCGCCGCTTCCGTTTCCTGATTTGCTCGCTGCTGCTCAGCATCGATGGCAATTTGCGGCGATTGCGTTTGCGCTGCGACAATCGGTCGTCCAAGATCGCCGGGCAGCGGAGGCCCCAATCGCGGCACATCGCGCGGAACGCCAGAATAGTCCTTCGGCAGAGCGGACAGTCCATCGGCAACATTGCGATGATCCGTGCTGTGCAGATCTTCAGGCTTCGAAGTCAGTGATCGATTGTTCTGCAAAGCCCAGAAGGCAGATCCTGAGATCAGGATTGCAGCAGTAGCGACGCCCCCGGCCAACACCTTCCGAGACATCCTCGTTACGCGAGGCCGCTCCGGCCGGAGACGCAACGACTGCGCGATCTCTTCAGAGGATGGCGAAGTTTCGGAGTTCGGATTGTCGCTCGGCTGTTCATTGTTAGTCACGAGGTCCTCCCATCGCTTCTGATAATCCGCACCTTCTGCTGCTTCTCGCTACCGAGCCGGAGCTCGGCCGCGCCGAACAGACGGTCAACGATCAGGAAGTTTTTGTAGGTACGGTAGTTGACAATTTCGGCCTTGCCGTCGCCTCCAATGACGAACAGCGGCGGCATTTCGCCCTGCGCGACACCGGGAGAAAACTCGATATAGACCTTGCGGCCGTCGTCGTAGGCGTTGACCGGCCGCCAAGGCGGACTGTCACCCTCGATGGTGTAGCGGTGGCGTCTCAGCGATTTGTCAGGAATGAACGGAACCGGAGGCCTATTCCGCTCGGCCACAGTTCGAGTCGCGGGATAGAACCAGGCCACGGACGGCATGTAGGGCCTTTCGCGCGAACGCAACTCGATGAGGTAGGTCCGCCGGTCCGTGTTGACGACGAGATTGGTTTCGATCCCCGAGCGGGTCGGCTTGACCATGATGTGAACACGCCGGAGATCGCCGCTACCACTTTCCGTATCCCCGACCACCCAGCGCACGGTATCGCCGGCCGCGACGGGTCCTGATCCGATGAGCTGCTCGCCCGGCTCGAGCGCGATATCGGTGATTTGTCCCGGAGAGGCATAGATCTGGTAGAGCGCGCCCGGGCTATAGGGGAAGATCTGGACCGCGTTGAAATATCCCGTCTGCCGAGGTTCTACGCGTGCTGCATCGTTTGCAGTTTCGATGCGGCTGATCGGCTCCTTGGCTTCTGCAACGCCTTTCTTGCCACCTCGGCTCGGCACCCATGACGGCGGAACATGCAGGGGGCGCGGACGATCGTCCGCGAGCGCCGGCGGGTCGGGAAGCGGCGGAATGTCGTCATCGTACCTGATCTGCGGCGGCTTGAACGTCGTGCAGCCGCTGAGCGCGATCATGCAAACCAGCAAAGTCGGCCGCATGGAAAGCCGCAGGTACGGATTCACTTGCCTGAACACTGAACGTTTCACTGTCCGATCTCCTTGGACCAGCTGATGGCATTGACGTAGACCCCGAGCGGATTCTTGCGCAGGCGATCTGCGTTGCGAGGTGTTTCGATGACGATCGAGAGGATGGCGCTCCAGCGCTCGCTGGCGGCGAGTTGCCCGTTCTCATAGCGCCGCTCGATCCACGCGATCCGAAAGCTCTCGGGCGACGCGCGGATGACGCTCGAGACCTCCACGGACATCTGCAGCTTGCCGAGCTTGGCGAAGGGATCGTTGACGCGCGCGTAGTCGTTCAGCGCGGTTGCGCCACGATCCGTCGTAAAATCGTAGGCGCGGAGCCAATTTTGGCGAAGGACGATCGCGTCCGCCGGCAAACTGCGCACGTCTTCGATGAAACGCGCGAGATGGAATGCGATCTGCGGATCGGTTGGCTGATAGAACGGATTCGCCGGCGCGACAGTCTGCGCTTGACCAAGGCGGTCGACTTCGACCACCCATGGCGTGATTGTGCCCTGCGTCGATTGCCAGACGAGGCTGAAGGCCAGCCCGGCCGCAAGCGTCAAACAGCCGAAGGCCATCAAGCGCCAATTCCTGGCTTGAACGCGCGCGGAGCCGATGCGATCGTCCCAAACTTGCGCGGCCTTTTGATACGGCGTTACCGGTTGTGGTGTTCGCCCATAGTGGGCATGCGGTCGCCTGAACATCAGCGATCTCCTGGCATGATTGACTGGAACGAGGACGGGCCCGACGATGAGGGCACGGGTGAATGATGGCCGTCCGGCGCAGAGGCACCGGTGACGCTGGCAGCCCTTGCACTGCCTGCGCCGAACCGCGACGCCACCGAGCTGAAGAATGTCGGGAAGCGTATGGGTGAGATGGACCGCCGTCAGCTGAACGCCTTGCCGATCGAAGCGGCGCACGAGAATTGCGCTGGACGGGACAAAACCGTCGGTCTTCCGGCCATAGCTTAGCTGCTGCGACGGCTGCGCTGCTATGGTTGCAAAAAATGCCATGAGGCCAAGCGTGATGAGACGCTGTTTCTCGGCCTGAACTCGTGGATCGCTCGGTACGACGTTAGGCGACTGCCCGAACCGGTCCTCAACGACGCCAAAGCGACAACGAGCTAGACCTTGAGACGTCATTGCTTGCCGTCCGACAGATCAACAGAGGCCCCACCCCCACCGCGATCTCCTGAGCGAAGCGCATGCGTTGCGGCTGAGGCTCCGTGGCTCATGGTTTGCGCACGCTTCATGCGGCGTGCCCAGGCAGGCGGTCCGTCGGTGGATACAGGCGCTGCAGCTCCTCCATCGCCTGCTGCAGCGGCGGTCGAGCCCGATGCAATCCTCCGCAGCGGGCTTGGTGCGACTGCCCCGCTCTCCGCTACGGCTGAGGAAGCACTGGTCCGAGCAAGGTTGGCCGCTCCGCGTGTCAGCGCCGAGCCACCGCGGGCCGCTGCGGCCGCCGCCCCACCCGCCATGCCGGCGCCGGTCGCCGCGAGAGCGCCTCCGGCGACGGCAACACCACCTGCGACAACACCCGTTCCGATTGCCGCGCCCGCCCCCAGTTGAGGACCACCGGAGACAATGCCGTTGGCGATACCAGGCCCGAATATGCCAAGACCGAGCAGCGACAGTGCGCCCAGCACCAGCGCCATGGCATCTTCAACCGTCGGCTGATTGCCGCCAAAGCCCGACGTGAACTGAGCAAACAAGGTCGAGCCGATGCCGACGATGACGGCCAGCACCAAAACCTTGACACCAGATGAAATGACGTTGCCGAGCACGCGTTCCGCTGCGAACGCCGTCTGGCCGAACAGGCCGAAAGGGATGAGCACAAAGCCCGCAAGTGTTGTCAGCTTGAACTCGATCAGCGTGACAAACAGCTGGATCGCGAGGATGAAGAATGCGAGCAGCACCATCACCCAGGCGAACAGCAGCACAACGATCTGGATGAAGTTTTCGAAGAAGCTGATGTAGCCCATCAGGCCTGAAATGGCCTCGAGGATCGGCCGCCCGGCGTCGAGGCCCACCTGGGCGATCCGTCCGGGGCGCAGGAAGTCGGCCGGCGACAGGCCCGTTCCAGACGCTGTCAGTCCGAGACCTGCAAAGCTCTCGAAAACAATACGGGCCAGAGTGTTCCAGTTGCCGATCAGATAGGCGAACACACCGACGAACAGCGTCTTCTTGACGAGGCGCGCGATGATGTCCTCGTCGGTGCCCCAGGACCAAAACAACGCGGCTAGCGTGAGATCGATCGCAACCAAGGTGGTGGCGAGGAAAGCCACCTCGCCACTCAGCAGACCAAAGCCTGAATCGATGTAGCGGGTAAACGTTTCCAGGAATCGGTCGATAACGCCCGTGCCCCCCATTGGCTTACTCGCTCTCCAGAGGCGCGATTGGCGGATAGCCCTTCGGTAGACGACCCTGGTCTTTGATCGACGGAGGCGTCGATACCTGGCCGTTCCCCGCGCCAGTGTTCGGCGTCGTAGTTTGAGTGCTTTTTCCACCGAGGAAGCGGCTACGGTTCTCCGACCAGACGCGACGGCATTCATCGAGCGCAGCTGTCTGCTCTGAGGTCACCGTTCGGCACTGTTCGAGCCTTGCTTTAAGCGGATCGAAATCCTTGGACGCGGGCGATTCAGTCGAGGCCTGATCCTCGCCGCGGCGGAGTTCGATCGCGCAGGCGGCGACCGAAAGGACGACAGCCGCCGCCATCGCGATAACCGGCAGCCGGCCTAACCCGAAACGACCGCCCATCAGTGGAACATCCGCACGCTGGAGGATTGGTAGCCTTGGCCGGGTGCCAGGAAGCGGCGAAGCCGTTCGCGTCCCTGATCCTGTGCAGATGTCCGCTGAGAGGCTTCAAGGTTTTGAGCCCTGCCCTGCGCGGCCACAGACGCAATCAGATCCGCGAGTTGCTGGGCTTGCAGGGCCAGAATCTGGTTGCCGGCCTGGCTAACCTGCAAGGCGCCGGTTGCCCCTTGGCTGGCACCAACCAGCGCGGAAATCTGGGTGCGACTGGTCTCAAGATTGCCCACCACGGTGGCCTGGACGCGCATCGAATCCTGCAAGCCAGCCATCGAATTCTGCCAGCGCGCCTGTGCGTTGATCATAAGCGCCTGATCGGACTGGCTGGATGATGCGGGGCCGTAGCTCGTCGAGAACGCCCGATCGATCTCCAGAACGTCGTAGGCAATGCGTTGCGCCTGAGCCAGAAGCTGCTGTGTCTGCTGGATCGATTGCTGAAGCTGCTGCAGCGATGAGTATGGCAGGCTCGCCAAATTGCTTGCCTGGTTGACCAGCATCTGCGCTTCGTTCTGCAGCGAGGTAATCTGGTTGTTGATCTGCTGCAGCGCGCGCGCTGCCGTCAGCAGATTCTGGGCATAGTTGTTGGGATCGAAGACGATCAGCTGTGCCGAGCTGGGTAAGGCCGTGCACGCAACAGCAGCAACAATCGCACTGGCTGCCGCCAGCCTTCGAATTGCGATCATGATAAGTCGCCCCGGATGAGGTTTGGAATGAGATCCGATGCCCAGGCGACACCGCGGGCAGCCAGCCATCCGCTGACGAAGGCTTCGCGACCGTGCTCGGCGAGCACGCGCTCGATCAAAGCCTGATCGGTCTTCGCTGAGGCTGCGGCGATTGCCAGCGCGACCTCACCAAGGTTCAACTCAAACAGACGGTTGCCGCGGCGGGATTGGCAGTAGTAGTCGCGCTTCGGCGTCGCGCGGGCGAGGATCTCGATCTGACGGTCGTTCAGGCCGAAGCGCCGGTAGATCGCTGCAATCTGCGGCTCGATCGCGCGCTCGTTCGGCAAGAAAAGACGCGTTGGACAGCTCTCGATGATCGCCGGCGCGATGGCCGAGCCGTCGATATCCGATAGCGATTGAGTGGCAAAGACAACCGAAGCGTTCTTCTTGCGCAACGTTTTCAGCCATTCGCGCAGCTGGCCGGCGAACCCGGTGTCATCAAGGGCGAGCCATCCCTCATCGACAATGAGAAGCGTCGGCCGGCCATCGAGCCGCGCCTCGATCCGATGAAAGAGATAGGCAAGTACAGCCGGCGCCGCCGCTGTACCAATGAGCAATTCTGTCTCGAAGGCTTGCACGGAAGCCTGGCCCAGTCGCTCGCCATCGGCATCCAGCAGCCGTCCGTAAGGGCCACCCAGGCAGTAGGGTTGCAGCGCGCGCTTTAGTGCAGCCGACTGCAACAATACGGAAAGACCAGTCAGAGTGCGTTCTGCCGTTGGCGCCGACGCCAGCGAGCTCAACGCTGACCAGAGGTGGTCTTTGGCTTCGGGATCGATCTCGACCTTCTCGCGGCCAAGAACTGCGGCAAGCCACTCGGCGGCCCAAGCTCGCTCTGCATCGTCATCAATCCGGGCGAGAGGCTGCAGGGCAACGCCATCGCTTCCACTGTCTGAGAGTGCTCCACCCAGGTCATGCCAGTCGCCGCCCATCGCGAGCGTTGCAGCGCGGATCGAACCGCCAAAATCGAACGCAAACACCTGTGCGTTTTCGTAGCGACGGAACTGCAGCGCCATCAGCGCGAGCAGAACCGACTTGCCAGCGCCGGTCGGACCAACAACCAGCGTGTGTCCGACATCGCCCACGTGTAGGGACAAGCGGAATGGCGTCGATCCCTCCGCCTTGCCGAACAGCAACGGCGGCGCCTTCAAATGTTGGTCCCAAGATGGCCCCGCCCAGACCGCGGATAGCGGGATCATATGAGCGAGATTCAGCGTCGAGACCGGCGGCTGGCGGACATTGGCATAGACGTGGCCCGGCAAGGAGCCCAGCCAGGCATCGACTGCGTTGATGGTCTCGACCATGCAGGTGAAGTCGCGACCCTGAATGACCTTCTCAACCAGTCGCGATCGTTCGTCGGCCATTCTGCGGTCAAGATCCCACACCGTGACGGTCGCGGTTACGAATGCCTCGCCAACCAGATCGGAGCCGAGCTCCTGCAAGGCGGCGTCAGCATCCAGAGCCTTGTTGTGAGCGTCGGTGTCGACCAACGTCGCGGCCTCGTTGGTCATCACCTCCTTCAGGATGGCGGCAATGGACTTTCGTTTGGCAAACCATTGCCGCCGAATTTTTGTGAGCAGTTTTGTCGCATCGGTCTTGTCCAGCATGATCGCCCGGGTCGACCAACGGTAGGGAAATGCAAGACCGTTGAGCTCATCGAGAATCCCTGGCGTCGTCGCGGTCGGGAATCCGACGATCGTCAGAACGCGCAAATGCGCGCCCCCCAACTGCGGCTCAAGACCCCCGGTCAGGGGTTGATCCGCCAGCAGCGCGTCCAGGTACATGGGAACCTCGGGGACCCGGACATGCTGGCGTTTCGTCGATATCGTCGAGTGCAGGTAGGTCAGAGTCGCCGCATCATCGAGCCAGGCGCTCTCGGGCATAAAACCCTCGACGAGTTGCAGGATGCGGTCGGTACGATCGACAAAACCGCGCAAAGCCTCGTGTGCATTCGCGTTGCTGGTGCGCTCGCGGCCTTCGTAGAGCAGTCGCTCAGCACGGGCAGCTTCCTCGGCCGGCGGCAGATAGAGGAACGTCAGAAAGTATGTGGACTCGTAGTGAGCGCCCTGCTCCTCGAACTGCGCCTTGCGTTCGGCGTCGACCAACGCCGACGCTGCATCGGGAAAGCGACAAATGTGATATCTCGAGGCGGGCTGGCGCTGCGCCTCGACGAAGATTGCCCAGCCAGATCCAAGACGGCGCAAGGCATTGTTCAGCCGGCCGGCGACCGCAACCAGCTCGGCAGGTACAGCTGAGTCCAGGTCGGGACCCCTGAAGCGCGCCGTGCGCTGGAATGAGCCGTCCTTGTTGAGCACGACGCCCTTCTCGACGAGCGCAGCCCAAGGCAGGAAATCTGCGAGGCGCGTGGCCGAGCTGCGGTACTCCGCGAGATTCATCATCATCATCAGATCTCAGTTGGTCAGGAAGCTTGGGAACCGAACGTGACGGCGGATCACATCGACAAAGAGCGGGTCACGCTTGGCAGCCCACGCCGCCGCCATATGACCGATGACCCAGAGCAACACGCCCGCAATCCAGAGCCGGAGGCCGAGACCCAGCGCTGCAGCCAACGTGCCGTTGAGGATCGCGACCGCGCGCGGCGCTCCACCCAACAGGATGGGTTCCGTCAAGGAGCGACGAACGGGTACGGAGAAGCCGGCGACGGGCTCGTCCATCAGATCACCACGCCGCCGCCAAACGAGAAGAACGACAGGAAGAAGCTCGAAGCCGCAAAGGCGATCGACAGTCCGAACACGATCTGGATCAGCCGGCGGAAACCGCCCGACGTGTCGCCGAATGCGAGCGTCAATCCCGTCACGATGATGATGATCACAGCCAGAATCTTGGCGACCGGGCCCTCGACCGATTGCAGTATCTGGTTGAGCGGCTGCTCCCAAGGCATGTTGGAGCCGGCGGCAAAGGCAGGGGTCGCCATAAGTGCCAGGGATGCAGAAAGCGTCGTGACGTGGTTTCGAATGCTGGTGTTCGACATGATCATGCCTTCGGTCCGGAGAGATCCGCAGTTGTGACGAGGAGGTAATCCCCGTTCGGCCCTAGTCCCTCGACCGCCGCGAGCTCGCTCAGCCGCCGGTCGGCGCCGCGGCCGGAGAGCACGGCAATCAGGTGAATGGTTTCGGCGATCAGGGCGCGCGGGACGGTGACGACAGCTTCTTGAATGAGCTGCTCGAGCCGTCGCAAGGCACCGATTGCAGAGCCTGCGTGGATGGTGCCGACGCCGCCCGGATGTCCGGTGCCCCAGGCCTTCAGGAGGTCGAGCGCCTCGGCGCCGCGTACCTCGCCGATCGGGATGCGATCGGGACGCAGCCGTAGCGATGACCTGACAAGATCTGAGAGCGAAACCACGCCATCCTTGGTCCGCATCGCCACGAGATTAGGCGCCCTGCACTGCAGCTCGCGCGTGTCTTCGATCAGAATCACCCGGTCGTTGGTCTTGGCGACCTCGGCGAGCAGCGCATTTGTTAGCGTGGTCTTGCCGGTCGACGTCCCGCCAGCGACCAGGATGTTGCGGCGCCTCTCCACCGCCCGGCGCAGCACATCCGCCTCATCGGCCAGCATGATCCCCGCCGCCACATAGTCGTCGAGCGTGAACACCGCGACTGCCGGTTTGCGGATCGCAAAACTGGGCGCAGCGACAACCGGTGGCAGCAGGCCCTCAAAGCGCTCGCCGGTCTGCGGCAATTCGGCTGATACGCGTGGCGCGGCGGAATGCACTTCGACACCAACATGGTGCGCGACGAGCCGGATGATCCGCTCGCCGTCGGAAGCTGCGAGCCGCTCGCCTGTATCGATGAGGCCGCCTGTCAGGCGATCGACCCACAGACGGCCGTCCGGATTGAGCATCACCTCAACGACGGAGGGATCTTCGAGCCAGATAGCGATCGCAGGCCCAAGCGCGGTTCGCAGCATGCGCGCGCCACGCGCCACAGCCTCATGATTGAGATTCTGAATTGCCAATTTCGCCCCCAACGCAGCGATCGCTAGAGGCGATCGCATGTGAGGTGACTAGAAGAGGCAGCACGAGTTGTTGGGCAACAAGGTCAAAGGGGAGAGCGTGCCTTAGCGTAGATTCGGACAGAGCCGGCGAACCATCACGTGGAAGAGTCTCCGGTGACAGATCCGACGTCCTCGGAAATCTCTTGCGCCAGGCTCTGGCCCTTGGCCAACCGTCGGCCGAGCGCTTCAACAAAGCCTTCGTACCGTTCCCTGCCTTTGGCTTGTGCAGCAGTTTGCGCCGTGTCTGGCAGCGGCGGAGTTGCCGTCAGCCAGAACCGTACGAACAAGGCGAGCGCCTCGTTCGAAATCATGACGTGTCGCTCCAGCCGTTCGACCTGCCGTGTCAGACGATCGAGCCTTCGACTGAGCGCAGCCTCCATACGCTCCGGATTGTCCGGTGAGAGAAACGAGGTCAGCGCCGTCTCAACGACGAGGGCCTGAGCCACCCGCTTGCGATCGGCATAGTCCGCCAGCTTGACGGCGAGATTTGGCGGCAGACGAAAGGTATGCTTGGTGCGCATCGGAGTTTTCAGAGATTGATACCGTCGTTTGGATCCATCGCAGCCTGGCGCGCGAGGCCACGGGCCTGACGGCGCAAGGCGCGAGCGCGGACTGCATCGTCATCCGATTCGTCGTCACCGAAACGGAACTCCGCCTTTGGGTCTGACGGTTGAGGTGCAACGTCCTCGTGCTCTAGCAGCTCTGGCTCACGGCGAATGCCACCGTTTGCCGGGTCGAAAGTCGCTTCAGGTTTCGGACACCGTTCGCCAACGTCGCGCGCCTTAGGCGGCGATCCCATGCGATGCCAATCGTCGGACGGTTCGCCGCCGCTTGTCGCGATCGCCAGCGACGGAGGCGAAAGCACTCGCTCGGTCAGCCGTCGATCCTCAAAGTAGCGCGCCTTTTTGGCGCGGATCGGCGAGCACCCGGAGACCAGAATGAGCTCATCCGCCGCAGGCAGCTGCATAACTTCACCTGGCGTCAGCAAGGGTCGTGCCGTTTCCTGGCGCGAAACCATCAGATGACCGAGCCAGGGGCTGAGCCTGTGGCCGGCATAGTTTTTCATCGCTCTCATTTCGGTTGCGGTCCCCAGCGCGTCGGAGACACGTTTGGCAGTGCGCTCGTCATTGGTCGCAAAGCACACACGGACATGGCAGTTGTCGAGGATGGCATTGTTGGGCCCATAAGCCTTTTCGATCTGATTGAGCGATTGGGCGATCAGAAAGCTTTTCAGGCCATAGCCCGCCATGAAGGCCAGCGCGGACTCGAAGAAATCGAGCCGTCCAAGCGCTGGGAACTCGTCCAGCATAAGCAGCAATCGATGACGACGCGTTGCATGCAGATCTTCGGTCAGCCGTCGGCCGATCTGGTTCAGGATCAGGCGGATCAGAGGTTTTGTGCGGCTGATGTCCGATGGCGGCACCACCAGGTAGAGGGTGACCGGTCGATGGGCATCAACGAGGTCGCGGATACGCCAGTCGCAACGGCGCGTGACCTGAGCGACAACTGGATCGCGATAGAGGCCGAGGAACGACATCGCGGTCGAGAGCACACCAGAGCGCTCATTCTCGCTTTTGTTCAACAGCTCCCTCGCAGCGGAGGCGATCACGGGATGCACGCCTCCCTCTCCGAGGTGCTGCGTCGTCATCATCGCGCGAAGGGTGGTCTCAATTGGACGCCTTGGATCGGATAGGAAGTTGGCAACGCCGGCGAGAGTCTTGTCGGACTCCGCATAGAGGACGTGCAGTATCGCACCGACCAGGAGCGCGTGGCTGGTTTTTTCCCAGTGATTCCGTCGTTCGAGCGAACCTTCCGGGTCGACCAGCACATCGGCGACGTTCTGGACGTCTCGCACCTCCCATTCCCCGCGTCGCACCTCGAGCAATGGATTGTAGGCAGCTGAGGAGGGGTTGGTCGGGTCGAACAGCAACACCCGGCCGTGACGTGATCTGAACCCGGAGGTCAGCTGCCAGTTCTCACCCTTGATGTCATGAACGATGCAGCTGCCTGGCCACGTTAGCAGCGTTGGCACCACAAGTCCGACGCCCTTGCCAGATCTGGTCGGCGCAAAGCAAAGCACGTGCTCTGGCCCATCGTGCCGCAGATACGTTTTTTCCAACCGGCCCAGCACGACGCCGTCCGCCGCGAGGAGACCCGCTGCTCCAACCTCGGCTGCGATCGCCCATCTTGCCGAGCCATAGGTCTCGGCGCTCTTGGCTTCTTGCGCGCGCCAAACCGACATGCCGATCGCGACGGCGATCGACAGGAAGCCACCGGACGCCGCAATGATCGCCCCCTCGACGAAGACATGAGGCGCATAGGCGTCATAGGAGTACCACCACCAGAAGAACGCTGGCGGCAGATAGACTGGAACACCCTGAACAGGCTCGAACCAGGGCTGACCGAGTTGCGACTGAAAGCCCAGCTTCCAGGCAACCCACTGTGTCGCGCCCCACGTCGTCGTGAGCACGATCGCAAAGACGACCAAAACTTGACCCCACAGGATCCTGGTGGCGGACATGATGACCGAGGAACAGTCATCGCGCGCAGGAAGCAACGCCGCCGGAGGCCTCGGCGCAGGATCTCCATCGATTGGATAGATTTCGGACGGTTCGAGATATCGGTGAAGCGTTGACCACAACCGTTTCCAGCGCGCCTAGAGGCTGAGCCCTTGGGTTCGTCCAAAACTCCAATCTACCCGGCCGCCAGACATCATAACTCCAGACACCTGACGACCGAGCTGTTGCTCAAGCGCAGGGCGCCAAGGGACAAGCTGGAACCCAAGTCCATTGTCGATCATGGCGAACCGGCCGGAGGCCAACGTAACCCTTTGACGGTAGCTACCGGCGACGTGCTCACCCTCCGAAGATGGATGGTAAGTAAGCCCCGTATTTGCGGCTATCTTGCCCGCAGCATCGTTTAGTTCGCGGCGGCGAAGGGTATCGAGCAGATCGTGCGCGAACACAATCCTCTGCCCTTGTCTGCGGACGAGGCCATCGCCGGAAAGGTACGCAACTCGTCGATCCATCGCGATCCGCACTTCCGCTCCAAAGCCGGAACTGCCGAAGTTGCTATCTCTTGTAAGCAGCTGTCGGTCAATCCAGGTAGCTCCGCAGGCTGTCACCTGTTCTTCCAAAGCAAAGTCTGATCGCACGGCAAGCGCCAGTCGTTTGCGGCCTTGAGGATCCTCGTAGGCCCGCGCCTCGACAATCGCTCCGGGTCCGGCGTCGCCGGTCAATTCGAGATCGGACAGGGTGAGGTAATGGGTGCGCCCGTCAATCCCTTCCACGATTGCATAGGCGGTACCTTTGAGCTCATCGTGCAGTCCGCGGACCAGCAGGCGACCCAGCACCCGATCGGTTGGCTCGTCTCCATGGAGCGTGAAACCCGAAAGATCGACCTCCCGGCCGGCACTCGTCATCGCGCGGTGCATGGTCTTGATGATGTCGCGCCGTACCGAAAGATCGCGCAAGGTTTGCTCGACGCCTGGCGTCAACGACCAACGGCCAGGGGCGACTTGCTCAGCAAGACCGAGACGCTCCAGCTTGGCCGCCCGTCCCAACATCAGCCGTCGAAGGCCTGGTTGCTCATTCGGTGCACCCGGTCGCAGATCAGCGATGCCCGCTCCCTCATCGGCAGCCATCCGCAATGCCTGATCGATTCCGGTCCAGCGCTCCGCCTCGACATCCCGCTCGAGGGCCGACCTGATCTCACGCTCGGTTCGTGGCCCAAGTTCGAGGGTGACACGTTCCTCCGCTCGGGCCCGGAGACCCCGACTGATGTAGTTGCGGCTGATGACAAGGTCCTGACCGTCGTCCGTGCGACCTCGGACCAACACGTGGATGTGGGGATTGTCCGTGTTCCAGTGGTCAACCGCTATCCAGTCAAGCCGCGTGCCGAGGTCGCGTTCCGCGTCGAACATCAGCTCGCACGTAAATGCTCGTAGGTCTGCCATCTCGGCCGCATCCTCGGGCGAAACAATAAAACGGAAATGGTGGCGATCGTCCGCACACCGTTCGGCGAACGCACGCTCATCAGCTACGTCCGATCTGGTATCGAACATCCGCGCCTCAGCACCGTCGCGGGTCACGCCTTCGCGTTTGAGATATCTGACGTGCTTCGCAAGCGGCGCCGACCGAAAGCCCCTGCCGCGATGGCGAACGACGCGCGCCTTGATCACCACACGTCGGCTCGGCGAGCGAAGCGACAACGCAAGCGCAGCCACCCTGCCCCGTCCGAAGCCCGAGCTGGCATTTCCCCTTCCCGGCCCAAAACCCTTGCCACTGTGACCGGCCTTCGTCACGGCGCGCATGACTTGGCCAACAAAGCTCTTCGGCCGGCGCGCACCGCGGTCGCGGATGCGTCCCAGCCGGATGCGCAAGTTGTCGTATGGCTGCTTCATGCAAGAGCCGGTACGATCCCGCGCCGCATGCTGGCGCTTGGCGCATTGATTTTGTTGACGTCTTGGCGACCCGCGACGTCTGCCCCGTGCCCGCCGCGCACAAAAATCGCAAACCAACCAACCACATGCGCCCGACAGACGTCGGCGCTTTTATCTCGCCATCCCCGTTTGTCTTTCGTGGCCTCCCGATCGCTGATTCCCAGGGCCCAACTTCGAAGCCAACAGCCTCTCGGTACTCGCGGCGATTTGCGACAAAATGCTGTTCGGGTCATTGCGGTAGATCCTTCAACAGTGCCTGCCCGAACACGTCGGCTGGTGGCCGATTCATTGCGAATGAGCCGCCGCGACCTTGCAGTTGATTTGCGAAGCTCCCACTGTTTGCGAGCGAAGCGAGCGCAGGCGATAGCGATCGTTACCCGAAGGGCCGAGACACCCATAGGGTGGCTCGGTGAGGAGCGAAGCGACGAGTAGAGCGCGGGCCGAAGGCATCGCCCGAATCTTACGATGAGCACTACATTGCGATTGCTCATTGCGGCCGAACCTCCATTCCACGACGCGCAAACAGCCCGTCACCGCGAGGAGAGAACGCTGACCCGTCAGGTGAAGCTTGTGATTTCGCCGACCGCTCTGCAGGCACGCCTACCGCTAATGCTTTGCCGCTCGAGCTGCGTTCCGTCTGTGCAACGAACAGCGGTGCCCTTCGCCAAGAAATGACCTTTGCACGATCAGCTGAGCCCTCAACATCCTTCAGTCCAGGCTCAATCAACGGCGCGAGGTTGGCGACAACAGCCTGTGTTTCCTCAGGCAACGGCGCGCCGCTTTTCATGTGCTCGTCGTACCGAGCTGGGCCCATGATGTAAGCCGCGAGGAAGTTGTTTGACCCGTACCGATCGTACATCTCTCTGAGGTGCGCGGAGCCGGCCAGAATGTTATCGCGCGGGTCCGACGGATTGTTGCCAAGAGCATAGCGGTGACGTAGCTCCGCCCATTTCTTGGGTGAGAGCTGGCTCAATCCAACGCCGCCCTCGCGCGAGGATGTGCGCACGTTTCGGCCGATTTCGACTCGGACTATCGCTCGTATCCAAGCCGCGGGTATGCCGAAACGCTCCGAGGCCTCTGCAATGAGACGGTCCAGATGGTCTGCAGCCGATGACGATGTCTCCGACAACGGTTCGCATCTCGCTTCACGGACGGTCGAGCACGTCGCAGTCGCAACTGTCACGACAATCGAAAGCATCGTCCAAGCTGACCGACAGCGTGCCGGCATGTTCGCGTAGGTCAAGGACGATGCGCATTCGCGCCGGCCTGGCGGCATTCCTTGACCGGCGCTGTGTGCGGCAGCCTTTCGCAAACTGGCCGAGACGGAGGAATAGTCCTGCCACCGGTCGAACAGAGAGATGGCAGAGTTGGAACGATGGAAGCGCACGATCAATGCTCCGTAGTCCATACGGACGTTGCTCGCCCGATGACGGCGGAGCGCGGGGTCACTCCGAAATACCGGCCGTCGAATGAGCTCGCCGACTGCCAGTTCATGAGAAAGAGCTCATCTTCGGCAACGACACGGCAGCCTTCCCATACGGGAAGCGATCTTCCGCGACTGTCGCGGTCCCGCGCCTCGCCCATCGCAATCTCGTCGACCGCGATGGTGCGAGCGTTCCTGCAGACCATCTGTCCAGGCAGCGCCAGAACGCGTTTGAGCATCGGCACGCCGCGGGGCAGATAGCCACCGTCAGCGAGGAATGTTGCGAGCGGCTCGAGCGCTTCAACGGCGACGAGGTCCGTGACGGAAAGCTCGCCAACCGGCTGCAGCCGGTACAGACCTACCGGAACGCTGTCTGATGCGTTCCACATATAAAGGGGCGGCGGTCTCAACCGTGTTGCGGACGTTGCCAGAGCAGCGGTCCCTAACGTCATTAAGAGGACTGTTGTGAGCGTTCTCATCGCGCGATCCTGCGCCGATGAAGCCATGCTTGATGGCGCGTGGCTGTGTAGGCTCGTGGCGTCTCGTTGACAGACAATCGGTTGTGGATGTGTTGCCAGTAATCGGGCGCAGCGTCAGCTGGTTGGACGCCGAGCGCTTCAACGCCGTCAATCAGCTGCAGCACCTTTTCAACTTTCGACCAGCCCGAGAGACGCAGGAGGCTCTCCCCGCCAGGCTTGACCCAAGGCACGGTCGAGTATCGTTCTCCCGGTTTGACGGCGCGCAGGATGTCGATCTTGGAGATGAGGGTACCGTAGTCGTTCGCCGTCCAACGGACGAAGGCAAAGATGCTGCCGGGTGCGAACGAGACGACGCGCTTGTGGCGGTCGACGATCTTTTCTGCGGCAGGCCGGCCGAACCGGATTCGGTTCTCGATCCGCTTTTCGATCCACATGATTTCAACCGTCGTGAAGTCGTTCACGCTGCAGCTCCGTTTGCTGGTGTGGTGAGGTTGTGATCAAGTCGCCTGATACAGCGACGACGACATCCGGAGCCTTGGGAAGCGTACGCTTGGCTAGTACGGCGGCGAGGGTCGCGACCGCCAGACCAGCGACGCCGGTCAAGACCGGCAGCTTTCCCTCCGACAGAGCGGCAGATCGTGTGCCGGTCCGAGCCGTTGAACTTGCCGCATCCGTTAGAAGGAATCCGAAGGATTCCAGGTTAGGAAAGTTACGGCGCGCGCAACGTACTGATTGCCAACGTATTACCTCGGATTCCGGTCCCCGATGGCACGAGGATCTGGTCCCTGATGGCACGTGAGTCGGCGTCCCCGAAAGCACGAGCTGATTCACAGGTTTTCCCCTGCGCCCGATGCTCGGCTGCGCTTGCGCGGACGTTGTTCGCTTGGATCACCAGGTATTGGCGTAAAAGTCAGGCGCTCATCACCGCCGCCGTCGCGGGTGATCACGAGTTGGTAGCCCGGCAGTGTCTGCCGGCGCACAATCTCTCGCAGATCATAGGCAAAGTGCTTGAGCGGTGAGAGGCTGCCCGATTTGGCGTGCAGGTGCACGAAATCGAAGCTCCAGCCACCGGATTGGCGTCCGCCATGTTTGCGAACAACGCGGTAAAGCCAGCGCTCGAGACCTCCTGTCAGATCGAAATACGCACGGTCGATCGTGAGCACGAGCGCTTCATTCAGTACGCCAGAGTAGAACCAGTCCGGCAGGATCAATTCCAACCCGCGGGGCCGGCCATGCATATCGGCCGTCTCCTTCCACTCGTTGATCCAGGAAAAGCGATGCCGCCGGCGTTCGGTTGGCTGCCGGATCGACGTCATCACTGTGGTGGACTGCAGCCGATCGAGCGCGGCTTTCAGGCGATCGTAATCCCGTGCGCTCGTTCCGCGGCCGACGAATGTCAGGATCTCGTATGGCGTTGCAGCCATCAGGCGCGACGTTTTCAGCCCGGCATCACGCGCTTCGACGATTTGCGATGCTGCCCAAATGAGGATGTCGGCATCCCAGATGGTCGCCATGCCATGCTCCGGCACGGCTTCGACACGAATGCTGATCGTCCCCGCGCGAAAATCGATCGGTGCGACGCGCTTCGACTTCGCCAAGGAGAAGAACGGATACGCCATCAGGTCCTGCGCATCACGCGGCGCCAGATCGCCAGGCAACGCGCGAAACAGGTCGAGCTGGTCGCGCTCGGATGTGCGCTTTCGCCGCGCCGAGACGTTGCGCTCCGGCTGCATTAGCGCCGCTCCTTGCCTGCGTACGGAATGGGCGTGACGTGCCGCTTAGCCGGCAGCACCGTGCCGGCGCCGGGATCAGATGTTGACGTCTTGGTACCGCGATCGACCCAGGCTTTCAGGTCATCGAGCGCGTAGACAACGCGTCCGCCGATCTTTCGATATGTTGGACCAGTGCCGTAAGTCCGATGCTTCTCGAGCGTTCGGCCAGATAGGCCAAGGAATCGTGCGGCTTCGGGAGTTCTAAGATAGCGCGGCGGCAAACCGGCTGTGGGATCGGGCATCTGACAACCTTTGACAACGTTCGCGCAGAACGGCGTTCTGTGGCGCGTTGGAGGTCATCGTGTCGGAGCAGTGCCGCGAAGGGGGATGCCGATAACGGGGGGTTAGATTTCCGATACCCTCGGAGAGACGCATTCAACGCTTTGGACGCTTCTGGCGAAGCAGCTCGCGGTATCCACCGCGCATCAGCGCGTAGCCGGCTTGAACAAGGCGGATGGTCCGATTGCGCAGATCATGCGTCTTCCAGGCGCGCTCAGGAATGCGTTTGGCGCCAAACAAAACTTCAGCAATCATGCGGTAGTTGCCCCCGTCTAGGCGCGCATCGAGCGCACGGAGTGCGAGCGCTAGCCGTTGGCGGCGTTGTGCCGAGAGTTCATAGAATGACGGGCCGGCCGGGCGGCCATTGAGCGCGAGCCAGAGCCTGCGAGCGGCATGCGCGCGCGCATCGAAATCGTCGTCAAACGGCAACTCGACGACATGAGTGGTGCTGGCAAAGGGCTCCTGCTTCAGCCAAATGCGATGCTCGGCTCCCCGGAGCTGCAGCACCGTATGCCATCCGTCAGGTGCCCATCGGATCTCGCCCGATGATAGCGCGCTCAGGTCGAGATTAACCCTCGCGACTTCCTGAGACCGCTCCGTCTGCCCGATCGGAACGACGGTCGGCAGTGCTTCCGGCGCCCAAAAGACTGTCTCTTCGTGAAAGGACCCCTGTGGGTCAACAGCGAAAGCAGAGGCCCCATTTCCTCCTGAAGTCGGGAGTTACATTGCTTTCGCGCTTGGCGCTGGCGATCTCTCGGTAGTCGTAGCGATAGTTGAAGTTGCGGCGCAGAGCCTCCCAGGCGATGCTGGTAAGTTCTGCATTTTCCATGCGCGTGTAAGCCTCCGGCGATCGCCAATCAGTCCCAGACATCACTCGATCTCTTCCTCAACGACAGAAATTGCAGCGGGAGGATTCCGTTATCTGGAGTTGTGGGGAAGTCCCCGATTGCGCATCGCGTGATGCGGCAACTGAATTCGTTTAGTGCGGAGAGAAAACGGCTCGTACGTAAATAGAGTGCAATGCGTTTGTTCTATGGCAGACCTTCGCCGCGCAATAAACCTCTATAGCCGTGCTCACTCATCCATTTGGCCCGAGCAAGATGGCTATCAAAGGCTTTCCGCGCGCGATCAGGCTCGCGTTCTGCATCGATGTGCAAGACGAGCTGTGCGACCTCGCGCCAATCCGCACCTTCGGCATCTGCGTCAAGCAAACGCAAATAAGTCACTAGGTGCTCGTGATCATAAGGCGTTAGCGCAGGCGAGTTTGGCGCTTCGTCCGCAACATCAGGATTAAGTGGGCGCTTCGACATACTCTTTCATACATAAAACTTGCACAAAGTGCGTGGCGGTTCCAATGATGTGGACGCTATATCGTCTGCCGACTTGCGAATAGTTCTAACTTCGTCGCGATGCGCGCCGTGCATCACGGGGTGTAGAAACTGCTCTCGACGATACATGCCAGCGCCTCTTCGAAATGAGCGTCCAACCTGCGGACCAGAACCTATCCGGCAAATACATATTATAGGAGATAAACCTCATAGTATGTAAAGACGCAACTTGCGCAGATGGACATGCGCAAGCTGGTTGGCCGCAACTTTGGAAGGATTAGAAGGCAGAAGCGCTTCACCCAGGAGCGGTTCGCAGAGGCCTCCGGATTTACGCAACAATATATTAGCGATCTGGAGCGGGGCCGGCGCAATCCTACTGTTGTGACGCTCTATGAACTCGCGAGTACGCTCGGCGTAAACCACGTCGATCTTGTTGTCCCTGACGATGAAGCAATCAGTGAGCGCGCTAAAGCCTCCAAGCGGAAGTAAAAGCAGTTCGCTCCTGCTGTCGTTTCACCATAACTGTCGGATCATGGTCTCTCGCGAGCCGAGCCGTTGGCCCGGCGAGCGAACATGGGCACGCGTCAGCCGCCGATCCGGCAAGCTGGATCGGCGGCTGACAACATGCACAGCAATGACCACCGTGCGGGCGGTGATGTAAATTGGGATAGGGGGAAGCCTCGCGGCTTCGCCCCTCCCGCACCACCGTACGTACGGGTCCGTATACGGCGGTTCGGTGGATTATGCGGGTCTCGGAGCCGCGACGGAAGCCAAGCCGAGTGATCTGAAGAAGACGGTTTGCAAAGCAATGTTGAGCGCGGGACTCGCCGCCAACCGCCAAGGGCCATGTGGGCTGCCGGCGGTTTGAGCCGCCAGATCCCGGCCGACGCCGCGGCGTCGCAGCTCAGCGAAGCGAGTGCGACCACGTTTCCAATGCTTCCAGGCGACGGCGCGCAACCGCCGCCTGATCCACTCGTCAAGGGCACGCAACACCGATGGAGTTTGGCAGAAGCCAAAGTAGCCGCGCCAGCCGACAAGGTAAGCGGACAACTCCTTGACGATCTGCGCGAGGCTCCTGCCGCAGTTGCGCCGCGTCAGCTCCCGGACTCTTGCCTTGAAGCGGGCGAGCGCCTGCGACGCGATGCGTCGACGCGGCTCCTTCCCACCCCTGAAGCTGAAGCCCACGAACTTGCGGACGCTCGGTTTGGCAACCGCGCTCTTGGCCTTGTTGACCTTCAGCTTGAGGCGCTTCTCCAGGAACTTCTCGATGCCAGCCATCACTCGCTCGCCCGCCTTCTGACTGCGCACATAGATGTTGCAGTCGTCGGCATAGCGCACGAAGCGATGGCCGCGCTTCTCCAGCTCCTTGTCAGCACGTCCAGCATCAGGTTCGACAACAGCGGCGAGAGCGGACCGCCTTGCGGCGTGCCTTCCTCCGTCGGGCTGACCAGTCCTCCATCCATCACCCCAGCGGTCAGAAAGCCGCGGATCAGCTTCAGGAGGCGCTTGTCAGCAACCCGCTTGGCAACCAACCCCATCAGGATGTCGTGGTTGACCCGGTCAAAGAACTTCTCCAGATCGATATCCACCATAAAGCCGTGGCCGGACGCGATGTACGCCTGCGCCTGCTCCACCGCCTGATGCGCCGAGCGCCCCGGCCGGAAGCCGAAGCTGGTCTCGGAGAACGTTCCGTCCCAGTCCGCCTGCAGCACCTGCATCACCGCCTGCTGGATGAAGCGGTCGAGCACCGTGGGGATGCCGAGCGACCGTGTGCCGCCCGATGCTTTTGGTATCTCGACGCGCCGCACCGGCTGCGACTTGTAAGTGCCCTCAAGCAGCTGGAGGCAGATCGTCGGCCAGTGCTCCTTCAGGTGGGCCGGCAAATCATCGACGGTCATCCCGTCGATACCTGCCGCACCCTTGTTGCGCTTCACTCGCGCCAACGCTTTCTTCAGATTCTCACGCTCGACAACTGCTTCCATCGACGGTCCCGCGACCGCCGGGCGTTCGAGACTGGTTCTCGCCGCGCTGGCTTCAGCTCCTTGGGAGGGGACGCTTCGGGCTTCACCCGTCGCGTCGCGGCCCAAGTCCAGTTTTTGCTGTGTTTTCTGCTGCATGGCCTGCGCGAGATTGCCGCTCTACTGACCTCTTCCACCGTTCGGGCCTTCGGCGGCGCGCTGCTGCCTACTATGCCCTCTGCTGACTTCTGCATTGCGGTCAGATCGCCTTGCGGCGATCTCAGTCTCGTTGCCGAGACGCAATGCAGACCTCCCGAGGTAAGACCGATCGCCTTCGCCGCACGCTCGCCGAATCTACCACCCCGACCCTTGATGACTATGGACTTCGCGATCGCTTGCTCGCTCGTCCGGCCGGGCTGGCCTCATTATCCGGTGCTTATCCATCAAGCCGCGGCTTTGCTCCACGCTTTCTTCAGACCCCACCTCGCGATGACGCCCTTGCGCTTCGCTAATCCTTCGCCGCCATCAGGCTGGATAGAGGACTTCCACCTCCAAGCTGTCGTTCATACTCGGCACACTGGTGAAACGCCCCGCTCCAGAGAGCGGGGCGTGAGACCTAAGTGCCGGTTATTCGCCGTTAGACTTGCGGCTGCGGGACCAGATCAGGGTGTAGGTCTCGGCATCTTCGGTGTCGAAGAGGTTGGCGTAGATCGGAGCGTTGAAGCTCGGATCGTCGAGCTTGACCGAGAGGTAGTCGCGTCCCTCGTTGGAGCGCTTCGACCAGGCGGCCCCGATCTCGGCGCGGCCGACGTAGACCCGGTGGCTCGGGGAGTTGTCGTTGGTCCGATCGGTCTCGGGGACGATGCGGACGCCTTTGGTCTGAAGGCTCAGGGTGACGATTTCGCCCTGGAATTCCTCGCCGTTCTTCTTGAAAGAGCCGATGTTAGCCATGTCACTTCTCCTTGCTGTTTCGAGCCCCGCGACCACCGCGGCCTCGATGGCGATCTGAAAGCCGAAGGCGATCGACGCCGCACCCGTTTGGGCCGCATCGCAGCGGAGGATGGCGGCGGCGAGACTTTCTTGCCTCGCGAGGAATGGGCGAAGCCCAGGGGAAGAAAGTCTCGCCGCCGCCATTGCGGTCCAGGTGATCGAGGCGTAGCCGGCCTTCGGCCAGATCAAGCCAATGAGAGGCTAGGTGCTCGCGTGCGCTGAACAGCATGGAGACGTGCCAGCTGGCAATCGGCCCGCACAAGAAGTCCGACGTTCCAGGCGAAGGAAAAGAAAGCCTGGCGTGCAGAAAGGCAGCCCCGCCTATCCTCGAGACAGACGAAAACCAGCGTAAGTGCGACCGGCCATGGGGTTGCAGTCTCCCGATGAGATCAGCCGGCTCATCGAAGTGTCAGTGACAAGCGATATCGCGGTCACGCCCGACAACCGTGCATCCGCGCCAGCCCAAAATCGAAAGACGATGAACCCGTAGAGTCACCCGCCCCTGGTCATCGCCTCAATCGACGGCTGGGTTGGCTCGGGCGCAACGCCCCGTCTGAGAGCGGGCTCGTTCAAGATTGATAGGCGCGCCCAAGCCGTTCCCCCGATGAGGATAGCACCGACTAAAGCGAATGCGGTTCGCCACGATTCCGAGGGAATACCGACGTGTGAAAGGGCGAAGGTCACCTCATACCCGGCGCGTGCGGCCGGAGCCGCGAATAGCAGCCCAATGACAAACCGGACAATGCGCGAGCGCGCAGTGGAGAAGGCATACTGCCCAAGCACGAATGTGAAACTAGCAACGAGGAAGCCGATGACTACGGCGCCGAGTGGACCAGCTCCGCTTTGATAGGAGAAGAAAGCTGCGGTCACGCCAACGAAGAACGGCAACGCGTGAATTGCGAGAGCGAGCAATGCCCAGCAAAAGACACCGAGCCCGACTATATTGAGAAGCACGCCGATGACGACCATGGTGATGGGTCCCATGAAAAAAAATTGCAGGGGTTGCGCCTTCCACCACCACGGCGCGACGGCCATATAGCCGATCCCGCTCATATTTGGAATCCCCCAAGTGCGGCCGGCGAGCCAAGCTTTCCGGTCGAACAGTCAAGCCGTGCTAGCGCGGTTCAGTTCAGCGCGACGGTGTAGAGCGGAGGTTGGCCGCTCTACAGATGTGGTGGAAAATTGCTGCTCTGGCGAGTCAGTGACGCTTACGCGCCACCGTTACCGAACTTCCAGACGGGAATGCCAAGCTTCCGCGCCTTGTCGGCCATGTTCTCCTGAATGCCGGTGCCGGGAAAGACCATGACGCCGATCGGCAGCACATCGAGCATCTGATCGTTTCGCTTGAAGGGAGCTGCTTTGGCATGTTTGGTCCAATCCGGTTTGAAGGCGATCTGCGGAACTTTGCGGTGGTCGGCCCAGCGGGAAGCGATGCGCTCAGCGCCCTTCGGTGAACCGCCGTGCAAGAGCACCATGTCCAAGTGTTTGGCGTGAACCTGATCGAGCTTGTCCCAGATCAGGCGATGATCATTGAAGTCGAGGCCGCCTGTGAAAGCGATCTTCGGCCCGGCAGGCAATAGCACGTCGGTCTCGGCGCGCCGTTTGGCGGCGAGGAAGTCGCGACTGTCGATGACTGCCGAGGTCAAGGCGCGGTGGTTTACCATCGAGCCGCTGCGTGGATGCCAGTGCGATCCGGTGTGGCGGGCGAAGTGCTCGGCGGCCTGGTCGCGAAAATATTCCATGCAGTTGCGTCGCTCAATCAGCGTCATGCCCTGGGTGGTAAGACGCTCGAGTTCGACCGAGCGTATTTCGGAGCCATCCTGGTCACGTTGGCTGCGCCTTTGCGCCTGCTCGTTGTCGTCGAGTTCACGTTCGATCCGCTCGTTGGCGCGGTGGAAGAGGTTGACGGTTGACCACAAGAGATCCTCGAGGTCGGGTTCTAGGCGGGTTTCGCTCAGGCTCGCAATGAGGGAATCGAAGATGTCGGCAACAGCGGTTGCAACGATTCGGGCGTCGGGGAGCGGTCTCGGGTCGGGTTCGTCCTGGAAGGGACGATAGCCGTGAAGTTGGAGCTCGGTGAGGAGATGATCGGTCGGGGATGTGACGTGCCGCTGCTCGTGGTAGGCTTCGTTGTGCTCGATCGTCATGATGGTTTCCTTTCGTCGGATCGGCCGCGCTCATCGCGGCCTTCGTGGCGACCAAAGGCGGCGGGCGGACCGGACCTGCACCGCCGAGCGCAGCGACAGCGGCCGTAGCGAAGCGGAGGATGGCGGGAGCCGACTATTTTGTTTCGCGGTGTAAAGCGCCGCCTCCGGCGGCGCGACGGAAAATAGTCGGCTCTCGCCATTGCGTGGCCGGATCGCTTGCCGCAGGGTCGCCCTCTCAAGAAGGCCGTGCGCGCGGTCCTCTCCGCCGAGAGGAGAGCCGTGGGGATCGACGACGCACCGTCAGAGCAATGTAGCGGCCTCCTGCCTCGCTCCGGTTCGAACGGCCGCGCCCAAGAACCGGGTGACGTCTTCCGGAAAGAGCTGGATGCGCAACGCTGCACGTAACGTGTTGATGTCGAGATTTCGCAGGTCCTCGTTGAAATCTCCGCATTGTGGCGACAGTACCATCGCCTCAATCCTGGCTACCCTTGTTCGGTCGATCAAGGTTTGCATCGCGCCTTCGCCAGCTCGATCGTCGTCGCGGACGATGTAGAGACGGCGTAGCGCCGCCGGGAACAGAATAGCTGCGAGATGTGCGGCCGAGAGTGCTGCGACCATCGGCATATCGGGCATGACGCAACGGAGCGACAGCATGGTCTCAATACCCTCGCCCGCTGCCATCACGTCGCTTGCCGCGCCGAAACGGACCGCGTGCCCGAGAAGATGACCCATCGCCCGGCGTGGAGTGTCGACAGGCGCCTTGTCTCGGCCGGACGGATCGAGCCAGGTGCGGTGCGCGCCGGTGACGTGGCCACGGACGTCGGTCACGGCCGCGATCATCGCGGGCCAGGTTTCGGTCGGAGCGTCTGCCTCGGGACGGTAGAAGCAGCGAGGATGGAATCGCAGGCTTTCGATGCCACGCAGGTTGGCGATGCCGCGCTGGCGTAGATAGGTTTCCACGATGGTCCCAGCGATCGGCTTGGACATAGCGAACAGGCGCCGTGCTGATTCTGGCGATCCGGTCGGCACCGGTGACAGATGATGCGGCCGGCCGTCGGGCTCGGGCTCGGATCGCGGCAGGCTCAGGAAGCGTCGTGCTTCCTCAGCGACGTCGTGGAAATCGGCCAAGCCGCAACTTCCTCGGATGACGTCGAGCAAGTCGCCGTGCTCACCGGTTGCGGCATCGGTCCATTTGCCCGCCGGCCGCCCGCCTGCGCCCGCACTTTTCAGGCGGACAAACATCGAGCGGCCGGACGTGTTCCTGACGTCGCCGACCTGCCAATAATTACCGACGCGACGTCCGTTGGAAAGATAGTGGCGGCACACCGCCTCGGCCTCGCGCGCGAGGCGATGTGCCAACTCTGCCGCATCGCGCGGCATGTCACGCCGCCGTCCGATCGGCGATGCGCGCTATCGGATAGCGCTCCAGAACCTTGGCGAGGATCGCCGGACCGGCCGTATCAACGGGGACAAAGAAACGCAGCTTCCACGAGATGATCTCGCTGAACAGACCATAGGCGCGCAGCCGATCCCGCATCGTATCGGTGAAGCCGGTCAACTCGATACGGTTCACCCCCATCACGCGGACACGGCGGAGCTGAAGACCCTCGGCGAGATCGAGAACGGTCTTGCCATCGGTTAGCGCGGTGAAGGCATCGTCCGGCGAAAGATTCGACGTTCCAGCTTTCAGCGCAGTGGCGACCCATGCGGGAGAGACCTTGCGTCCAATAATGCGTTCGCCGGCATCAGTCTGGAGTCGGTAGACCCGCGTCGACTCGTTCGGTAACCGCTTCCAGATCGGTAACAGGAGTCCGGCGACGATGTGGATCTCGCTGTCGGTGAACTCCGGAACATCCGCGAGTTCAGCTTGCCAAGCGTGGGCGAAGGCATCGCGATCGGCCTCTCGCCAATGGGTCTGCGGCATCGTTGCCAACGGTACGGTCGGATCGTCCATCGGGCGAATGAGGCGAAGGCGGCGTTCGACCTCGCCGTCGTCGAGCATCACGCTCCGGGCGGGCACCTGCACGGCGGCACGGCCCGATTGGCTATTGACCAGAAGTACCGCGCGGGGACTGGCGAGACGCTCCAGCGCCTGGTCGAGCGTGACCGGGCGGTTGCGCTCGCGCTTGAGGATCGTGAGCAAGCAGGTTTCTGCGGATGTGCCCGGATGGGTGTAGATCGTCTGCCGATTGACAACGGTGAAGCTCTCGGCCGTCAGCGTCTCCAGTCCGATATCATAGGTGCCGGACGCTATCGCCCCCTCAATCCGTGCGTTCAGCAATTGCTCGAACGCGGTGAACAGGACGTTCTGGAGATCGATCGTCAGAGCCAGCAACCGATTGAGGAATGTCGTGATCGGCGGCAGGTCGTCCTTAATGCCGTTCGAATCGGTAAGACTCAGTCCGGTTGCAACCTCGAAGGATTGAAGTGAGCAATCCCTGACTTTGCCGGCGACAAGCAGAATATAGAGCTGGCGCAACGCATCCCGTGCGTAGTGGCTCTCCAGGTTGTCCTCGGGCCTGAACAGACCCTGCCCTCCCGTCTGCCGCTGGCCCTTGGTAATGGCCCCCAGCGTGTCGAGACGCCGCGCGATAGTTGAGAGAAAGCGCTTCTCGGCCTTCACATTCGTAGCGATGGGACGGAACAGGGGCGGCTGCGCCTGATTGGTGCGGTTTGTGCGCCCCAAGCCCTGAATGGCGGCGTCAGCCTTCCATCCAGCTTCAAGGAGATAATGCGTGCGCAAGCGCCGGTTCCTGGTCGAAAGCTCAGCGTGATAGGAGCGGCCCGTACCGCCCGCCTCGGAGAAAACGAGGATGCGTTTGACGTCGTTCATGAACGCCTGAGCCTCGCCAAGGTTGGCGGAGCCCGCGCGGTTCTCGACAACCAAGCGGTGGACACCATCATCCCCTCGCTTGCGGACGATCCGCCGCGAACGTCCAGTAACTTCCGCCACCGTGTCGGTGCCGAAGCGCTGCACGATCTGGTCGAGCGCCCCATGAACCGGCGCCAGTGACGCGAGCTTCTCGATCAAGCGATCGCGACGCGCGACGGCCTCCCGGCTCTGCACGGGCTGGCCGTCACGGTAGACCGGACGCGACGACAGGTTGCCTTCGCTGTCGGTAAACGGCTCGAAGAGCTGGGTCGGGAACGAATGAGCAAGATAATCCAGCACGTACTCGCGCGGCGTAATATCGACCTGGACGTCTCCCCACTCGTCGGTCGGGATTAAGGCAAGGCGGCGTTCCATCAACGCCTCACCGGTTGACACGATCTGGATCACGGCGGCATGACCCTCCTTGAGATCGCGCTCGACGGACGCGATCAACGAGGGCGTCTTCATCGCCGTGATGAGATGATTGAAGAAACGCTGCTTGGCGCTCTCGAAGGCGGATCGCGCGGCGGACTTGGCCTGTGCGTTCAACGTGCCGGTTGCGCCGGTGACATTTGCCGCCCGCATGGCGGCGTCGAGGTTGTTATGGATGATCGAGAAGGCGCCAGCATAGGCATCATAAATGCGGATTTGTTCATCGGTGAGCTGATGCTCGATCAGCTCATACTCGATGCCTTCATAAGACAGCGACCGCGCCGCGTAGAGGCCGAGCGCTTTGAGATCGCGCGCCAGTACCTCCATTGCCGCGACGCCCCCGGCCTCGATCGCCTCGACAAATTCCGCTCGCGTCGCGAACGGAAAGTCCTCGCCACCCCAGAGCCCGAGGCGCTGGGCATAGGCCAGGTTATGAACGGTCGTGGCGCCGGTGGCCGAGACGTAGATCACTCGCGCGTTCGGCAGGGCATGTTGCAGCCGAAGTCCTGCACGGCCCTGCTGCGACGCAGCTTGATCGCCGCGTTCACCCTTCCCGCCGGCCGCGTTCTGCATCGCGTGAGACTCGTCGAAGATGATGACACCGTCGAAATCGGTGCCCAGCCATTCCACGATCTGTTTGACCCGGGAAACCTTCTCGTCGCGCGCATCGGACCGCAGCGTGGCATAGGTGGTGAAAAGGACGCCCTGCTCCAGACGGATGGGTGTCCCTTGGCGAAAGCGCGATAACGGCGTCACCAGCAGCCGTTCCATTCCGAGCGCCGACCAGTCGCGCTGGGCATCCTCGATCAGCTTGTCGGACTTGCTGATCCAGAGTGCCCGACGACGACCCTTGAGCCAGTTGTCGAGCACGATGCCGGCGATCTGGCGGCCCTTGCCCGCGCCGGTGCCGTCTCCCAGAAACCAGCCACGCCGGAAACGCACGGCGTTCTCGGCATCCTCCCGCGCGGCGGCGACAAGATCGAAGGTCTCGTCGACCGTCCACGAGCCCACGAGGAAGTCGGAATGGGCCTCGCCCGCATAAACGACGGATTCGAGCTGCGCATCCGACAGCAGCCCGTCGGGGACGACGCTCGCCGGCAGATGCGGGCGATAGGTCGGGATGGGCGGCGCAACCGACGCCATCGCGGCCGACTGGACGAGCTTGGTCGGATGCGCCTGCGCGCCGGGAATGCGGATCGACTGAAGGGCGTATTCCTCATAGAGCGCATCCGTGATTTTCCGGCTTTCCGCCGGTGTCCATGCGACCGGCTCGTAGGCGAGCTCGGTCGCCTCCGGACTGATCGCCGACGACGGAGAAGCGGATGCCCGTCGGACCACATAGGTTCGCGCGGTTCGCGGGAGGTTCGAGGACGGGGCTATCGACGCAGCCGGCTTGCCTGCGATTGATAGCCGCGGCGGAACGTACTTGCTCACCCAACCGAGCAGCGTGGCCACGTCCGACGCGATGCCCGGCGACGGAGGGAAAGCTGTCGTATCGTCCGCGGGAAGCCGATCGATCACCGTCAGACGCGTCTCCGTCGCCGTGCCGTGCTTGGCGTAGACCGCGCCATCGATCGCGGCCGAAAACACAACGCGAGCGCGCTCCTGCAAGCGGACGAAGGCATCGATCCACGCAGGATTGTCGGGAGCGAAGCCCGCGCCGGTGATCGCAACCAGGCGCCCGCCGTCGGGCAGCCGCGCCAACGCCGACGCGATGTGCCGTAGGGCAGCGTCGACCATGAGACGATCGACATTGGCGACCGCCGAGAATGGAGGATTCATCAACACGACGCTCGGCTTGATGCCGGCGTCGAGATGATCGTCGATATGAGCGGCGTCAAACTGCGATACAGCGACGCCCGGAAAGACAAGGGAGAGAAGTGCCGCGCGAGTATCAGCTAGCTCGTTGAGAACGAGCGAGGCACCCGATAGCTCGGCCAGGATCGCGAGCAGACCTGTGCCGGCCGAAGGCTCAAGCACGACATCCGCGGGTTTAATCGCAGCGGCAGTGCTGGCCGCGAGACCAAGCATGATGGGCGTGCTGAATTGCTGAAGAGCTGCGCTCTCTTCTGAGCGGCGTGTGTGGGTGGGAAGAAGGCCAGCAATCTTTGCCAGCATCGGCAGCAAGGCGGCAGGCGATGCTGCACGCGCGCGCATGGGAGGACCGAATTTGCGTACGAACAGGACCGTCGCCGCCTCGCAGGCGTCGTAGGCAGTCTTCCAGTCCCATCCGCCATCGGCATCGGAGACGCCAAAGGTGCTCTCCATCGCCGCTCGCAAGATAGCCGCATCGATGCGCTGACCGCGCTCGAGCCAAAGAAGTAGGTTTTCCGCCGCCCTGGCGATCGCGGCGCCCTTCGTCGTGGGGCCGGGCGCAACGCAAAGCGGCGCGGCTGCGGAAGCAGCCACGGAGACGGACGTCAATGTCATGGGGAAAGACCCAGAGAGCGGGGGAAGGAATGAGCCGCGCGGCGCTCTCTTGACCGCGCCGGCTCAAATCCTTCCCGGCCGCCCTCTTCCTCTCCGGGCCGATGTCCGCGGTCGGCATACTTGCGGGGCGGCCAGGGCCGCCCCGCAAGCGCGGATCATCCGGCAGCAATGATGTGCGGCTGCTCGTCTTCGGCATCGGCGCCGGCTTCGTCCTCGCCGGTGGCGAGGAATTCGGGCAAGGCGTCGGCTTCATCGCCGGCGTCATGCTCGACAGCGTCGACCTCCGTGAGACGGAGCGGCTCGGGAAGCCAGCCCGTCCCCTCCAACAGGCGCTCGGCCTCGCGTGCCATATCGCCCTTCTTCAGGTGATCGATGAGTTGCGCTGACGGCTCGCCCTTCGCTTCGCGCACCGCCTCGAGAATGCGAGGTTTCGTGACGCGGCCCAGATAGTTGTCGACGGTCGGTCTCCAACCTGCAGCGATCATGTCGAGTCCGACGGCACGAGCCAGGACATTGGCTTGGTCGAGCCGGCGCCGTACGCTATGCCCGGAGACGGCGCCCGTATTGTAGCGGTTAGCCGGCTCATAGAGCGCGTTGACCGCGAATGACGCACAATGTGCGAACAACCTGGCCTGCTCTTTCCCGTTAAACGCCGTGAGGGCGTCCCAGAGGTCGCCTTCGTCCTTGGGCAGGCGAGCTTTCCAGCCGTCATGCCTGACGTCGATTGCCTGCGCCGAAGTGCTCTCCTTCAGACCGGGCGCTTGCGCCGGAAACGTCGGCGTCCGGATCGAGATCTCCAAGCAACCGTTGGATGTTGCGAATCGATAGAAGGTCGCCAGCACGAAATTGTGCAGTACCGCCTGGAAGGCGACCTCTGGATCGTTCGCCAATGCGTCACGCAATGCCAGCGTGCGATGCGCAGTCAGCTCGGCGATCAGCCGATCCGGCAGCGGCTTGATCGTATCGTCCTCCTCGTCCTCAAGGGGCTCGGGCGGCGTACCGCCGACGGTAATGACCGCGCGCTGGGCGGAGCCATTGGTCGGCCCGTCGCTCGTCCGCCCCTCGTCGTGCGCTTCCGTTGTGGCATCGATGGCGGCAGGTGCCTCATCCTCCGGCCGCACGTAGCCGCGGTCGATCGAGAGCAATCCCTCGGCATCGATGCTGACGAAGACACCTGCGCGGGCGATCTCGGCGGGATCGTAGACGAGCGATCGGGCCTCAAACGCAGATCGTGCCATTTCGATTTCGCCGAGACGCTGATCGATTTGGTCGGGCAGTTCGTCGGCGTCCTGATAGTCCGCCTCGATCTTGGCATACTCGGCGTTGAGGGCTTCGAGCGCCGCCCGTTCCTCCTCCGTCAAATCAGCCGGCTTACCCTCAAGCTCCCGCAGGCCCTTGGTGTGATCGAACGGGAAATCGACCGCCACCGCGATCCATTTCCAGCCATCGGCCGCAATCACCTCGGCCTCCGCCTTCAGCTTGTCGGTGACGAGACGATCGAGCAGCGGGACGTCCTGAAGCCAACCGCCGTCGTCATGTTCGAACAGATCCCGCATCACGCTACCGCCAGATTTCTCGTAGGCATCGAGACCGATGAACTGCGCGCGACGGTCGGAAGCGCGGACGGTGTTCTCCGTCACCATCCGCCGGATCTGATATGGCTCGTCGTAGCCGGAGCTGCTGATATTGTCCCAGACCTGCTCCTGGCGCAGCTGATCGGCCGTGACGGAGAAGGCCATCAGCTGTTCGAGCGTCATACCGTCGTCGGCATAAACTTCATGCAGCTTCGGCGACACCGACGCCAGGCGCAGGCGCTGCTTGACGATCGCCGGCGAGACGAAGTGCCGCGCGGCGATGTCCTCTTCGCTCATGCCGCCGTCCCGCAGCAGCTTGAACGTGCGGAACTGATCGAGCGGATGCAGGCCGACCCGCTCGTCATTCTCTGCGAGGGAATCGTCCTCGGCAATGCCGGCATCGCGGACGACGCAGGGCACAGGTTGCGTCTTCGCCATGCGCTTCTGCTTGACCAGAAGTTCGAGGGCGCGGTAGCGGCGTCCACCAGCTGGCACCTCGAACATGCCAGTTTCCTGGCCGTCGGGATCGACGACGGCACGAACGCTCAGACTTTGTAGCAGCGTGCGCTGGGCGATGCTCTCCGCCAGTTGCTCGATCGAGACGCCGGCCTTCACGCGCCGAACGTTGGACTGGCTGAGCACCAGCTTGTTGAAGGGAATGTCGCGGGAAGGACTCAGTTTGATCTTTTGGACGCCGTTTGCCATGTCGGATTCTCCACGACGGGCGGCCGAAAGACTCCCTCTCGGCCTCCAACCCGTCGCAGACAATCCGGCTCTCCTCTCACTCTCAAATGCGCCGGCACTGAAGCCGAGGATTGGATGCATCAGGCCGCCTCCTCGCTCACCTCGGCACTGGCGTCGATCTCGTGCGGAAGATAGGCGAGTAGGAAATTGGCAGCCTTCGATGCCGCACTCGCTGCGCGTACGACGGCGCGGCTATCTTCGCGCAGTACTTCCAGCCAGGATCCGATGTAGTCGGCGTGGCGCACGGTCGGCGCGATACCGAGCGAAGCACAAACGAAGGCGCCTGCCATTTCGGCAACCAGCTCTTCGCGAGCGTACGATTTTGAGCCGGACGAACCCGAGTGGTCGCGGTTGAGGCGAGATGCATGGCCGGTCCAATGACCGAGCTCATGGAAGGCGGTCCTGTGCCAATTGATCGGTTCGAAATAGGCTGCTGGCGGCGGCACCTGCACGAAATCGCCAGTCGTGTTGTAGTAGGCTCGCCCACCACCGATGCGAAAATCTGCGCCAGTAGCTGCGATCAATGCCTCGGCCCTTGGCTCAATCTGAGCTGGTGGCGGCGGAACAACCGACGCCGCAATCTCCTCGGGCAAGCTATCGCACTGGTCGGTGTTGAAGACGGTAAAGCGCTTAAGAAACGGGATTGCGCCTGGCTCCTCGCCAGCTTCCGCAGCGCGCCTGCGTTCGTCGTCCGGCGTGAAGCGATCGGCATAGACGACAGTCGTTCCCCGCTCGCCCTTCCTGACATGGCCGCCCAATCCGAGCGCCTGGCGAAAGGTCAGCCAGCTTTGTCCGGAGAAGCCGCCCTCGATGACGGCGCCCCACAGGATCAGCACATTGATCCCGGAATATCCGCGCTGCGTGGCAGCGTTGCGCGGCATGGCTAGAGGCGCCTTGATCGCCGCCGTCCCCCACGGCTGCACCCAGGGGATACGGCCGGCCCCCAGTTCAGCGATGATCCTGTCAGTGATTTCGGTGTACAGGCTCGCGCGGTCGTTACCTGCGCGGACTCGAGTTTGTCTGAGCATCGCGGTTCTCCGCGACGGGCGCCGGAAGCCTCTCTCCCGACCTTCAACCCGTCGCGGCAAACCCCGTCCGCACTCTCACTCTCAACGGCCCTAACGGCGGAGCAGGCTTCGAGAGAAGCGGAATGCGTATCCGCAGGCGATCGTTGCGCGCGGCCGTTAACCGCGGGTAGCCCGGAAGAGTTGATTGCCGTATCTATCGAACTAGCGGCCGGGTCTTAGCGTCTTTCGCCGAAGGCTAGGCGAGCGGCAGTGTACGGCTTTGCGATGTCGTCGCAGTCGCGACGGTTTTGACCCGAATCTCTTAGAAAAGAAGGCAGCCGCAGGAGCGCCTCTTGAGGGCGCGGGACCGACTGCCGTCCCGAGACCGGTTAAAAAGGCACCCGCAGGAGGGTCAGCATAGCGCCGGCGCGGAACGCGACGGGACCCGGGACCGAGTGCCTCCGGCGAGGGACACATCGTTCTGCGCGAGGGATTGTCACCCGAAGGGCCGAGACAAAGCGAAGCGTGGCTCGGGGAGGACCGCCTTAAGGCGGGCCGAGTAAAGCCCGGTCGGCTTCAGCCGACGCTTCCAAACGTCACAGCGGTTCCAGGAGGTGCAGAGGCGCTTTCACTCAATCGGATTGGAGAATCGGATAGATTGCGTTTTCATTTCATGACGGAAGCTGTGCAATGAAACGCCTCGTTTTTTGTTTTGACGGCACGTGGAATACGCTGGCCGCGCCCATTCCTACCAATGTCGTCGTCACGGCTGAGAGTGTTGTGCCGACTGCGTCCGATGGCATCACGCAAGTCATCTTTTATGATGAGGGCGTCGGCACGAAGAAATGGGAGCAAATACGCGGTGGCATGTTTGGCCTGGGTCTCGTTGAGAATATGGCCGATGCCTATCGCTTTCTTATCTTCAACCACACGCCCGGCGATGAAATCTATGTGTTCGGATTCTCGCGCGGCGCCTACACCGCACGTTCGTTCGTAGGGCTTTTGAGCAATTGCGGGATTTTGCATCGCTCGCAAGCAGCAAAGGCAGGCGATGCCATCGAGCGTTATCGCGCACGAGATAAATCGCCCGAATATGCGCAGGCCATGTTGAAGTTCCGCGCGGACTTCGCGCCGGATGTCTGCATCTCGGACGATGAGGACGCATGGCGTGTCGGCAATTGTCAAGGTTACGTGAAGGATGCGGCGCATCGTTTGCGCATCACCTATCTTGGCGTCTGGGATACGGTGGGCGCGCTCGGGATTCCGAAGCGGTTCACGCTTTTGAATCCGTTCAGCAATAACAAGAAGTATGAGTTTCACGACACGAGCCTTTCCGCCTTCGTGCGCAGCGCAAGGCACGCCGTTGCAATTGATGAGCGGCGCACGGATTTCGTGCCGACTCTTTGGAATAATCTTGAAGAGTTGACCAAGGCCGCGGGCTCGGACTTCAGCAAGGAATCCGCGCCGTACCAGGAAAAATGGTTTCCCGGCACACACAGCTCGGTCGGCGGTGGCGGCGATAGACGCGGCCTGTCCGACCAGGCGATGGATTGGGTGCTCGATGGCGCGCGGCATTTGGGACTGCAGCTCGATAAGAGTCCGCGCTCGCCAATATTCAAGTTGAAGCCGGATGCGCGTGAGTATCTGGAAGACACGGCGGAACCGGGTATGATGTACAAGGCCATGAACGCGGTCTCTGCTGCGGACCGCCTGCCCGGACCTTCGCATCTCTTCCAAGTCAGCATGAGCGCGCGCAAGCGGTGGAAGGACAAGCCAGAGAACCTCAAGGATAAGGTCGCCTATCGCCCAGCAACGCTGAACCACGTCGCGGATGCACTCAACGCCTTGAGCGATGCCGATGTCGGCCTCACGGCGCCGGACCTCAAAGAAGGCGAATTCACGCTCTACGATGTAAAGCAAGGCGACAATCTAAGTGACATCGCGCACGACCAGCTCGGGGCGTCGAAATTCTGGCGGCTGATATTTGAGGCCAATCGCGACAAGCTGGACCATCCTGACCGCATTTATGTCGGTCAAGCGCTGCGCATTCCTGACAAGCCGCCGGCAGCAGACGGACCGGATGTCAAACCGTGAGAGGCTATGCGGTTCCCCGCTTGCGGCGACGGGCGGGGGGCGCTCGCTTCGTTCGAAGCCATGGCCGGTTTCGTCGACCTTGGCTTCGTGCACCGTGATGTGGCTTACGTTGGGTAAACCGCTTTCGGCTCAGCCCCACATGCGGATCTGAAATCACCGAATGAGTCCGTAACCGGCGCGTCAGGGATGGAATCTTGTTACTTGTCGAGTGTCGAAAGTATCGACCGATCGAGCTCACGGAGCCTAATCACGCAGGTCACGAAGCATTACCCAGCGAATGACTCCGGGCGTCATATAGACAAGCGCGCCCCGCGGCGCGCCAGTGACCCGAAGGTAGTCCGCGAGCTGACCGACATGGACGCGCATGTCCTTGTCGGATGGATCAACATCGCTCTTCCAATCGACAACAATGTCGGCACGGTTACCATCGTAGGCGATGGCATCGATGCGGCCGGTGAGCGCCTCCGGCGTCGGCCGATCGTTAAGCAGGTTGTAGACGGGCCACTCCGGGATTAGCCGGCCACGCAGAGCGACGATGTCAGGGAGCTGCAAAGTCCGCCATGCGGTTGCAGAAATTTCGCTAATATTGGGAAGCAGGGTAGTTTCAGCGGGCTCCGGAACCAGTTGGGTGAGCAGTTCACCAGCGCGCGCGGCGAATCGTCCGGGGTCGTCGGCCAGTTCGCCGGTCAACACTTCTTCCATGAGCTTGTGCAGGAGAAGTCCACGGACACGGCCCGCGCCCACGGGGAGCTCAACCTCAGTTCCATCGCCGGATTCTAATAGCGCGATCGCCTCGATCATCGGGATCCGATCCGGATCGTGATCGCTGGGCCGGATCCATGTAAGCGGGACTGCAGCCGCTTCAATGACAGTATGCTCGGCGGCGAATACATCCGCTGTCTGCGCATTGCGTGGATCGGCGGCCACCATTCGTGGCACCGGCAAGATGCGCGAGAGGTCGAGTGTTGGCAATACGTCATAGGCCATGTCGACCACCCGCGCCCACGATCTTCGCTCGGCTTGCGGCAGTTCCGGAACAATGAGGAGCTCGCGTGCGCGGGTGCAGGCTACGTACCATAGCCGTTCGCGTTCGCGCACGAAGCTTTCGTCGTCAGTCTCAAGTGCCGCAAGAAGCTCCGGCGGCACGACGTCACCGATCACCCAGTGCAGGGTGTCGTCGTCGGAACGGTGCACGAAGGGTTCGCGCGAGCGCAGCAGAGTGGCGGTATTGATCGGAATGACCACAGGCCATTCGAGGCCCTTGGCACTGTGAATGGTGATGAGCTCGATAGCATCGCCTTCCGCATCGACGCGGCCTTCGTTGGCGGCCGCACCATCATGCCAGTCGCGGCTGATGTCGCGAACGAACCGCTTGAGACCCTTCACGCCATAGGGTCTCGCTCGCTCGAGAACGGCTTCGATGTTGGCGCCGGCCCGCGCACTGCGGTCGCCCTCTCGCGCGGCCAGGATTGGCCGCACCATCAGGCGCTCGGAGGCTTCGGCGAGCAGTAGTGCGGGCGTGGTCGCCCGTGCGCGACGATGCAGATCCTGCAGGATCAACAATGCGCGGCGCGCCGTCGGATGATTCACATGATCGGCCTCCGTCATCAGCGAGAAGCGGGGAATGGCGTCGGGACGCTCCTCCTGCGGCGGCAACGCGGCCGTGATGTCGAGCAACTCTTCTTCCGTCAGGCCGACCAGGGGACCTCGGAGCAACGAGCCAAACGCCAAGGTATCCCGGGCGTCGGCCAAAGTGCGCGCGAGCGCGACGAAGTCCTGGACCTCTTGGCGCCGGAACAAACCTTTTCCGGCCTGGGTGGCGATCGGAAGGCCTCGCGCCTCCAGCGCGCGCTCGTAGCGCCAAAGCTCGGCCCCCGTCGGGGCCAATAGCGCGATCCCACCCGGAGCGAGCTGGGCAAGATCCCCGTTCTCGTTACGGATGTTCACGTTACCAATCAGGCGCGCGCAGAGATCTGCCACGGCTTCGGCTTCAGCGTCGCGGATCTGTGACGGCCGCGGGTCTGGTGGCATTTCGATTGTGATCTTGGCGGCGCAAGGCAAATCGTGATCCGGCGGATCGATGGTCGGAGCGAGCGCGACATAGCCGGGCTGCCCCTTTCCGGAAAGCGGGGCTTCGAAGCAGCGATTGATGTGTGTCAGGATCGCAGGGCGGGAGCGGAAGTTCGCCGTGATCTGAATGATGTTGTCGGGCCAGAGCCGCGCCACGGTGCTGCGCGCCTCGCTGTAGGAGCCGACGTCGGCGCCGCGGAAGCGGTAGATCGATTGCTTCGGATCGCCAACCATGAAAAGCCCGCCGGCGCGGACCACGCTGTCCTGCCATCGCGGTGCGCTGTCGTCAGCGGCAATCCGAAACAGGATTTCCGCCTGCATCGGATCAGTGTCCTGAAACTCGTCGACAAAGATGTGGCGATAGTGCCGCCCCAGTGCGCGACGCACCGCATCGTGACCGCGCACGAGCTTGCGTGCCCGCTCCAGGAGATCGTCGAAATCGAGGACAGCCGCGGCTCGTTTGAACGCCGCGTAGTCGGCCAGCACCTCATCGAGCTGGTCGGACAGCTTGACGACAAGCGCCGTAGCGACGCGGCCGAGGATCACACGGTAGCAATGATCCACGCAGGCGAACTGGCGGCCGGCTTCTTCGTTGAGGTCCGAACCGCGGTCTTTGCCGGCCGCCTTGTCCCAGGCTGTCTTCGTTCGGGGCGGCAAGAGATCGAAGGTGTGGCGACGCATACACGCTAGGCGCGGCGGATGGGCGAGACGCCAGAGCGTGTCAAAAGCAGGTGGGGTTGCGAAGCTACCGGCGAAATGACTCGCGAGCGTCTCAAGCTGACCGACGAGATCGAGGGTTCTGGGCTCGGCCGGCTGCGCCGAAAGCCAGCGCCGGAAGTCGGCAACGGCCTCGACAAGATCAACGTCAGGCCGGCCCGTCAGATCGGCGGGCGGCGGGCGCGCGTCGCGGTGCTTCAGCCGAAAGCGCGCGAGCGCCTGCAAGGTCTCGACGACGTGATGCGGATCGTATCGCGATAAGGCGGTGACGGGATCGTCTGCCGGCGACATCCCGTTCAAGCGCCGTCTGAACCATTGTTCGAAGACCGCGTCGAATGTGGCCTCGGCCTGCGCTGCATCGAGAATACGCGCGCCCGGATCGATGTCGGCTTCGACCGCGTAGCTGGTGATGATGGTCTGGCAGAAGGCGTGGATGGTGGTGGCCGTCAGTTCATCGAGCTTGTCAGCTGCGGTCGACAAGGCGGCCTGTTGGGTTGCGGTTAGGCCGTCGGGCAAGGCGGATTGCAGCGGCTCCGGCACACGTCCGGCAAGGAGATCGTCAACGTAGCGTTGGACGCGGGCCCCCAGCGCGCTCGCGGCAAGCTCGGTGAAGGTGATGGCCGCGATTGATCCCGGCTCGGCGCCGTGCGCGAGCAGCATCGTCACGCGCCCCGCCATGAGCGCGGTCTTGCCTGTTCCCGCCGCGGCTTCAACGAGCAACGTCGACTCCAGCTCCGTCAGCGCTCGCAGACGTGCCGCAGTGTCAGCGAGCTTTGTCATCGCGCGCTCCAGACGCGGGAGAAATCCCCGAAGGCACGGCCGAGCGCAGCTTGTTTGACTTGGAAATAAATCGCCGGTGCGGCCGGCAGCGCCAAGCGGTAGTCGTTCCAGTCCTCACGCGCATCCGGACCAGGCAAGGTGACACCGCGGCGCAGGAGGTTGTCGGCGGCCAAGACGTAGACGCCGATATCGGCAATGGCCTGATCGACGTCGGGAAGCCTGTACGGTTTCGGCAGATCGTCGCCGAGGAAGAGCAGGCGCGCAATGATGCGCGGATTGTCGGGCACCAGCTGACGCGCGGCGAGCGCATAGAGCACGCGCTGCAGTTCGGCGCCGCGCCCAAGGACGATGTCGCCAGCCTTTGGCGGCTCAGCGCCCGTCTTATAGTCGGAGAGGCGGACGCCGTTTCGGATGCTGTTGAAATCGAGACGATCGATACTGCCGCGGATACGCACATTGGTGCCGGGTATGGTGACCTGCGCCGTGGGTGGCCAGAGCAGGTCCGGAGCGGCGACCGCGTCGTCCTCTTCACGGCCAAACGCCAATTCGGTCCAGCTGCGCGTGCTGGGTTGAAACGCCTCGTCGAGCGTCAAGGCCTTCAGTGCGAGATTGCGCGCCGCTGCGAGCGTGTGCTGCCACAACAGCAAGGGTGGTGCGGAACGCACAAGCGGCCATTGGGCGGCAATCGCTGCCACGGCCGTATCGAGCGCGCTGTCGATCTCAAGCGGTGCGGCTCGCCCATAGCCCGGGTCGGGTTCGAGGAGATCGACGGCGCGTTTCAGCAGCTCGTGGACGAGCTCACCATAGGCACGCGCATCGAGCGAGAGCGGTTGTTCGGCTTCGATAAGCGACTGCCAGCCAAGGGCGTAGCGCCAGACGAAGGCCAAAGGGTCGCGCAGCATCAGGCGAAGCGAGGTCGCCGACTGGACCTGGCCGATCGCCCGTATAACGACCGGATGATCGGCCCGAACCCGGCCGTCGTGGCTGGTGAGCGCGGGGTTTCCCCAATTGCGCCAACAGGTGTCGGGTGCCGAGATGGCCGGCGTCTGCGCTGCTTCTTCGGGTCTCGCAATCAGACGGTCAACTTCGCTGAAGGCGTGGCCTGGAATGCGCGAGCGTTTCAGCACGGTTGTGAGCGGTCCGTGCGGCACGAGCGGGCTTGCCGCCTGAAGACCTCCTTGGACGTTGCGGCGGCTGCGCGAGAGCACGCATCCGGCGATCGCATGAGCGGTGATCACGTTGAAGGCGCGGCGGTCCTGATCGGTGATCGGATCGGCGTCGAGCGCCTCGCGTCGCACGATGTGGCTCGGGATGAGCGGATCTTCGCCGGTGCGTCGTGGCCAGGATCGCGAGGTCATGCCGAGCAGGCGGACCCAGGGGCGTGGTGCAGCGGCGAGATGGCTGGCGGGACACCAAACGGCACAGGCGCCGGGGTCACGGCCGTCGGGAACGCGAAGTTCCTGCAACGAAAATTCGAGTGCCTCCGGCGGCGCACGGCGGAGTGCCTCGGTCCAAAGCGCTAGCGCGGCATCGGAGAGCAACAACCCGCCAGCCTCCACGGCGGCTTTTGGTCCTTTGGTGAGACGTTCGAGGACCGGAACCAGAATGGGGCGAATATCCACCCCGTCCGTGCGGCGCGGATGGGCCTCGTCAAGTGCGCGGCGCCATTGATCGAGCTCGAAAAGCGCGGCACCGGGCTGCAGGCCCTGGGCCCACGTTGGCGGAAGATCATCGAGACCTTGGCTGCGGCCGGCGGCGTGGCCGAGAAGCCTGCGCACACGATCTTGGCTGAGCCCGTTCAGCAACACATCGGCGAGCGCTGCGCAGGCCTGGCCCTCACGTGACGCAAGCGCCGGCACGCCATGTGAAAAGTGCAAAGGCAAACTTGCGTCGGTTGCGAGGACCGACATGTCGTTGTCCCAATCGTCGGTCGTCGTGGCGCAGATGGCGACTTCTTCCGGGCGTGCGCGGCCGGAGGACACGAGTTCACGAAGCCAGCGCAGCGCCTCGACCACTTCTGCGCGGGGTGCGGCGCACGAAACGATGTCCGGCGCGGCAGGCTTTGCTCGAGCCTCAGCGTCGACTTCGCCCGGGAACCAAGTGACATCGGCTGTGCCGGGATCGCGCCACGCGAGCCGAACGCATCGCGCCAGGGCCTGCAGTAGCGGCCGCCACACCGGCGCCACGCGTACGACGCGATTTAGCTCGACATCCCCCAGGACTGAAGGCGCGAAACTCACCCGTTGCAGAGCCAGATCGCGCAGGTCGCGAGGCGTCAGAACGCCAGCGGGCAGATAGGTGCGGACGTCGCTTTCAATCCTGGCAAGGTCCAACAGTCGGGCGCTGCCATTGGCACGATCCGCCAAGGAAAAGTCGGCGTCCCAGACCCGCGTCAGTGTCCAAGCGACCGAGCGCGTCATGCCTGGAAGTTCGCGGATGCTCTCGAGGTCGCTGAAACCACCCGCCTCAAGCGCCGTTCGGATGGCCGGATCGAGGTCCTGCGACCGCGCTGGCCGCACAAATCCGCCCGCCAGGCGCGCGGCAAGTTGCGGCAGGGTCATGATTTGTATGCCGGCCTCGGCGCGCCGAGCAGCAACGATACGCCGCATGCGGAAAGCGAGCGGTCCCTCGACGACGATCGTACGACGCTTCATGGATTCCGCGCAGTCGCCGCAAGGACGGGTGGCCTGGGATCGAGCTCTTCCTGCTCCAACATTCTTGCTTGTTCGGTCCCGAGCCAGCGCGCCAGCTCTCCGATGTCCCCGGCCCGGCCCACAAGCCGGTCAAGCCCCTTGCGGGACTTTAGCTCCGAGCCCAGCGTGACGGCGAGCTCGGTCTGCATTTGATGCAGACGAACGTGAAGACCGAAGGTGTCTTCGAGATGGGCTGCTATCCGCAATCCGCCGGCGTCGATGTCTCCCCAGTGGTACAGCGGCGTGTCTGCCGCGATGAGGTGCGCGGCGCGCACGAGGTGCGCCATGCTCGATAAGACATCGCGTGCCGGAAATCCGTCGGTCAGAAGCGCGAGATAGTTGCCCCCAATCTCCGTACTGTACCGCCAGAAGCTGGTCGGATTCTCGATGGTGATGATGTAGTCGACCGCGTGAGCTAGTGTTGCTTCTCGAACGGCCGCCCAAGGCAAGCCGAGAAAGATATCACCGGTGCCCTCAATACGGAGCGCACTTGAGGACAGACGAAGCGGCCCCTTGACCTGGAGGAGGTGAGCACGGCGGACAATCCCACTGGCCTCCAGAACTTCCCGAGGCTCGTCGCCAGCCAAGGCGGGATCGCGACGCTTGAGCAATTGCGCGACCCGGCCCTCGGAACGCTCCAGAGCTTTGCTATCCTTCGCGATCCGCCGCGAGAACGTGCGATGGTCGATATCGCGGCCGGACATATGCACGATGCCGTGCGTCAGCCGTAGGACTGTGATCAACGTCTCGACCTGCGTGGGCACGAGGCCGAGGAAACTCTTGTTGCCTTTCCAAGCGCCGATCGCCTCCTGCTCGATTTCCCGGAAGTACGGATCGGCAACGATCTCCGGAATCGTAGCTTGGATGGTCCGATGCGCTTTTTCGGCGGTCGTCGTCGCCGGCGCCCTGACCAGGAACTTGTAGAGACTGTCGGGGTCGACCAGCCGAACACGCGCGAGCTCACCGGTGAAGCGGCCTAGCCGGGCTTGCTCCAATGCGATACCGCCCGTTCGCTCCGCATCATGAAGAACGCGATGAAAGTCATCTTGTGCGGAAGGGCCACCGATGAGGGTGTAGTCGATCGGTTGGGTGATGTCGCGGACGCGGACCACCGGCGCCTCAAAACGGTCGAGAAGCAAGTTGAGGAGCGCCTCGGCAGCATGCTGGCTATTCTGCTGCATGTCTCCGTTCCTCGCGGACGCGCTCTTCGAAGAAACTACGCGGCTTGTGCATCGGGTTCTCGCTATGCAAGAGCTCGTGCGCCTCGCGATGGAAATGCTGCGGTGTCGCTTGGATCGCCCTGCCGACCCGAATGATCGAAATCAATGTGTCGAAGGTTTCCTGATAGAGCGCCTGATGCGTTTTCGGCGCAGCCATGATCAGCTGCAGTCCGAGGCTGTGGTAGAACCGAATGATCTTGTAGATGTTGTCGGGATCGAGCTTCTCGAACGCCTCGTCCATCAGCAGAAGGGCCGATTGCGGCGGTGCATCCCGGCTCCCACCCAGGTGATTGAAATACGCCGATGCGGCTGCCACGCCGAGGCAGATATAGAACGGGACGAACTTCTGTCCGCCACTCGCCTTGCCGCGACGCTGCTCAAGATCGGAGATCCGCCGATAGCTTTGATCGGGGTCGCAGATATCGATGCTGAAACGGAAGTAATTGCGGTAGTCTGCCAATTCGTTAAGACGCCGTCGATGCAGTGCATCATCAGCACTCTCGAACGTCAACATGTCGATCAGCTCTTTGATCTTGACCTGATCAGGATCATTCGTGTCCACGTTTGATTGCATCAGCTCGGTCGCTTTGGGCGCCACGATATCCAGGCGGTCGATCAAATAGCGGATCGTCTCCTTGTCCTGGTCTCTTTCCTGCCGGATTTGATAGACCTCTCCCATGAACACGCTGGTGCGCAGCGCCTTGTTCAAATCGTCCTTGGTGCGATCGACCGCGTCGATGTTAGCACGCAGGCGGCTGAGGAAGTCGTGGACCATGGTCTCGACCAGCGCAATCACGGCCTTATCGACTTGAATCTTGAAGTTGCGCAAGATCGTTTGTGTCAGCTCGCGATGGCGAAGTTCGATCCAGTCGTAAAGCGTTGTCGTGTGTTCCGTCGCGACGAACTGGGTCCATTCGAACCCCGGATGTTGATCCGGATTGGCTTGCACATAGTCTTGAATGGCCGATGTCAGCCTCGTCACCGCCGCGCGCTGGGTCGGAGCCTTGTCCTTGCGAAGTGATTCGAACCGGATGCGAGTCTGTGCAGGATGCTCGCCCGTCGCCCGCTCCTTCAGATAGGCCGCACGGGCGCGCCGCACGAAGCCCTCGAGACCAATGGAAGGGTCGTGCCGGCGCTGGCGGCGCTCGTACGGCGGAAACGCGTCATGGGCCCGGCCGGCAGCCTTCTCACGCTCCTCGACGTTAGCTTCCATGCCACCTGCTCGCTTGCCGATTCTTTCGATCAAGTCCTTTTCCTTCGTCTCCTCATCGCGTTGCTCGCGCTTGTAGTCTCCCAGCATGGTTTCGATTTCGCGCTTTTCCTCCCGCACGCCCTTGGGCAGCTTGGCTTCCAGGTCGATGATGAGCTCGGCTTGCCGCTTATGCTCGAGATCGGCCGCCTCCATTGTCTCCAAGAGGCGGATCGTGCGGTCCTTGCTCGTGATGAGCACGGCCTCGGCGCGTTTGATCGCTTCCAGCGCGGCGAACAGGCGAAGTTCGACATCTTTGGCGGCATTTACACGCCCGTCGAAGTCTCGCTGCTGCTCTGTCAGTTGAGCGATCTGCTGATCCCGAACCGACTTGCCAAGACGCGGAATTTGCGGAATCCGGCGATACTCGATGCCGCGGCCGTGGGCATACTTGCCGTCGGCCGATGCGGCAAGATCGCCTTTGCGGATATCATCGGCCGATCGCGCGCGGACGATGCGCCCCAACCGCACATTGAGAAACGCCCGCGCATAAGGGTTTTCGGTGATCACCGCCTCAGCCAACGTGCCGGGCCGGACGGTTTGGTCCTGGGGCAGCACATTCTCCGACTGAATCAGCTTGGCCCGGGTTGCCTTATAATTGCTGTCGAAATGCGGGTAGGCCTGATCCATGAAAACCGGCTCGACGATGACGGCGTCGGCCCAATCCCCGAGGATGGCTTCGATAATGCCGCGCCACTCGGCAAAGCGAGGGGCAATGTCGGCGACCTCCGACAGACTTTGCGCCGGCACGCGCAATCTACGCATATCCTCAAGGAAACCCTGCGTGTCGCGAGACATGTCGGTGCCCCCAGAGCGAAGGTTCTTGAGCCGGCGATTGATGTCGTCGAATTCCTTCGCAAGGCCTGCCTTGGCCGCGGCCGCATCCCGATAGAGCTCGTCGAGCTTAGCCCTTGCATCGGAAAGCGCCGGCACGGCTCCGACCAACGTTGCAATGTCCTTGGGAGCTTTCGGCCAGTCGGCATCGTAAGCAACACCGATGCCACCGCTAAGACGCGGTACAAAGCCTGCGATGCTCGCAAAGGTCTTGGGCAAGGCCGCACCTGTCGCCACTTCACGCAACGCGCAGAGGGCGTCGAAAATCGGCTTGGCCTCGATGTTGCCTGCCTTCCGGATGGCGGCTTGGCGGTTCTGTTCGGCTTCTGCGAACTCAATCTGCTTATAAGCTGGTGTTCCGTTGATCTGCCCTTTCAGCGCATCAAGCCTAAGGCGCGTCTGTTCGATCGTGTCGGTGAGCGTCGCCTGATAGGATCGCGAGCTGTCGAGCTCCGCCTGCATCTGGTCGATATCCTTGCGCTGCTTGGCGATCACCTCCCCATAGCGATCGTATTCGGCGCGCTCGGCACCATAAGTCCACATTCGGAC
>JAESGW010000200.1_pt1:7500-106922 | contig 106922 bp, 112 predicted proteins | sample 9269791 | NCBI WGS metagenome assembly JAESGW01 (sample SAMN16773120, study PRJNA677053) | algae metagenome | isolation source: Aphanocapsa lilacina HA4352-LM1 and co-occurring heterotrophs from near cave... | place: USA: Maniniholo cave, near Haena, Kauai, HI | collected 2009-07-28 | reverse complement strand
GTTTGCCACTTCAAAGCTACCCTGGGCACCATCAGGCCCGACTTGGCGCGCTTCTACAAGCAAAGCGCGTCAAAATCCGATATCCGCTGCTGCGCAGCCTGACGATAGCTATTCTTGCTCAGTCTCGAAGCGAAATCCGGGATTCCCCGCCGCGGAGTCAGCCCCGGATTCCGCTGCGCTTCATCTACGGTGCTCGCGTCAGTTCTTTGCGTCTTTCTTCGCGACGGGCTTCGGCTTGACGGCCGCTGCGGTCTTCGCCTCCGGCTTGGCGCCGTCCTTTTTGGCGACGGCCTGGACCGGCTTGGGCGCGGGCTTCGGATCGGCGGTGTTCTTCGCGGCCTGTTTTTGCGCAGCCGGCTTCGCGGCGGCAGGCTTCGGCGCCGGCTTTGCCTCGGGCTTTGCGTCGGCCTTCGGATCGGGCTGGGCCGCGATCCGCACGGTAACGCTCTGCTTGCCCTTGCCCTTCTTGCCGCGCACCGTCTGTTTCGCCTCGTCGGCGGCGACGGTTGCGATCAGGGCGGCGCCGCTGCGCTTGGGTCCGGTGTAGACGACCATCGGCTCCGCGGTGGCCGCCGGCAGCGCCAGCATCTCCGAGGGCTTCAGCGATCCGGATGCGGACGCGGTCGAGAACAGCGAGAAGCCGACGTCGCCGTTCTCACTGGTGCCGCTGGAGGCGATGGCGACGTTGTCGTCGTCGGACTGGATGCCCGGCCGCTTGCGCTTTGGCCCGCACATGTCGTCGCGCAGGTTCGGCGGCTCGGCGACGATAGGCTCCATCGAGGCCAGCGTGCCGAGTGTCGGCTGCAGCCACGACAGGCCGGCGGTGCGGGTGAAGCCGCGCTCGAGCAGCTGTGCAGCCTTGGCGGCGCGCACCGGCGAGGACGGGGCGCCGAGCACCACCGCGATCATCCGCTTGCCGTTGCGGGTCGCGGAGGCGACCAGGTTGAAGCCCGAGGCGCAGATGAAGCCGGTCTTCATGCCGTCGGCGCCGGGATAGCGGCCGATCAGGCTGTTGAAGTTGCGGGTGATGCGGCGGCCGAACTTGATCGCCGCAATGTGCGTGAAATATTCGTACTCCGGCAGGTCGCGGATGATGGCGCGCGCAAGCATCGCCATGTCGCGGGCCGAGGTGATCTGTCCATCCGCCGGCAGTCCGTTCGGATTGACGTAGCTCGTCTGCGTCATGCCGATGCGCAGCGCGTTCTTGTTCATCTCGTCAGCGAAGCTCTCGATCGAGCCGGAGACGCCTTCGGCAACTACCACGGCCATGTCGTTGGCCGACTTGACCATCGTCATCGCCAGCGCGTTCTCGAGCGTCACGGTGGTGCCGGCCGGGAAGCCCATCTTCGACGGCGCTTGCGAGGCCGCGATCGGCGAGACCGTGAGCAGCGAGTCGAGCTGCATGCGGCCTTCCTTCACCGCCTTCAGCGCCACATACATGGTCATCAGCTTGGTGACCGACGCGGGATACCAGGGATAGGTCGCGTTCTCCTGGAAGAGCACGCGGCCGGAATCCGCCTCGACCACGATCAGCGCCTCGGTGCGCGCGGGCTGCGCAGTCAGCAGAACGGCAGCCGCAAGGAAGGCGGCGAATGCCGAGAGCCGAAGCGACGAGAAGCGATGCAGGTTTGGGAGGCGGTCTGTCAGTTGGTCTGGCACGTGATGCACGATCCGATTCCGGTCTGCGAGGCGCATATCCTCAGAACAGATATTTGCCTTCGAAAGATTGGCCTTCGAGCACGAAAAGTCTTTTTGGTCTTTGAGCGGACGGGCTTACCGCGAAGCGGTGCATCATTCTACCAAAAGTATACCGGCTCGAAAGCTCAGAAATGCGTCCGCCACCGGTCAATCAGCAACAAATTGGCCAAATTTCGATTTGCTGAACGTCTATTTATCGAGTTCCGCGGCCGCCAGAACCTTCGAGCTGTCGAGGCGCGACTGCTCCTGCACCATGAACTGGGCCCTGGCGAGCTCGGCGAAATGACCACCGCGCGCGACCAGTTCATCGAAAGTTCCCGTCTCGATCACCTTGCCGTTCTGGAACACGAGGATGCGCGTCGCATTGCGGATGGTCGAGAGCCGGTGGGCGATCACGAAGGTGGTGCGGCCCTTCATCACCTCGTCGAGGGCGGCGTTGAGCTTTGCCTCGGTGACCGCGTCGAGCGCGCTGGTCGCCTCGTCGAGGATCAGGATCGGCGGGTCCTTCAGCAGCGCGCGTGCGATCGACAGCCGCTGCCGCTCGCCGCCGGACAGCATGCGCCCGCGTTCGCCGGCACTGGTCTCGAACTTCTGATCGCCGCGCTCGATGAAATCCAGCGCCTGCGCGCGCTCTGCGGCCTTGCGCATCTCCTCTATGGTGGCGTCCGGCTTGCCGACCCGCAGGTTGTCGGCGATCGAGCGGTTGAACAGCAGCGCCTCCTGGAACACCACGCCGATATTCCGCCGCAGCGCCGTCAGCGTCAGGCCGCGCACGTCCATGCCGTCGATCTTGATGATGCCGGACTGCGGATCGAACGCGCGATGCAAGAGCGCGATTGCCGTGGACTTGCCAGCGCCGGTCGGGCCGACCAGCGCGATCGTCTGCCCGGGCAGCGCCGTGAAGGAGAGGTCTTCCACCGCCGCGCGCTTGCCGTCATAGGAGAACGACACGTCGTTGAACTCGACCAGGCCGGAGAGACGGCCGGGATCGATCGCGTCGGAGCGATCGCGCACCGCCGGTGTCGCATCCAGCACCTCGTAGAACTGCTGCAGCCGCGGCGCTTCCATGAAGATCGAATTGATGAAGCCGACAATCTGTTCGAGCTTGGCGATCAGCATGGTGGCGAAGTTCACGAACATCACCATCTCGCCGATGGTGGCGAGGCCCTGCCCATGCAGGAGGATGCCGACGACAAAGATCGCCAGGACGGTGATGGTGGTCGAGGCGCGCGTCATCACCGTGACGATCGCCCACCAGGACAGCACCGGCATCTGCGCGGAGAGCAGCCGCTGGGCGACGTTGCGCAGGTCCTGCACCTCGGCGTCGATGCGCACGAAGCTCTGCACCAGCGCGACGTTGCCGAGGGCGTCGGACGCGCGTTCGGCCAGGTCGGAGTAATGCTCCTCGACCTCGCTCTGCATGCCGTGCGTCTTGCGCACGACGATGGTGGTCAGCACCGTGAAGACGACGCACAGCACGAACAGCAGGATCGCCAGCCGCCAGTTGAGATACAGCGACAGCGGCAACAGCACGATCAGCGAGACGATCGAGGCGAAATGCTCGCGGAAGAAGCCGAGCCAGATGCGCCAGAGCGCGTCGGTGCCCTGCAGCATCACCTTCATCAGGCGTCCCGAATGCACGCCGGAATGATAGGTCAGCGGCAGTTGCAGGATGTGGTCGAAATAGTTGGTCAGCACCGCCTGCCGCTGCCGGTGTGCCAGCCGGTCGGCTTGCAGGGCGACGAAGGCGCTGCAGACGATGGTGAAGAGGCCGAAGCCGACCCACGCGCCCAGCAGCGGCCAGACCCTGGACGACACGGTGGCGGTCGTTCCGGCTGCCTGGCTGTTCGACAGGGCGTCGATGATCCAGCCGAACAGGACGGGCTCGGCGAACTGTGCGACCGCAAGCAGCACGTTGGCTGCGGCCAGCAGCCAGCCGAGGCGAGCTTCCGGTCCGAGCGATTGAAGGACGCGACCGTAGAGGCGGAGAAGGGACATCGTTATCCTGATCGACGGCGCGCCGTGCTGCGCGCCCACGGATATTCGCGGACGTCAGTCGATCTTACGCGATGTCACCGGTGGAAGGAAAGCGTCGTCGAACACGTCCTGAAGGGCAGGGCGGTTGCGGAATTTGTAATCGGCGGCGATCTGCTCGATCGACGCGTCGAAGCGCTCGCGGGTGATGCCGCCGAGCCCATCGCGCTTAACCTCGGGCGTGACGATGTTGTCCCGCAGCACGGCGCGAACGCGTTCGAGCTCGAGCTCGCGCGAGCCGCCGTCCATGAGGGTCAGCACATCCTCGGTCGCCCGCGCGGGATCCTTTTCGGCGATCTTGATGCCGTTGAAGACGGCGCGAATGAAGCCTGCGACCGCTTCGGGGTTGGCGGCCGCGTACGCCGGATTGACCACCAGGGCGCGCCCGTAGGAGCGATCGCCGAAATCGGCGAAGCGGATCACGACGAGGTCGGCGCGCGGCACGCCGCGGTCGCTCACGTTCAGCGCCGAGGCGAAGGACATGCCGCTGACCGCGTCGACCTGGCCCGCCGACAGCATCGGCTCGCGCACCGCGGCGCCGATTTTCTCTAGCTTGATCTTGCTGGTGTCGAGGCCGATGCGCTTGGCCACCGCGGGCCACATCCTGATGGCAAGGTCGCCCTCGGCGACGCCGAGCGTCTTGCCCGGCAGATCGTTCACGCTGTCGACGCCGCGGCTGCGGCGGGCAATGATCGCGTAGCCGTTCTCGTTGTGCAGCATGAAGACCGCTTTGAGCGGAACGCCGTTACCGCCGTCGCGATAGCGGATCAGCTCGTTGAAGTCGGCGATCGCAATGTCGGTGTCGCCCTTGGCGAGCCGCGCCAGCGCGTCGGTCGAGCTGTTCACCGTCGTGGTCGCGACCTCCAGATTTTCGGCGCGATAGAGCCCGCGGCTTGCGGCGAGCGCGAACGCCACGGAGGCGCCGTCAAGGCGCCGGTCGAGCGTGAAGCGGATGCTTGCCGCCTCGGCCACCGCCGTCAGCACGCACAGAAGCGCAAGCACGCTCAAGGGTGCAGCGAACGACAAACGGCGGATGGCAGGCGGAACACGCATGGCACGCACATCGATAGAAGGGCGCCGCCGTACAGCGGAAACGGCGCATGGATGGATAAAATCACAGGATCGGCCGCAGAGCGACCACGAATGTATGAATCGCGCCGATGATGGTTGAATGACGCTGAAAGCGGCAGTTGTGAATGGACGAAAGGTCGCAGGGCGGAACGTGGCTGTTCAAGCAGCGTTCAGGTTCGGCCGGTTAATACGGGATGCGAAAAGCGGCTTCGTGCCCCTTAACCTTAAGAGGCGTTGCCGCGCAGGATTGGGTGTCATGCTGTTTCATCGTTCGAACACCGTGATCTCGCGGTCGGCGAGAGCGCGGGTTTTGCTGCTGGCGTCGATCGCGACGCTGGTCGTGACGTCGTTTGACGTGCAGGCGGCGCCCGTCGCGCGCGCGTCCGACACGACCAAGCCGGTTGCGGCGGCAGGCAGCGACGAGTTCGGCGCGCGCAAGCGCGTCCGTGCCAGGCGCGGCAACAACGCGGCGGGGCTCGCGATGATGGGCATGATGGTCGGCACGATCGGTGCGGTCATCGCCTCGCAGCAGCGGCGCGACTACTACTACGACAGGCGCGCGTACTACTACGACGATCCGCAGCCGTACGCGTATCACCAGCCGTACGCGTATCACCAGCCTTACGCGTACCGTCAGCGGGTTTATCCGCAGTCGAGGGTCTACCATCAGCCGCAGGTGTACCATCAGCCGCAGGTGTATCACCGGCCGCGCACCATCAACCCGCACGTGCCCAACCAGCACTGGCACGATCGCCTGCAGCGCGTCGACCCGCAGAACCCGAACTCGGCGAACCCGACCGGCGTGCCGCGGATCGGCTGGTGAGTTGCGCCGCGCATGTTGTTTAACCAGGTCTGCAAATTGTCGGCCGGCCGTTAACACGTGCGCGACGCCTTTCCGTTAGTCTCATTCCATGACTGATTCGGTGGATCGCCTTTACAAGGCGATCGTCGCAGCAAAGGAGCTGGACCCCGGCGTCTCTCGGACCGCGCGGCTGCTTCGTCGTGGCCGCGCCAAGATGGCCAAGAAGCTCGCCGAAGAGGCAATCGAGGTCGTCATCGACGCCATGCGGGGCGATGGCCCGGCGGTGGTGCGCGAAAGCGCCGACCTGATCTACAACCTTGCCGTCGTCTGGGCCGCCGCGGGTGTCCGTCCGCAGGACATCTGGGCCGAGATGGACCGGCGCGAGCGATTGTTCGGGCTTGCCGAGAAACTGCCGAAATCGCCTGCCACTGCCAAGCCGCTGCCGGCGAAAGCCGCTGTCAGCGTCGCAAAGCCCGCGGCCTCCATGGCCGTGCGCCGGCCGGTGATCGCGCTTAAGGCGCGCCGCGCACCGAAGCGGCGTTGACAGACGGCCGGTGCACCGGCACTAGCGTCACCGTCCTGATCTAATCCTGACAGCGCGAAATCTCCTGGAGCCGGCCGCCTCATGCTGCGACGAATGTATGACTGGTGTATTGCGTCGGCCGACAAGCCCTATGCGCTCTGGATGCTCGGAATTGTCTCGTTCGCGGAGAGCTCGTTCTTTCCGGTCCCGCCAGACGTGATGCTGGCGCCGATGTCGCTGGCGCAGCCGAAAAAGGCCTGGATGTTCGCGCTCGTCTGTACGATCACATCGGTCGCAGGCGGCGTGCTCGGTTACGCGATCGGCGCGTTGCTTTACGATTCCGTCGGCGGCTGGATCATTCAGCTCTATGGCATGGGCGACAAGGTCGAGGCTTTCCGGGAGTCCTATGCGCAATGGGGCGCGTGGATCATCCTCGGCAAGGGCCTGACGCCGATCCCCTACAAGCTGGTCACCATCACCTCGGGCTTTGCCGGCTACAACCTGTTCCTCTTCATTCTGTTCTCGGTCATCACCCGCGGTGCGCGCTTCTTCATCCTGGCGTTCCTGTTCAATCGCTATGGCCCCGCTGCCCGCGAGATCATCGAGAAGCGTCTCGGCTTCTGGGTGACGATCGGCGCGATCGGTCTCCTGCTCGGCTTCGTCGTCGTCTTCTGGATCTTCTAAGGATTCGCCCCTTTTTTCGATGCGTCCGAGGGGGTAGGGTCGCCTTATGCCGATGACTCGTTTGCTTGGAGTTCCAGCAGAGTGCGGCGGCGCGGTGCTCGTCGTCTTGACCCTGCTTGGCGCGATCGTGTCGATCGAGCAGGCGCAAGCGCAGACCGCACCAGCCGAGCCACCGCCTTCGGCATCGCTTGCGCCGCAGTCGCCGCCTGTCGCTCCCGGGCCTGTCGCTCCAGGATCTGGCGAGCCGCCGTCATCCAGCCGCCCGGGCCTGATCGACAAGCTCGGCGACTGGCTGCGCGATTCCGCCGAGGGCGTCTCGTCTGGTCTGAAGGACACCCAGCAGCGCATCCAGGACATCAACAAGGGTACACTCGATACGCTGACCAGCATTCCCGTCGCGGGCCTCGCGAGCGGACGCTCGCTGTGCCCGCGCTCCGCCAACGGCGCGCCGGACTGCTATGCCGCGACCGAAAAGCTCTGCAAGGAAAAGGGCTACACGACGGGCCGGAGCCTCGACACGGAATCGGCGGAAACCTGCAACCCGCGCATTTTCCTGCCCGGCCATCAGCGCAAGCCGGGGGACTGTCGAACCGACACGTTCGTCACCCGCGCGGCCTGCCAGTAAAAATACCCGGCAGGATCCGCACCAAGACATGATGTCCATCATCACACGATTGCTGTTTGCGCATTGGCCTAGTGCGAAAACGCGTTGATCTGCCCGATTGCATCTCGGCAGGGTTCTGGCATCGTGCGCGCCACGTTTTATTCCGGCGGCCGGAACGATCCGACGATCGGACGAGGCTGCCACCAAACGCCAAGGGGTATTCGAAGATGCCAATTCCTGCCTTGTTCAAGAACCGGCTGTCGATCCCGGTAATCGGCTCGCCGATGTTCATCGTGTCGGGACCGGAACTCGTGATCGCGCAGTGCAAGGCCGGCATCGTCGGCTCGTTCCCGGCGCTGAACGCGCGCCCGCAGGCGATGCTCGACGAGTGGCTGGCGCGCATCAAGGAAGAGCTCGCCGAGCACGACCGCAAGCATCCCGACCGGCTGTCGGCGCCGTTCGCCGTCAACCAGATCGTGCACCGCTCCAATAACCGCCTCGATGCCGATCTCGCCATGTGCGAAAAGCACAAGGTGCCGATGATCATCACCTCGCTCGGCGCGCGGCCCGAGCTCAATCAGGCGGTGCACGGCTGGGGCGGCCTCGTCTTCCACGACGTCATCAACCAGACATTTGCGCGCAAGGCCGCGGAGAAGGGCGCCGATGGCCTGATCCTGGTTGCCGCGGGCGCCGGCGGCCACGCCGGTACGGTGTCGCCGCTCGCCTTCGTCACCGAGACGCGCGAGTGGTTCAACGGTCCGATCGCGCTGTCGGGTGCGATGGGCAGCGGCCGGGCGGTGCGCGCGGCGCGCGTGCTTGGTGCGGACTTCGGCTACATCGGCACGGCCTTCGTCGCGACGCATGAGGCGAACGCGGCGCTGGGCTACAAGGCGATGGTGGTCGAGTACGGCGCCGACGACATCGTCTACTCCAACGCCTTCACCGGCGTGCACGGCAACTACCTGAAGCCGTCGATCAAGAATGCGGGCCTCGATCCCGAGGCGCTGCCGACCTCCGACAAGACGCAGATGAGCTTTGCGACGTCGGAGTCCGGTGAGCGCACCAAGCCGAAGGCCTGGAAGGACATCTGGGGCTCCGGCCAGGGTATCGGCAGCGTCAAGGGCATTTGCTCGGTCGAGGAGTTCGTCGCGCGGCTGCGGAAAGAGTATGCCGAGGCGAGTGATCCCGCGTTCGACGGCTGGACCGCCAACGCGCGTGCTGCGTAAGGCGTCCGCCGCCTCGAACACGGAAGGCGTAGATGACTGACGTTCCGGCGGGCTTCACGCCATCGAAACGCTCGAGCGGCTATCTCGATCTGATCGGGCCGATCTTCGAGGCCGGTGAGGGGGCTGACTACCGCCTCGGCCTCAGGGTCGACGGGCGTCATGTGAATACGCGCGGCACCTGTCATGGTGCGCTGTTCTCGGCCTTGGCGGATGTCTATCTCGGACGGCTCGCGGCCATGAGCACGACACCGCCGCTCGCGCTCGTGACCGCGCATCTCGGCCTCGATTACATCGCCTCGGCGCCAATCGGTGCGTGGCTCGAGGCGGTCGGCCAGGTCGACCGCATCGGCAAGACGCTCGCGCATTCGTCCGGGCGGATCCTCGCCGACGGCAAGATCGCGCTTCGCTGCGCCGGCGTGTTTCAGGTCACCTCGCGGCCGGTGCCGGGAAGGAACGCCTAGCTGGCCGCGCCGTCATAGTATGGGGATACCGAATCATCTACAGCTTCGGACCGTGACTGCCCGCGCGACGTGAATGGCGCATCAGAGCGGCACCGCGTTTTTTTCAAGCGTGACGGGAATGGAGACCTTCGGCGGCCCACGCGAGCTGCTTGCCGCACTCTGCTCCAAACTTGCATCCCGCAGGCCAATATTCGGCAAGCCAAAGCCTGCCGCCGCCTGTGCCGTAAAGCTTCTTCGCGAATTCACGGTCAGCCGGGAGGCCCGCGCCTTGACGATTATCAGTTACTGCTATCGTTTCGTTTCGAACTTTGCGTTTCTTGCCGTCGTCTACTTCACGCTGAACTTCCTGACCAAGTATGAGGAGCGCACGATCATCGCCACGCTCGTGCTGGCCTACAGCGTCATGCGCGTCGTGTCGGCGCTGCGGCAGTTCCACTTCTATTCGCGAGTCGAACGGCTTGAGACGGAGGCGAGAAACGCCGTCACCCATGTCACCGACTCACCAACGAAGAAGCAGGCGATCCGCGAGGTCTCGGTGCTGCGGCACCAGGGCGAACTGAAGGCCTATATGGACCTGCTGTTCCTCGGGCTGATCTCGCTGCTGTGCATCGCCAAGATCGTTGGCGGCTAGCGGGACCTACGCCACGCCCTTCGAGTCCTTCCGCGTCTGCGCCACTGCGCCGCGCGCGGCAATCGCCATCAGGCTGACGTCATTGGTCAGTGTCACGAGGCGGAAGCCGCGCGCGATGCATTTTGCGGCATCTTCGGCGCCGCCGGTGTGGATGCCGGCAAAGATCTTGCGCCTGCCGCATTCGGCAAGGACCCGATCGTAGATCGCAAGCAGCTCCGGCTCCTGCCGGTCGAACTTGGGTGCGAGCCCGTAGGAGAGCCCGAGGTCCGAAGGGCCGATATAGACGCCGGCGACGCCCTCGACATCGAGGATCGCTTCGAGATTCTTAACCGCGGTCTGGGTCTCGATCATGGGAATGCACAGCGTCTCGGTGTTCGCCGTCTTCTGATAGGTGCCCGGCTCGCCGTACAGCCCGGCGCGGACCGGTCCGTTGCTGCGCGTGCCGCGCGGCGGATATTTGCAGGCGGAGACGAAGGCTTCGGCTTCCTCCCTGGTGTTGATCATCGGGCAGATCACGCCCTGTGCGCCGGCGTCGAGCACCTTGCCGATGATGCCGGGCTCATTCCACGGCACGCGCACCATCGGCGTCACCGGGTGCGCCTGCATCGCCTGAAAGCACTGCACCATCGACAGGTAGTCCTGCACGCCGTGCTGAAGATCGACGGTGACGCTGTCAAAGCCGCATTGCGCCATCATCTCGGCCGAGAAGCCCGACGGGATCGCCAGCCAGCCGTTGATGACGGCCTTGCCTTCGTCCCAGATGGTCTTGACCTTGTTCGCCATTTCTTGCCCCGCTCGCTTCAGTTGGCAGCCGATGTTGCGTCACCATCGCATTGCTCGGGAGGCAAATCCAATGGTCCGGTGACTTTTACACCGCCGCCCGATGCGTCTCCTGATTGCCCAAATTCCCGGCGCCTGCGGCATCAATCTGCTTGGGCGGCCAAGCGGAACGGGCATAGACTGATCGCAAACCAAAAAGACGGAGATCGAGCCGCTCAACAAACAAGGAGGAAATAATGTCAATCAAACTCACGCGCCGTACCCTTATTCGAACCGGCGCAGCTGCGGCAGCGTTGCCGTTGATCGGCGCACCAGCCATCGCACAAGGCTGGCCGAACAAGCCGATCAAGTTCATCGTCAGCTATCCGCCCGGCGGGGCGACCGACATATTTGCCCGTGCGTACGGGGATTATATTTCGAAGCAACTCGGACAGACGGTTGTGGTCGAGAACAAGGCCGGCGCCGGCGGCACTGTCGGCGCGGTCGAAGTCAAGCGTTCCCCTGCAGACGGTTATACTCTGCTGTTCACGATCTCCACGACGATGATCATGAACAAGGTGCTCTACAAGAATCTGCCTTACGATCCGGACAAGGACTTCGCGCTGATTTCCTATATGCCGGCCGGTAGCCTGCCGACCATCGTCGCCACCAGCACCGGCATTACAAACCTCAACGAGCTCGCGGAGTACGCGCGCAAGAACAAGACCAATATCGGCACTTATGCCGCAGGCTCCTATGCGCACCTCGTGGTCGCCGAACTGAACAAGCACTACGGCCTGAACATGGAGGCCGTGCACTATCGTGGCGAGTCACCGATGTGGGCCGACTTCCTGGCCGGATCGCTGCAAGGCGGCACCGGCGCCTGGTTCGTCGCGCAGAACGTGCTCCAGACCGGCAAGGGACGCGCCATCGCCGTGTCGCAGAAGCGCATGAAGAAGCTGCCCGGAGTGCAGACGTTTGCCGAGCAGGGGGTCACGTCGAACGTGTTCGGCCTGCAGGGCTTTGTGTGCGCCGTGGGGCCGGCAGGCATGCCGGACGAAATCGTCAATCGCTTCTCGGACCTCTTCGTCGAGGCCGGCAAGGGCGAAAAGATCCAGCAGTTGCTCGATCAGTTCGGCATCGACGATTCCGCAGTTGGTCGCGTGGGCTTTCAGAAGCTCGTCAAGGAAGAAGGGCCAATCTGGCTGAAAGCCGTGTCGAGCCTCGGCCTGACACCGGAATGACATCGAACGCGCCGAGGCCGGGCAGCAATCTGTCGGGCCTCGGGCGCAGACGAGCGCGCCGTTAAACCGGCACAACCCAAAACCATCAACAAGACGGAGGTTATCCGCACACCCAACAAGGAGGAGCAGATGCCCATCAAACTCACGCGCCGCACGCTTATTCGCACCGGCGCAGCCGCGGCCACGTTGCCGCTCATCGGTGCCCCCGCCATTGCGCAGGGCTGGCCGAACAAGCCGATCAAATTCGTCGTTTCCTATCCCGCAGGCGGTCTGACCGATATCTTTGCGCGCGCATACGGCGACTATGTTTCCAAGCAGGTCGGGCAGACCGTCGTCGTCGAAAACAAGGCGGGCGCGGGCGGCACGGTCGGTGCGCTCGACGTCAAGCGCGCAGCCGCCGACGGTCACACGCTGCTGTTCACGATCTCGACGACGATGATCATGAACAAGGTGCTTTACAAAAACCTGCCGTATGATCCCGACAAGGACTTCGTGCTGATCTCCTACATGCCGTCAGGTAGCCTCCCCTTTATCGTGAACGCGGAGACGGGGGCGACCAACCTGAAGGAGTTCGCCGAGTACGCGAAGAAGACCAAGACCAATGTCGGCACTTACGCGGCCGGCTCCTACGCCCATATCGCGATCGCCGAGCTCAACAAGCATTTCGGCCTGAACATGGAAGCGGTGCACTACCGCGGCGAGGCGCCGATGTGGACTGACGTGGCGGGTGGATCGATCCAGGCCGCGACCGGAAGCTGGGCGGCGGCGCAGGGCGTGTTGCAAACCGGCAAGGGCCGGGCGATCGCCGTCTCGCTCGAGAAGCGCATGCGCAAGCTGCCCAACGTTGCGACCTTCAAGGAGCAGGGTGTCACTTCGGACGCATTCCGCCTGAAGGGATTCATCTGTGCGGTCGGCCCGACCGGCATGCCGGATGAACTGGTGACCCGCTACTCGAACATGTTCGTCGAAGCCGGCAAGAGCGAAAAGATACAGCAGATCCTCGACAGCTTCGGCATCGATGACGCTGCGGTGGGGCGCGAGGGCTTCCAGAAACTGGTCAATGAGGAAGGGCCGGTCTGGCTGAAGCTGGTATCCGGCCTCGGTTTGACGCCGGAGTAAGCGCGAATAAGTCGGAAGGCGAGCGGGCGGCTGGCTCCTGGCCAGCCGCCTGTATTTTTGCCTTGAATTCAGTGTGTTTGCGCTTTTCGACACCTTGCCTATAAGGGGCCAAGACGGCCAAACCGCATGTCCTGCCTCACAGAGGCGGCAACAACACTGGGAGAAAAATCAATGTCGTTCGACTTTACCCGTCGCAATTTTCTCGCAACGGGAGCTGCCGCAGCCACGCTGCCGCTGATCGGCACGCAGGCTTCTGCGCAGGCCGGCTGGCCCAACAAGCCGATCAAGATCATTGCCGGTTATCCGGCAGGCGGCCAGACCGACCTGTTCGCGCGCACCTATGGCGATGTGATTTCCAAGAAGCTCGGCCAGCCGATCGTCGTGGAGAACAAGGCCGGTGCCGGTGGCACGGTTGCCGCGCTCGAGGTGAAGCGTGCTGCGCCCGACGGCTACACCTGGCAGTTCACGATCTCGACGACGCTGATCATGAACCGCGCCTTGATGAAGGAAGTGCCCTACGACGCGGACAAGGACTTCATCCTGATCTCGATCATGCCGTCGGGCAGCCTTCCCCTGGTCGCGAGCGCCAAGAGCGGTGCGAAGAACCTGAAGGAGTTCGTCGACTACTGCAAGAAGACCGACAAGGTGAGCGTCGGTACCTACGCTGCCGGCTCGTATGCACACATGGCTATCGCCGAACTCAACAAGCAGTATGGACTGAAGATCGAACCGGTGCACTATCGCGGTGAAGCGCCGATGTGGGCGGATCTCGCAGGCCAAACGCTCGATGGCGCGATCGGCAGCTACGGCGCCGCCGCGGCAGTGCTGCAGGGCGGGCGCGGTCATGCAATTGCAGTGTCGCGCCGGCGCAATCCGCTGCTGCCGGATGTGGCGACCTTCAAGGAGCAGGGAACGACCTCGAAATGCTTCGAGCTCACCGGCTTCCAGAGCTGTTCCGTTCCAGCCGGCACACCGCAGGAGATCGTCAAGAAGATCTCCGACCAGCTGGTCGAAGCCGGCAAGAGCGACAAGGTTCAGGAAATGATGAAGACCTACGGCATCGACGAACCGGCGATGACCTTTGAGGCGACGCAGAAGCTCTACAACGAAGAAAAGCCGATCTGGCTCGAGCTGGTGAAGAGCCTCGGCCTCGAGCCGACCTGAGCGGCGCGGCAAGGCGCAGCGCAACAGCAAGTTCTCATGCCCGGCTCGATGCCGGGCATGATTCATTTTGGCCTTTGGATTCCTGCTCCCACCGGCGGCATATCGCCGGCAGTCGAAATTTTTGCCAGACGCCTGGCCCTTTGCGCTTTCCCGCGCCTGCGTCTTGCACTTAACTGAAGGCAAGACGGTCAAAACCGCAGGTCCGCCCTCATAGAGGCGGCAACATCACTGGGAGGGAGCAATGTCCTTGGACTTCACGCGTCGCAGTTTCCTCGCGACGGGAGCCGCCGCAGCTACGCTGCCTCTTTTTGGCGAACATGCATCGGCTCAGGCCGGTTGGCCCAACAAGCCGATCAAGATCATCGCCGGCTACCCGGCCGGCGGGCAGACCGACCTGTTCGCGCGCACCTACGGCGATTATGTTTCGAAGAAGGTCGGGCAGCCTGTGCTGGTCGAGAACAAGGCCGGTGCCGGCGGCACCGTCGCCGCGATCGAGGTGAAGCGCGCGGCGGCGGACGGCTATACCTGGATGTTCACGATCTCGACGACGATGATCATGAACCGCGCGCTGATGAAGAACCTCGCCTACGACGCGGACAAGGATTTCATCCTGATCTCGATCATGCCCGGCGGCAGCCTGCCGTTCGTCGCGAGCGAGAAGAGCGGGGCAAAGAACATCAAGGAGTTCGTGGATTACTGCAGGAAGGCCGAGAAGGTCAGCGTCGGCACCTACGCTGCTGGGAGCTACGCGCATATGGCGATCGCCGAGCTCAACAAGGAGTTCGGACTGAAGATCGAGCCTGTGCACTATCGCGGCGAGGCACCGATGTGGGCCGATCTCGCAGGGCAAACGCTTGATGGCGCGACCGGCAGCTACGGCGCGGCGCTGCCGGTGTTGCAGACCGGTCGGGGCAGGGCGATCGCCGTGTCGCGCAAGCGCATCAGCCTCATGCCGGATGTCGCGACCTTCCACGAACAGGGCGTGACCTCGAAGGTCTTTCAGCTCACCGGCTTCCAGAGCTGCTCTGTTCCGGCCGGCACGCCGCAGGAGATCGTCAAGAAGATCTCCGAGCTGCTGGTCGAAGCCGGCAAGGGCGAGCAGGTCCAGGCGATGATGAAGACCTTCGGCATCGACGAGCCGGCGATGACGTTTGAACAAACGCAGAAACTCTACAACGAAGAGAAGCCGCTCTGGCTTGATTTCGTGAAGAGCCTCGGCCTCGAGCCAACTTGATGGCCGCCGTCATTTCTGGATCGCCGCGCAACGCGGCGTCGGGAATGACAGCGCCGCTTCACATCGGTGCGGCGAGCTTCGTGTACTGCACCTTCACCGCAGCGCTCTGCGGCAGGCAACCGCCGTTCATGACGCAGGCGAGCGACGCGCCGAGAATACCGAGCGCGAACACCGCGATCAGGACGAGGCCGGCGCGGCGGTCCGGCTTGGTTCGATAGTGGAGCAGGGACATGGCAGCTCTCCTTGTGAAAAGAAAAGGCTGCCGGATCGCCTGAGTTGAATTCCGCGGTCCGGCCGCGACGTACGTCCCCGACTTGCTTGATGGATGCGCGGATCAAGTCCGCGCATGACAAGTGTCACTTCGGAAATACCGCTTTGCAGGCCGGGCTGAGGTTCTCCCGGCTTTTCTTCATGCAGGTGGTGATTGCCGAAATGTTCGGAATGTGGCTCGAGCACAGGCGGAAGGCGTCCGGCGTGCAGGCGGCGCGCTGTTCGGCGGTCGCAACCTCGGCGGAGCTTTCGGCGGTGAACGAGATCAGCGAGGCGGCGATAACCAGCGCGCCAAAGCCGATGCGAAGAGTGTTCGAAATGGTCATGTCAGCCTCCAGATGGTCTCGCCTGTTGGGCGGTCCGTACCTCAATCCCGTTCACACCATGCTCGGGAACTGTGAGCACAGCTGTGCGTGACGTCACACTTGCGACCAAAGCTACGGAACAGGGCGGCTGACGGTTGCACGTGACACCCGTCACATTGGCTTGTGGGCTCGGGCGGCTAGGAGAGGGCGCGGCCATTCACGAAGGGATTTTCGCGCCATGAAGAAGCTTTTGATCGCCACCGTGCTCGTTCTTGCTGCTACCGCCGCTCAGGCGAAGACCTACACCAGCGGCAGCAACCGCGTCGTCGTTCCGAAGGGCTGCAAGGCGTGGTCGTGCATGTCGGTCTCGGTGCCGGGCCACATCTCGCACAATGTGCAGCCGGTGAAGAAGTCGCGCGCCCGCTAAGGCCGGGGCTTTTCTTTTTTTGCGCCATTCGCGACGCCTTCGCTCCGCTCAGGCTGCTCGGGCGCTCGTCGTGTGCAGACGTGTCGCCGTTGGCTAAGGTGCCGATAGCCATCCCGCGATTCGACGGTTGAACTGCCGATGCGACTATCGATTGTCTGCTGCGTTGCCGGAGCAGCGCTGATCGCCGCCAGCGCGGGTGCGGCGGCGATGGAGCCCGCGCCGTTATCGAGCGAGACGCGGATGATGCTGGCGCAGGCCAAGCCTGGCGTGCAACGGCAGCAGCAGATATTGCGGGAGCCCGAGCTGCAGCAGCAGATCATCGACGATCCGCGCTTCGAGAGCCTGACGCGGGACCCGCAGATGCAGCGGCTGATGCAGAACCCGCAGCTGCAACGACAGCTGCAGCAGAGCCAGCAGCTGCGGCAGATGTACCAGCTGCGGCATCGGCCGTTGCCCGGGGTGACAGCCGACGATGATGATTAGCCAATAGGACGAGCCACTGGGACCGCGTGTCGCAGCCTGCGGCCGCCGGCCGGCGATATGATCGGACCGGGGTAAGTATCTGAGGGATGGTGGGTGATGTCGGACGGTTCAACCAGGGACGGCGGCAAGGCCGCATTGGGGCGCGCGGCAAAGTTCAAGAGCATCCTCAAGGGGCGCAAGCAGTTTCCGGTGCTGCTGTTGATGATCGTCGTGCTGGCGATCGCGATGGTCTATTCGCTGATCACCGGGGTGATGTAGCCGCGAAGCCTCGCCATACGACACTTGCCGGGGACAAGCCTCGCCACAGTGGCGTTCGCGCCCGTCGGCTGCGTCCGGCTATGATAGCTTCCGGCCAGCAAGATCACGGGAGCATTGTCATGCGCGGGTTGCTCGGGCTGATGGTTGTCTGTGGCATCGCTGCCGTGTCCTCGGGCGAGGCGACTGCGCTGCAGCCGAGGAATGACTACACGAAACCGGCGAACTGGCTCTGCCGTCCCGACAACAATGCGTTCTGCGAGATCGACCTGACGACGACGGCCGTCGCAGCCGGCGGCACGCTCAGCCGCGAGCCTTTCGTCGTGGCCATGCAGCCGGCGATCGACTGCTTCTATGTCTATCCAACGGTGTCGCGCGATCCGACGCCGAACAGCGACATGGAGCCGAACGACGAGGAGCGCAACGTGGCCGCCAGCCAGCTTGCCCGCTTCGGCTCGCAATGCCGCATCTTCGCGCCGCTCTACCGGCAAGTTACGGTGACAGGACTGCGCTCGGCCATCGGCGGCGGCGCGCCCGGGATCGACCGCGAGCTCGCCTATCGCGACGTGGTCGACGCCTGGAACGATTATCTCGCGCGCGACAATGGCGGGCGTGGCGTGGTGATCTATGGCCACAGCCAGGGATCGAACGTGCTGAAGCGGCTGATCGCCGAAGAGATCGAGGGCAAGCCGATACAGAAACGCATCGTCTCTGCGATCCTGCTCGGCGCCAATCTGCTGGTAGCGAAGGGGAGCACGACGGGCGGCGATTTCAAATCGATACCGCTCTGCAAATCGCCGTCGCAGATCGGATGCCTTGTCGCCTTCGTGTCCTTCCGCGACACGCATCCGCCACCGGAGCGCAGCTATTTCGGCAGCACCAGGGTGGCAGGTATGCAGGTGGCCTGCACCAACCCTGCCGCGCTCGGCGGCGGCAAGGCTCCAATCGATTCCGTATTTCGCACGATATCGACCAACGTGACCGAGCAAGGCCCGATCGAAACGCCTTATGTACGTGTGCCGGGGCTGATCACGGCCGAATGCATCGATAAGGATGGCGCGTCATACCTCGCTATTTCGGTCAACGCCGATCCGGCCAGGCCGCGCGCCGGCATCACCGGCGAGCAACTCGCCAAGGCCGAGATTTCGCCGCAGTGGGGCCTGCACCTGATCGATGTGCCGGTCAGCATAGGCAGCCTGCTGCAACTGGTGGCCGAGCAGGCGAAGGCGTATGTGAAGGCGAACAAATAGGGTTTTCCTGCGCAAAAGACTGATGCGTGCGCGGGCATCAGGGCCTGTTGTTTGCCGTTGACCAGAAAAGGCCGCCGATGCTTTGTTCGCTCCCGGCGGGCCGACCGCCGATGTCGTTCGTATAGCGAACTCGCCGCGGCGACATACCGATCAAGCACCGGAGAGCACGATGATCAAGAGAAGGCATTTTTTGCAACTTGGCGCTGCAGCGCTGGCGATGCCATCGATTGCGCGCGCTCAGGGCGTCAGGGGCCAGATTACGCTGATGGCCTATACCGGCATCTTCCAGGACAACTACACGGCGACCGTGGTCGAGCCGTTCCAGAAGGCTTTTCCGGACGTGAAGGTCAATTACGTCCCGGGCGGCACGTCGGCTGCGATGCTCGGCAACATCCGCGCCCAGAAGGCCGATCCGCAGGTTGACGTCGTCATCATGGACGTGACGACCTCGTCGATCGGCAATGCGGAAAGCCTGTTCGACAAGATCACGCCGGGGGAGGCGCCGTCCCTCAGCGAGCTTTATCCCGAGGCCCGCGCCGTCGGCGGTGAGTTCGGCCCGGCGGTCACTTATGACCATCTGGTGCTCATTTACGACACGCAGGCGGTGAAGCCGCCGCTGACGAAGCTCGCCGACGTCTGGCGCGACGACCTGAAGGGCTTCCTTTCGATCTCGGCGCCGCCGAACATCCAGGGCCTGGCGCTGACCGCCATGGTGGAGAAGATGGAGGGCGGCGACCATCGCACCTCGATCGACAAGGCGGTGAAGAAGCTGCGCGAGCTTTCGCCGGGCGTAAAAACCTTCGAGCCGAATCCGGACGGCGCGACGCTGCTGCTCAACGGCGTGGTCAAGGTGGCGACCGGCTGGAACGCCCGCTCGCAGCTCTATTCCGACGAGTCGAAGGGGCGCATCGGCGTGCTACTGCCGCCGGAGGGGAGCGTCTTCCAGATCAACACCATCAACCTGACGGCGGGCTCGAAGAACCGTGCCGCCGCTGCGGCGTTCGTGAATTACGCGCTGTCGCAGGCCGCGCAGAAGGCCTTCACCGAGCGGCTGTTCTATGCGCCGGTCAATGCCAAGGCGCAGATCGAGCCCAAGGCGCTGGCGCGCACGGCGGCCACCACGGAGAACCGCGCGCGCATGATCCCGGTGGACTGGATGGAGATCGTCAAGGTCCGTGATCAGTGGAACAACCGCTGGCGACGCGAGATCATCGCGGCGAAATAGGACATGGCTTATCTGGAGTTGACCGGCCTGGAAAAGCGCTACCGCGACGTTATCGCGGCGGCGGATGTCTCGCTGGCTGTGGAGAAAGGCGAATCGGTCGCGCTGCTCGGCCCAAGCGGCTGCGGCAAGACCACCACCTTGCGGATGCTGGCGGGGCTCGCTGCCCCGGACCGCGGGCACATCGCGCTCGACGGCGTCGACATCACGTCCTTGCCAGCGCACAAGCGCAACATGGGCTATGTCTTCCAGTCCTACGCGCTGTTTCCGCACATGAATGTCGAAAAGAATGTCGCGTTCGGCCTCGAGGAGCGCGGTGTTGCGGCGAAGGAGCGCAGAGAACGCGCCGTCGAGGCGCTGGACATGGTGCGGCTGAAGGAGTTGGCACACCGGCGGCCGCGCGAGCTCTCAGGCGGCCAGCAGCAGCGTGTCGCGCTGGCCCGCGCACTGGTGATCCGGCCCTCGGTGCTGCTGCTGGACGAGTCGCTGTCAAACCTCGACGCAAAACTGCGGCAGACGATGCGCCGCGAGATCCGCGACCTGCAGCGCGCGCTCGGCATCACCACCTTGTTCGTTACCCACGATCAGGTCGAGGCGCTCGCCATGTGCGACCGCATCGCGGTGATGAACCAGGGCCGCATCGACCAGATTGGCACGCCTTTGGATGTCTACGAACGGCCGGCGACGCGGTTCGTCGCCAGCTTCGTCGGCAGCGTCAATGTGCTGCCGGCCAGCCGCGACGCGAGCGGCGGCCTCGCCGTCTGGGGCACGGCGATCCCCGGCGTGAAAGCGGGCTCGGCAGGCGACACGGATGTCTTCGTCCGGCCGCAACGCATGCGTCTCGTTGCTGCGTCAGAGCCGGTCGCACCGGGCACGCCGCGTCTGAAAGGCAAGGTCGCGCAGAGCATCTTCATCGGCGATCAGGTCGAGACCATCGTCGCGGGCGAAGGTGGACAGGTGACGGTGCAAAGTCTCTCCGGCGGAGAGATGCCCGGCGCCGGGACGGAGGTGCAGGTTATCTGGAAGTCTGAGGATACGCTGGTGTTCCCACGGGAGGCGTCGTGACGTCGTCCGCGCGCTGGCCGCTGCTCGCCGTCCCCGCCGGCCTGTTGCTGGCCTTCATCTATGTCTGGCCGAGCCTCGGGCTGTTTCGTACGGCCTTCAACGAGACGACCGCCACCGGCGCGATGATCGAAGCGCTATCGCTGAAGATCTGGCGCGAGATGGTGGCCGATCCGTTCACCTACGAGCTGACGCTCAATTCGCTCTGGCTGTCGGTGACCGCGACGGGAATAGCGCTTTGCATCGCCTATCCCATCTCGCTGTTTCTGTTTCGCACCGAGACGCGCTTTCGCGGCCTGCTCGCGGTGATGGCGATCATGCCGATGCTGGTCTCGGGCGTGGTGCGCATCTTCGGCTGGCTGACGATCCTCGGCGATCAGGGCATGGTCAATTCCACCGCGCGCTGGCTCGGCTTGATATCGACGCCGATGCATCTTCTGTTCAACTGGACCGGCGTCACCATCGGTCTTGCCGAGAGCATCCTGCCTTACATGATCCTCGCCTTGCTGGCGGGCTTCGGCCGGCTCGACCGTGCGCTTGAGGAGGCTTCGCGCAGCCTCGGCGCGTCGCCGTTGCGCACCTTCGCGCGCGTGACGCTGCCGCTGAGCCTGCCGGCCATCGTGCTCGCGGCCGGGCTCGGCTTCGTGCTGTCGATGTCGGCCTACATCACGCCAAAGCTGCTCGGCGGCGGCCGCGTGTTCGTGCTGGCGACCGAGATCTTCGAGCACGCCACCACCAATGCCAACTGGCCGATGGCTTCCGCTATGGCGCTCTACACGCTGGTGCTGATGCTGGCCTTCCTCGCGCTCTCCCACGTTTTGTCACGGAGGCTCGCGCAATGACCGGTGCGGGACGGGTACTGTCGCTGGTTGCCGGGCTCAGCTATGCGCTGATCCTCGCGCCGATCATCGTCGTCATCGTCATGGCGTTTTCGGCGGATTCCTTCATCCTGTTTCCGCCGTCCGGCTTTTCGCTGCGCTGGTTCAAGACGCTGGTCGGCAATGCGCCGCTGATGAAAGCGCTGGGCCTCAGCGTGCAGATCGCGCTGGTGGTGACGCTGCTGTCGCTCCTGGTCGGCGTGCCGGCGGCGCTGGCGCTGGAGAAGGGAGAGTTCCGCGGACGCGAAGCTCTGCGCGGCTTTTTCCTCGCGCCGCTGCTGCTGCCGACGCTCATCACCGGCCTCGCGCTCCTGCTGTTCTTCACGCCGCTGAAGCTCACGGCGACGCTTCCCGGCATCGCGCTCGGCCACATGACGGTGACGATTCCGTTCGTCATCCGCATGATGTCGACGGCCCTTGCGACGTTGCCGGAGAATGTCGAGGCCGCCGCCGCGACGCTTGGCGCACCGCCCTGGCGGGTGGTGTGGCGGGTAACGCTGCCGCTGGCCGCGCCGGGATTGATCGCCTGCTCGGCGCTGTCGTTTCTGTTGTCCTTTGACGAGACCGTGATCTCGCTGTTCGTCTCGGGCCCGCGCGCGTCCACGCTGCCGGTGGAGATGGTGCGCTATGTCGAGGGCCGCACCGATCCGATGATCGCCGCACTCTCGGTGTTGCTCATTGCAGGCACACTTGCCATCGTCATCGTCGTCGAACGCCTGGTCGGCGTCAGGCGCGCGGTCGGCCAACCTTAAAAAACGGAGAAACCGGATGCCTGACTACATCCTCGAACCGATGCCGAAGCAGATCGCAGCCTCGGTGCGCGACAAGCTGATGCAGGTGGAAACTGCCACCGTCGGCCACAGCCGCCACTGGGGTTTCATGGACCGGGGCATCCAGCCGCTCCTGAAACGCCGCCGCATCGCCGGCACCGCAGTGACGCTGGCGATCCCGGGACAGGATTCGACGCTCTTGCATCACACCCTTGGCCTGTTGCGGCCGGGCGACATCCTGATCGTCGACCGCTTCGGCGACGACAAGCATGCCTGCTGGGGTGGCGGGGTGACCGTGGCGGCGAAGGCGGCCGGCGCGCTCGGCGGCGTCGTGGATGGGCCCGGCACCGACCTGACCGAGATCGAGGACAGCGATTTTCCCCTGTGGTGCCGGGGGATGTCGCCGATCACGACGCGGCTCTATAATCTCGGCGGAACCCTGAACGTGCCCGTCTCGTGCGGCGGGGTGACGGTGAAGCCCGGCGATGCCATCATCGCCGACGAGTCGGGCGTGCTGGTGCTCGGCGCGGATGAGGCGGAAGCGGTTGCGGTTGCCGCGATCGCCCGGCAGGCGCGCGGCAAACAGAATGAAGACCGGGTGCGTGCCGGCGAAAAGCTTGGAGATATTTCCGGCGCGACAAAAATGGTGCTGGATGCGCTGGCTGCGGCCAAGACCTGATTGATCAAGAAGAAGGAGACAAATCCATGAAGATTGCGCTGTTGCAGATGAATTCCGTCGCCGACGTCGCTGCCAACATCAAGCAGATGAACGACCTTGCCGAGAAGGCGGTCGCGCTGGAAAAGCCCGACATGCTGGTCACGCCGGAGGTCTGGAACTGGTACGGCGGCAGCAAGGCCGACAAATTCGCCAACGCCGACGACAAGCGCGGCGGCCGCTCGTATCAAGCAGCGCAGGCGCTGGCGAAGACGCACAAGGTGTGGGTGCATGCGGGCTCGCTGACCGAGAAGGCATCCGGCGGCAAGGTCTCGAACGTCACCTACGTCTTCGACCGCGAGGGCCGCGAAGTCGCGCGCTACTGCAAGATCCACATGTTCGACATCACCGCGCCCGACGGCACGCGTTACGAGGAAAGCGCCGCGGTGCTGCCGGGCCGCGAGGTCGTTACCTACGACTGTGAAGGCATCACGATCGGCTGCGCCATCTGCTACGACCTGCGCTTTCCGGAGCTGTTCCAGGCGCTCGCCCAGCGCGGGGCGCAGGTGATCATGCTGCCGGCCGCCTTCACGCAGCAGACCGGCAAGGACCACTGGGATGTGCTGCTGCGCGCCCGCGCGATCGAGACCGAGACCTATCTCGTTGCCGCAGCCCAAACCGGCCCGAACAAGGCCGAGGACGGCTCAATCCGCCTGACCTACGGCCACTCGCTGATCGCCGATCCGTGGGGCCACGTCATTGCCAAGGCCTCCGACGGCGTCGGCTTCACGACGGGACGGATCGACACCGCCTATATCGAGAAGTGCCGCAAGCTGATCCCGGTGCTGGAGCACAAGGTGCTGGGCACGCCGGCGATGCTGCGGATGGCGGCGGCGGAGTAGGTTTGCAGTAGGGAAGGCAGCTCAGGCGCGGGCAGTGGCGCGCCTGGAGGATTGGCTCTTCGGGGCCTTGCGTCGTTGCGCTTCAATATCGCCCCGCACCTCCGCCAACGCGAGCGGCTCTACCAACAGGCCTTGCCGTTCGTAGCGGCGGCGGGTCCGGCTGAAGCGCACGACGACTGCGCACCTCGTACTCTTTGCCTTCACTCGTCGCGTGAGAAGCGCGTCGCCTGTCGGCAGGAACTCGAGATCGTCGATGCCAATGCATTCGAGACATGCCGGGCCCGGGTTTTCCATCATCAGCAGGTCGCCGGTGCCGCCGCATCGGTGGCACTTCCATTCGCTGTTCAGCGGCAGAACCACCACCAGATCCGGGGCGCGGCTTGCTCTCTCAGCCAGGTGTTCACGTTTCCTTTCGGAGAGCTCTTGCGAAACCCAATGGGTCCGGTACGCCTCCTCGATCGCAGCTTCCCCGCTGCGGCTGAAGCGCAACGTCTGACGTTGCGGGCTGCGTGCGAAATATTGCGCAGGACTTGGCAGCAGGTTTCGTTCCTTCGCCCAGGAGCGCAGCAATCCCATGGCTTTCGTGAAGCGCGACGGGTCCACCTGCATGGCTGCCTCGAGGCAATCAATCTGCGCTCGCCGCCAGCTTTCCATTGTTGACGGGTTCAGCCATCCGATCCCCAGAAGCACATCGAGGCTGCTAACATAGCCCTGGGTGGCAAGTGCCGCCTCCGCAGCCTTGGCGATACGATCGGGGAGTGGGGTCCGGTTCTTCTGGCTCATCGTTCGATCGAACCATCGTCAACGCGCCCATGCTTTTACTCGAAATCGAGGCGTTTGGCGACCACCCGGATGAAGTCCGAGGACGCGGCCTTTTTCCTAAGCCGCAACCGGTTTGAAAATGGTGCGGCCCCTTTGGCCGATCTTGCGGAGGGGTCTCACGACGATCTCGACGTCGGGGTCGAACGCCGTCAGCATCTTCATCAAGCGTTCGGCCGAATAGTCGTCGAAATCACCGCGCAGCAAACGAGAAAGATCGGGTTGCGAAGTCCCGACAAGCCTGGCGGCCTTGACCTGGGTCAAGTCGCGCTCTTTGACGAGCCGGCTCAGTTCAAGCACGAGACCTGACTTCAGCAACCGCTCCTCGGCGTCCGGCAAACCGAGGTCGGCGAAAATATTGCTGCTGCTCTTGCGGGCGTAAACGCGTTTTGTCACTTGTCTTGCGTTCCTTTCTCCGCCTTGTTTACGGAATGGGCCTCCGCATCCCGCGGCTGCGACGTTTCCTTGCTCACGACAGACTATGGGGATATCCCCATAGTCTGTCGTCGCATAAATTCTTTTCGTGGCTTGTTGGGCAAGTGCTCCAGCCTGACCCCGGCGATGGAGCACGACCGGCAGGCGTCAGTAAGCCACCATTGGCCCGGTTTTCACCGTGCGCCTTAACGGCCTCTTCAACCTGTTCGGGTGAGATAGCCCGAGTGGTACGAAGGGTTGAGTCATGCATTTTGAGAGCGCGAACCGGTCGATCGTTCGCTCGGTGCGCCAGGGCGAGCTGTTGAACGCCTGGCAGCGCGTGTTCGCGCTCGACCGCGCGATGCCGCTCATTCATCAATACGAGGTCGCTCGTCTGGATGAAGAGAAGCCCGATTTGATGATCTACGACGTCCTCCGGCACGACGCAGCCTTCCGATTCCTGATCGTGCATGGCGGGGAGAATCTCGTTCGGGCCTTCGGCACCGGCAAGGGAGAAGGACGGTTTCTCGACGAGATGGTCGACGCCGAACGCCTGAACTCCATCGTCCCCGGCCTCGTTGCCTCGATCGAGGCGCGACGTCCAGTCTACACAGTCTCGGCGGTCTCGGACGTCAACGGCGTGCCCGTCAGCTACGAGCGGCTTGTGCTGCCGTTCGGAGCCGGTGACAAGGTTCAGCAACTGATCGTTTCGCTGAAGACGATCAGCGTCGAGCGGCGCTTCGAGACCGCGAACCTGATGCGGCTCGACAAGACGCATTCGTCCTACCTCGTTTGCGCGGTCATCGACCGCGACCTCGATCCGCTGTCCGCCAGGTTTGCGCTCGCAAACGACGTCATCGAGATCTGAGCCGTCGGCAGAGTCGTATCGGCAATTTCAACGTCATCCCCGCCATAGCCGTTCGAAGAACGGCGTCGCTTCGCTTGCCTATGGGCGGGGATCCAGTATCCGAGACGTCAGAGGATCAATCGCTGGAGCTGCGGCGTGCTGGATGCCTTCGCGGGCATGACGGCGGAGAGTCGATCTGAACTCATTACCCTCCAGCTAGAGGCCGAAGGAGATCAACGGTCCCTCTGCATTCTCGTGTTTGGCGTTGACCGTGCGTGCGCGCGGGTGCTTCTCTGACGCAGGCGATCCACAGCGCGAGGAGAGCATGCCAAAACGCACGACGCTGCCACACACCGGCCGTTCGCAAAAAGACATCCTCGCGCAGATGCGCGACTTCAAGGGCGGCGACGTCGACTGGAAGAATGGCCGCGCGCCGCTGTATGTGTTCAAGGCGACCGATGAGGCCTACGAGGTCGGCCGCGCGGGCTTCTTCGAGTATTTCTCCGAGAACGCGCTGGGTGCGCGGCGCGCCTTTCCGTCCGTGAAGCGGATGGAAGACGAGATCGTCGAGATGGCGCTCGACCTGTTCAACGCGCCGGAGGGCGCGCAGGGGTTCATGACCACGGGCGGCACCGAGAGCATCGTGCTGGCGATGCAGACCTGTCGCGACTGGTCGCGCGCGAAGCGTGGCAATCCGAACCATCGCGGCAACGTCGTCGCTGCCGAGACGGTGCATCCGGCCTTCAACAAGGGCGCGAAGCTGATGGACCTCGAGGTTCGCCGCGCGCCGCTTAGCGCGGATCTGCGCATGGACCTTGCTGCGCTTGAAGCGCTGATCGACGACGACACGATCATGATCGTTGGCTCCGCGCCGAACTTTCCGTTCGGCATGATCGATCCCATTCGCGAGCTCGGAGCGATCGCCGAGCGCCGCGGCGTCTGGCTGCATGTGGATGCCTGCGTCGGCGGCTACCTGGCGCCGTTCGTGCGCATGAACGGACGCAAGCTCGCCGATTTCGACTTTGGTGTTGCGGCAGTGTGCTCGCTGTCGGCCGATCTGCACAAGTTCGGCTTCTGTCCGAAGCCGGCATCCACCGTGTTCTACCGCGACGCCGACAAGGCGCAGCACCACATGTTCGATGCCGACGTCTGGCCGAACGGCCGTTTCCTCACCTCTACCATCGTCGGCACCCGGCCCGCCGGCGGCGTCGCCGGCGCGTGGGCGACGCTGCAGTTTCTCGGGCGTGACGGCTACATGCAGGTCGCGGCCGCGCTGATGGATTTCGTCGACGCCTATCGGGCCGGCATCCGCGCGACGGGAGGATTGAAGGTGCTCGGCGAGCCCGACTTGTCCATCGTCGCATTCGGCTCAGACGAGTTCGACGTTTTTCGCGTTGCCGAACTGATGAGCGAGAAGGGCTGGCTGGGCGGGCTGGTGCAGAAGCCGAAGGGCATTCACCGCATGATGTCGATGTTTCACGAGCCCGTGCTGGAGGAGTATCTCGACGATCTGCGCGCTGTTGTAGGCGTGGTCCGGCAAGCGCCACCGTCACAAGCAACTATCCGGGCGAGCTACTAAGCGACGAGGCTTCGCAATAGCGGTTCGGCCTGCATGCGAATGCAGCAGGCCGAACGGCCTTTGTCCAGAAGATGGCGGCTTCGACCAGGCGTCAGAAGAAGCTTGCGAAGCTGCGGCGCGGCACGCGTGTTTCTTCCGTGCGCGCAGCGTCCTCGTGTTGCGGCTTGTCCGCAGGTACGACCGGCAATTGCAGCACGGTGACATGCTGACCCGGCAGGAGATCGGTCACGAGCAGCGTCCGTCCGTCAGCCAGTTCGAGCGTATCGTGGTGAAGATGGGACTGGTCCAGGTTTGCGACGCGCAGCCGTGCCAGGTTGCAATTCGTCCTTCGCCTGCGGAAGAAAATTCCCCGGAATTCGACGTTCTTGTCGAACGCGAGCTCGGTGCCCGGCAACAGGCAAACCGCAGTGTTGGGGTCGCCGGCAGAGGCAAAGCCGCGTGTCATGGTGTGGGGAAAGGTCGTCGACACGAGACGTTCGCCAACCTTGGCGGGGCGGGACGCGACGGCGTGAAGGCTGTAGTCACACATTGCGGCACTCCTCATACTCTGCAGCTGCAAGCTGCAAGAAGGTTGCACAAGGTGCCTGTGTCGCCCGTGACGACCGTCAGGATTTCCGCCACGCGGTGCACGTGGGCACCGAAGTCTTTCCGATCTTGTTGCGCATGATCTTGTCCGAAATCCGTTCGCCCCGAGGGCGAGCTTTTCGGGATCATGCGCCAGTCCGCGCCCCAGACCGGATATCTGTCAAGGCGCCGAAGCCTGCTCTCCGTATTTTGATGCCTCGATTTTCTTAAAACGCCAACAGCGGCGGAGGGTTCCCAAGCCTGGCGTGTTTGTAGGGCGTGCCCAGAGAGGATCACTGTCAGAGTTGGGCAGAACGAAGTGCTAACAGGTCGCGAGGCGGGGTTAGCGACGACCGGACGCAGGACCGCGCGTCGGTGAATGCCTCGACCGCCGGTTCCGGTGGCGCCTTTTCGCTGCTGCAGGAGTGCCGATGCCCGAGACTGAGGCTATTGCCAACGCTGCCGGCGATTTCGACTTTCTGATCGGAGAGTGGACCGTAACGCATCGCCGTCTCAAACGACGACTTGCCGGCGATTCGAGCTGGATCGAGTTCTCGGGCCCCGCGTCGGCGCGGAAGATCCTGAATGGGCTTGGCAACATCGACGAATACCAGATCGACCTGCCGGGAGATCCGTATGCGGCATCGACGCTTCGGCTCTTCAATCCTGCCACGGGTCTCTGGTCGCTCTATTGGATGGACAGCCGCAAGGCGGTGCTCGATCCGCCGATGGTCGGCAAATTCAAGGATGGAGCGGGCTTGTTTTTTGGCGACGATACCTTCGAGGGGAGGCCGATCAGGGTTCGCTTCATCTGGTCTGGCATCACGCCAACGGGCTGCCGATGGGAGCAGGCATTTTCGCCGGATGCCGGCGAAGCCTGGGAGACCAACTGGACGATGAGTTTTGCCCGCGCGGTGACGTAACGCAGCGTCAATTCGACCTCTCCCTGCTCCCGGGATGGGCTATTGGGCCGGCGTGCTGCTCAACGGCTACAGCCAGCGGCGGACACGCGCCTGATAGTCGCGGTAGGCGTCGCCGAAGCGCCGCTCGAGATATGACTCCTCGCGCGCAACGATGCCGTAGCGCAGGGTGATCGCCAGAGGCAGCGCCAGGATGAGAACCCACGGGCTGCGCGCAGCTATGCCGATGCCGGCATAGACGAGAAACATGCCGACGTAGATCGGATTGCGGCTCCAGCCGTGTATGCCGGTTGTCACCAGCGTCCGGACAGGCTGATTGGAGGGCACGGGCGTCGCCGCGCGAGTGAAGTTGCGAACGGCAGCGGCGAAAATCGCGCCGCCGATCAGAACCAGGCAGCCGCCCGCCATCCACCGCGTCAGAGCTCTCCCCGCGAAGTCGAACGGCAGAGGCAGCACGCGATCCAAGGCAAGGCCCAGGAGCAGGCAGGCGAGAAAGAGGAGTGGCGGACGCGTCATGATGCCGGTGGTCACAGCGTCACGAGGCTGTTGGCTGCCAGAGTTCATGCGTGCTCCTCGTACTTGCCAGGCCGGGGAGTAATAGAATGGTGCCCCTGGCCGGAATCGAACCAGCACTCCTTGCGGAACTCGATTTTGAGTCGAGCGCGTCTACCAGTTCCGCCACAGGGGCATTCGTAGAGCGTGCGTTGGTCGTCCTTGTAGGGAAGTCCCGCGCAGCCCCGCGAAGCCGGCGGACTATAGCGGCGGACTTTTTGGGGTCAACCCGGCTTCGCTCTTCGAGCTTCGCCGGGCAGGCGCGGCTACGGTCCCTCTCATTCGGGCCACGTTGCGGCGGGTCGAGCTTCGCCGGGCGGGCTTGAAAGCCGCGCCGGATACCATCCGCCTGCCGCCCAAGCGTTCGTGAACTTCGGCTGCCTCGACAGCGCTGGTTCGCCGCGTTACGACGCTTTTCGGAGTGGAGCATGGCCGTGTTGATGCGCACAGAGCTGGTCGAGGCGAGGCCGAACGCGGCGGCATTGGCGGCGGCCACGATCGCGGCGATCGGAGCCGCGACGCTGGCCGGCGCGTGGTTCTTCGAATACGTGCTCGGCATCAAGCCCTGTCCGATGTGTCTCGAGCAGCGCTATGCCTATTACCTTGTGATCGTGCTTGGAGCAGTGCTCGCTTTTGCTGCCCCACGCCTGCCGCGTGCGATTGCGTTCGCAGGCCTTGCGATCCTGGCGCTGGCCGCCTTGGGCAATTCGATCTTCGGTGCGTTTCACGCCGGTGTCGAATGGGGGTTCTGGCAGGGGCCGGCGACCTGCAGCGGCCCGATCACCGATCTCGGCAGCGCCGGAAACCTGCTGCAGCGGCTCGACACGGTCAAAGTCATCCGCTGCGACGAGGTGCAGTGGCGTTTCCTCGGCCTGTCGCTCGCCGGCTATAACTTCCTGATCTCCGGATTGATGGGGCTCGTGGCCCTGTTCGGGATATCCAGGATGAGGGCGGCAGCCTGATCCGTCATTGCGAGCCCCGTACCGGCCTTTCAGGCCTACCCGGAGCGATGAAGCAGCGGCAGTCTGACGGCGCAGTTTCTTCCTGGGAGCACCCGGATTGGCGTTTCGCGCCGCCCCGGCATGCGAAAGTCATGCGCGCCAGATTCTGTCAGTAGTCTTTCGATTTCGCTGAATCCGAAATTGCTATTCCTTCTGGATAGGAATATACGGTTCTAGTCCAGCCCCGATGGGAGAGCGAGTGCGCATTCATCTGCGTCTCGGGGCGGGATGCGACGGGTCCGTCGCGGGCCGGCCCGATCCGGAGTGCGCTGAGGAGGCGCGCCGAGGAGAAGGATGATGACCGGTGCCGAGGGCGGACGGCCCAAGCGGTCCAGCAATACGGTGTGGTCTTCCGTATTTGGTCAAGTGGAGCCGGGCTCGGCTCCCGCTGGAATCCGGCAAGCCGTTAATCCGGCGCGTGCGGAACGCAGGCGAAGGCTTCGTCTGTGGTCCGGTTCAGCTCAAGCGTTTGGGCTGAGCCATCGCCGTATGCCACGCGTCGGCGTACGGATTTGCCCGGATGCGACAAGCATACGGGTGCCGCGGGCGCGGCCTTTCGCCCTGTGTTCCGCACGCCCTCTTTCCAAGGGATGCGCGAGAAAGATGACCGGCAAGCCCTGGGGCCGGAGTGAACACGGGGCGATGACGCGCGTCTGGCGACAGGCGCGTGCCCGGCGTAGCTCGACTTGTCCGCCGAAGCTCGAAGAGCGAAGGCGGGAGAGCGTAGCCGGTGGCTGTTTGACAATTGAATAGAGTAACGCACCGTCGCGCCGTCAGTGCGAGTTCCGCACTGGCCGTGGGCGGCCGACCCTGACCCGATGAAGCTGCGGCAGCCTGATGGGTGAACTCCGGTTCCCCGGGCAGCGACATAATCTGTGATGTCAACGTGACGTTGATCACGGTGAGCTTGCGCCTGACCGGGCAGGGTGAGCCGGCAAGCTCCACGACGCGAAGTTCGGACCATGCAATCCGCATATCTCGACGGGCAAAATCGCGTCGACAGGATCGACGGCCTGCGCGCGCTGGCGGTGTTCGGCGTGCTGCTCATTCATGCCCAGATGCTGACGCCGACGCCGCTGCTCGCGCCGCTCGCGCACTACGGGCAGCTCGGCGTGCAGCTGTTCTTCTTCCTCTCCGGCTACATCATCTGCATGGCCTGGGAGCGCGGCGGCGTCGGCAAGGCCGGGTTCTACTGGAACAGGTTGGCCCGGATCGCGCCGCTCTACTACCTGATGCTCGTGCTCAGCTACATCTTCGGATGGTCGATGAGCCCGTCCGAGCTCAACGTCGAAAACTTCGTCTGGCACCTGTTCTTCGCGCACGGATTTTCCGGAGGCTATGCCTATGCGGGCATCAGCCCGATGTGGAGCCTGACCAGCGAAATCCTCTTCTATCTCGTCTTCCCCTGGCTGCACCGCTGCTCGACGCGGACGCTGCTGTTGCTGTTCGCCGCTTCGCTTGCCTTCGCCGACGTCGACACCGGCCTTGCGTATTGGCTCACCGGTTCGACCGCGCTCAGCGCGACGCCGCTGGGTGCTGCGAAGTTCATGCTCGGCGGCATGATCGTCTATCGCCACCGCGACGTGTTCGCCACGCAGTGGATGGTCGCGCTGTCCGGCCTGTTTGCCGCAGCCATGCTGTGCGCGATGGCGGCGACGTTGGCCGGCTCCGAGCTTCCAGCCGAGCTGTCGAAGAGCCTGATCCTGCTGTTCGCCTGTCCGTTCCTGATGTTCTCGCAGTTCTCGCTGATGCGCATCGTGCTCGAGAACGCCATCGCGCGGCACCTGGGTCTCGTGAGCTATTCGATCTACCTGTGGCAGATGCCGATCATCCAGGAGCTGCAGGAGCACGGCTGGACCGTGGGGCTGCTCGAGCTGTCAGCGATCGTGGTCGCGGTTTCGACGCTCAGCTATTTCGCGATCGAACGTCCATTCCTGACCTGGTTCCGGGCAGGTCATGGCAAACCGGCCGATGCGATCGGCGCGCCGTCAGCCAAGGCATTGCGGGATGCCGCAGCCCCGCTCGCGCAGGCGATGACGGTGGAAGCTAGATCTCGTTCTCCGGAATCTCGGTTGTCCTAGGCGCCACGGTGCGCACGATCAGCGGCAGCGCCAGTGACACGCCGATGAAGCGGAACAGGTGGTGCGCGCCGACGAAGATCGGGTCGAGTTGCAACGTCAGCGCCACCGCCATCATCACGTCCATCGCGCCCGGAGCGAACGCCATGGTCGCGTCCTGGATCGGCACGCCGGCGAGCCACACGGTGAGCAGCAGGAAGCAGGTGATGATCGTCAGCGCCACCGCAAGCGAGCCGACGCCTGCCGCGAGGTAGCGCACGAAGGCGGCAAAGCCGATGGTCGCAAAGCGTGTGCCGACCATGGCGCCGATGCCGATCATGGCGATGTTGATGATCCAGATCGGCAGGGTGCCGTGGACGATGCCGAAGGCATGCAGCACACCCGAGCCCAGCATGGCGCCGAACATCCAGCCGCCGGGAAATTTCAAACGGAAGAAGATGTAGCCGACGGCGAACGAGACGCCGACCAGCAGCGGCAGTGAGGTGATGTCGGCCACCGCGAGCCGGCTGAGGCCGGGCCCAGAGATCGACAGGCCCGCGAGCGCAAGTCCCATCGGCAAGAACACCGCCAGCAGCACCACGCGCAGCGTCTGTACGATGGCGACGCCGACTTCGTCCGACTTCGTTTCCAGCGCCATCGCCACTGTCTGCGACAGCGCGCCGGGCGTCGCGCCGAGCAGGGCGGAGAGTGCACTCCAGCCGTGGACGTACTTCAGGTAAAGCATCGAGCCGAGCGTGACGCAGATGGTGCCGAGGCCGAGCAGCGTCATGCTGATCGGATAGGCCGTCACGCCATGCATCATCTCCGGTGTTGCCGCCGAGCCGAGGGTGATGCCGAGCGTCGCCGTCACCAGGTGCATCAGTGGCTGCGGCATCGCCAGCTTGCGCCCGGCCAGCGCCAGAAAGCCGACGGTCAGCATTGCGCCGGACAGGAACCCGGCGGGCAGGCCGAGCCAGTGGAAAATCAGCCCGCCGCAGGCGCCGGCCGCAAGCGCTTCCGCGACGCCCCAGACGGTGGCGCGGCGTTGCGCGGCGGCGGTGACCGAAGGGAGCGGCTGGTGCAAGGCGACCTTATCTTGGCTGACGCAGCGTGTTTTCGATCCGCGCGGCGAATGGTCGCAAGAATAATGCTGCAGCGCAGGAAGAGGTAGCGCCGTAGGCGCATGCGGTCATGCCGGTTAGTGTAGCAGCATCTCCGCAGCGCGCTTCAGGTTGGTGAGCGACAGTGGACGAAAACTGAACACGATGCGGTGGTTGCCGGGCGGCACCTCGACGGCGCGGAACAGATGGTCGGCGCGCAGCACCGGCACTTCCTGTCGGTCGATCTCGGCGATCCAGCCCGGATAGGCGGTCGCGTGCATCGCCAGCACGCCACCGGCCTCTGATTCGGCCTCGATCTCGATGCGGCCGGGTTGCCAGTCGACGATCTTCACACGTCCGGCATTGTCGCGCGCCAGCCGCGGCCCGAGCGTGCGGAAACGCGTCGCCGAATTCTCGAGCAGCACCCGGTCCTGCGCGTAGTCGTGTTGCGCCTGCCGCGCGGCTGTGGCCGAATTCGCGTCCGCAATCTGCACCCGGCTGGTGAATTTCAGCCGCGGCATCGGATTGTTGAGGCGGTAGATCCAGATTTTCGGCCCATCGAGCAGGGTGTCGGCGACGACCGCGCTTTGCGGATGCGGCATCTTTCCGATCGGCCGGCCGAGCACGAGGTATTTCAGGCCCAGCGCACGGGCGAGCGCACAGTCGTAGCTGCGGAACGAGACGGGAAATGTCCGCATGTCGGCGCGCCAGTTGCCTTCACCGGGCGAGACGAGGCGGTCATAGTCGCCGATGCGCAGCGGGTTGTAGCCGTTGATCGCCGACCAGCCGCGCACCATCGCCAGGTTCTGCCAGGCGCCGCCGAGTGCTGCGATCTCCACGCGCGGACGTTCGCCGCGCGCGCGGTCGCGCTGAAATTCGCTGTCGAGGATGGCGATGGCCTCGGCGTCCATACCCGCGGGCTGCTCCAGCACCGCGTAACTTGAGCGCGGCTCGGCGTTCAGACGGAACGCCGTGTTCCACCACATCAGCTCGGCGACAGCGCCGACCGCAAGGATCGTCGCGACGAGGGTGCGCCGAGGTGCGGTTCTGGCGACGAGCAGCGCGACAATGGCCAGCAGCGGGATGGCGGCGACCTTGGCCACCTCGATCAGCGCGGCTTGTCCGTGACCTGAACGCGCCGAGAATTCGATTGCCGCAGCGACTACGACGGTGGCGAGGCCGCCGAGCAACAAGGCGAGGCCTCGCTGCTTCGGCAGGCCGTTGCGGATGTAGTCGGCGAGCAGGTGTCCGCACAGCAGTGCGAGACCCGCCGAGAATACGAAGCTCGCATCAGCGGGCCGGCGAAACATGTCGATGCCGGGCAGATAGGTGAAGGCAACCGCAAACAGCGGCGTGTACCGGCCGAGCATCAGCAGCAGGGCGACGAGGAGGGTCAGCGCGATCAGCCGCCGCCCTTGGCGCCACGCGCCGCCGCCGGCGATGCCGATCCACAGCAGCAGGATCAGCGGCAGCCAGCCGACGAACAGGTAGTTGAACGAGTCGTCGGTGTGGGCGACGTCGGGTAGCGAAGCGCCGTTCGGGCCCCAGTAACTGGCATGCGTGCCGAAGATGTTGGCGACGGCCAGCGTTGCCAGGTTGGCCGGATAGAGCGAACCCTTCAGCGCTTCGTCAAGATGCTCGGCCGGGCGGTTGGAGAGTTCTGCAAACTGCAGGGTCAGCAGCAGCGGAACAGCGAGCAGCGCGGTGCCGGCGATGAGCATGACGGCAAGCACCGGTAGCCGCTCGCGCAGGTAGCGCAGCGGATTTGGCGCGGCGATCACCTCGGCGATCGCAGCGGCAATCAGGAGGTAGCAAAGCAGCAGCGCCACCTGGTTGCGACCAAGCGCAAGCGCCACGGCGACGGCGGCAAAGCACAGAGCCAGCACCAGCGAGCGGCGCTGCAGCGCAAGCTGCAACGTCAGCCAGGCCAGCGGGAACAGGCCGTAGCTCAGGATGATGCCGGTGTGCTGCAGCCGTCCGGACGCCGCGCCCGCCAGCATGAACAAGGCGGCGGCAAGAACCGTTGCCGGCAGCGGCCAGCGCGCGCGCCAGCCGATCGCTGCCATGGCGATGCCGCCGATCAGCAGATGTGCATAGACCAGCAGATCGAAAGCGCGGATCGACGGTGCCGGATCGAACAGCGCCCAGAGGAAGAACAGCGGCGCGAAGATCAGCGATTGCGGATCGGCAATGCTCGGATGGCCGCCATAGTGGTAGGGATTCCAGAACGGCGACGCGCCCGTATGCAGCGCATCGGCAAGGAAGCGGAAGAACGCATAGAACTGGTTCTTCGAATCCCAGGGAACGACGGTGTCGCCGACCATCCAGGTGGCGGCTGCGACGAGCCAGATGGTCGTGACCATGCCGGCGCTCGCGAGAAACGCGCGCGCAGACTGTCGGTCCGGCTGCGCGGCGCTTGGCCGTGCCGGATCATTCCTGTCGCGTATTGGCACGAACCCCTCCGCGCCATCACCCGGCGTGGTTTGCCGCCGGCCGATGCATTCCTCAGGGTTCAGGTTGGCAAGAAACCCGCCGCGGGGTCAAGCCGCACCAGCCAGCCTTAGCGAAGGCTGTTGCGGCGCGGTGAAACAGTACGACCGGAGTTAGCGGGCTGTTTAGGACGATCCGACAACGCCGCGCTGGAGCAATCGTCTTCCGACTCGCCTTCTGAGAGCAGGCCGCCACAATGCGAGCAGACGGCGCGCGCCGCGTTGTCGCAACGAATCGCGCCAAGCATGCGCGCCGCTTGCGGAAACGCGATCACGTTGCACTTTTTGTCTTGCATTTTCGCGGCCATGACGTCCCCTCACCGAGTGCGCGGAGCATGGCGGAAACGTCGTACCGTTTCGTTCAGTGGAATAGTCGAATTTTAGCATTAGGAATGTGGCCCGGTCGTGGAACCTGTGTTCGAAACCTGATTTCATCTGCGGGTAAACAAGGGAACGCGCATGCGGGTTGAAGACGAGCGGCTGGTTCGCGGCCGCGGACATTTCGCGGACGATCTCAATCTCCCTGGACAAGCCGTCGGCTGGTTCGTTCGCTCATCGGTCGCGCATGCGAATATTTCCAGAGTCGATGTGGAGCAGGCGCGCGCGGCGCCGGGCGTGTTGCGTGTGCTGACCGGAGCCGAGATCGAGGCCGCTGGCGTCGCGAGTATTTCGCGGCATCCGCCGCTTGCCGGACGCAACGGTGGCGCGCTGATCCTGCCGCCGCGTCCTGCGCTTGCGAAAACCAGGGTGATGCATGTCGGCGAGCCAATCGTGCTGGTGGTTGCGGACTCGCTGACGGCGGCGCGTGACGCGGCCGAGTTGGTCGAAGTCGCCTACGATCAGCTGCCGCACGTCACCGACATCACCGAGGCCGTCGCAGATGGCGCGCCGCAGCTCTGGCCGCAGGCGCCCGGCAACGTCGCGCTCGACTGGTCGATGCCGACGGTCGCGCAAGACGGCGAGAGTATCGATGCGATCTTCTCGGCCGCTGCACACGTCGCACGCGTCAGCGTCGTCAACCAGCGCATCGCGGTGTCGTCGATGGAGCCACGCGGTGCGACGGCGACCTACGACTCCCGGCAGGATCGCTACACGCTGCGCTCCTGCTCGCAGGGCGCGACCTCGCTGCGCGAGCAGCTGGTCGCCGTCATGGGCGTGACGCGCGAGCAGATCGAGGTTGCGACCGACGATGTCGGCGGTGCGTTCGGCATGAAGACGTCGGTCTATCCGGAATACATCGCGCTGCTGATTGCAGCCCGTATGATCGGGCGGCCGGTGCACTGGATGTCGGATCGCTCAGAAGCCTTCCTCACCGACAATCAGGCGCGCGATACGGTCACCGATGCTGAGCTAGCGCTCGATGCAAAGGGCAAGTTTCTCGCGCTGCGGGTGCGGCATCTGGCTGGCATGGGCGCGTATATCGCCGCCGCCGGCGCCAACATTCAGACGATGAATTTTGCGCGATGCTTTCCTTGCGCCTACGACATTCCAAGAATGTCGATCGATGCGCGCTGCGTCTTCACCAACGCGCTGCCAACCGGGCCCTATCGCGGCGCCGGGCGGCCCGAGGCGAACTATGCGATGGAGCGGCTGGTGGAAGAGGCCGCGCGCGTCAGCGGCATCGACGCGATCGTGCTGCGCCGGCGCAACCTGATCCTCGCCTCGGCCATGCCGTACAAGACGGCGGTCGGCACGGTGTTCGACAGCGGCAATTTCGCGCCGATCCTGCAGGATGCGCTGGCGGTGAGCGACCACCGGGATTTCGCGAAGCGCCGCAAGGCCGCGCTGCGGGCAGGCAAGCTGCGCGGCATCGGCGTCTCGTTCTTCCTGGAGCATGCCGGCGCCTTGCCACGCGAGGGCGCGGCGCTGTCGTTTCCGGGTGACGGCACCATCCTGCTTGGCATCGGCGTCGGCTCGAGCGGGCAGGGCCATGCCACGACATTTCCGCGGCTGGTCGCCGAGCGGCTCGGCATTCCGGCAGCGAAAGTACGCGTCGGCGAGAACCGCAGCCGTTCGGATATTGCGGGACCTGCGTCGTCGTCGGTCGGTTCGCGCACCACCATGACCGTCGGCAGCGCCATGGTCGGCGCCGTCGAGCAGATGCTGGAGAAGGGGCGGCGGATCGCGGCCACCTTGCTGGAGGCCAACGAAGCGGACATCGACTATCGTGACGGTGCCTTCGGCATCGTTGGTACCGACCGGCGGCTGTCGCTGTTCGACGTTGCCGAGAAGGCAAAGACGACCAGCGAAAATCTCGATACGCAAAATGTGGTCGATACGCCGCTGACGTTTCCGAACGGCTGTCACGTGGCAGAGGTCGAGGTCGATCCTGCGACCGGCGAGACGAAGATCGTGTCGTATGTGGCGGTCGACGACTGCGGCAATGTGCTGGACCACACACTGGTCACCGGACAGATGCACGGCGCCATCGCGCAAGGTCTCGGTCAGGTGTTGATGGAGCAACTGGTCTATGATTCCGGCGGCCAGCTGATCACCGCGTCGTTCATGGACTACGGCATGCCGCGCGCGACCGACATGCCGCCGATCACCGATATCAGCAAGCCGGCACCAGCGACCACCAACCCGCTAGGCGTCAAGGGCGTCGGCGAAGCCGGCACTACCGGCTCGCTCGCGGCGATCGTGCATGCGGTCGCCAACGCCATCGGCGGCGAGGCGCACAAGCTCGAGATGCCGCTGACCGCGGAGAAGGTGTGGCGGGCGTGCCAGGCGAACGGGCACTAGAGGAGACTATCGATCGCGACCTTTCGCCTGCTCCCCGCATTGTTTGACAGCTGCTTCAGCGCGGTCACGACGGCTTTCAGTCCACGATGCAGCGGCTTGTCGCGCCGGGTCACCAGCGCGAGCGTGCGATAGGCTTTTGGCGTGAGCGAGCGGACGACCAGGCCTTTGCGATGCCTCTCATGTTGCACGGCCATGGCCGGCAGTACCGCGCAGCCAAGGCCAGCGCGCACCAGTTCCTTGATGGCCTCGACGCTGCCGAGCGCCATCACCGGCTTCAGATCGACGCCGTTTCGCCTGAACCACTCGTCGGCGATCCGACGTGTATTTCCTTCCGGCTCGAACAGCAGCACCGGGAAGGCCGATAAGGCCTGTGCGGTGAGGCGCTGTGGCAGCCTCATCGATGCGGGCGCGATCGCTACGAACTCGTCGTCCAGCACCGGCGTGATCTCGAGCATGCGGCCCGCGGCCGGCATGGTGACCAGCGCGACATCGATGCTGTTGTCGGCGACGGCCTTGACGAAGTCGGCGGTGTTGCCGGTGCTGACGGTGACCTGCAGGGAAGGGAACCTTCGGCGCAGATCCTTCAGCAGCGGCGGCAACAGGAAGATGCACGCGGTCGCGCCAGTGCCGATCCGCACGCGGCCGATGGCGCCGGAGGCGTGGCGGCCAACCGCCTCGACGGCGTCCGCCGCCTGCCGATCGATGGCGTTGGCGTAGCCTGCGAGCTCGACGCCGGCGGCGGTCGGCCGCGCCCTGCGACCGATCCGCTCGATCAGCCGGACGCCGAGCCGCTTCTCGATCTGGCGGATCTGCAGGCTGACCGCGGGCTGCGTCAGCGACAACCGCTCGGCGGCAGCGGAGAAGCTGCCGAGCTCGATCACATCCAGAAATGTGCGCAGGTAATCGAGGTTGAGCGATTTCATGAATAAGAAATTCTCATGCTCCGCATAATTTGTAAAATCTTCTTTTATGCATGTGCCACGGCTAGACACGAGGGAGGAATTTTCGAGGGCGTTCACTGATGAGCAGGAGGCGCCTGTTCGAGCTCGACGAGAGGTTGCTGCTGGATGTCGGCCCTGTCCGCCGGGGACGGCGCTTCGAAAGGATCAACGTGGATACGACGATGGTGACGGCCCCGGTTCAAGAGAGTGCGCTTGCGAGGCCCGCCGTGACGGTGCGCGATGCGCGGGAAGATGACATGGCGGCCGTGCAGGGCATTTACGCGCGCCATGTGCTACACGGGCTTGCATCATTCGAGGAGGAGCCGCCGACGGTGGAAGAGATGATGGCACGTCGCGTCGCCGTTTTGTCGTGCGGCTTGCCTTATCTCGTGGGCACCGTCGCCGGCCGGGTCGTCGGATACTGTTATGCAGGTCCATACCGGGCTCGTCCTGCCTACCGCAACACAATCGAGGACTCGATCTTCGTCGCCGACGGCATGGCCGGATGCGGCATCGGCAGCGCCCTGCTGGCGCAGTTGATCGGCCGCTGCGAGCTTGGGCCGTGGCGGCAGATGCTGGCGGTGATCGGCGACAGCGAGAATGCCGGATCGATCGCGCTGCATGCGAGCCAGGGTTTTGAGCCGGTCGGCACCTTCAAGTCGGTCGGGTTCAAGCTCGGACGCTGGGTCGATTCGGTGCTGATGCAGCGGCCGCTCGGGCAGGGCGATACGACGCGACCTGACGCAGTCGCAACGACGCGATGAAGGGTAGCCAGCTTTCGATCGTGGTGCCGCTCGGGGTCAGCCAGACGCTGGCCTGGGCTTCGAGCTATTACCTGCCGGCGATCCTGGCCGATCCGATCTCGCGCGACCTTGGCATCTCCGAGACCTGGTTCTTTGCAGCATTTTCGGGCTCGCTCATGCTCTCCGGGCTGCTCGGCCCGCGCGTCGGCCGCACCATCGATCGGGTGGGCGGCCGGCTGGTGCTGTCCGCATCGAATCTGCTGCTTGCCGCCGGACTCGTCTGCCTCGGTGCGTCGTACTCCGCGCCGATGATGGCAGCGGCCTGGCTTTTGCTCGGGTTTGGCATGGCGCTCGGTCTCTACGATGCGGCCTTCGGTGCGCTCGGACGCATCTACGGCGACAAGGCGCGCAGCGCCATCACCGGCATCACGCTGATCGCCGGATTTGCCAGCACGGTTGGCTGGCCGCTGACTGGGCTTGGCCTCGAAAGCATCGGCTGGCGGTGGACGTGCTACGGCTGGGCGGCCGCGCACATCGTCATCGGTCTGCCGCTGAACCTGATCTTCCTGCCGCGCACCGGAAGCAGCCCGACCGCCGGAACGACGGCCGTCAAACCGCACATCCCGATGGACCGCACAATGCTGCTGCTGTCATTTGCCTTTGCTGCTGCCTCGATCGTGGCTTCGGCCATGGCGGCGCACCTGCCGCGCATCGTCGAGGCCCTCGGTGCTTCGCAAACCCAGGCGATTTTTGCCGGAGCGATGATCGGGCCGGCGCAGGTGGCGGCCCGCCTGTTCGAGGCCGGCGTGCTCAGCCGGTTTCATCCGCTGGTGTCGAACCGTCTTGCCTGCCTGACGCATCCGATCGGCGCCTGCGTCATCGCGATAGCCGGCGGCGGCGCCGCGGCCGCGTTCGCATTGCTGCATGGCGCCGGCAATGGTCTGCTGACAATCGCGCGCGGCACCGTGCCGCTCGCGCTGTTCGGTCGCGAAAACTATGCCTATCGGCTGGGGGTGTTGAGCGCCCCGTCGCGCACCTGCCAGGCTCTTGCGCCGCTGGGCTTCGGGCTGCTGATGGCGTCGATGGGCGGCCACGTGCTCATCGTCTCGTCGGCATTGTGCCTCGCCGCATTCGTTGCGCTGCTGTTCCTGCGCGAGCGGCCGACAGCCTGAGCATGTAGAGTGCTTTCTTGCGCATGATCTTGTCCGAAAACCGCTTCACAGTTTTCGGGATCATGCGCTAATGCAGCTTCGGCTTTCGCTGCATGCGCATGCGATCCGTCGAGGCCAGCACCACGTTGAAAGTGTCGCCTTCGCGATAGAGCGTCAGCGGCACGTCGACGCCTGCGGGGCCGAGTGCCCAGAATTTCCGATAGAACTCGCGCTGGGTGGCGACTTTCTGGCCGTTCACCGCGAGTATCACGTCGCCGATCTTCAGCTCTGCCCGTGCCGCCGGTCCCTTTGGCGACATGCCGGCCACCACGACCTTGTCCTCGACCTCGGCGGTGAAGACGCCGAGCCACGGCCGAGGCGGCTTGTTGACGCGGCCGAATTTGCGCATGTCGTCGATCGCCGGCTTCAGGAGGTCGATCGGCACCATCATGTTGAGGTGCTCGCTGCGGCCCTCGCTGGCGCGCTCGATCTGCAGCGAGCCGATGCCGAGCAACTCGCCGGTGCTCGAGATCAGCCCGGTGCCGCCCCAGTTCGGGTGCGCGGGATAGGTGAAGATCGCTTCGTCGAGGGCGTATTCCCAGTAGCCGGCGAACTCCTGCTTGGCGGCGATGCGTCCTGCCAGCGAACGGGTGCGCCCGCCGACGCCGCCCACCACCACGCGGTCGCCGACCTGGGCTTCGCCCGACGAGCCGAGGATCAGCGGCTCGATGTCCAGATGTCCCAGTGCCTGGACGAGGCCGAAGCCGCTCTCGTTGTCGACGCCGAGCGGATGGCCCTCCATCACGCGGCCGTCGCCGAGATGCAGCCAGACGGTTTCCGCTTCCGTGATCAGGTAACCGATGGTCAGCACGAGCCCATCATCGATCAGCACGCCGTTGCCGCCGCGTTCGGTGCCGAGCGTGTTGGCACTGAAGGCATCCTGCGGAACGATCGAGTGCAGGCCGACCACGGCGGTAAGCGCGCGCTCAAGGTCGAAGCCGTAGTCCTGCGCGCGCGGCTGGAATGCAGACGGCACCTTCCATTCGGTCAGTGAAGCCATGCAGGGTCTCCGTAGCGATCAGGACTTACCCGCCAGAATATACGAGCGCGCGACCAAAGTCGCCCGAAAATCGGTCGGAGACAATCGGGTGTTCGCCCCGAAAATCCTGCGGGTGAAAGTGTACTTTGGTGAAACCGCGACGTGATCGCCGTCGTGCCCGCGCATCAATTTGTGATGATCGCGGATCAAGCCACGGTCCTTCCAACGCGGAGACCGAGCATTTTCGATTCGCCCACCGACAGCAACGCTTCGGTGCACCACCATCAACGCAGCTGACGAATGCCGGCGCCGCATGGCTGCTTAACCTTTCATTCAGCGACGCAGGCGATCTTGCGGTAGGCCGCAATCGCCAAAATCACATGCTGATTCAGTGTTTTGCCGGCAACGCCATCGCTTCTAGAATGGGAGCCTGCCATGAGCGTCATCGCCGCCGCGGTAGCGGCAACGACCGGATCAGCACCTACGGTCATTCCATTGTTTCCGGCGACGCCGGCAACGACCGGATCAGCACCTACGGTCATTCCATTGTTTCCGGCGGCACCGGCAACGACCGGATCAGCACCTACGATCATTCCATCGCCAGCGGCGGTGACGGCAACGACGTGCTCAGCGCCTACGACGATTCGATCCTCGACGGCGGCGCCGGCGACGACAGGCTCAGCGCCTACAGTCATGCCAACCTGAGCGGAGGTGCCGGCAACGACACGATCGACGCCTACTATCATGCGGTCGTCGATGCGGGATCAGGCGACGACAGCGTGAGGACCTACGGCCATGCCACCGTGTCGGCCGGCAGCGGCAACGATAGGGTGAAGACCGGTGACTCCTCCGTTGTCGACGGCGGCGAGGGCGATGACTTTCTGCAGGTCGGCGGTCATTCCAGCGTCACCGGTGGAACCGGCGATGATTCCATCCGCGTGACGGGCGAGAATGTGACGGTCAACTTCGGCAAGGGAGATGGCCACGACGTCGTGAAGGGGCACGATGACGTGACTGTCGCCATCACCGGCTACACCAAGGATGATGTCATCGTCACCCGCGGTGTCGGAAGCACCCTCGTCACCTTCAAGGGCTCGGACGACTCACTCGTTCTGGACATCAATAGCTGGGCCGCGGCAACGCTGACCTTCGCCGACGGCAGCCGTCTTGATGTCGACGCCTGATTAGCCGCCGCGCCTGGCGAGCCGCACAACGAGCGATCCGGAAAAAATCACGGATCGAGTTCGGTGTCCCAATAGAGATAATCCATCCAGCTATCGTGGAGATAGTTGGGCGGGAATAGCCGACCGTTGCGGTGCAGTTGATGCACGGATGGCTGATAGGGATGCTGCGTCGGATACATGTGCGCCTGCTGCGGCGTCATGTTGCCCTTGCGCAGGTTGCACGGTGAGCAGGCGGCGACGACGTTTTCCCAGGTGGTGTGGCCACCCTTCGAGCGCGGAATGATGTGGTCGAAGGTGAGGTCGGCGTCGTCCCCGCAATACTGGCAGGAAAACTTGTCGCGCAGGAAAACGTTGAACCGCGTGAAGGCGGGATGCGTGGTCGGCTTCACGAAGGATTTGAGCGAGACCACACTCGGGAGCTGCATCTCGAACGAGGGGCTGCGGACCGCCTGATCGTAGTTGGCGACGATGTTGACGCGCTCGAGGAAGACGGCCTTGATCGCATCCTGCCAGGACCAGAGCGAAAGAGGGTAGTAGCTGAGCGGACGAAAATCCGCGTTCAGCACCAGCGCCGGAAATCCACCTTGTCCCACGTGCGCGTTCAAGAAACGCTCCAAACTCCCCTAAGCAGCCTTCAGAGATTCGGCAGCAATCGCTTGGGCATAGTCTACAAGGAGCGTGACACGCTTGTGAAGAGGCTTCGGAAGGACGCTTTTGGGCATGATCCCGAAAATTGGATACCGGTTTTCGGACGTGTTCAGGCCATTAATTAAGAGCGACGAGACGGGTCTGTTGTTCGGCCCGTCTCTATGGTCGTGCGGCAAAGGCGCGTGCGAGAAAGACCCCACCACGCTGCAGGCCATCCTGATCGATGCCGTGGCCAATGCCATGCGACATATGGGTTTCTGCGTTGATCCCGAGATCCTTCAGGCCCTGCGCTGACAACTCGAGCGACTCAGGCGGCACCACCATGTCCATGTCGCCATGGATCAAGAGGATCGGCGGTCGGCTGATGATCTCGCTTCTCATCGCCGCAAAGTCGCCCTGATTCGGTCCGGTTAGCCGACCCGAATAGCCGACGATGGCAAGCGGCGGTGTGGTTCGGCGCAACCCCACATGCAGTCCGATCATCGTGCCCTGGCTGAAGCCGACGATCGCGAGTGCCGTGGGCGGCAGGTTGTGGCGTTTCAACTCCTCGTCGAGAAAGTGATGCACGGTCGGCGCAACCGACGTGACGCCCTTCCATCGCGCGAGCGGATCGGAACGGTCGATCCTGAACCACTGCCGCCCCATCGGCGCTTCGTCACAAGGCTCCGGAGCGTCCGGCGACACGAAGGTCGCGTCAGGCAGCCACTGCCGCCAAGCCTGGCCGATGTCGATCAGATCGTTGCCATCGGCGCCATAGCCGTGCAGGAGCACGACGAGCTGCTTGGCTGTACCCGAACGCGGTGCAAGGCGCGGCCCGTCGAGCAAGGGAAGATCAGCGGGCATTTTTTGCGGGTCCTTTCACAGGCTTCTTCTTCGCTGCCTTTGTCGCTTTGGACTTGGTCGCGCCGCGTGGCTTCGATTTCACGGCCGCCTTTGCGTTCTCCGGCAGCATCGGATCAAAACCGTTTGCCTTCACAACCTTGTAGTAGGCCCAGAATAAATGCGCGGCGGCGCCGCGATAGGGGCGCCACGCCTCGCCGATGACGGCCATCTCCTTCACCGTCGGTCGCGATTTCAACCCGAGCCCGACGCGGATGGCCTCCTGCACAGCGAGATCCCCTGCCGGCCACGCATCGCCGTGGCCGAGGCAGAACAGCAGATAGACATCGGCCGTCCATGGGCCGATGCCGTGCAGGGCGGTCAGCGCGTCGTGCGCTTCGTCGGCCGGCGCGTCGGCGAGCCGCTCGAGATCGAGGCGACCCTCGGCGATCTCGCGGGCTATGAATTTCAGCGTCTTGATCTTGGCGACCGACAGACCGAAGCGGCGCAGCCGGTCGGCGCGCGCAGTGCGGATATGGTCGTGGTGCAACTCGTCATAGGCTGCGACCATCCGCGCCCAGATCGCGGCGGCCGCGAAGGTCGAAAGCTGCTGGCCGCAGATGGTCGAGGCGAGCCCGGCAAACCCCGGCGCGCGCCGCCGCAGCGGTGCCTGTCCGGTCATTTCCATGACCGGCTTCAGCCGCGCGTCGCGCTCCAGCAGCACGCGTAGCGCTGCGTCGAGGTCATCCTGGGTGTTGAGGTGGAAGGTCATGGAGGGGATACGTCATGCACGGGCTTGACCCGCGCATCCATCAATCTGAGAAGATTCATCTTCGAACCTGATGGATTGCCGGGTAATAGGCAAGCGAAGCGACGCCGTTCTTCGAACGGCTATGCCCGGCAATGACAATGGTTGATGCCATCAATGCCACCCGTTTTCCGTTTTGCGCCGTCGCCGAACGGCTACCTGCACCTCGGTCACGCGCTGTCCGCGTTGTTGAATTTCGAGGCCGCGCGCGAGCGTGACGGGAAGTTCCTGCTGCGAATCGAGGATATCGATGCGACGCGCTGCCGGCCCGAATACGAGGCGGCAATCTATGAGGACCTCGCCTGGCTCGGCATCGCCTGGGAGGCGCCGGTGCGCCGGCAATCGGAGCACATGTCCGAATATGGCGAGGCCTTGCGACGGCTGGAGCAGATGGGGCTGCTCTATCCTGGTTTCGAAAGCCGTGCCGACATTGCACGCCTTGTGCGTGAGCGCGAGCAGGCGGCGCCGTGGCCGCACGACCCGGACGGCGCGCCACTCTATCCTGGCGACGCCAGGTCGTTTTCGTCCGGCGAACGAAAGGCGCTGATCGAGAGCGGTGCGCCGTACGCGCTGCGGCTCGACATGGCGGCGGCGCGGGCGCGCAGCGGAGCGCTGACCTGGCATGAAGAAGGAGCAGGCCCCGGCGGCGAGACCGGTGAGGTCGCAGCCCGGCCGGAGCAGTGGGGCGACGTGATTCTTGCGCGCAAGGAAACGCCGACGAGCTATCACCTGTCCGTTGCGATCGACGACGCGCTCCAGGGCATCACGGATGTGGTCCGTGGGGAGGATCTGTTCTGGTCCACCAGCGTCCACCGCCTTCTGCAGGCGTTGCTGGGCCTGCCGGTTCCGTCATATCGCCACCATCGGCTTGTACTGGACGAGGTGGGGCAGAAGCTTTCCAAGTCGACCAGCGCCACGTCGATCCGGGAACTGCGCGCTGCAGGCGTCACACCTGCCGATATTCGTGAGCGAGTTGGCTTGGCGCGTGCGTGACTCATGCTGAAGCTTCGGGCAAGGTGCCGCGGGCGGGGGACGGGCGATGGTTTCGAAGCGGCGCATACCCGGCGCAAAGCGTGTGGCGGCGGCGCGCAAGCGGCCGGCCAAGGCGAAACCCAGGCCCGCCAAGCGTGGCGCCCGCCAGCAATCAGTCGTGGAAGCCGTGCTGGCGACGTTCGCCCATGAAGTGCGCACGCCGCTCACCGGCATCCTCGCCATCAGCGATCTGCTTGCGACCTCCGGCTTGGGCGAACGCGAGCGGCGCTGGGTCGATACGATCAAGGCCAATGCCGAGCATCTTGCCGCGCTGGCGACGCTGTTCGTCGATGCCGCGCGCAGCCGCTCCGCGGGCTTGAGGCTTCGCAAGGATTTCTTCGACTTGCGCGCGCTGACGCGAGCCGCCGCCGACTCGCTTTCAGGCCGCGCCGCCGCGAAAGGATTGAATGCGACGGTCGATCTCAAGGACGATCTGCCGCAATTCGTGATCGGCGATGCGGTGCGGCTGCGTGCGGCACTGGAGAACCTGATCGACAATGCGGTGAAGTTCACATCCACCGGCGACATCGCCTTCAGCGCCGGTCTTGCGGCCATCTCGAAGGGCAGGGCGACGGTCCGCTTCACGGTCGCCGACGCCGGCGTCGGCGTCTCGGTCGCGGAGGTCAAGCGGCTGTTCCGGCCGTTTTCGCAGGCCAACATCTCGATCGCGCAGCGGTTCGGCGGGGCAGGATTGGGTCTTTCCTCCGTGCGCGAGCTTGCGCGCGCGATGGGCGGTGACGTCACCGCCGCGCCGCGCAAGGGCGGCGGCACGGTTCTCACCATGACGGCATCGTTCCCGCTTGCGAGCGGCGCCGACGACGTGGCGGACCGCGACGATGCCGCGCAGGGCGCGCCCGGCGCGCTGCGGATCTTGTCGGTGGAGGACAATCCGTTCGGCCGCGTCGTACTGAACGCGATCCTCAACGAGCTCGGGCATCAGACCGAATTCATCGGCCTCGGCGAGGGCGCGGGCGAACGCCTGGCGCAGGGCGAATTCGACGTGGTGCTGATGGACATGGTGCTGCCCGGCATCAATGGCGTCGAGGCCATACGCCGCATCCGTGCCGACGGCGCGCCGTACAACCAGGTCGCGATCGTCGGGCTCTCCGGGCGTGACGAGGACGAGAAGGCAGCGCTGGCCGCCGGCGCCGACGCCTTTATCCTGAAGCCCGTTTCTCCACGTTCGCTGGTGCAGGTGCTGGCGAAGGTCTTGCGTGCACGCGCGCGTGCCGCCGGGGCAGCTTCGTCTTCATGATGGCGGCGTTGAATTCGCCGCCATAGACAAACACCGAAGCGATAAAATAGAGGAACACCAGCGCGATGATGACCGAGGCGAGGCCCGCATAGGTCGTCACGTAGTTGTTGGCGAACTCCTCCAGATACCTGCCGAACAGGATGCCCGAGGCAAGCGAGCCTGCGATGGTCAGCAGGATGCCGGGAATGATGTCGCGCAGGCGGCGATTGCCGGCCGGCAGCCATTTGTGGACGATGAACAGGGCAACAATCAGCGACACAATGGCGAGGCCGAGCCGCGCGAAGGTGATGAATTGCTCGTTGTCTTCCATCGCGATCGGAGAATAGCGCCGCGCGAACGCGATCATCAGCGGCGCCAGCACGATCAGGAAGGCGAGCGATAAAAGCACGACTGCGGCGAGCAGGGTGTAGCCGATCGATTCCAGCCGCAGCCAGTACCAGCTGCGCATCTCGACCACGCCGTAGGCGCGGTTCAGGCCGACGCGCAGGCTTTCGACGCCGTTGGAGGCGAAATAGATCGCCAGCACGAGGCCGACGGTGAGCACTCCGCCTTGCGCTCCGGTCAGCACGTTGTGAATTTCGCCGGCGATGGCGTCGGCGACCTTATCGGGCCAGGTGTCGAGCATCAATTCCGCAGCCTGGTCCGCAAGTTCGGCCGAGCCGAAGAAGCCGGCCAGCGCCGTCAACACGATCAGGAACGGGAACAGCGCCATCAGCGCCGACAGCGCGATGTGGCTCGCGATCGCCCAGCCGTCATCGACCAGGAACATGTCGAAGGCGTGCATCGAAACGCGATAGATGTAGCGGACGTATTTCAATATGGGTCCAGCCGTCCCGGTGACGGCGCCTCGCTCATCGCCGGATGCATTCTCCCACACCCCATGCGACGGGGAAAGGTGGGCGATTTCGCTAACGATTCGAGTTGAATCGCGCCTTCGCCACATGGCGAGTCCCCATGGGCGATGCTAGATGAGCAGAGGGTGAAGACTGGATCGTGTCCAATGGCGAGCTTCTTGAGCAATTTTCTGGTGCCGATCGCCATTGCCGCGGTCGCCTTCGTGCTGCTGCTCGGCCTGCTCAACATGATGCGCGGGGGCTCGCCGAACACCTCGCAGCGGCTGATGCGCCTGCGCGTGCTGTTGCAGTTCGTCGCCATCGTCATTGCGATGGCGGCACTTTGGGCCATGGCGAAATGATTGTCTTGAGGCGAAGCTGAGGAGGGCGACAAGCATGGTGACGCTCAACCGCATCTACACCCGCACCGGCGACGACGGCACCACCGCGCTCGGCACCGGCGAGCGGCGTCCGAAATATGATTTGCGGATTTCGTCCTACGGAACCGTCGATGAGACCAACGCGGCGATCGGCGTCGCGCGGCTGCATGTCGATCCGGCCTCGCGGCTATCGCCCATGCTCGCTGCGATCCAGAACGACCTGTTCGACGTTGGCGCGGACCTTGCGGTGCCGGACCGGCCGGGCAAGGCGGAGCGGCTGCGGATCGTGCAGAGCCAGGTCGAGCGGCTCGAGCGCGACATCGACGAGCTCAACGCCAACCTCGCCCCGCTCACCTCATTCATCTTGCCGGGCGGTCATGCCGGGGCAGCGTATCTGCATGTCGCCCGCACGGTCTGCCGTCGCGCGGAGCGGCTGATGGCCGAACTTACCGCCAACCCGGACGAACAGGTCAGTCCGGCGGCGCTTAAGTATATGAACCGCCTCTCTGACTTCCTGTTCGTCGCGGCCCGCGTCGTGAACGACAACGGCAAGGCGGACGTGCTCTGGGTGCCGGGCCAGAACCGTTAAGATCGGAACCGCCCTAAACCCTTCGAAAATCGCCGCTTCCCGCGTTGACCCGGTGATGCGAGGCCATTAGGTTCCGCGCCCACTAGTGGTCCAATTCTAACATTCGCATCTCCTCTCGGCGGGCGCTGTTGCGAATGTTAGAATTAGAGGACCACTAGCAAATATAAGTTTCTAGTGGAGCTTTGGATTTGACATTCGCGTCGCGGACTCGCGGCTAGGTGGGTCGCGAGTGTCAAATCCACTCCACTAGCCTCATACCTTTGAACGAGACGAAAGGGGACCGATGAAGGTTCTTGTGCCAGTGAAGCGGGTCGTTGATTACAACGTCAAAGTCCGCGTGAAGAGCGACGGGTCGGGCGTCGAACTCGCCAACGTCAAGATGTCGATGAATCCGTTCGACGAGATCGCGGTCGAGGAAGCGCTTCGCTTGAGAGAAGCCGGCAAGGCGACCGAGGTCGTGTGTGTCTCGATCGGCCCGCAGCAGTGCACGGAAACCATCCGCACCGGTCTCGCCATGGGCGCCGACCGCGGCATCCTGGTGAAGGCTGAAGGAACGGTCGAGCCGCTTGCGGTGGCGAAGATCCTGAAGGCAATTGCCGACGAGGAGAAGCCGGGCCTCATCATTCTCGGCAAGCAGGCGATCGACGACGACTCCAACCAGACCGGCCAGATGCTGGCCGCGCTGCTCGGCTGGTCGCAGGCGACGTTCGCGTCGAAGGTTGTGGTCGACGGCAGCGATTTCACGGTCACGCGCGAAGTCGACGGCGGTCTGCAGACAGTGAAGCTGAAGGGACCGGCGATCGTCACCACCGACCTGCGCCTGAACGAGCCGCGCTATGCGAGCCTGCCCAACATCATGAAGGCGAAGAAGAAGCCGATCGGCGAAAAGACCGCCGCCGACCTTGGCGTCGATCTCACGCCGCGGCACGAGATCGTCAAGACCACCGAGCCACCGGGCCGCAAGGCCGGTGTGAAGGTGAAGGACGTCGCCGAACTTGTGTCGAAGCTGAAGAATGAGGCCGGGGTTATCTGATGGCTACGCTGCTGATTGCCGAACACGACAACGCGTCGATCAAGGACGCGACCAACAAGGCGCTCACGGCGGCGGCTGCGCTCGGCGCGGACGTCGACGTGCTGGTCGCCGGCCAGAGCGCCAAGGGTGCGGCCGAGGCGGCCGCCAAGCTCGCCGGCGTGAAGAAGGTGCTGCTCGCCGACAATGCGCTCTATGCGCACGACCTCGCCGAGCCGCTCGCTGCGCTGGTCGTCTCGCTCGCCGACAAGTATGACGCGATCGTCGCGCCCGCGACCTCACGCTACAAGAACGTGATGCCGCGCGTCGCAGCACTACTCGACGTGATGCAGCTGTCCGAGGTGATCAAGGTCGTCTCGCCGGATACGTTCGAGCGGCCGATCTATGCCGGCAATGCGATCCAGACGGTGAAGTCCAAGGACAAGAAGAAGGTCATCACGGTCCGCACCTCGACCTTCCAGGCCGCCGCCAATGACGGCGGCGCGTCGGTCGAGGACACGGCGGCCGCAAGCGATCCGGGCCTGTCGACCTTCGTCGGCGAGGAGGTCGCCAAGAGCGACCGTCCGGAGCTGACGTCCGCCAAGATCATCGTCTCCGGCGGGCGCGCGATGCAGAGCCGCGAGAACTTCACGAAGTACATCGAGCCGCTGGCCGACAAGCTCGGCGCCGGCGTCGGCGCCTCGCGTGCCGCGGTCGATGCGGGCTATGCGCCGAACGACTGGCAGGTCGGTCAGACCGGCAAGGTGGTGGCGCCGGAGCTCTATATCGCCGTCGGCATTTCGGGTGCCATTCAGCATCTTGCGGGTATGAAGGACTCCAAGGTGATCGTCGCCATCAACAAGGACGAAGAGGCGCCGATCTTCCAGGTTGCGGATTATGGCCTGGTCGCCGACCTTTATCAGGCAGTGCCTGAATTGACGGCAGAGCTGGCAAAGGCCGGAAAGTAAGCCGGATCACAAAATTACAAGATACCATCGGGCGGATGACACATTCCTGCCCGGTGTTATGATCGGACAGGGCGATTTGGGACGATCTGCCCTGTGACAACGAACGGACGGCCATGAACATCAAAAAAGTCGGGGTGATCGGCGCGGGCCAGATGGGCAATGGCATCGCGCATGTGGCGGCACTGGCCGGCTACGATGTGCTGCTCAACGACGTCGCCGAGGACCGCATCAAGGCAGCTTTGGCGACCATCGACGGCAATCTGAAGCGTCTGGTGGCGAAGAGTGCGCTCGGCGACGATGCGCGCAAGGCGGCGCTGGGCCGCATCAAGCCCGCGACGGGTATTGACGCGCTCGCCGAATGCGACATCGTGATCGAGAGCGCGGCCGAGAAGGAAGAGATCAAGCGCAAGATCTTCCATGATCTGTGCGCGGTGCTGAAGCCGGAGGCGATCGTCGCCTCGAACACCTCGTCGATTTCCATTACCCGGCTCGCTGCTGCGACCGACCGTCCCGAGCGCTTCATCGGCATTCACTTCATGAATCCGGTGCCGCGCATGGAGTTGGTCGAGATCATCCGCGGCATCGCCACGGAGGACGCGACCTTCGAAGCCTCGAAGGAGTTCGTCACCAGGCTCGGCAAGCAGATCGCAGTGTCGGAGGATTTCCCGGCCTTCATCGTCAACCGCATCCTGTTGCCGATGATCAACGAGGCGATCTACACGCTCTATGAAGGCGTCGGCAACGTCGAGGCGATCGATGCGGCGATGAAGCTCGGCGCGCACCATCCGATGGGCCCGCTCGAGCTCGCCGATTTCATCGGCCTCGATACCTGTCTGGCGATCATGCAGGTGTTGCACGAGGGGCTGGCGGATTCGAAATATCGCCCGTGCCCGCTGCTGGTGAAATACGTCGAGGCCGGCTGGCTTGGCCGCAAGTCACAGCGCGGTTTCTATGACTACCGGGGCGAAAAGCCGGTTCCGACGCGGTGAGCCGAGCGAAGCGACGCCGTTCTTTGAACGGTTATGCCCTGCAACGACGTGCGGATACCTGCTGTTAACCGTTTCTGGCTAGCTTGCGGTGCCAGGAGACCGTTATGGACGTTGCAGCTTTAGCCGCCAGTTTTCTTGCCATGCAGGCGGGCGCCACCCAGCAGGCGATGGCGACGAAGATGATCAAGATGAATATGGACGCCGAAAAGTCGTTGGTGCAGACGTTGCTGCAGCCGCCGCCGTCGTCCGCGAATCTGGCTGCCGGCGTCGGCGGCAATCTCGACGTCTCGGTGTAAGCTCCCTTCGGGAGGATCTCCCGAATGCCGGACAGTCGCTCCATCCTCGTTCGAATATCTGGCCGTGTGCAGGGCGTGGGCTACCGCGACTGGACGCAACACAAGGCCAATAAGCTCGGCCTGTCGGGGTGGGTGCGCAACCTTGCGAGCGGCGAGGTCGAGGCGCTGCTCAGCGGCTCCGCCGAGGCGGTCGAGGCGATGGTCGCGGCCTGCCGGCGCGGCCCGCAGCTTGCCCGGGTGAGCGACGTAAAGATCACCGAGACCACCGAGACTGCCAGCGGGCCGTTTGCCATCCGCTACGACCGCTGACGCCGCCACTGCACGGGCAACGCTTCGTTAGCACCGAGACGCTAGATTCGGTCGCAGCAACGTTGCGAGACCGAACGTGCTGTCCACCGACAACACAGCGACAATCCCTGCGAAACCGAGCGGCGCGCGCAAACCGCCGGTGCGTGCGAACACGTCCGCCGAAGAGCAGGAAATCCGCGCCGCCGTCGAAGTCTGGGGACGGCAACGGTTCGGCGACGTCCGCGTCATCCACGAATTCGCGCTCGGCGAGCGCCGCATCGACATGGTGTTCGTCTGCCGGGACGACATCGTCGGCGTCGAGATCAAGGGCCCGCGCGACAGCCTGAGCGACGGTCGCCTGGGCCACCAGCTACGGGAGTTCAACTTCTATCTGCCGGAAGTATGGCTCGCCATCGCGCCGCGCTGGCGCAAGCATGCCGACGTCCGGCGCCGGCGCAACCTGTTGCTGCCGGGTGAAAATGGACTCGCGATCGTCAAGGACAAGGGCGACGGCAAATTCAGGCCGGAGCGAGACGAGTTCTTCTGCAGCCGGCTGATCGAATTGCTGTGGGTCGACGAGGCTGCGCGCATTGCGCAGCGGACCGACGTGATCCCGGGCGTCACGCTGACGCGCGAGCCGACATGGAAGGTCAAGCGGATGCTGGCGCGAATGCTCAGTGGCCACGAGATCGTCAAGCAGGTCTGCATCGAACTGCGCGCCCGGCCGCTTGTCGGCCTCGGCAGCGACCGCGCGATGCGCTAATTCCGGCTGCTAGCCCGGAAACATCTTCATGTAGGGTTCGGCCTCGCTTGACGCGCGCGCATATGCCGGCCGCTGCGACAAACGGTCGAAATATGCCGCCAGATGCGGGTGCCGGCCACGGAACGGCAGAACTTTTTCCGCATAAAACAGCGCCGGCGCGGCCGCACAGTCGGCCATGCTGAAAGCCTCGCCGCAGGCCCACGGCTTGGTCGCCATCTCCTTGTCGATCAATCCATAGGCGGTCTCGAGTCGCGCCTTTGCCTCGGCCACACCCGTGGTGTCGCTCTGCCCGGACGGTCGCAGGTTGTCGGTGACGATCTTCGTCATCGGATCGTTGACATAGAAATCGAAGAAACGGTCGCGCAAGCGCACGTGCAGCGCCTGCTCCATGTCATCCGGTATGAATGCGGTCCGCCCAGGATAGAAGCGTTGCAGATACTCGATGATGACGCTGGTTTCCGGGATCATTCTGTTGCGCGCCTCGTCGCGCAGCACGGGCATCTTGCCGATCGGCCAGAGCTTCAGGAACTCGGCACGCCCTTGCTCGCTCATCAACTCGACGATTTGGCGGTCGAACGGCGTGTCGTTTTCATAGAGTGCGATCAGCACCTTCTGACAGTAGCTCGACAAGGGATGGAAATAGAGCTTCAACGACATCAATGCTGATCCTGTTCGAGTGTGCGTCCAGAATAAACGTCGGCGGAGGAAATCCTGTCGCCGATGAAGCGCAGTTCGAAGGTGAAGTTCCGGATGTTGTCGCTGTTCGGCCAGCAACGCGTGAAGTAGGTCGCGCGGTCGATGAAGTCGTCGCGCGGGCTTGAGAAGACGAAATCTTCCGCAAGCAGGTCTTCCAGCAGCTTGCGATCCCTGGTTTCGTAAGCGCGGTAGCACTGGCGGGCGATGTCGGTCTTGGTCATCGCATGCTCCTTACCGATTGTCTTTCGCAACCAGTTGTCCTGATAGTCAAACTGATGCAACAATGCAAGTGGTTTTTTCATGGCATGCGTGTCAGGGGACAAAGGCAATGGATGGCCGATCGGGATGCGCGATCAACCTCACGCTGGAGGTGCTCGGCGACAAATGGAGCCTGCTGATCATCCGCGACATGATCTTTGGCAACCGCCGGCATTTCCGCGAGCTGTTGACGAAATCGGAGGAAGGGATTTCCTCCAACATCCTTGCCGACCGGCTGAAGACGCTGGTCGAGCAGGGCGTGCTCACGCGTACCGACGATCCCACCCATAAGCAGAAGGGGATCTACAGCCTGACCGAGCAGGGCATCGAGCTTCTGCCGGTGCTGGCACAGATGTCGGCCTGGGGCGTGAAGTACCTTCCCGTTACCGAAGAACTTGGTATTCGTGCCAGGCTGCTGGCCGAGGGCGGGCCGAAGATGTGGGCGGAATTCATGGACGAATTGCGCGAGATCCATCTCGGTGTGAGGCGGCGAAAGAAGGCGGGGCCGACGGTCGCCGAACAGCTGCGCAAGGCGTATGAGGATGTGGTGAAAAGGAAAGCTGCGAGGGCATGAACAACACAACGGGTCAAAGGGTCGCTCTGGTCACAGGCGCGGCACGAGGTATCGGTCTCGCGACCGCCAGGCGCTTCCTTGCCGAGGGCTGGCGCGTCGCGCTGCTCGACATCGACAACGAGACGCTGACGCGCAGTCACCGGGAACTGGCGGCGAGCGAAACGCTCGCGCTCCATTGCGACGTGTCCGACGCCGAAGCTGTTGCGGCAGCGGTCGAGAAAGTCGCGGCACGCTTCGGACGGATCGACGCGCTGGTGAACAATGCCGGGATCGCGATCTTCAAGCCGATCCTGGAGACGACGCTGGCGGACTGGTCGCGCGTGCTTGCGGTCAACCTCACCGGGTCGTTCATCTGCACCCAGGCGGTGGCGCCGCTGATGCGCGAGCAGGGCGGCGGCAGCATCGTCAACATCACATCGATCTCGAGCCTGCGCGCCTCGACGCTGCGCACCGCCTACGGCACCAGCAAGGCGGGCCTTGCGCACCTGACCAAGCAGCAGGCGGTGGAGCTTGGTGCGCTCGGCATCCGCGTCAATGCCGTGGCGCCGGGGCCGGTCGATACGGCGATGGCGAAGGCGGTGCACACGCCGGCGATCCGTGCCGACTATCACGACACCATTCCGCTAAACCGTTACGGGCTCGAGGCGGAGCTGGCGGAAGCCGTGTTCTTCCTGTGCAGCGACCGCGCGACCTACATCACCGGACAGCTGCTGTCGGTCGACGGCGGGTTCGAGGCGACGGGGATCGGCCTGCCGACGATGCGCGCCGAAGGGAAGAACGGGTAGAGCGGCCGCTTCAGTTCACTGTGCACGTGCTGAGAAACTTCCTTGCGCTCTCGTCGCCGTTCTGCACGGCGCGGTCAGCAAGCTTGCAACCGCCCGCCTTGTCGGCGAAGTCCGGGTTCGTCGAAAGCTTCAGGGCGATCAACGTTGCCATCGCGCCCGGCTCCGCGGCTTCGGTGATTCCGTAGAGAACGCGCTTCGCATCGTAAGGTTTGACGGTAGGATTGTCGGCCAGGAATTGCACGTAGGAGATCTTGGACAACACGCTCCATTGCGTCTCGCCACTCATCAAATCCGCCGCCTTTTGCGGATCGCGAGGAACAAGCTTTCCTTCGGCGTAGAGTTTGCCCAGCGCTTCATTGATCGACGCCGGGGCACACTGCGGGACTGGGATCGATTGCGGCTTCGCGCTCGCAGGTCACGATCCAGTTGTTCATGAACCGCCGATACTTTTCGTCGCCGACATCCCACGCCGATGGCTGCTTGCCCTTCATGCTCGCGCAGTCGAGCGGCGTGGGCGATGCCACGCTTTCGGCGGCCGTGCTTTCCGCTTTCATCCTCGAACGCTGGGCGGAATTGTACAGATCGAAGGCCTGAAACAGCAGGATCGGCGTGAGGACCAGTGCCGCAACAAGAATGAGTACGATTTTGAGCGGCTTCATCCCACGTGTCCTTGCCCGCAAGCTCCGCCGCGGCAACGAGAATTGAATGATGTCGAGGCTTTAGTCCGCCATGCAGTCGGAAACGTTCAACGTCACTGCTATCCGCGGCACAGCGCCAGGATGAACAGGGCCGTCGCGGCCAGCGACAGCACGGTGCGGAGGTGGTTCCAGACGGTCCAGACCCGCAGGTATTCGGTCCAGACGGAGGCGCCTTCGGCGCTATCCGGCGCCGCCTTGGCGAGGCGATTATTCAGCGGGACGTTGAAGATCATCGTCACCAGCAGGGAGCCGATGACGTAGCATAGGCTGCCGGCAAGCAGCGGCAATGACCATGACTGGGCGAGGCTAAACAATGCGATCAGCGCCAGCAGTGCCGATAGCGCCGACGTGCCCATGAACACGACGAAGAAGAGCGGATTCAGGATGGTGATGTTGATCGACTGCATCGCAGCGATCCCGGTCGCGGGCGGCAGCTTGCCGAACGCGGTCATGGCCGTGTTCGAAAAGGTGAAGAACAGCCCGGCCATCAGGGCCGAACCCAGCGCGGCGGCGAAGGTCAACGTGAACAGCCAACTGCTCATCCGCATACCCTGACTGAGCCGCCGCGCCGACGCAACAGGTCTGCCGGTCAGCGCCCCGCGACGAGATCGGCCAGCCGCTCGAGACTTTGGCTCCAGCCCTCGTTCATGCCCTTCAGCATTTCGGTGGCGACGGACTCGATTGGCGCGGCGCTGGCGTGGACGATCACCTTCGTCTTGCCGCCGATCTCGTGAAAGGTGACGGTGGTCAGTGACTCCAGCAGCGGCTTGCCGGCGAGGTCGACGGGAACCGCGCGAAACACCAGGCATTCCGGCTCGGCAACTTCATCGAAGGTGCCGGTCATCGGATGGACTGTGCCGTTCGGTGCCTGCATGTGGATCAGGATCTTGCCGCCGACGCGGACATCCAGCTCGCACACCGGGTTGGTGAAGCTCTTAGGTCCCCACCAGCGCGCCATCATCTGCGGATCGGTCCAGGCTTTCCACACCAGCGCGCGCGGTGCATCGAATGTGCGCGTGAGCGTCACCTCGGTGCGCGGCGTCTGTCCCTCTCGCGGGGGCGAGGTCATGACTTGCCCTCCGCGGCGGCCTTCATGGCGGCGAGCCCGCTCTCGAAATCCTTGCCGATCATCTTGTCGAAGTCGAGGAACACGCTCATCACCTTGCCAATGAAGAGATTCGGTCCGGTCATCACCCAGTGGACATCGGTGGCGCCACCCTGCGGGACGAACGTGAACTCAGCGACGTTGTTCGCCTTGAAGGGCGTGATGAAGTCGAGCTGGATACGGATCTTCGACGGTGAGGATTCGAGGATCTCCATCCGGCCGGAGCCGACGTTCTTGTTGCCTTCCCATGCATAGATTGACCCGACGCCGCTGGGATTGCCGCTGAATGTGCGTTTCAGATTCGGGTCCTTCTTCTCCCACGGCGACCAGACGATCCACTTTCTGAAGTCGTTGAGCAGCGGCGTGATCTTCTCCGGCGGCGCGTTGATGCGTGTGCTGCGGTTATAGGAGATCGTGTTCGGCTTGGTCGCGGCATAGCCGAGCAGCGCGACGACGATGACGATCAGGATCGCAAGGATAATGGCAATGGTTTCGAGCATGACGTTTCTCTTTAGAACTTGGAGGGGTAGCGGGCTTAGCGCCGGAACGGGATCAGGGCGCGCACAGCGGGATCGCGCAGCCACAGGCCGCCCCACATGATCGCGCCGAGATAGACGCCGAACAGCGTGTGGCTGAACAGCGGGCTGTCGGCGCGGACGTGCACGTAGATCGCGCCGCCGAAATAGCCGGTGAGCAGGATCGCTCCCAGCACCGCCGTGCGCGGGAAGGCGTAGAGGAGGGCGCCGGCAAGCGTCAGCACGCCGAGGGTCCGCGCCAGGTGTGTCGGGATGCCGAGTTGCAGCGACGTTGTCGTGACGATTTCGAGCGGCGGCAGCTTGATGGCGCCGTCGAACAGCAGGAACAGGACAAGCAGTCCGGACAGCACGCGCCCGCTCCAGATCGCCGCCGTCGAGACGGAGGGCTGATCAAGCAGAGGCGAGGTTGGAGCGAGCGTGGACATGGGTGCGGTCCTTTCCGAGTGTCGTTGTTCGAGCCTTGGTTCAGGCCTTGGCGAGATGGGTTTCGAGCTGATCGAGCGTGCCGGTCCAGCCTTGCGTCATGCTGTCGTGGTGGCTGTTGAATACGTCGCGTTCGGCGTCGGTCGCATTGAGCGCCACCGAGGTGGTAGTCAATCTGGTCTTGCCGCCCACGTCTTCGAACGTGAAGGTCGTCAGCATCTGGAGCGGCCAGCCGGCAGCCATCGGATGGTGGGCGACGTCGCCGTTTTCGTTCGAGAACGAATTGACGAACACGATCCGCTCGGGCCGGACGATCTCGCGATAGACGAACAGGCCCCACATCGACCCGCCGTCGGGCGCGCGCAGGCCGTAGTGATAGGTGCCGCCGACGCGCAGATCCATCTTCGAAGCGACGACGGTGAAACCCTTCGGGCCCCACCACTTCTTCATCTCCTCGGCCTTGGTGAACGCATCGAACACAACCTCGCGCGGCGCATTGAACGTGCGCGAGATGACGAACGGCTTTTGCGTGACGGTGGTCGACATGTCGATTGAACTCCTGAACTCTGCTTGCGTGATTACTTCGGCGGCAGCGGCGCGTGCATGAGCCAGCGATGGTTGAACGGATCGGACAGCGCCGCATAACGTCCACCCCAGAACATGTCGGCCGGCTCCGTCACGGACGTTGCCCCGGCGTCGGCAGCGCGCTTGAACGCGGCGTCGAGTTCCGCCGGCGTCTTGAAATGCAGGGCGACGGCGACTGGGGACGAGTGCGGCGCGGCGGGGGCCCCGCCACCCTCGCCGAACTCGGGAAACTCGTCCGAGAGCAGGACAACGCCGCCGTTCAGCGAGATCTCGGCGTGCATCAAGCGCTTGCCGTCTTCGTAGGGCAGGCGTGCGTTCTCGGTCGCACCGAACGCCTTCTTGTAGAATTCGATCGCTGCGCTGGCGCCCTTAACGGTGAGGTAGGGAGTGATCGGGGGCATGTAGTTTTGTTCGGCCATGGGTCGGTCCTTTCTTCCAGGCGCGTGTTGAATGCTGGTGAGCTATCGGGACATCGTCGCAAGCAATGCGGCGAGCCGGTCGAAAGTCTCGCCGGCACCGTTCTCCATGCCGGAGTTAAGGTGGCCGTCGCGGCTTTCCTTGTTCGGATGCAGGATGACGGTCTGCAGCCGCGTGCGGTTGTCCTGTTCGATGAGCGTCATTGTCACCATTGCGTCCGGGCTGGTGAAGCCGGTCGTCTCGTAACGTTCGGTGTGGACGACGCGTTCCGGCGCGACGATTGCGTGATAAACGCCGGTCATGGTGTGATCGACGCCTTCCGGCGTGCGCATCGTGTAGCGATAGCTGCCGCCGACGCGCAGATCGATCTCGCAGGTCGTGATGGTGAAGGCCGAGCAGCCGTACCACTGTCGCACGTGTTCCGGCCTGGTCACGGCCTCCCACACCAGTTTGCGCGGTGCGTCGAAAGTGCGCGTCAGCACGATCTCGCGATCGGATGGCGTCGTCACCAACAGGGTGCGATCATTTCTTGCGTCCATGCCTGCTCTCCTTTGCCTGGCGGGTTTTCTTGCGGGAAGTCTTGCTGGTCGACGTGCCGGCTGCCGTCTTCGGCGCCTCTGTCTCGGCCTGCAGCGTGTTCAGGTAATCCTCGAGCCGGTCGAGCCGCGCCTCCCAGAACTGGCGGTAACGCTCGAGCCAGTCGTCGACAGTCTTCAGTGCCTTCGGCTCGATCCGGCACGGCCGCCACTGCGCCTCGCGGCCGCGGGTGATCAGTCCCGCATTCTCCAGCACCTTCAGGTGCTTCGAGATCGCAGGCCCGCTGATGTCGAACGGTTTTGCGAGGTCGCTGACCGTGGTCTCGCCCATCGCCAGCCGTGCGATGATGGCGCGACGGGTCGGGTCGGCGAGGGCGGCGAAGGTGGCGCTCAGGCGGTCGGTCATAAGGAACCATCCGGTTAAATAACCTTTCGGTTAAATACTAGGACACGCGCGGCGCGTCAAGGTTCAATGCGAGTCTCACGCATTTGTGCGACGGGTTCTTTTGCGCGGGTGGGCGGCGCTCAGGAGTCAAGTAGTCTAGCGCGGCGTTTTTGACAGTCCATGACGAGGCCGATCGTGCAGACCCCCGGCGGGATTGCTAGATTTCGCTTCGGTAGGAGTGGACGGGTCCTCTTCAACATGAAAACTGCTAGCCAGGGTCGTAGATTTGAGAAAGCCTCGAGAGCGATTGGATATTCCCCCTCGCAATTCCGACAACAGAAAGCGGAAGCTCGCACCCGAGGTCCAGGCGGAACGAGCTGCGCGACTGCGCGGGACTGTGATCTACAAGGGTAGTTCGAAGCATAAGCGTAACCCCGCGGCCTTCGGCCTCGAGCCTTTTCGAGGTGAGCGCGGTGATGCTACTCTTTGTGATGAGCACGCCAATTTTCTACCTGCCGATATGCGACCGTCCGAGGCGATTGCTGAGCCTGTTTACCGGCGGTTTAGGTCATGGGTGAATACCGATGGCAACAAGATAGACAAACAGGCTGCGGATAATTGCGCAGCGCTGTATAGGTTCAAGTGATGCGCGAGTTTGGGATAGACGTTCAACGGACGGCAGATGCGTCGCCGGATGCCCCGACGGGGATTGCTATCCGGTCGGGTCATGTTGTCTTTACGCGTCTCCTTCGCTTCGGTGCTAATTCCGCGGAAGATTACCTCAAGGCGCAACCGGCGCGGCTCGCCTTTTGGCTCGCCGACAATTGGTGGCGTATCCGCGCGGAATGCGTGCCATCCTTGGGCACGACACCGGATTGGCGATTGGCTCACGAGCTTGCCAGCATCGGCGGCTACGCTTGGCCGAGATTGGCCATTTGGGGAGAGGGAAATCGCATCGGGCTCTTGTCCAGGAGTGACCCTGCTGGGGTCGTAGGACCGGTCCGTTATCTCACGGACGCTCTGATCTACGTCTCTGCTGCGGCCTTCGAGACCGAGGCAGATAAGTTTCTGAGCCTAGTGTCTGACGAAGCTGAGCGTCTAACGTCGGACCGGGCTGCGTTGCGCGCTCAGATCGATTTGCTGGCCGGCGAACGTGAAGATCCCGATTTGAGTGCTTGGCGCCGTCTGGAGGCGCAGCTCGGATACGATGTCGATGGGGCTCCCGAAGCGTTGATTGCTGCTCTCCACGAGCTGGAATTGGAGTATGGATCTGGGGGCGTAGCAGAGGCCGCTCTAGCCACTCAAGGGGGCGATGCAGCTGCTGTGCTCGAAGCAGAGATTGCCGCGGCCAATGAAAACCATTGGCAATGCGACTTGGGCCCTGCGGCGGCTTCGGCTGACAAAATTGAAACACAGCCGGATATTCCGCCATGGGAGCTAGGTGAGATAGCTGCTGCGGCAGTTCGCAACGCCGCCGGCCACAGGACCGGGCCACTGCGCAACAAAGCGCTCGCCGAAATTCTTCAGGTACAGCAGAGCGCCCTTAGAGGCGAGCAAGGCGCGCGTGGACTGGCCTATGGCCTGAGATTGAATACTGGGCTGAAAAGTCGGGAAATTGTCGCCCCTTCATCGAAATGGCCTGCAGACCGGCGGTTCGAATTTGCGCGCGCGCTCGGTGATTTCATCTGGTCAAAAGGCGAACGTCTCGGCCCGCTGACCCGAGCTAAGTCGGAGCGACAGAAGTTTCAACGAGCTTTCGCACAGAGTTTACTCTGCCCCTATGAGGCCCTGCGGGAATATATAGGGGAGGACACGAGCGACGGTGCGCTTTGGGCAGCGGCACGACATTTCCACGTCTCGGACAGGTTGATCCGCAGTCTTCTCGTGAACAAGGGTGCGTTGCAGCGATACCGCCTTGGGGACAATGCATCTGCTCCGGCCTTAGTTGGCTACGAGGCAGCCGCTGTCGACTTCGATGAGATGCTAGAAGCGGGCTGACCTCCAAGGCGCGCGCATCAACCCAAAGCCGAGGCGACGCCAGAATCAAACTTAAGATACGCAGCGAGGCGCTTTAGTCGGGGAGGGATATTTCATTCAACTCGCACCAGTCGCGCAACGCTTGCTCGGTCGCCTTCGCCTCGAAATCGTACCACTGCTGCAACATGTCAGTTCGCGCCAGCAGGTCCTTGAACTTTGAGTAAGCGCCCCTCTTGCTGAAGATCGCGCGAACTCGATCGAAGTCCTTCGGCAGGAACTCGCGCGCAAAGGCCAGCACCAACGGTGTCCCGAGGTCGAGGTCCCGTTTGCCGGGAAACGCGATGTACTTTTCATCGTCCTCGACATCTTCAGGCAATTCCTCGTCCGGATCCTCGTAGAGGTCCGAATGCATATAAATCTTGCCGGTTTGTCTACGCAGATACGCTTGGTGCTCGCCATGTGCACTCGCACTGACGAACTCGAAGGCGTCGAGTATTTCCTGGAAGCTGACCGGCATCTGTGTGCCAACGAGAGGTGGCGGACGGTGCGCGCAGAATACATGCCGATCGGTCGGCGCCGCAATAGCGTGCCGCGTAGCCACGAAAAAATCCAGGAGCGCCAACGGCGCTCCCGGACGGAGCAGAGACGGTTCTCGTATTACTCCGCCACGCTCACCGTGAAGCCGCCGAAGATCATGCGCTTGCCGTCGAACGTTGAGTTCTCCGGGCTCATCATGTCGGCAAGGCGCGGGTCCTTCATCACCTTGGCGTTGATCTTGTCGCGGTCCTTGCGCGACTTGTAGACGATGTAGGAGAACACGACGGTCTCGCTGGGCTTCATTTTCACGCTGCGCGGGAACGAGGTCCACTTGCCGACTTTGACGTCGTCGGCAGCGCATTCGCGCACCTCGAGCGCGCCATGATCCTTCCAGACCTTGGCCGCCTTCTTCGCCATCTTCAGGTAGGCCTTCATGTTCTTCTTCGGAACGGGAATGATAAATCCATCGACGTAAGGCACGATCAGTCTCCTCTGGTGAAACGTTTGCTGGGGGTCAGGCCTTGCCGCCGGCATGGCAGCACGCAGCGGATTTCGGTTGAGCGTATTCGTCGTTGCGCTTCACCCAGTCCATGATCTGCGTTTCATTGCGGCCTTTCGGTGTCATGTCGAAGTAGATGAAGGCGCCGATCACCTCCTCATTGCCGCGCGCGTAGGACGAGTAGGTGTGAAACACCTGGCCCTGGTCGTCCTTGGTGAATACGCTGAGGCCTGGCAACTCGTTGAAGCCGTTCTCTGCGTCGATAGTCTCGTAGTTGTAGTAGAGCTTGCCCCCCTTCATCATCTGCTCGTCGCTGAAGGAGACGTGGAAGTCGAAGTTGAAGTCGCTATTCCAGGACGAGACCCATTCGGCGTTCCAGCCCAGCCGCTGCTTGTACGCCAGCAGTTTCTGCAGCGGCGCGCGCGAGACGCGCACATAGCTGACGTCGTGATTCTGCAGGTGCACCAGCGCGCCTTCCGCATGATCGGCTTCGAGCGAGCAGCTGACGCAGCCCTGGTCGAGGTCGTGCCGCCACATGAAGTGGTGGATGACGAGCTGGCTGTTCGTGCCGAACAGGTCCGCCAGTTCCTTCTTCCCCTCGGTGGTGTCGAAGACGTATTTCTTCTCCAGCTTCACCCAGGGCAGCGTCCGGCGTTCGGCTGCGACAAGATCGCGCATGCGCGTCAGCGCTTTCTCGTTCTTCAAGTGCGCCTTGCGCGCGGCGAGCCATTCGTCCTGCGATACGACTTTGTGCGGTTGCATGCTCGATCTCCTAGACCGCTTCGGGATGATTGGTGACGACGTTGAACACCACGCGCGGCACGCGGACGCGTTCGTCGTCCTGGTACAGCGTCACGAGTTCGGCGAATGATGCGTCCGGATCGTGGGTGAGCGCCGCCAGGCGGTCGAAATATCTGAGTTGCCTCGCGTCGAGCTGCGTGTCTGGCTTCGGCATTGCGCCCCAGACGTCCCAAACCAGCACTTCCATCTTGTTCAACGCGGCAATGTCGCGGATCAGCTCGGCGGCGATGAACCATAGGCCGCGCTTGTTACCATTGAAGATGCCGAACAGGTCCGGATTGGATTCGCCCGAACGGCACAGCGCCCAGGCGTCGCTCGCGGTCAGGAACCGGCCCCGTGGCACGTCGAACGCGTCATGGGCGATCTTCAACTGCGCGCGCCAGACCTCATCGAACTGGGTATCGAGCAGCACCCAGCGATTGTCGTCGGCGTTCCAGTATTCGCAGAGGACATGCTCCTCGAAATACGGCGCGTTGAAATAGGCGCCGAAGCCGGCGCGTTCGCGTGCGGGAATCCCCTTGGCGCGCAGCATGGCGACCAGCATGGCGGTGAAATGGCCGCACACGCCAAACAGCCGCTTCTCCGGCGCGCGCAGCGCGGGCAGGGGACGGCCGTCATGGGCGAGGATCTGGTCGAGCATCGTCTCGACGCGGCGGGTGTGCGATTCGCACTCGCGCGCCGGCGGGACGTCCACGCCATACGCACCCGCCATGTACTTGTGCAACACGAGGCCCTGGACGATGCGCGCGAGCGCCACCGGATCATTCGGCAAGGCGCCGAACGCCTCGGCGTGGCGTCCGGGCGACGTCAGCGCGGACGGCTCGGCATAGAAGTCGAGGATTTCTGACGAAGGCAAGTGGTCAGCGGTTTGCTGCCGCGCGCGACGTGCTGACATGTCGAACACTCCTTCGATTTGCGCGTGGTACGCTGACGGGCTGCTGCGACTACGCGGCCGCAGCCATCTTCGGAAACGGCTCGCGCCAGGCGGCGAGCTCGTTGAGACGTCCGTGCCAGCGCTGGACTTCCGGGAACTCCTTGATCGGAATATGCGCGCGCTCCGCATAGGGCAGGGTCACGGCCACGGCGAAGTCGGCGATGGTCAGGACGTCGCCGAGCAGATAGGCGCGTCCGCGCAGATGCTCATTCAGGATGTGGCCGTACTGCAGGACATAGCCGGTCGCTTCCTTGGTCGCGGCTTCATTGGGCGGGCCGAGCGCGAAGATCGGCTTGATGATGTATTCGAAGTAGAGCGTGCTGGCGTGACGCGAAAAATGCTGCGCGTCCCAGCTCAACCAGCGCAGCACCTCGATCTGCCGCGCGTCGCGCGGCCAGATGTCCGATCCCGCGGCCTGTGCGAGATAGCCCATGATCGCGTTCGCTTCCCAGATCCGGTTGTCACCGTCCTCCAGCGCCGGGACCTTGCCGTTCGGATTGATTGCGAGATAGGACGGCTGACGCTGCTCACCCTTCGTCAGGTCGACGCGGACGAACTCGACTGGTGCGTTGAGATATTTCGCCGCCGCGCACGCCTTTCGCGGATTCAGAGTTTCAGAATAATAAAGCTTCATGACATCCTCCGCGCCTGCATCGTCAGGCGAATATTGCTTCGAGCTTGTCGAGCGAACCGGTCCAGCCGCGCGTGTGGCCGGTCTTGGCGGCCTCGTCGAACAGTTGCTCGTGCAGCAGGGTCAGCAGCGTGTGGCTGCCTTCGGGCTTGATCGTCACGGTGACGAGCGACTCGCGCTCGGGCGTCGTGTACCAGGCCCAGCTGAACACCAGCTTCCTGTTCGGCACGACTTCGCGATAGACGCCGCCGACCTGGTGGAATTCACCGTCGTCGGTCTTGAAGCTCACCTGAAAGCTTCCGCCGACGCGCACATCCATCTTGGCCTTGACGCTGTCCTGCTCGACAACCGACGGGCCGAACCAGCGGGCTATTTTTTCCGCTTCGGTCCAGGCTGCGTAGACCCGGTCGGGTCCGGCGTTGAGCCGTCGCTGGATGGTGAGACTGGGTTTGACGGCTGCGGGCGCGGCTCGCATGGGTCGTCCTCCTCGAGAAATGCAACAAGCTTGTCGAGCTTCTCGTTCCAGAAGCGCGCGTAGCGGTTCAGCCATCCGGCCGCGGCTTCCATCGCCGTCGCGTTCAACCTGCAGGTCACGGTGCGGCCGGACTTCGAACGCGTCATCAGCCCCGCGTCGGCCAGCACGTCGATGTGCTTCATCACCGCCGGCAGCGACATGTCGAATGGCCTGGCAAGCTCGCTGACCGACAGTCCGTCCGACGCCTCGAGCCGCGACAGCAGCGCGCGCCGGGTAGGGTCGGCGAGAGCCGCGAAGGTGCGGTCGAGCGGGTCGGTTGGATAGTAAACCATTTGGTTAAGTATAGGAGTAAACGACGCGGCGTCAAGGGGCGACGTGGCTTTATTCGGTTGAACTAGCGGCCGAGCGCTGCGCGGATGAGCTTGATGGCGTCGTCGCTCGCCCATTCCGCGGGACCGGCGATGCTTGCGATCTCGCAACCGGCCTTGTCGATCAGGATCGAGGTCGGCATGCCGAAGGCCTTGCCGACGAGCTTAAGATCCTGAAAAACCTTCGCTTTCTCGTCCCTGAAATAGCCGAGCGAGGTGATGCCGGCCTCCTTCAGCCAAGCCCTCGGCTTGTCCAGGTCGCGGGTGTCGATATTGACGGCAACCACCTGGAAATCGTTGCCGCCGAGTTTCGTCTGCAACTCGTCGAGGGCCGGCATCTCCTTCTTGCAGGGGACGCACCAGGTCGCCCAGAGGTTGAGCAGGATCGTGCGTCCGCGCCAGTCCGAGAGCTTCTTTTGCGCACCGGATGCGTCCTGGAAGGTGAGATCGGGGACCAGCAGCGGTTTGGGCGCAGGCGTCACCGCGGCGACCTCGCCTATGGCGAACGGCGCAACCTTGCGCGCGAGATCGAAGGTGGGCTTGCACGCCGGGTCGCCCGCATTGCGCTTGTGGGTGACGATCCCGTATACCCCCGCCACACCGATGACGGCGCCGACAACGACAGCGGCAGCGATCATTCCAATGCGCCGCGGAGAGCTTGCACGGGGCACTTTTGGGGATTCACCGTTAACTGTCATGGAAGCTGCGTGGGAGCTGGTCTGTCGAGTGTGTTGTGCGCATGCGATGTTGATTATGCTTTAGCAGGCGCGCGGTGCGCGGCAAGTGAGCAGGTTGTAATGAGCAGGGTGTCATGAGCAACAAGATGTGGGGCGGCCGGTTCGAGGCCGGCCCCGACGCGATCATGGAAGCGATCAACGTCTCGATCGACGTCGATCGTCATCTTTACGCGCAGGACATCGCCGCGTCGAAGGCCCATGCCGCCATGCTGGCGGCGCAGGGCATTATCGCGGCGGACGATGCAAAAAACATCGCGCAGGGTCTAGACACGATTCTGTCAGAAATCGAGAACGGAACCTTCTCGTTCAAGCGCGCGCTCGAGGACATTCACATGAATGTCGAGGGCCGCCTGTCCGAACTGATCGGTGCAAGCGCGGGCCGGTTGCACACCGCCCGCTCGCGCAACGACCAGGTTGCGACCGACTTCAAGCTCTGGGTGCGCGACACCATCGATGCGCTCGATGCCTCGCTGGCGGATTATCAGCGCGCACTGGTCGAGCGCGCGCTCGAACATGCCGACACGGTGATGCCGGGCTTTACGCATCTGCAGACGGCGCAGCCGGTGACCTTCGGCCATCATCTGCTCGCCTATGTGGAGATGGCGGCCCGCGACCGCGGCCGCTTTGCCGACGCGCGCAAGAGATTGAACGAAAGTCCGCTGGGTGCCGCAGCGCTCGCCGGCACGTCGTTCCCGATCGATCCTGCAGCGACGGCGAAAGCGCTCGGCTTCGACCGGCCGACGGCGAACTCGCTCGACGCGGTCGCCGACCGCGACTTCGTGCTGGAGGCGCTGTCGGCGGCGGCGATCACCTCGGTGCATCTGTCGCGCTTTGCCGAAGAGATCGTGCTGTGGACCTCGCCGCTGGTGGGGCTCGTGAAACTGTCCGACAAGTTCACCTCCGGCTCCTCGATCATGCCGCAGAAGCGCAACCCGGACGCCGCGGAATTGGTGCGTGCGAAAACCGGCCGCATCATCGGCGCGCTGACCGCGCTGCTGATCGTGATGAAGGGGCTGCCGCTGACCTATCAAAAGGACATGCAGGAAGACAAGGAAGGCGCCATGGACGCCTTCGCGGCGTTGTCGCTGGCGGTGAATGCGATGACCGGCATGGTGCGCGACCTCGTCGCTGACAAGGCGCGGATGGAGCAGGCCGCGGGCGACGGCTACTCGACGGCGACCGATCTGGCCGACTGGCTGGTGCGGACGCTGAAGATGCCATTCCGCGAGGCCCATCACGTGACCGGGCGGATCGTCGGCAAGGCGTCGGAACTGGGCGTCGCGCTCGACCAGGTGCCGCTTGCCGCCATGCAGGCGATCGAGCCGAAGATCACGGCGGACGCGCTTTCGGTGCTGTCGGTGAAGAGCTCGGTCGCGAGCCGGACGAGCTTTGGCGGAACAGCGCCGAAAAATGTGCGTGAACAGGCCGAAAGCTGGCGCAAACGCCTGCAAAATGACGCGATTTCCGGTTGAAGCTGTGTGGTGGGTGTCGTCAGGGTCTCGCCATCGCGGGCCGGGCTTTGTATGGTGCGCCGCGACTATTTGGGGACGTTTGGCGTGAATTCGACTTTGGGGACCGGAAGGCTGGCGCTGATCGCAGCCGCGCTACTGGCGCTCGCGCTTGGCGGCTGCGGCCGTAAGAGCGGCCTCGATCTGCCACCGCAAGCCTCGGTGCAGCCGGCACCTGGCCAACCCGCGCAGGCGGAGCCGCAACGACGCAATCCGCTGGGGCTTTTTGATCCCACGGAAGAAGACCGGCCGGTTGCCGCGCAGGGGCAGAAACGGCGTATCATTCTCGATAACATCCTCGATTGACGCCCCATCCGAGTCCAAGATTGCCATGCATCACTTTGACTACCGCGACGGCGAACTGCACGCCGAGGCGGTGAACCTCACCAATCTCGCGCGCACGGTCGGCACACCGTTCTATTGCTACTCAACCGCCACGCTCGAGCGGCACTACCGCGTGTTCGAGGAGGCCTTCGCCGATGTGGACGCCGTCATCTGCTATGCGATGAAGGCGAATTCCAACCAGTCGGTGCTGAAGACGTTTGCCCGGCTCGGCGCCGGCGCCGACGTCGTCTCCGGCGGCGAGTTGAAGCGGGCGATCGCAGCCGGCATCCCAACGGACAAGATCCTGTTCTCCGGTGTCGGCAAGACAGCATCTGAGCTGCGCATGGCGCTGGACGCCGGGATTCTCTCCATCAACGTCGAGTCCGAGAGCGAGCTCGAGCTGTTGTCACAGCTCGCGGCGAACGAGGGGCGCACCGCGCGCATCTCCGTGCGCGTCAATCCCGACGTCGACGCGAAGACGCATGCGAAGATTTCCACCGGCAAGTCCGAGAACAAGTTCGGCGTGCCGCTGGTCCGCGCGCGCGAGGTCTATGCCCGTGCGGCGAAGCTGCCGAATATCGTCGTCACCGGCGTCGACATGCACATCGGCAGCCAGATCACCGACCTCGGCCCGCTGGGCGAGGCCTTCAAGGTGCTGGTCGACTTCGTCGGCGTGCTGCGCGCCGACGGACACGCGATCTCGCACATCGATTTCGGCGGTGGCCTCGGCATTCCCTATCGCGCCGGCGAAGAAGCGCCGCCGGAACCGAAGGCCTACGCAGACGTCGTCAAGCGCGCCGTGAAGGGGCTGGATCTCACGCTGCTGTTCGAGCCGGGCCGCATGCTGGTCGGCAATGCGGGGATCCTCGTCACGCGCGTGCTCTACATGAAGCCGGGCGACGTGAAGAACTTCGTCGTGATCGACGCCGCGATGAACGATCTGGTGCGGCCGACGCTCTACGAGGCGCATCACGAGATCCTGCCCGTGAAGCAGCCGCCGGCCGGGGCGCCCACCCTAGTCGCCGACATCGTCGGCCCGATCTGCGAGAGCAGCGACTACATGGCGAAGGACCGCGCGCTGCCTGAGCCGAAGGAAGGCGATCTGCTGGCGATCATGAGCGCCGGCGCCTATGGCGCCGTGCAATCCGGCACCTACAACACCCGCGCGCTCTCGCCCGAGGTGCTGGTCAAGGATGACCGTTATGCGGTGGTGCGTCCGCGCCTCGAGGTCGAGGACATCATTGCGCTCGACCGCGATGCGCCATGGCTGTCGAACTGACGCAGCGCGCTCAGGCTTCCAGCTCGAAGCCGGAGCTTTTTGTCGCCAGCCGGTAACGCGATTTGACCTCGGCGCCGAGGTCCTTCTCGCGGAGCAATTTGCCCGAACCAAACCAGACCTCGGCGACCTTGCCGCGCTTGCGAATGCGCCGCACCGGTTCGCCGTGACTTCCGTAGCCGTCCGCACGGCTGATCAGGGCTTGGTCACGTTTCTCGACACGCAGCTCGGCGGCATTGGCGAAGGGAAAGAGCGTTGCCGGCAGGGCGACGACGACCTTGTCGCCCATCGGCACGAAATCCGTGGCCCGCCACATGGTGAACCAGCGGCCGGTCCAGTCGCGCACCCGGCGCGTTGGCGCCCCGTTGCGTTCGAACGCACGCAGAATGCTCATGATGCTGTCGAGCCAGGGGCCGGCCGAACCGTCGATCGCATTGGTCAGTACCGAGACCGTGAGATCATGTTCGACGATCGTCGCGGTGCGGGTGATGTATCCCGGCATTGCGCCGGAGTGGCCGAACCAGGTCCAGCCATCGAACGTCCCGTTGATGATGCCGAGGCCGTAGTAGGCCTCCAGCGTTGTATCGGGATTGCGCCATTGCTGGCGCGTCATCTCGCGCCGGCTCGCCGCCGACAGAATGCTCTGTTTCGATTTCGGTGACAGCTGGTTGAAATAACGCGCGAGGTCGGCAGCCGTGCTGACGAAGCCGGTCGCCGAGGCCATGGCATGCGCAAGCATCTTGCCGGGGATCACGGCGCGGCGCCCGAACGGGAATTCACCGGTGTGGCCGCTGGCGAACGGTGCGCCGCGATCGATCGGCATGTCCGGCGCAGTTTCCGTCAAGCCAGCAGCATCGACGACTTCACGCTTAATCCAGACATTGTACGGCTCGCCGGTGACCGACGCGATGATCTGCCCGAGCAGGCCGTAGCCGTGGTTCGAATATTTGAAGCGGCTTCCTGGCTCGATCGTCGGCGGCAGGTCGCGCAGGTCGGCAAGCAGTTCGGAATCGTTGAAGAACGGTCGCCGGTCGAGGAAATAGCCGCTGTCCAGGCCATCGCGTACGAAGCCTGCGCTGTGCGACAGCAACTGACCGATTGTCGCCTGCGCGTTTTTCGCATTCAGGCCTTTGACGTAGTCGCCGGCCTGTGCGTCGAGATGGAGCCTGCGCTGTTCGCGCAGCTTCATCACGCCCGCCGCCGTGAAACTCTTGGAATGCGAGGCGACCCGGAACCGATGCCGTGGCGTCAGCGGCTCGCCGGTTGCGAGGCTCGCCGCACCGAACGCATGCTCACTGATGACCTTGTTGCGCTGTGCAAACGCGACGACGCAGCCGGGATGCCGCTGCATGCGGACCTGATAATCGAGAAAGGAGGGAATGTAGTCGAGCGCCGCCTGCAGCCAGCGATCCATAACGTGTCTCCAACGTGGTCACGAAAAAAGGCGCTCCAGCGGAGCGCCTTGGGCAGGGTAAGACTGAGCGAGTGTTTCGTCCAGTCGAGGAGACCGTCTCGTCCTACCGTAACATGCCGCCATCGATCGGGATCACCGTGCCAGTCACGTAGTCCGACAGGTCGGTGCACAGAAATTCAACGACCTTGGCGCAGTCTTCCACCGTGCCTGGCCGGCGGAGCGCGACGCGTGCCGCGGGATCGCGGTTGGCGCGAACGCTGCCGGGAATGACGGTGGTCATGATGCGGCCGGTCGCGATCACGCCGGGCGCGATGCAGTTGGCGGTGATGCCGAACGGCCCAAGCTCCTGTGCCAGATAGCGCGTATAATGCGCAATCGCAGCTTTTGCCGCGCCGTAATGAGCGTAGCCGCCGTCGCCGGATGGGCTCAGGCCCGCGGTCGAGCTGACGGTGACGATCCGGCCCGACTTCTGCTCCTTCATGTGCGGTGCGACCGCGTTGACGAAATAAACCGTGCCGTAGAGGTTCATGCCGACGACCAGATGCAGCAGTGCGGAATCGAGCGTGCTGGCCTTGGTTTCCATCGGCTTGCCGCGTCCGCCGCCGGCGTTGCAGACGAGGACGTCGATCCGGCCCCACTTCCTGGCGACGTCGGCGACCATCGCATCGACGGCTGCGCGATCGTTGACGTCGAGCTCATAGCCCAGCGCGCTGCCGCCGCCCGCCTCGATCTCGGCGACCGTGCTTTCACCGGTCATGTCCTTCGCTTCGATCTCGAATTCCTCATAGGATTTCAGGTTGAGATCGCACAGCGCGATCTTCGCGCCGAGCGACGCGAGCCTGCGCGCGTAGGCGCGGCCCAACCCGCGCGCGCCGCCGGTGACGATCGCGACCTTGCCGTCGAGCTTGCCCATTCATTCCTCCCGTTTCCGTTTTTGCTTGTGAAACGACCTTTAGCAGGTCTGTTTCCGCGCCAGCGTTGCGGAATCGGCGAGGTCGGTTGCGTCTTGAACAGAGCGCGTAATCTAGTCGCTCGGTTCGACGTCCAGCTTCGCCACCCAGCCCTTCAGGGCGGCGTTCGGCGATGGGTAGCGTTCCAGGACCTTCGGATCGTGGCCCGGCACAATGTGTTTCAGCGACGGCGCGAGCTGTCTCAGTTTGGCGTAGCCTTTCACCGCGTCGTCGGCGTTGTAGGTGATCGGAAACACCTTGTTCTGTTCGAGATGCTCGTACAGGTGGATGGCGTCCGAAGCGAGCACGACGTCGCCGCGCGCGGTCTTCACCCGCACCGCCTGCAAGCCCTTCGAATGGCCGCCGATGTGATGCACGGTGATGCCCGGCGCGACCTGGTCCTCGCCGTCGTGATAGGTGACGCGGCCCGCATAGACCTTTCGCACCAGCGCGGTCACGTCGTCCGCCTCGAACGCGACCCGCATCTTCTCGTCGCACATGCAGCGGCCCGTGGCGAATTCCATCTCGCAATCCTGCAGGTGATAGCGCGCGTTCGGGAAGGCATCGTAGTTGCCGGAATGGTCGTAGTGCAGGTGAGTGATGATCACGTCGGAGACCTTGTCCGGCGCGATGCCGGCCGTCTTCAAGGCCTCGGCAACGGGCTTCATGATCGTGCGCTCGCGCTTCTTCGCCATGATCTCGTCGAAGCCGGTGTCGACGACGACTGTCCGGTCCTTGCCCACGACCGCCCAGACGTAGAAGTCGAGCGGTTGCGACGCCTGATGCGGATCGCCGCCGATGAAGTTCATCGCTGCGGTGCGCGGGCTGTGATGGGCATATTTGACAGCATAGATCTCGTATGTGTCGCTCATCGCTTAGCCCCCTATTTCGAAATGCCTTGCTGCGGCTTGCCGCGGACCTCGACGCCCGCAGCTTTTTCGATCGTCTTGATGGCCGACGTGAAATCCGAGTCCGGGCCCATCTCCTTGATCACCGTCTCCCACAGGCGCCCGACCGCTTCGGCAACCTCCATCGACAGGCCCATGCCCTTCATCTCTTCGAGGCAAAGGCGCACGTCCTTCACCATCAAGGCGGTGGCGAAGCCGAAGTCGAAGGTGCGCGGCAGCACCGATTTCGGAAACTTGTCGCGGCTGGCCGTGTTCATGCCCGAGCCGGCGTTGATGACGTCGATCATGACCGAAGGATCAAGCCCGGCCTTGACGCCCATCACCACCGCTTCCGACGTCGCGACAAGCGCAGTGGCCGACAGGTAGTTGTTCGCAAGCTTCATGGTCTGGCCGGCACCCGGCTTCTCCGAGATGAAGAACACCTTGCCGATCACATCGAGCGCGGGCTTCAGGAGATCGAACTCGGCGCGTGGTCCGGACATCATCACGGCCAGCGTACCTTTCTCGGCGCCGCCGACGCCGCCGCTCACCGGGCTGTCGATCTGCAGGATATTCTTCTTGGCCAGCAGGCCATGAATGCGGACCGCCATCTGCGAGCCGGTGGTCGAGAGGTCGACCAGCCGCTTGACGCGCTTGCCTTCGATCACGCCGTCCCTGCCGGTCGCAACGTCGTGTGAAACCTGCAGCGACGGCAGGCTCGCCATCACCGTTTCGGTGCGGTCGGCGACATCCCTCGGCGAGGAGGCCGCCTGCGCGCCGAGGGCGACGAGCTTGGCGACGGTGTCGCTACGGGTGTCATAGACGATGAGTTGATGCTTGGCCTCGATCAGGCGGCGGGCCATCGGGAAGCCCATCTTCCCGAGGCCGATGAATCCGATTTCCATCGTGCGTTTCTCTCAGATGCTTGGTTGTTTTACTTGGTTATTTCTTGTCGAGTTCGGCGAAGGCTTCGCGCGCGAGGCGGAAGCTGTCTACCGCGGCCGGGACGCCGGCATAGATTGCGACCTGCATCAGGATCTCGCGGATCTCGTCCTTGCTGACGCCGTTGGTCAGCGCACCCTTGACGTGCAGTTTCAGCTCGTGCGGCCGGTTCAGGACCGCGATCATGGCGATGTTGAGCATGCTGCGGGTCTTGCGCGGCAGCTCCTCGCGCCCCCAGACGGCACCCCAGCAGTACTCGGTCACCAGCTCCTGGAACGGGCGGTTGAAGTCGTCGACGTTTTTCAGGGCGTTCTCGACGTATTGCTTGCCGAGCACCGCGGTGCGGACCTCTACGCCCTTGTCGAAAGTTTTCTTGTCCATGACGCATCCTCTTTTCTGAGCCGACGTTAAGCTACGTAATCTTGTGTCCGCCGTCACGCATTCGTGAAGCTAAGACATTGATCGGTGGATGAAAAACGTTCCGGTGGACGGAATTGCCGCTAGGATCGGGCTGCAACTGAAGCATTTGCGGCCGCTGCCTATCTGGCATGTGAGTTGCAGCGTGGAAGCCGTGCCTCAGTGATGCCGCCGTGATAGGCTTTGATTTGGGCAAACCTTTTGGGTGAATTTGGAGACGACGTTGGACAGCCGTAGTCCCGGACCGCAGAAGACGAACGCGATCCCCGATCCGCTCGCCCGCCTTCAGCTCGAGCAGGCGCTGCAACGCGCCAAGTATGCCATCGCCTGGGAGCGCATCTGGCCGATCCTGGCGCGGTTGCTGACGGTCGGCGGCCTGTTCCTGGTCGCCTCATGGGCCGGACTCTGGCTGTCGCTGCCGTCGACGGGACGTGCGGTCGGCCTTGCGCTGTTCGCTCTCCTTGCGCTGGCCTCGCTTTCGTCGCTGATCTGGTTCCGCTGGCCTAACCGCAACGAGGCGCTTGCCCGTCTCGATCGCGGAACCGGCATCCGTCATCGTCCCGCGACCGCGCTGACCGATACGCTGGTGTCGCAGGATCCGGTGGCGCTGACATTGTGGCGCGTGCAGCGTGAGCGCACGCTCGCCTCGATCAAGAACATCAAGGCGGGCCTGCCGTCGCCGCGGCTGGCGATCCACGATCCGTGGGCGCTGCGGGCGCTGGTCGTCGTGCTCCTGGTGGCGACCGCCATCGCTGCCGGCGAGGACCGCCGCGCGCGCATTGCCGCCGCGTTCGACTGGCACGGCGTGATGGCCGTCGCGAATGTGCGGCTCGATGCGTGGGTCGCACCGCCGGCCTACACCAGCCGACCGCCGATCATTCTCTCCGGCGCCATCAACAATCCGAACGCCCCGCAGACGCCGGACAACGCCACGCTGCAGGTCCCTGCGGGCAGCACGCTTGTCGTGCGCGCAAGCGGCGGACGCCTCGACGTCGTCACCAGCGGCGGAATTTCTGAAGCCGCCGCAGGCGACAAGCCGCCGCCGGTCGGCACCGAAGAACGCCGCTACACGATCTCTGCGGACGGCGTGGCGCAGGTGCGCAGCCCCTCTGGATTGCCGCAGTGGCGCTTTGCCGCCATGCCCGATCGGGGACCGTCGATCTCGCTGGCGAAGGACCCGGAGCGGCAGGCGCGCGGCTCGCTGCTGATGTCCTACAAGCTCGAAGACGACTATGGCGTGACCGAAGCCCACGCGACCTTCGCTGCGCGCAAAGGTGACGGTGCGCAGGCGGCCCGGCCGTTGTTCACGCCGCCGGATTTCCCGCTGGTGCTGCCGAATGCGCGCACCCGCAACGGCGTCGGCCAGACGGTGAAAGACCTGACCGAGCATCCCTACGCCGGCGCCGATGTCACGCTGACACTGCGGGCCAAGGATGAGGCCGGCAACGAAGGCCAGAGCGCACCGTTCGACATGCGCATGCCGGAACGGCTGTTCGTCAAGCCGCTCGCGCGCGCACTGATCGAGCAGCGCCGCAGCCTGGCGCTCGACGCCAACAAGCTGGACGAGGTAAGGGACGCGCTCGACGCCTTCATGATCGAGCCGGAGCTGTTCACGCCTGAGCTCGGCCACTATCTCGGCATGCGCACCATCTATGAACAGATGACGCGTGCGAAATCCGACGACGAACTGAAGGAAGTCGTCGGCAATCTCTGGGCGCTCGCCGTCACCATCGAGGACGGCAACATCAGCGACGTGGAGCGGGCGCTGCGCGCGGCGCAGGAAGCGCTGCGCCAGGCGCTGGAGCGCGGCGCGTCCGACGAGGAGATCAAGAAGCTCACCGACCAGCTGCGCGCGGCGCTCGACAATTTCATGCGCCAGCTCGCCGAGCAGCTGCGCAACAATCCGCAGCAGCTTGCGCGTCCGCTCGATCCGAACACGCGGGTGATGCGGCAGGACGACCTGCGCAACATGATCGACCGGATGGAGCGGTTGTCGCGCTCCGGCGACAAGGATGCGGCCAAGCAGTTGCTCGACCAGCTGCAGCAGATGCTCGAGAACCTGCAGATGGCGCAGCCGGGTCAGGGCGGCAGCGACGACATGGAGCAGGCGCTGAACGAGCTTGGCGACGTGATCCGCAAGCAGCAGCAGTTGCGCGACCGCACCTTCAAGGAAGGCCAGGACTCGCGCCGGCAGCGCGGCCAGCGGGGCGATCAGAACCGCAATCAGCAGCCTGGCATGGGCGACCTGCAGCAGGATCAGCAGGCGCTGCGAGATCGTCTGCAGTCGCTGCTGGATCAGCTCGGCAAGCAGGGCATGCGCCAGCGCGGCCAGGGCCAGCAAGGTGAAAAGGGCCAGCCCGGACAACAAGGTCAGCAGGGCCAGCAAGGCCAGGGTCAGGGCGACGATGGCGACCCCTTGGGTGACGCCGACGGCGCGATGGGCGATGCCGGCGATCAGCTGGGTGACGGTAACCCTGACGGCGCGGTTGGATCGCAGGGCCGCGCGCTGGAAGCCTTGCGGCGCGGCGCGCAGAACCTCGCGCAGCAGCTGCAGCAGGGCCAGGGCGACGGCAATCCGAACGACAATGGCCCGTCCAATCGCGTTGGCCGCCAGCAGAACAGCGGCCCCAACGCCGATCCGCTCGGACGTCCGTTGCGCGGCCGCGAGTTCAGCGACGATTTCACGGTCAAGATCCCGGGCGAGATCGACGTGCAGCGGGTGCGCCGCATCCTCGAGGAGCTGCGCCGACGCTTCTCCGATCCCCAGCGGCCGCAGCTCGAGCTCGATTACCTCGAGCGGCTGCTCAAGGACTACTAGCGCACGATCCCGAAAAGTGTGAAGCGGTTTTCGGACAAGATCATGCGCCAGACAAAGACTTAGAGTTAGTCTTCGCTGCGCGACGCCAGTGCGTCGGCAACGGCCGTGCGGATATCTGCGACCGCAAACGGCTTGGTGATGACGTCATGAACGATGGCGTCGAGGCCTGAGGCGCGTTCGCGCTGGTCGGCAAAACCGGTCATCAGGAGAATGGTGAGTTTTGGAAAATCGCGTCTGGCTGCCAGCGCCAGCGCGATGCCGTCCATCACCGGCATCTTGATATCGGTCAGCAGCAGGTCGAAAGCGCCGTTGTTGCGGACGAGGATCTCCAGCGCCTCCGCGCCGTCCTCCGCCGTGATCGTTTCGTGACCGTCCATGGCGATCGCCCGCGCCACCAACTGGCGCATCGACTCTTCGTCATCGGCGATCAGAATCCGGGCCATCACACACTGCCTGAGGCGAGGTCGCGCCTGTGGAAGAAGCGCACCACCAGCGAATGCGCCTCTGCGGGCGGCGAGGCAAGGCGCGACTTGAAGGCGACCTTTTCGCCGGGTTTGATAACCGCCTGGTCGACCAATGCGTTCCAGGCATAGATGTCGGCGCCGTGTGCGTCCTGCACGACGAAGCGGAGCCTCGGAATCTCCACCGCCTTGCGCGATGTCGGCGCAATGGCGCCTTCAATGATGAACACGCGACTGCCATTGACCGTCTCGGTAGTCACCTTCACATCCTCGAAGGCCAGGTTGCGGAGGTTCACGCCAAGCCCGGTGAGCTGGAAGAAGGCAGCCGTCTGCGGCAGCAGCCGCACCACGTCGTTGCGCCAGATGATCAGGGCCAGCGCCAGGGCGGCCACGGCCGCGATGGCCATCGGCGGGCTGAAGCTCAGGCTCCTGGACGGGCCGGAACCGAACGTAAACTTGCGCAAAGTCGCCCGCTTGTTCGAGCGCGATGGGGCAGGCGCCTCATCCCGGGCCTGCGCCGTCCAGTCCCGGTCGGGCGATGCGTCGTGAACAAGCGGGGGGCTGTCGATTTGCGGAACCTGGTCGTCAGCGATCTCATGCGACCTGGCTGCTGGCGCACTCTCGCGGCCGGCCGGCTGATCCCAGCCGATCTCCTCGGCCGCCTCGACCAGGGCATCAGCGCGCACCATGTCGTCGGCATGGGCGTGCCAGGTTTCGCGGCAACGGACGCACCGTACCGTCCGCCCGGCTGGACTGAGCGCCGCCGCGGCGATGTCGTAAGAAGTTCCACAATTCGGGCAAACGATATGCATTGGCCGATTCGCCTCATTGACGGCCAAAAGCTAACAGCGGTCTGTTAACGAATCGGAAACCATAACGGTCGCAAACCTGAAGCGGAGCACGAGCACATGGCGCCGAGGGGCATCGAACGGAGCTGACGATGGTCCGGTTCGAAAACGTCGGCTTGCGTTACGGGCTCGGCCCGGAGGTGCTGCGCGACCTCAGTTTCGAGATCGGCGCGCACTCGTTCCAGTTCCTGACCGGGCCGTCCGGCGCCGGCAAGACGTCGCTGCTGCGTCTGTTATTCTTGTCACAACTTCCGACCCGCGGGCTGGTCAACCTGTTCGGCCATGAGGTCTCGCGGCTGAACAAGGATGCAGTGGCGAACCTGCGCAAGCGGATCGGCATCGTGCTGCAGGATTTTCGTCTGCTCGACCACATGACGACCTACGAGAACGTGGCGCTGCCGTTTCGCGTCATGGGTCGTGATGAATCGACCTACCGCCGCGAAGTGATCGACCTGCTGCACTGGGTCGGCCTCGGCCATCGCATGGATGCGCTGCCGCCCATTCTGTCCGGCGGTGAGAAACAGCGCGCGGCGATTGCCCGCGCCGTGATTGCCCGGCCGAGCCTGCTGCTCGCCGACGAGCCGACCGGCAACGTCGATCCGACACTGGCGCGGCGGCTGCTGCGGCTGTTCATCGAACTGAACAAGTCCGGCACCGCCGTTGTTATCGCCACGCATGATATCGCGCTGATGGACCAGTATCCGGCCAAGCGCATGGTGCTGCACGAAGGGCGGCTGCACATCTATGAGTGAGATGCCGTCATCCAGAAAACCACCGGCAACGCCGCCCGAGACCGGCACCGGGAGACCGCTGCCGCTTTCGGCGCGCAACGTCTCGCCGATCGTGCCGCGGGCGACCATCTCCGGCCGTGCGCTGATCGCGGTCGTGGCAATCATGACCTTCCTCGCCTCCATCACCACCGGCGCCGTCCTGCTGGTGCGGGCGGCGGCAGCGGAATGGCAGTCCGACATCTCAAGCGAGGTGACCATCCAGGTCCGCCCGGCGCAGGGCCGCGATCTCGACCGGGATGTGCGCATTGTGATCGAGACCGTGCGCGGCACGCCGGGCATTCTCGACGTTCGCGCTTTTTCCGACCAGGAATCCGGCAAGCTGCTGGAGCCTTGGCTCGGCACCGGGCTTTCGCTGAATGATCTGCCGGTGCCGCGGATGATCGTGGCGCGGATCGTGCCCGGCGATACCGTCGACCTGCCTGGCCTGCGCCAGCGGCTTGCGCAAGCAGTGCCCTCGGCGTCGGTGGACGATCATCGCGCCTGGATCGAGCGGATGCGCACCATGACCAACGCCATCGTGCTCGCAGGGCTCGGCATTCTCGCCCTGGTGATCTCGGCGACGATCATCTCGGTGTCGTTTGCCACACGCGGTGCGATGGCGGCCAACCGGCCGATCGTCGAGGTTCTGCATTTCGTCGGCGCGGGCGACCGCTACATCGCCAATCGCTTCATGCGGCATTTCCTGCGGCTTGGCCTCGAAGGCGGGCTGATCGGCGTTGGCGCGGCCATGCTGCTATTCGGTTTCGCCGAATCCATCGGCGGTTGGTTTTCCGGTACGCCGGTGGGCGACCAGTTTGCCGCACTTCTGGGGACGTTCTCGCTGCGGCCGTCGGGCTACCTGGTGCTGGTGGCCCAGGCGGTACTGATTGCCGGGATCACCGCATGGTCGTCGCGGCGGACGCTGCTCGCGACCCTGGCCGACATCGAGTGACCGCCGGGGTGTCTGCTTGACAATTGTGTCACAGCGGGGCCGGATTCTCCGCTAAAATGCAACCCGAGGATCGGCCACGAACGGCAATGTCAACGCCGCAGGCAAGCAACACCGGAAGTGCCGCGCCGCTGCTGCTGGGCGCGCGCATGCTGCTGCGCGCCTTCGGCGTCGTCGCCGTCGTCATCGTCGGTGGTTTTGTCTGGTTTCTTGCCCAGCTGCAGTCCGACGAGGCGCCGCCGAAGAACCCGGCGGACGGCATCGTCGTCCTGACCGGAGGGTCGTCACGTGTCTCCGACGCCGTCGACCTGCTCGCCAGCGGCTATGGCAAGCGGCTGCTGATCTCGGGCGTGCACTGGTCGACCGGGACCGGCGAACTCTCGCGCTCGCTGCGTGACAGCAAGTCGTGGCTCGCCTGCTGCGTCGATCTCGATTACTCCGCGGTCGACACCCGCGGCAACGCCGCCGAGACGCGGCGATGGGCGCAGGAACGCGGCTTCCGCTCGCTGATCGTGGTGACGTCGAACTACCACATGCCCCGGGCCATCGTGGAGTTTACCCACAGCATGCCGGACGTGTTGCTGATCCCGTTTCCGGTGATCGGCGAAAAATGGCGCGACGAGCCGTGGTGGTCGAGCGGCGCTGCAGCGCGGTTGCTGGTCACGGAATATGCCAAATTCCTCGCCGCCGGCGTGCGTGTGCACATCGACGATTGGGTCGCACCGGAGCCGTCGCCGGCCCAGCCGATCGAGGTGTCGCGCAAGCGCGCAGCCGACACGCGCAACTGACTGAACGCCGATGATTTCCATTTTCATCCGCTCGCTCGTCTTCAACGCCGGATTCTATCTGTCGCTGCTGGTGCATATGCTGCTGGCGATTCCGTCGTTCCTTCTGCCGCGCCAGGTGCTGTTCGCGCTCGCCAAGTCATGGGCACACAGCATGATCTGGATGCTGCGTGTGTTCTGCAACATCCGCGTCGAGTTCCGCGGCCTCGAAAAGATCCCGAAGGGTCCGCTGCTGGTCGCAGCAAAGCATCAATCGGCGTTCGAGACGATCGCGCTGTTGCCGCTGTTCCGCCAGCCGCTGTTCATCCTCAAGCGCGAGCTGACATGGATTCCGCTGTTCGGCCTGTTCCTCTTGAAGGCGCAGATGATCCCGATCAACCGCAGCGCCGGCGCGCGGGCGATGTCGCACATGACCGAACTCGCACGCGAGCGTGTGAGGAACGACCGGCAGTTGATCATCTTCCCCGAAGGCACGCGCCGGCCGGTGGCTGCGCCGCCGCGCTACAAGTTCGGCGTGGCGCAGGTCTATCTCGATTGCGGCGTGCAGTGCCTGCCCGTGGCGCTCAACTCGGGCCTGTTCTGGCCGCGCCGGACGTTCATGCGCTATCCCGGAACGATCATCGTCGAATTTCTCGATGTCATCCCGCCGGGCTTGTCGCGCGACGAATTTCTCCACCGCGTCAGGACGGCGATCGAGACCACGACTGCGAAGCTCATCGAACAAGGCCGGCGAGAACGGGCGCGGCTGATCGGCGATCTCGCGCCACTCGACGAGCCGGTCGCGGACGAGGGCTGATCAGGCCCGCAACTTCGCGGCCTTGCGCAGCGTTTCATCGATCTTCGTTTGCCAGCCGGGACCTTTCGACCTGTAGTGCTCCAGCACATCGGGGCTGAGCCGAAGCGACACCAGCTTCTTCGTCGGCGCCTTGTTCGGTCCGCGGCCGCGCCGGATCGAGGCGGCAAGCTCCGGAAAGACTTCGGCAAACGGTCTGGCTCTTGCAAAATCCTCCTTTGTCCACTCCGGATTGTAGCTGACCTCCTTAAGGTCCTTCGCCGTGTAGCCCCTTTTCTTTCTGCCTTTTGTATTCGTCATACAGCTCCCTTTCCTTTTTGTTGGCGGGACGCATGCTGATGAAACTCAAGCCTTCCTTGCCAAGGATCGCGAAGACAACGGAGATAGTGTTGCGGATATTAAGCCCGATGGCCATCCAGCGGCCTGCTCGCGCTGGCTGCAGCAACGCCGTCTCGAAGAACGCTTCATCCAACTCGGCGAAGTCGAGCCCGTGCTTGGCAAGGTTGGCGAGCCGCTTCGGTTCGTCCCATACGATTTTCATCGAGAATAAATTGTAGCTACGGGTTTGATCTCGGTCAAGTATTTTGTAGCTATGAAATAATCACGCCCCCGAATGATGCACCGGTGCCTCGTGGCGCAGCGCTGCGGCGAGGCGGTGCAGGGTCGCGTCGCGATATCCCTCGCGCTCCAGCGCCTCGACGGTCGAGACGACGTATTCGCTGTTCGGCCCTGACTTGCCATGGCCCTGTCGGATCAAATGCAGCTGTGCGTCGAGCGACAGCCGCCCCGCATATTGCACATGGCTGCGGTCGGTGACGTAGGCAAGCGCGCTGACACGTTCGCGCGCGTCGCCGTCGAGCCAGACGCTGCGGATCACTTCACGGTAGACTGTCGTCACCTGCTCGCGCTCGCGCAGATAAGCGACCGTCGCCATGCGCTCCTTCTCGGCGACGCGAAATGCCATGCCGTTGCAGGCGCCGCCGCGGTCCAGGCCCAGCACCAGCCCGGGCTTTTCCGGCGTTCCGCGATGATGGAAGGAGTAGATGCACAGTGCGCGATGCTCGCCGATCAGCTTTGCGGGCCGCTTTTCGAGATAGTCGAAACCAGGCCGCCACATCAGCGAGCCGTAGCCGAACACCCAGAGGTCGCCGTGTGGAAGGTCTTGTTCTGAAATCGTTTTTGCCGTCATGCGGCAGGCCTTACCAGCCCCGTTCCGACCGCGCAACGATCTGGACCAGTGCCGCCGATTTGAAACTCCTGCACCTTCTGCCGCGAGTCCGCCTCAGGAATTTCAGATCGATAAGCGGCACTGGAATGCTAAGATTGCTGGTGCCCTCCTTGTTTTCGAAGTTCGTCTCTGAGGATGCGGCGCTCTCGGACGAACTTCGAAAACCGGGCACCAGATCGCAATTTGGGCAAACATTGCCGTCAACAAGCGGCCAGTGCCCGGTTATCGAATTTCGTGATACAGCGCGGCATCAACAGGATGCATCATGCAAGACGTCTCAAATCCGCCCCGCAGGCGCTCGCGCTGGCTCCTGTTCGTCATGCCGGGCATCCTTGTCCTGCTCGCGATCGGTTGGACTATCTTCTGGTTCTTCGCCTCCTCGCAGGTCGGCGCGCAGTTCGACCGCTGGCGTACCCGCGAGGCGCAGTCAGGCCGTGTCTATGATTGCGGCAAGCTTAACGTCGGCGGCTATCCGTTCCGCTTCGAGGTGCGCTGCCAGGACGCGAGCGTCGACCTGGTCTCGCAGACAGCGAACCGCAAATTCGGCAAGGGGCAGCTGTCGGAAATCCTGGCCGTTGCTCAGATCTACAACCCGCGACTCTTGATCGCAGAATTCACTGGCCCGCTCACGGTGACCGAGCAGGGCGAGCAGCAATCGCTGATCATCAACTGGACCAAGGCGCAGAGCAGCGTCTTCGGCCTGCCGGTCTCGCCGCAGCGTGTGGCGCTGGTGGTCGATGAGCCGTCGCTGGAACGGAGCGCAGGCTCGGCGCGCGCGCCGATCGGGCGCGCGAAGAAGTCCGAGCTGCACGGCCGCATCGCCGAAGGATCGGCGACCGCCAATCCGGTGATCGAAACCGTCTGGACGCTGACGCAGGCGAGTGCGGAGGCGTTGCATCCGGCGCTGGCCGAGGCGTTCGACATGACGTCGCAGGCGCGCCTGAGCGGCCTGAAGGACTTTCGGCCGAAACCCTGGCCCGAACGCTTCCGCGAGATTCAGGCGGCGAACGGCCGCATCGAAATCCTGCAGTCACGGCTGCAGCAGGGCAATCTCGTCGCCGTCGCGTCGGGATCGCTCGGCATCACGCCGCAGGGCATGCTCGACGGCGAGTTGCAGATGGTGGTCGCAGGGATGGAGAAAATCGTACCGGCGCTCGGTCTCGACAAGATCCTGGAGCAGGGCGTGCCGCAGGCGACGCTCGACCGGTTGGCGCCGGGGCTGAAAACCGAGCAGGTCGACAAGGCCATGGGCGCGCTCGACAAGCTGATCCCGGGCCTCGGCAATGTCGTCCGCCAGAAGGCGCCGGTGGCGCTCGGTGGCGTCGTCGCCATGCTCGGCCAGAAGACGACGCTGGAAGGCCGGCCTGCGCAGGCGTTTCCGCTGCGGTTTGCGGACGGCGCGGTGTATCTCGGACCGATCCGCTTCGCGCAGACGCCGCCGCTGTTCTAGCTCTTGCCGTCGCCCTTCGGCGGCAGTCCCTGATGCGGGCGGCCGAAGTCGGGGCTCGCCGCATCCTGGCCGATGTTCAGGATGCCGCGGCGGATCGCGCGTGTGCGTGAAAAGTGCTCGAACAGCGCCTCGCCGTCGCCGCGGCGAATGGCGCGGGTCAGCTTCGACAGGTCTTCCTGGAATTCGCCGAGCATCTCCAGCACGGCTTCCTTGTTGTTCAGGAAGACGTCGCGCCACATGGTCGGATCGGAGGCTGCAATGCGGGTGAAATCGCGAAAGCCGCCGGCCGAGAATTTCAGCACTTCGGATTCGGTGACGCCTTCCAGCTCTTCCGCCGTACCGACGATGGTGTAGGCGATCAGGTGCGGCAGGTGGCTGGTGATCGCCAGCACGAGATCATGGTGCTCGGCGGTCATCGTCTCGACATTGGCGCCGAGCGCCTGCCAAAAAGCCTTCAGTCGCTCGACGCCCTCGGCTGAGGCGTTCGCCGCGGGTGTCAGGATGCACCAACGGTTGACGAACAGTTCGGCGAAGCCTGCGTCGGGCCCCGAGTGCTCCGTACCGGCCACCGGATGCGCCGGCACGAAGTCGATCGTCTCCGGCAGATGCGCCGCCATGTCCTTCAGGACCGCAGTCTTGACCGAGCCGACATCCGAGACGATCGCTCCAGCTTTCAGATGCGACGCGATATCCTGCGCGACCGGACCGCACGCGCCGACCGGCACGCAGGCGATGACGAGGTCGGCGTCCTTGACGGCGTCCGCATTCGTCTCGGCGATGCGGTGCGCAAGGCCGAGCTCCTTCGCGCGCTGTCGGACATCGGCGGAGCCGTCGGTGGCGACAAGCTCGCCTGCGAGCCCGAGCGCCATCGTGCCGCGTGCGATCGACGAGCCGATCAGGCCGAGCCCAATGATCGCGACGCGCGGAAAGAGAGGAGTTGCGTTCACTTATCCGCCCACGAATTCGCGCAAGGCTGCGACCACGAGCCGATTCGCCTCCTCGGTACCGACGGTGAGGCGCAGCGCATGCGGCAGCTTGTAGTTCTTCAGGCCGCGCAGCACGAGGCCGCGCTTGGTCAGGAACGCATCGGCGTCGTCGGCGGTGCGGCCCTTCTCCAGCGGGAAGTGGATCAAAATGAAGTTCGCTACGCTCGGCGTCACCTTCAGCCCGAGCTTGCCGACTTCCTCGGTCAGCCAGCCCCGCCACTGCTCGTTGTGCGCGCGCGCGTGCTCGAGGTTGGCCGTATCGGCAAGCGAGGCGACCGCCGCGAGCATCGCCGGCGTCGAGACGTTGAACGGGCCGCGGATGCGGTTCATCGCATCAATGACGTGCGCCGGCGCATACATCCAGCCGACCCGCAGCGAAGCGAGGCCGTGGATTTTTGAGAACGTCCGGCACATCACCGTGTTCTCGGTCGTCGCCACGAGCTCGATGCCCGACTCATAATCGTTGCGCGAAACGTATTCCGAATAGGCCGCATCGATCACGAGCAGCACGTGTGGCGGCAGGCTGCGCTGCAGCCGCTTCACCTCGTCGAACGGGACATAGGTACCGGTCGGATTGTTCGGGTTGGCGATCCAGACGATTTTGGTGCGGGGCGTGACCGCGGCGAGGATCGTATCGACGTTCGCCGTAAAATCCTTCTCCGGCACGACCACGCACTTGGCGCCGTTCGCCATGGTCGCGATCGGATAGACCAGAAAGCAGTGCTCGGTCATGATCGCTTCGTCGCCGGCGCCGAGATAGGCGTGGCCGAGGAAATTCAGGATCTCGTCCGAGCCGGCGCCGCAGATGATGCGATCCGGATCGAGACCAAAGCTCTTGCCGATCGCTTCACGCAGCACCCGTGACGCGCCGTCCGGATAGTCCTCGAGATGTGCGGCGCAGGCCTTGAAGGCCTCGATCGCCTTCGGCGAGGGTCCGAGTGGCGTTTCGTTGGCCGAGAGCTTGAACACCTTGGCGACGCCTGGCGCGCTGCTCTTGCCCGGCACATAGGGTGCAATATCGAGAACGCCGGGACGCGGCATCGGGCGGGACATTTTGAACTCCGGGGTCGTCAAATTTTGTAAGGCGCGGCGGTCAGGCGAGAGACTTCGCGCCATGCGGCGTCACGGTATAGCGGCTCGCGTGGCTGCCGACGAGGGCCGTCGAGCGCAACGAGGCGCCGGCCTTGACCAGTGCGTCCTTCAGTCGTTCCAGCCCGTCCCTGGTGGTGATCGAGGCGAGCAGTGCGGCGCCGTCAAAGGCGGTATCGGGCACCGCCACGATCTCGGCGAGCGGGCTCACCGCGCGAGCAACGTCGGCGCTCCAGCCGGAGACGCGGATCGAGAACATCTCCACTTCGGTGACCATGGCGTCATCGGCGACGCGAGAGATCACGAACACCGGCAGCGCGGCCGGGTGATCGGCGCGTTCGAGGAACGGCAAGCGGGCGATGATCTTCGGCGCGTTGGCCGCCTCGAGCGCCGTCCACCATGCGGAGTGGCTGTCGGTCGCCGGCACCAGCGCGAGATCGCCCTTCGCCTTCGCCAGCGCCTCGACCGCGGCGACCGCGCTGAAGTGGGCAACGAACGGCACCGAGAAGCCGAAGTGAAAACGTGCGGAATCGCGCATCGCTGAATCGCCGGCGGACAGATCCGCATGCATCGAGAACGGCGCCTGCACGTAGGTGAAGGTCGAGATGATGACGCGCCAGATGCTCTCGACGGTGTCGAGCGGCAACATGCCCTTGTGGCGCTCGACCAGCCGCCGCATCATGTCGGCTTCGCGCGCGGGGCGGAATGCCGAGCCCACTTCCTGGGTCTTCTTCACCGAGATCAGCCGGTCGATGATCTGGCCGCGCTCCATCAACAGACCGTGCATCGCTTCATCGATGCGATCGATCTCCTTGCGCAAATCCTGCAGTGAGGGCGCGGACGATTGTGGCGCTGCGGCCGGTGATTTCGACATGGCAGTGACCTTCAAGGGCGCCTCGACGCCGGCCGCATTGATAGGAAAGACGGGCCGCGAAAGCAAAGAAAACATTGGCGATTTCGGCGGCCGGCGGGCCGGGAACGCCCGGTTAATCCGCCCTTGTCTTGACGAAAAGCGCGGGCAGGACTATGACCCTAGCTTACGTCGTGGTCATTTGAGCCGGCCGGCTTGCAGCCACGTTAAACAACTCGCTAAACAGGCCGGGGATAATATGGATCCCGGCCGAACTTCCGTTCAGGCCGGTTTTTTATTGGCCCCGACCGGTTGGCTTGGCGAGGTGCGCCGCAAGGCGAAGGCCGCGTTGAGGGAACGAGTATGGTCAATTTGCATCCGTTGCATACCCAGAGGGCGAAAGCGGTGGAACGCACGCGCGAGGCGGATCAGCCGTCGTCGCAGGTCATGGTGTTCGGCGCCGACCAGCCGCTGAAGCTCGACTGCGGCGTGGCGCTGTCGCCATTTCAACTCGCGTACCAGACTTACGGTGAACTCAACGCGGACAAGACGAACGCCATTCTCATATGCCATTGGCTGACTGGCGATCAGCATGTGGCGAATGTCCATCCCGTCACCGGCAAGCCCGGATCGTGGGACGTCATGATCGGACCGGGAAAGCCGATCAATACAGACCGCTACTTCGTGATCTGCATAAACGTTCTGGGCGGTTGCATGGGATCGAGTGGTCCGTTTTCGACCAACCCGGAGACCGGGCAGCTGTGGGGACTCGATTTTCCGTTCATCACCATCCCGGACATGGTGCGTGCACAGGCGATGCTGATCGATCGATTGGGCATCGATACGCTGTTTGCCGTCGTCGGCGGTTCGATGGGCGGCATGCAGGTGCTGCAGTGGGCGTCCGCTTATCCCGAGCGCGTGTTCTCGGCCTTGCCGGTTGCATGCAGCACGCGACACTCGGCCCAGAACATCGCGTTCCACGAAGTCGGTCGCCAGGCGGTGATGGCCGATCCGGACTGGCGCGGCGGCCGTTATTTCATTGAGGGCATCCTGCCGCATCGCGGGCTCAGCGTTGCGCGTATGGCTGCGCACATCACCTATCTCTCGGATCCCGCCTTGCACCGCAAATTCGGACGCAGGCTGCAGGATCGCGACGTCCCGACATTCTCGTTCGACGCCGACTTCGAGGTCGAGAGCTATCTGCGTCATCAGGGCTCATCCTTCGTCGAGCGCTTCGACGCCAACTGCTACCTCTACCTGACGCGCGCGATGGACTATTTCGATCTCGCTGCGGATCATGGCGGCGTGCTGGCGGAAGCATTTCGAAACACCCGCACCCGCTTCTGCGTCGTGTCGTTCACCAGCGACTGGCTGTTTCCGACGGCCGAGTCGCGCGCGATCGTGCACGCGCTCAATGCAGGTGGCGCGCGCGTATCGTTCGCCGAAATCGAGACCGACAAGGGCCACGATGCTTTCCTGCTCGATCTGCCGGAGTTCTTCGACATCGTGCGCGCCTTCCTCGACTCCGGTGGCGCCGCGCGCGGCCTGACCAGGAAGCCCTGACCATGGCCATCGCTCATGATTTCGCCGGCAACCCGTCGGCCGGCCATCTGCCGCACGCCTACCGCGGCGATCATCTCCTGGTCGCCGGCATGGTCGAGCCCGGCTCGCGCGTGCTCGACGTCGGCTGCGGTGACGGCGACCTGTTGCGTCTGCTGGAGACGCGCGGCGTCGACGGACGTGGCATCGAGCTCTCGCGCGAGGGCGTGAACCGTTGCGTCGCCAAGGGCCTTGCCGTGATTCAGGGCGACGCCGACACCGATCTCGGCGATTATCCCGACGATGCGTTCGATTACGTGATCCTGTCGCAGACGCTGCAGGCCACGCGGCAGCCGCGCGTCGTGCTCGAGCACATGCTGCGGATCGGCCGGCACGGCATCGTCTCGTTCCCGAACTTCGGCCACTGGCGCATGCGGCTGCAGTTGCTGCTGAGGGGCCAGATGCCGCGCACCGACAATCTGCCGGCGAGCTGGTACGACACCGCCAACATCCACTTCTGCACCATCAAGGATTTCGTCCAGCTCTGCGACGAGATCGACGCCAGCATGGACCGCGCCGTCGCCCTCAACAGCTGGGGCACGCCGCTGCGCCTCAATGCGCCGTGGTGGTTCTGGAATCTGTTCGGCGAGCAGGGCGTGTTCCTGCTGAGCCGTGGCGGGAAGGGGCGGTAGCGTCATTTTGGGGCCGTAGCCCGGATGAAGCGAAGCGAAATCCGGGATTTCCAATCGCAGAGTCAGCCCCGGATTGCGCTTCGCTCCATCCGGGTTACGCTCGTTGCAATGACGGCGGGAGCCTCACCGCTCCATAGAGCCAATCAGATTGACGTTCGCCTGTTCGACCGCGTTCAGCGGAACGTCCCAGGCGTGAGGCTTGTACCAGTCGAAGCGGCTGAAATAGGCGGCAAGCTGCTGATCGCGGAAGAAACGTCCGCGCCCTGCGTAGATCTCGTTGCGCGCCAGCCGCAGCTGATCGCGGGTCAGTCCGCGCAGCATGTCGGGGGTGAGCCGCACGCGGTCGGAATTTGCAAAGATGTAGCCATATTGCGCGCCGGTTGACGGCTCGCTCAGGCTCTTTGCCAGGTTCGTGGGCGGCGTGACCGGCGGCGGCAGGACCGTGCGCGGTGGCTCGGGCACGATCCGCGGCGCGGCCGCGACCACGTCGCCGCGCGCCAGAAACAAGTCGCCGTCGATCTCGTCATAGTAGGCGGGCGACTGCGTCGCGCCGATGGTCGAGGCAAGAGATTTCACCCGCAGCCGCGTCTCTTTCGCGACGGCCACCAGCGACTGTGAGGGATCAGTCAGCAGTGGCAGGAAGCTGCGCGTGAAGACGGAGTTCGGATCGGCGTCGCTGTCCGACAGGCGGTCCAGCGCCACCTCGCCCACACCGGCCGAATAGATCACGAACACACCGCCCGGCGTCTGCGTCGGCGCAAGGCCGCGCGCGCCGCCGACCGAGCGCCCGCCGCCCTGGCGGAACGGGTTCTCGCGGCAGGCATCGAGCACGATGATCTGCGATTTGGTGCCGCGCGCCTTCAGCCGCTGGATGATGTTGTCGGTGGAGATCGACTCGTCCTTGAGCAGGCTTTGCTGGTGTGGCGCGACCTTGGGTGCATCGGTCGGGATCAGATAGTTGGCGCCGTCGAGCTCCACGCCGTGCCCCGAATAGAACAGGAACACGACGTCGCCGGCCTTGACGCTGTTCTCGAAGGCGTTGAAGCGCTCGATGAAGTCGCGCCGCTTCAGATTTTCGCCGAGCACCACCTGAAAGCCGAGCCGCTGCAGGCCCTGCGCCGTCGAGCGGGCATCGTTCGCCGCCTTCTTCAGCAGATCGACATTCTGGTAGGCGTCGTTGCCGACGACGAAGGCGAGGCGGCTTTGGGCGTGTGCGGGAAATGTTGCCACGGCCATGGCGATGGCCAGAACGAACGCGGCGATGCAGCGGCCCATCAAGCCCTCCCAGCCAGGCAAGGCTGTCGTCAGATCAGCGCCGGCTCGCTTTCGACAATAGCATCCCCGGCGGCGATCCGGCCATCGGCAACGATCTCCGCGTAGATGCCGCAGTCCATGTGACCCAGGGTGCGCATCATCGCCTGTGGCAGGTTGAGGTCGCGTTCGGCGGTCGCCGGATCGACATTGATCGCTGCGCAGCGCTGGATCCGCTTGACGATGTTGAGGCGCGCTTCGCCGACCGCAACTGTCTTGCCGACCAGCTCGAACTCGCTCCAGGCCGGCCAGCCGGCGACGTGGAGATTGCCGCGGAAGCGCAGCGGATCGACCGGTTGGCCGGCGATGTCCTCGAGCGCGGCGACGCTGGCCAGATTGATGATCGAGACGACCTTTTTGGCCACGTCCGAAAAGCTGTGATCGCCACCCGCCAGCATCTTCGGCGGTCCCTTCAGGTCCTTCGCGCAATAGTCCTTGAACCAGGCCTCGATCGCCGTGCGGCCATCCGCAGTTTCGAGGTTGCCGCGGACGGCCTCGGCGCCGTTGTGCTGGATCGAGAGCACGTGGCTGTCGTCGTCGAATCGCGTGCGGAGCGCCGCTAACCGCTCGTTTCGCATCAGCATCAGGAAGTAGCTTTTCGGAAAATATTTCGGATCGGCCGGGTCGAACCCGCTGGGGCCGTTCTCGATCGCATAGCGGCGATCGTTCGGCAGTGGCCGGCCCTTGCTCAAGGCCACCGTCGGCAGCTGTTCGGGGGAGAGGCCTTTGACGGGATAGCGGTAGATACCGTGGATGCGGGCATTTTTGCTCATGCGGCAGCTTTTAAGGATTCGCGATGGGCTGCGCCAGAAACGAATTATTTCGTTCAAAAGCAGCGGTCGCGCCTGCCGGCGCTGCGAAAGGCCAAGGCTCCTCAAAATCAAGGCGACCTCTTCAAAATCCCGTGTGCCGATCCCACATCCTGCCGCAAGGCCTCTTCAGGCCGGCGACGGCCGCGCGGGCTTGATTAACGTCAAGGCCAGGCTGCGGAAACCCCAATGACGATGCGATTTCCGTGCTTTCGGGGCGGGGTCGCAGGCCGAGGGAAAAGGAAAGTAGAGTCATGAATATCGAAAAATACACCGAGCGTTCGCGCGGCTTCGTCCAGTCTGCGCAGTCGCTGGCGACCCGCGAAGGCCACCAGCAGTTTTCTCCCCTGCATATCCTGAAGGTTTTGCTCGACGACCCGGAGGGGCTCGCGGGCGGCTTGATCGACCGCTCGGGCGGCAATTCCCGCGCGATCCTGAAGGCGACCGAACAGGCGCTTGCGAAGCAGCCGAAGGTGTCCGGCAGCGGCGCGGGCCAGATCTATCTCGCGCCGGCCACCGCGCGGCTGTTCGATGCCGCGGAGCAGGCGGCTGAGAAGGCCGGTGACGGCTTCGTCACGGTCGAGCGGCTGCTGCTGGCGCTGACGCTGGATAAGGATTCCGAGGCCGGCCAGATCCTCACCAAGGGCGGCGTGAGCCCGCAGAATCTCAATGCGGCGATCAATGCGCTGCGCAAGGGGCGCACCGCTGACAGCGCCACCGCCGAGAACGCCTATGACGCGCTGAAGAAATATGCCCGCGACCTGACGCAGGCGGCGCGCGATGGCAAGATCGATCCGGTGATCGGCCGCGATGAAGAGATCCGCAGGACAATCCAAGTGCTGTCGCGCCGGACCAAGAACAACCCGGTGCTGATCGGCGAGCCTGGCGTCGGCAAGACCGCCATCGTCGAAGGCCTGGCCCAGCGCATCGTCAACGGCGACGTGCCGGAGAGCCTGAAGGACAAGAAGCTGCTCTCGCTCGACATGGGCTCGCTGATCGCCGGCGCGAAATATCGCGGCGAATTCGAGGAGCGGCTGAAGGCCGTGCTGCAGGAAGTCACCGCCGCCGAGGGCGGCATCGTCCTGTTCATCGACGAGATGCACACGTTGATCGGCGCCGGCAAGGCCGACGGCGCCATGGACGCCTCGAACCTGTTGAAGCCGGCACTGGCGCGCGGCGAGCTGCATTGTATCGGCGCGACCACGCTGGACGAATACCGCAAGCATGTGGAGAAGGACGCTGCGCTCGCGCGGCGCTTCCAGCCCGTGTTCGTGTCCGAGCCGACGGTCGAGGACACCATCTCGATCCTGCGCGGCCTCAAGGACAAGTACGAGCAGCATCACGGCGTGCGCATCACCGACAGCGCGCTGGTGGCGGCGACGACGCTGTCGAACCGCTACATCACCGACCGCTTCCTGCCTGACAAGGCGATCGACCTGGTCGATGAGGCAGCGGCGCGGCTGAAGATGCAGGTCGATTCCAAGCCCGAGGAGCTCGATTCGATCGATCGTGAGATCGTGCGGCTGCGCATCGAGCAGGAGGCGCTGAAGAAGGAGTCCGATGCGGGCTCGAAGTCGCGCCTGCAGAACCTCGAAAAGGAACTCGCCGAGCTCGAGAAGCGTTCGGCCGACCTGACCTCGCGCTGGAGTTCGGAGAAGAACAAGCTCTCCAACGCACAGAAGCTCAAGACCGAACTCGACCAGCTGCGGATCGAGCTCGCCAACGCGCAGCGCCGCGGCGAATACCAGCGCGCGGGCGAATTGGCCTATGGCCGCATCCCCGAGCTCGAGAAGAAGCTCGCCGAGATCGAGGCGAACGCCGATCAGGGCGCGATGATGGAAGAGGCGGTAACCGCCGATCACATCGCCCAGGTGGTCTCGCGCTGGACCGGCGTGCCGGTCGACAAGATGCTGGAAGGCGAGAAGGACAAGCTGCTCAAGATGGAGCAGCAGTTGGCGAAGCGCGTCATCGGCCAGGCGGAAGCGGTGAAGGCCGTGGCCACCGCCGTGCGCCGCGCGCGCGCAGGCCTGCAGGATCCCCACCGCCCGATCGGCTCGTTCATGTTCCTGGGGCCAACCGGTGTCGGCAAGACCGAGCTGACCAAGGCGCTCGCCGAATATCTGTTCGACGACGAGACGGCGCTGATCCGCATGGACATGTCGGAATACATGGAGAAGCACTCGGTCGCGCGGCTGATCGGCGCGCCTCCGGGCTATGTCGGCTACGACGAGGGCGGCGCTCTCACCGAAGCGGTGCGGCGCAGGCCCTATCAGGTGATCCTGTTCGACGAGATCGAAAAGGCGCACCCGGATGTGTTCAACGTGCTGCTGCAGGTGCTCGACGACGGACGGCTGACCGATGGCCAGGGCCGCACGGTCGATTTCCGCAACACGTTGATCATCATGACGTCGAACCTCGGCGCGGAATTCCTCGTCAACCAGCCGGAAGGCGAGGACACCGACGCGGTGCGCGATCAGGTCATGGCTGTCGTGCGAGCTGCCTTCCGGCCGGAATTCCTCAATCGCGTGGATGAGATCATCCTGTTCCACCGGCTGCAGAAGTCCGAGATGGGCAAGATCGTCGATATCCAGATGAGGCGGCTCGCAAAGCTCCTGGAGGACCGCAAGATCGTGCTCGAACTCGATGCCGGCGCGCGCGACTGGCTGGCCGAGAAGGGCTGGGATCCGGCTTATGGTGCACGGCCGCTGAAGCGCGTGATCCAGCGCTACGTGCAGGACCCGCTGGCGGAGATGATCCTCGCCGGCGAGGTCAAGGACGGCGATCGCGTGAAGATCGCGGCTGGCTTTGGCGGTCTGACGTTCAACGGCAAGGCCGTCGCATCGGCTGATGATGACGCGTTCGAAAACGTGAGCACGGTCAAGACCGCCGCCAGAGGCCGGGGCCGAACGAAGCACTGACGTCAGGGCCGGACACGAGACAAGGCCGCAGCCCAAAGCTGCGGCCTTTGCCGTGCCGGCTAGCCAACTCCACTAACGCCTGTCGCAGAAACTCCTGTAGATTGCCGGTCTGCTGTCGCAATCTGCGGAGATTGACGTGTTCGCTTTCGCCCGCCGCTCGATCCTCGTTGCCCTGATCGCCTTCGCAAGCTCTCCCGCCATCGCGCAATCCACCGACGCCATCCTGATCCTCGATGCCTCCGGCTCGATGTGGGGCCAGGTCGAAGGACAGACCAAGATCGCGGCGGCGCGGCGCGCGGTCGATTCCATCCTGTCGAAGTGGAAGCCGTCCGACCGCCTGGGCCTGATCGCCTACGGCCATCGCTCCAAGGGCGATTGCAGGGACATCGAGATGATGGTCCCGGTCGGCCGCTTCGATCCGGCGCGGATCAGGAGCGCCGTGAACGGCCTGGTGCCGAAGGGCAGGACCCCGATCGCCGACTCGCTGCGCGCGGCTGCGTCGTCGCTGAAGACCACCGAAGGCAAGGGCACGGTGGTGCTCGTGTCGGACGGCATCGAAACCTGTGTCGCCGATCCATGCGCGGTCGCGGCGGAGCTGAAGAAGGCCGGTGTTGGCTTCGTCGCCCATGTGATCGGCTTCGATGTCGCCGATCCGGCCGCAAAGGCGCAACTGCAGTGCATCGCGCGCGCCACCGGCGGCGTCTATCTCGACGCCCGCGACGCCTCCGGCCTGGAGAATGCGCTCGGCCGTGCCGTTGACGCGACCCAGGGCGCGCGCGTGCAGACCGAGGCGCCGGCGCGCCCGGTCGAGGACCCTTATCGGGGCAAGAACATCCGCGGCGTCGCAAGGCTTGCTGCGGGCCTCGACCCGATTACGGATTTCGAGCTGGGCTGGCTGGTGCACAAGCCTGCGGGCGGCGCCAAGGGCGAGTATCTCACGCGCTTCGACGGATCGCCCTTTGCCGGTGAAATCGCGGAAGGCAACTACGTCGTCGAGGTCGAATACGGGCTTGTGAAGCGCGAGGTGCCGGCGCGGGTCGAGCGGGGCAAGCAGGCGGTGCTCGATGTGGCGCTCGATGCAGGCTACGTCACCAGCGAAGGCGCGATCCAGGGCGGCGGCACCAAGGTCGACGACGTCTCGTGGGAGCTGCTGGACCGGAGCGGCAACTGGCTTGCGACGGATTATCGGCCGGTGCCGCGCTTCGTGCTGCAGGCCGGCGATTACACACTGCGTCTCAAGCGCGGCCACTCGACCACCGAGAAGAGCTTTGGCGTCGCTGCGGGCGATGCCATCAACGTCGCCATGACGCTCGACGTCGGCAAGCTGCTGGTCAGCGGTGTCTATGCGCCGGGCGGGGCGAAGATCGAGAACGGTTTTGCCGTCGAGGTCCGCAAAGCATCGGCTGGCGCGGGGCAGGAGGGCGAATGGATCGCGACGGAGTATGCGGCGCTGTCGCAATTCGAGCTGCCGAGCGGCAGCTACGATGTGATCGCGACAATCGGCTTTGCCAGGCGAACCACGCGTGCGGAGGTGCGCTCGGGCGCGCCGACGCAAATCGAAGTCAACCTTGATGCCGGTGTCGCGAACATCAAGACCGGCAGCGGCAAGGTGATCGAGATCTTCAGCGCCGAGCGCGATATCAACAACCAGCGCAAGTATGTGCAGACCTCATACGATCCGGCGCTCACGGTTGCCCTGAATACCGGCAGCTATGTCGCGGTCGTCGAATACGCCGACGGCAGGAAGGTGGAAAAGGAATTTTCCATCGCAGCCGGCAAGCGGGTCGACGTTGAGGTGAGCCGCTAGCGGAGCGCCTGCAGGAGCCCATCCACCGCTGGTCGAGATCGGCATGAGTCGCTCGGCCTGCTCGCATGATCGTGCGGCCAAGTGATCGCAGGTGATGAACCTGCAGGCGATGTCAGGGCGTTTCCAGCCTTTGGAGGTTTCCATGGACGAGGACGCTCCCCCCGATCGCGCGCCGGCTTCCGATCAATTGCATCCGCTGGTCTACAAGGCGGCTGCGGGCCTGGTGCTCTGCTTCGTCATGTCGGCCTGGATGTTCTTCGATCGTCAAAATGACATCGCGGAGCTGCTTGGCTTTGCCAGCCTCTTGCTCTTCATCGTCGTCCTGCTCCCGTTGCTGCTGTGGCGGGTCTGGCGACGGCAACAGCAGGCCGAGGCCGACGACGGTAGCCCGCTGTTTCGTCACTGGGCATCCGGCGATTTCGGCGTCTGGGGAGGGCAGTTGAAGGGAAGCCACGCAGCCATCGATGCGCTGCTGCCGCTTGTGGCGGTCGCGGGCGGTATGGTTGCGCTGGGAATCGTGTTCGCGCTGACTGCGACCGCCTCGTAGCGGTTGCCGTCCGGGTTCCGTCAGCGCGGGACGACGCTGCGGGTGAGCGGCGCGTCGGCGGCCTGGCCCTGGGCGATGCGCGCGCCGCCGCGATTGTTCATCATGCCTTCAAGGCGATCGCGCTCCTGCTCGAAGCCGGCGAGCAGCGAGCCCTCGAGCGAGCGGCCGCGCGGCAGGCGCACGCGCAACGGGTCGACGAAGCGACCATTGACCTTGATTTCGTAGTGCACATGAGCGCCGGTCGAGAGGCCTGTGGAACCGACATAACCGATCACCTGACCCTGGCGTACGCGCTTACCGACATCCATGCCCTTGGCATAGGCCGACATGTGGCCGTAGGCCGTTTCGTAGCCGTTCGGATGCTTGATGCTGATGTATTTGCCGTATCCGCCTTCCCAGCCGATCTTTTCGATCACGCCGTTGCCTGAGGCGAAAATCGGCGTGCCGTAGCCGGTGGCCCAGTCGACGCCGGTATGCATGCGCGAGTAGCCGAGGATCGGGTGGCGTCGCGAGCCGAAGCCCGAGCGCATCATCGCATTGTTGAC